>Ga0255052_10000100_pt1 | contig 61962 bp, 66 predicted proteins | sample JV7_2_21_MG_FD_188632 | JGI IMG/M metagenome (GOLD analysis project Ga0255052, IMG submission 188632) | Seawater microbial communities from Jervis Inlet, British Columbia, Canada - JV7_2_21 | ecosystem: Environmental > Aquatic > Marine > Inlet | place: Canada: British Columbia | collected...
CCGACCTATCTGGTGGGTGGGGCAGTCCGCGACCTCCTGAAGACCGGGAAACTCAAAGATCTCGATTTCGTGGTCGAGGGAGACGGTCTGGCTCTGGCCAGACTCCTGGCGCAGGAACTGGAAGCCAGAGTCAAGACTCACGAACGGTTTCTCACTGCAGAGATCTGGTCCACGGAGTTCAGGCTGGATGTGGTCAGCGCAAGAAGCGAGGTTTACGGACAACCGGCCGGGCTGCCCACGGTGACCTCTGGATCGCTGGAGGACGATCTGGCCCGGCGGGATTTCACAGTCAATGCCATGGCAGTGACGCTGTGGCCCGCAGGTAGAGACGCACTGATCGATCCCTTTGAAGGTCGTCGGGACCTGGAGCAGGGCTGGCTGCGGATTCTCCATGAGCACTCCTTCTTCGATGATCCGACACGAATATTGCGGGGCGTCCGGCTCGGTTCCCGGCTTGGGTTGCAGCTGGAACCGGCAACCGACGCTCTAGCCGTGGCCGCGATCGAATCTGGAGCTTTGACTCCTCTGTCGGCCGATCGACTCCGGCGTGAGTTGATTCTGTTATTGGAAGAGAGCAGGGTGCGTGCGAGTCTCCACGATTTGGAGAGGCTCGGCTTTTTCGAGATTCTCGGCAGGTCGAGAACGATATCCCCCGCCGAATGGGAGGCAGTGCAAGGGATTGCAGAGCTGCGGACGCACTGGCGAACCGGTGAACCTCCGATGACAGAAGTGCGGTGGTGGCTGGCTTTTTTGATGAGCCTGTACATTGCCGAGCCGCCCTCGAGTCGCTCCTCCCTGGCAGCTCGTGTGGGGCTCGATGACGGTCTGCGGCGAATCTTCATGGACTTTCCAGACCGCATTGATCGTGTGATGTCGAGCCTCTCGGATTCCGGCATCGAACCGCACACGGTATCCGAGATCGTGGGGGAGCTCACCCCGGAGGAGCTGGTCCTAGTCGTCGCGACTGCAGGGGGGCAAGCTCATGCCTGGCTCGAGAATTGGCTGGAAGAGGTCGGTCTTGTTCGGCTTCGAATCGGGGGTGGTGATCTGATCAACGAGGGGTTTCCACCAGGACCGGAGATCGGAGTGGCGTTGCAGGCGACCCTGGATGCCAGGATGGACGACATCATCGGTCCCGATGAGGAACTGGGGTTTGCCATCCGTCAGCTCATGGGAGAGAGGTCTGGAGGGGAATCGTAGGAATGCCTAGCAGTAGAGATCTGGCCAGGGTATGCGGAGTCATCGCTCTGCTGGTTGGGGTTGCCTTGCGAGTCGAGGCGCAGGGTGAGCAGAAAGCGCAGAGCGCGCGGACCTGGGAGGTTGTCCGCCGCGACTGCCGCACCTCCATCTCCCGGCAGGAGATCACCCTGTTCGGCAACGGGACCCTGCGTTTGAAGTTGCGGACGGAAGACAAGGACGAGCTGCGCCTGGCGGAGCTGAATCCCGATGAAGTGCAGGCCTACATTCGAAGACTCGAGGACGAGGACCTTTCGGAGGTCGATGAAGGACATGAAGAAATTATCGGTTCGCTGATCGAGAGGTGCAGTCTTTTCCTCGATCTTCCAGATCGTGAACCCGAGAGGTACTACTTCGGCCGATTCGACAGTATGCCGCTGACTCTCGCCCGTTTGAACTCCATCGTCGACGACATGTTCGTAGAGGTAGAACAGTTGGCACCCGAAGGTGGTCTGCCCCGAAACTACTTCCCCGAGCCCGGCGATATCTTGGAGCGTACCGACGGTCACCTGTTCGAGGTCATCGCGCTTACCAGCGACAGGAAAGGCGTGGAGCTTCAGGGACGCGATGATCCCCTGACGATCTTTGTGGCACTGGATTCTCTACGCCAACTCTTTGTGGCGCTCGTGGAACGACGAGAGTTCCCTTGAGATCGGGTGTCCGGATTGCCGGCGGTCGATTCCGGGGCCGAATCGTCGGCACCCCTTCTGGCGTCCGTCCCACAGCCAGCAAAGTGCGCGAATCGCTCATGGATATCTGGTCGCAACGGCTGCCGGGAGCTCGCTTCTTGGAGCTCTTCGCCGGTACCGGAGCCGTTGCTCTCGAAGCCATCAGCCGAGGAGCAGCCAGCGCGGTGCTGGTGGAGAGGGATCCCGGAGTGTTGGTCCAGTTGTGGGAGAATTGTGGGGACCTCGCCGGGTCCAAGACGGACGTTCTCGCACTGGATCTGCCTGCCGGTCTGGCGCCGGAACGATCGTCGATCAAAGGCCTATTCGATCTGATCTTCGCCGATCCACCCTACGAATTCGCGGCCTACCCGGAGCTGATGAAGAGAGCGGTAGCACTGCTTGACGACAACGGCGAGCTGGTGATCGAGCACGGCTGGCGAGATGAGCTCCCAACAGAGGTCGACCCCCTTATGCAAACAGACCGGCGCCGATATGGTGACACCTGCCTCAGCTTCTACCAGTTGGTAACCGACCTTCAGGACTGAACAAAGAAGGCCAGCTCTTCGAGGTGGATCCTCACATCGACGCTCCTGGCCCTGATCTCCGGATTCACCTGTAGTTGCACGGGTGCGAAGTTGAGAACAGCGCGGATTCCAGCTTCGGTCAGGGCATCGCAGGTCCTCTGGGCGGATCGGGGAGGCACCGTGAGCACTGCGATCTTTGCTCCGGTATTCGGAATCACCTGGGGGACCTCACTGACGTGGTGGATTTTGAAGGCACCGACTTTGCTACCCACTTTTCTCCGGTCGGAATCAAAAGCGGCAACGATGCGGAATGCACCACGATTAAGCTCGAGATAACGGGCTAGAGCACCACCCAGGCGACCCATGCCGACAACGACGATCCGCTGCTCACGGTCCAAACCGAGGATGGTGCGAAGCCTCGTGATGAGCGCTTCGACCTCGTATCCGGTACCGCGAATGCCAAACTCGCCGAACTGAGTGAGATCCTTGCGGATCAACGGTGCCGAGAGTTGAAACTGCTTGGCGAGCTGTTTGGAGGAAACTCTGGCGATGCCCTGATCCCGCAACTGGGTCAGGCAGCGCAGATAGATCGACAACCTGTTCAGGCTGAGGGGGGAAACATCCGTCGGTTGATCGCTCATGGACGAGCTGCAGGCTGTAGAGTAGGGTCGTCTCTAAAGAAACCGTCGGCCGCTCGTGAATATTTTCACAAGCAACCCGGCAAGACAAGCGTTGGGGTCACTCAGGATCAGAGGGAAAAAATGAAGCTGGTGCGAAAGGGGGGACTCGAACCCCCACACCCTTGCGGGCACAAGAACCTGAATCTTGCGCGTCTACCAATTCCGCCACTTTCGCTCCGGACTGGCATTCTAGGAAGGGGACCTCGAGGTGTCAAATGACCGGCAGATTGGGATCGATCCTGTCTTGCGAACGGATGTTCTCGAGTTTCTTGAGAGTCGGAAGCGGAAGGGCGCAACATCGGATGCGGTAAGAGACGCTCTGGTGCGGCGATGGGAGGGGAATCAGCTCGAAGGGGCCCTCGAGCATCTACAGCGAAGCGGGGAGGCCGTCGAGTGGAATCGCCGCTGGTACGTTCTGCGCTATATCGATTTCGAAGTGGGGAGCGTTCGGCTGCTGGAACGGGGCGACGCCTTGATCCGCACGGGTACCGGCGGCGAGGCGGGTTTCTTCGTCCGGCGGCGCAACCTCAAAGGGGCCATGGACGGCGACCTGGTGCTGTTGAAAAGAACACGTGGCAAGCGCCGGCCCAAGTCGGCGATCCAGCTGCCCGAGGCCGCCGTGGCCCGAGTCCTGAGTCGTCGACACTCGCAGGTGGTGGGCACCGTGGAGGCTCGCGGCCAGCGGCGATGGCTGGTTCCCTTTGATCCCAAGTTGAATCTCGATCTCGAGATCGAGGGCAAGAGAAGAACAGCCGATGACGAATTCGTCGTTGTCGAGGTCACTTCGTACCCGACCACCGGGAAAGGAGCTGCGAGAGGAAGGGTCACCGAGGTCCTGGGATCACCGTCGACACCCGGTGTCGATGTCGCAGTCGTTCTGCGGCACTTCGATATCCCTGAGGATTTCGCAGCGGACACTCTGGCAGCGGCAGAGGCTCTGCCCGAGGATCCGAACCCGGAAAGCTTTGCCGGGAGGGAAGACCTGCGAGACAAGACTGTGATCACCATCGACGGGGAGTCGGCGCGAGACTTCGATGATGCTATCTCCGTCGAGCGGCTGCAGGATGGCGGCTTTCGACTCGGTGTCCATATCGCCGATGTATCCGCATATGTGGCGGAGGGCTCAGCCCTTGACACCGAGGCCTATCGACGGGGCACCAGCGTCTACTACCCGGACCGAGCCATCCCCATGCTGCCGGAGAGACTCTCCAACGGACTCTGCTCGCTCCGACCCGAGGTGCCGCGGCTGACCCTTTCGGCGTTTCTGCGGTTCGACTCGCAGGGCGTAGTCCAGGAGCGGCGGTTTGCCGAGACGGTTATCTGCAGCACTCAACGGATGACCTACGACGGCGTTCAGCAGATTCTCGAAGGCGACCGCAACGAGCACACGCAGGAACGGCCGGAGGTCCTGGAACTTCTCGACACCGCGAGAGATCTTATGAAGAGGCTCCTGGAGCGCCGGTCGGATCGGGGCTCCATCGATTTCGATCTACCGGAAGGGGATGTGATCCTGGATGGCGAAGGCTTTACTGTGGGGGTCAGACCGGAGAAGAGAACCGTGGCGCACCGGATCATCGAAGAATTCATGATCGCGGCTAACGAGGCCGTTGCCACCGAGCTGAGTGGGCACGAGATCCCAACGATCTTCAGGATCCATGCGGCTCCCAATCCGAAGGATCTCGAGGAGCTGCGTTTCGTGCTCTCGGAGCTCGGCATCCAACTCGAAGGAGACCTGGAGGCTCTTCACCCGAGCGCCTTGCAGCGTGTTCTGAGGGAGATAGAGGGCCGGCCTGAAGAGTCCTTCGTCTCCTTCATGGTGCTGCGTTCGATGCAGCGAGCTATCTACCATCCCGAGTCCAGAGGCCACTATGCCCTGAGCTCAGATCACTATCTGCACTTCACCTCTCCCATCCGCCGTTATCCGGATCTAGTGGTCCACCGTCAGCTCAAAGAGTTGTTGAGAGGTGACGAGCCCGATGCAGATGAGGTCGATCTGATGATCAGATCTCTGCCTGCTGTCGCCGAGCACTGCTCCAACACCGAGCGCCGTGCTGAACAGTCGGAACGCCTCCTTCTGCAGTGGAAGCTGGTCCGATTCCTGGCCGAACAGGTCGGTGAGGTGTTTCAGGGCCGCATAACCGGAGTTCAGCCCTTCGGCTTGTTCGTGCAGCTCAAAGGATACTTTGTCGATGGCCTGGTACCGATTCGGTCGCTGACCGATGATTTCTATGTATTCGAGCCCGAGAGCCACCGTCTGGTGGGTCGATCTTCCTCTCGGCGATACCGGCTCGCGGATGAGGTGGAGGTGGTTCTCAAAGGCGTCGATCTGCGTCGGAGAGGTCTCGAGCTGCGTCTTGCACCGAAATCCCAACTGCTAGACTCGAACTGATGCGAGATCTCGGTCGACTCTATGTTTCCGCTCTCCTGGTGATCCTTGGCCTGTCCTGTGGCGGGACCTCCCAGTCCACTCAACAGGTTGACCGGCAGGAGATCCAAGCGACTCTGGAGGCCTATCTGCCCCTGCTGGCAGATGCCTATTTCACCGGCGATCTGGGTCCACTCGAACCCCATGCGGCGCAGAAGGAGGTCTCGAGTGTTCATAAGCGGGTCTCGGATCTCGCCCTTCAGGGCCGGACGCTGAAACCGACGCTACGATCGGTGACGGTCGAAGAAGTCAAGGTGTGGAACTACTCCAACGCCCTGGTGACCACCCACGAAGTCTGGGATCTGGAGGTCTTTGCCACCGGTTCCGATCAAATCTTGGCCAAGGAGTACGAACAGCCCAACCGCGTCAAGTACCAGCTCAAACGCGACCAGGACTCCTGGCGAATCCTCTTTCGCGAGATCCAAGAGTAGGCCCATGGAATCAACGTCCACGGTGGCGATCGTCGGTCGCCAGAACGTGGGCAAGTCGACGCTGTTCAATCGACTCTTGGGACAGCGTAAGGCCATCGTCCACAATCGTCCTGGCGTCACGCGTGATCGGATTACCGGTCAGGCCGAGCTCGAGCTCGACCGCCATGTCCTCTTGATCGACACCGGCGGTCTGGTCCCCGGGGATGATCCGCTTGGACTGAACCAGCAGGTGCTGATCGCGGTGGAGGAGAGCGATCTGGTCCTGTTCGTGGTGGATGGCAAGGATGGCCTGGTTGCTGCCGACGAGAAAGCCTGGCAGGAGCTTCGAGGCTTTGGGAAGCCGACGATTCTGGTGGTCAACAAGGGCGATACTCGGGTCGCCCAGGATTCCCATTACGAGTTCTACCAGCTTGGGATCCAACCGCTAGTCCTACTCTCGGCGGAGCACAATGTCGGTGTCGGCGAGCTTCGCGAGCAGATCGCTGAGCTACTGCCCACTCCACCCAAGATAGAAGAGGACCTGGGACCTCGATTGGCCATCGTCGGCCGGCCCAACGTCGGCAAGTCGTCCCTTCTGAATCGTCTACTGGGACAAGAGAGATCCCTGGTCTCGGAGATGCCCGGCACCACGCGTGATCCTGTCGATACAGTAGTGTGGTGGGACGACACGCCGTACGTCCTGGTCGATACAGCCGGCATCCGCCGCCGTGGCCGGACTGCAGATGCCCCTGAGGAGGTGGCCATCATGATGGCGCGTCGGCAGCTCGAGCAAGCCGATCTGGCCCTGTTGGTGGTGGATGCATCCCAGGGTGTCACCAGCGGCGATCTCGCGATCGCCGGTACCGCCTGGGAGCTCGGACGGGCCAGCGTGGTCCTGGCCAACAAATGGGACCTTCTCGATGAACCTGGCAGAGAGAATCTAGAGGAGTCCTGGGAGCGGCTCGACGAGATCCTGGCAATCCCGCCCCGGGTCAACATCTCAGCACTGTCGGGTCGCAGCGTCCAGAAGATCTTTCCGGCTGTCGAGGAGATCCTGGAGAGATACCGGCTGGAAGTCGGAACGGCTGATCTCAACCGTCTCTTCGAGAGCTTCGTGCAGCAGCATCAGCCACCGGCCATGGATGGGAAGGCCTGGAAGGTGCTCTACGCGACACAGGTCAAGACCGCACCACCCACCTTCATGCTCTTTGCCAATCGGAAGATGCCCCGGCAATCGCCCTACCGGCGATATCTCGTCAACAGTCTGCGCCGGGAGCTGGGGCTCGAGGGCGTGCCAGTCCGCTTGGTGATCCGACAAAGATAGTCTGCTCTAAACCACTTGCTGGGGAAGAGTTATCGTCATATACTTCATGTAGATTCTTTGAAGTAAAACCTTAACTTATACCTTCAAGAATCACTGCGGTCAATGAAATGGCTAACAAGCGGCAAGATCCCAGTGAACGCAGCGGCCTGACCAAGGCCGACCTGACCAAGCTCGTCTACGAGCTCCACGGCGGGCTCACCAAGCACGAAGCGGCTGAAGTGGTGCAGACGATTCTGCACTCGGTCAAAGACACCCTGCTCGAGGGACGGACAGTCAAGATCCAGAACTTCGGTGTCTTCGAGGTCACCGATCGCCAAGGTCGCGCCGGGGTGGATCCGATCAGTGGGGAGCGCATCTACATTCCGCCCCGCAAAGGCCTGAGCTTCCGACCCTCATCGAAGGTCAAACGTCTGGTTTCCGAGACCCGTCGAGACGACGCCTGAAGGCAGGTGAACGGCTTCAGAACCCAGCCGGAGGATTTGTACGGTGGCGACGAAGAAGCTTTACTTCAAGATCGGTGAGGCCTGCAAGAAGCTCGACATTCAGCCCTATGTGCTGCGCTACTGGGAAACCGAGTTCCCAGCCCTCAGCCCCAACAAAAGCAAGTCAGGACAGCGGGTCTATTCCACCAAGGACCTGCAGGTCATCGGCCGCATCAAGGAGCTCCTGTACGAAGAGGGCTTCACCATCGCCGGGGCCAAGAAGAAGCTCGAAGGCGAGCTCAAGACCGGCCTCAAACCTCTCCGCAAAGAAGGTGAATCAGGAGCTTCAGATGACACCGAAGAGGTAGCCGAGGCATCGGCAGAGGCGACTCCACCACCTGCAATCGATGCGGAAACGGTGAAGGAGCTCGAGGCGCTCCGCAAGGGAGTGCATAAGGCTCTCAAAGAAGCGCAGGGCATCCTGGAGTATCTGGACTCCGACAAGAAAAGCAGCTAGAGTCCGTTTCCCGGTCGGGACGTGGCGCAGCCTGGTAGCGCACCTGAATGGGGTTCAGGGGGTCGCGAGTTCAAATCTCGCCGTCCCGACCATCTAAACTACTGAAAATAAATTACTTACAGAGAGTACCTGCGGAAGGCACTTCTTGTTGTCTTGGAATGTCAGCAAGATGTCAGCGTCAGGAACCCTTCTGAAAGCGCCCCGAATCCGCCCTGAAACGGTGGGATAACGGAGTGATGGATTGTTGGTATGGGGTGTTGCCCGAGGGGGGATTCGAACCCCCACGAGGGGTAAACCTCGGCGGATTTTGAGTCACAGCGATGTGCTCTGGACTAACTTGCTTAGACTCAGCAGTTAGGCCCTAAACCCAATGATTCCAGAGGCTTACCAGGGAAATACCCCCGGCTGCGGACTGCTGGGCATTCTGCGGTTGACTGGGGTTTACCAGTCGGGGGTGCACCAAATCTGCACCAGGTGCAACCTGCCGTCAGCGGAGTTTAGGTCCGACTCTAAGCCACCATGAATGATACGTGGTGCTGCGCAAGGCTTCTGGCCTCGCGTGGTAGCGTTGCCGTCAGTGATCACGTGTCGGCAGTGTGGGGTGAAATTCTCGCCTTCTCTTGAGTTCTGTCCCGACTGCGGTACACCAAGCCAGCAGGACGCCAAAGTGACTGTCAAACCTGGACACCTAGCAATAACCGGGAAACCAGGAAGCGTAGTCACGAGTGACCACGACCGCGAAACTGGTGATGAGACGAGGAAGGTTCACGATCCAAGAACCAAGTCCATCGCACACGCTGATGCCGGCGACTTCTCCCTCACGGTCACGGACGCGGACAGCATCGGTCGCGATAACGAGACTCGAGTGGCAAAGGCACTCGCAGACAGGCTATCTGTGGACGGGTCAACGGTCAGAGTAGAGGAAGGGGATGACGATAGGGGAGAGGATCGTCTACTCGTGGTTGACGGTCGGTCTTTCGTCCTCCAGATAATTACGGCTCCTGCTGATTCCGGTTTTTGGCGAGCTGCAAGTTCCACGACGGCTAGCATCCGAGAACCCCTCTCCGAAGCGGTGATGTGGTTGAGAGGGGCAATCGAGCAGAAAGGGACGAAAACTCCCGAAGACCAGGCCAACTCGACAGTTCTCGCGATTGATTCCTGGCACTCCAGCGTGCTGACGAAGCAGGATCTGCTGGCCGAGTACTTATCGCGATTCGGTTCTCCGCGCGCCGAGTACGGTTTTGCGTCAGTATGGATCGTGGGTCCCACTTCAGACTGGTGCGCTCGCCTTGGTAATGGCTTGATTTAGAGGCTGGCCTTGAGCCCTTTCACTAGCTCGTCCCTGAGCTCTATGTATCGATCCGTTGCCACGCCCTTGAGCGTGTCAGCAAGGAGGCGCAACCGTTTGGCGTCCTCGTCGGATAGTGCAGTAGCCTGTTTCATCGTGGCGATCCGCGGGTCTTCCGGGAGATCAATCTCGGCAGCACTCGCATCTCCGTGAGCGAAGAACTTGTGTCGGAGACGCATCATCCTTTCGTGATATTGGCGATAGTTCTCACCCTCGAAGCGCTGATCCAGACTAGCCAGCTCGTCCTGATACAGCGTCGGGAAGTTGAAACCTCTTTCGCCGTGGGGACGACCTGTTCGATCGGCTTGAGCTGTGAAGGGCCTGGCGTAGCTGACAACAGCGGCGATAGTTAGTCCTAACTTCACTTCGTCTGAGATCTTCTCCCGAAGGAGCTCCAGCTCTGGACAGAGAATCCATGCAAGGCGTGCCGCTACCTCGAACGATCTGGAATCGATGAGGCGCCTTTCACACTCTGTTCTTACGGCAGAAGACTCGTTTTCTGGGGTCATCCCCTTCCTCCTTTCGTGCAACATCACCTCTTCGCTGGTGCCTATGACACCCAGGGCGGAGCGACCGGCGAGATCCTTCAAGTGGATCCTGTCAGCCGTTTTCCGAGCCTGACTGATACTTCGCGCGCAGCACCACTTTCGGTACATCTCCATCAGCCGCTCGGCCATCGGATCATCGCTCTGAGGGCGGCTTGGGGCCACATAAGGCTGCGGAGGCTGGGGGTCACTCGCCTGGCTGGCAGCTCACCCTGCAGCCTCGGTAGGTGGCAAAGATCCCCCTGTTCTTCCTTATGGACTTGGCGCTGTTGAATTTCTTCTTGCCGGTCTTCGTGCCACAGACCGGAAAAGCGATGTCAGGGGCCCAGGGTGGCTCGTCCCCCTTGCACGTCGGCTGGAGAAGGTCTGGATCGCTAGGCTGAGACTCGCCTCTCCATCTCACCTTTGGATTGGAATAGTGTGGGATATCCAACCAGCAAGCCCAACATCCTTTTTCGTAGGCCATCAGCGTGGCGAGTCCTTTTGCCTCGTTTCGATAGCCTCTGGCGTACGGATGCGACCTCCACTCGGAAGGCATCGTGTCATTGCTTGGATCGTGGACAAGCCCCATGTTATGTCCGAGCTCATGCGCTACGGTTGTCCACCACAGTTGTGGCGAGTGCACCACGCTGAATGCAAAATCGGGAGCACGGGGATGGCTGGCCGGGACAATGTAGCCAGTGCCGCCCACGTCCTCCGGAGCTTTGCCGAGGATCAGAACTACGAAATCCGCCCCGAGCTGGTCTCGCAGCACATGGGCACGATCCATGAAACCGTCCGCAGGGTCTTGCAGCCGGTCTAGATCTTTGCTGAAATCGCCACTGCCCTTGCCCTTGATCTTCTTCACGCCGACAAGGCGAAGAGAGGCTTTGACCTTGCTGTTCTTCAGGGCAGCGTTGGCAACGGCGATGGCTAGCCTCGCCTGACTCTCGATCGCCTTCTTGGCGCCTGTCTCTTCTACGTACCAGTATTCGCGCGGGTTCTTGACCAGCAGCTTCCCGGCCTTCTTGGTGTAGACCATCAGAACGTCGATCTCGGTAATCTCCGCCTCGTCCGCCCTGGTCACCCCGGACCGAGCAGCCAATGCGCCGGGGCTGGAGGAAAGATAGGGAGCGATCGCATCATCGCCGGTCCACCGCAGCGACAAGGGGTCCATTTCTTCGATGGCGTGGAGTCCACCTCCCGCGAAACGGACTCGATACACGCGATCCCCCGTCGAGATCACTCCGGCAATCACACCCTCGTGCTCCACCATGACCACCCAGCTGTTGACGTGGTCGGCCAGATGACCACGCCACACAAGGCCGTTGAGCGGATGATCCTCAAGCTCCTCGAGCACTGCCTCATACGATGTGTCGCTGAAGAGCCTCAGGGGCATCAAGTCCCCGGGCCTGTTTACAGCTCGCAGAGCCTGGGGCTTCGCCTCCAGATAGCGACTGCGCAAGATCTCGGCTTGTGTCGCACTACCGTGGCCTAAAGCGATCAAGGCAAACACGAACGATGGTAAAAGCTTGCGGGGCATCATTTTGACCTCCCTCGGAGCTCGACGTTGGACGGCGACCCGCCGCCGGCCAAACACTGCTGGGCCTCGGCAGCTCTGCGCTTGTCCTGCTTGATGCAAGCGAGGGCCCGTAGCTTTGTGTGCTCAGCCTTTCGACTGGCTTACCTTTTTCGAGGTAGCTCCATCTATACACCCATCAGTCTTCGAGCGCACCACCCGAGAGGGTGGGAGCAATGAGAAGGCCGGGCGGGAGGGGCGGTCCAGTATTGTGCGCGACCTCGCCAAGCACCCTATGGCGGTGGTCGCTGGGCTGACCAGGCAGACGTATCACCGGACTCGAAGCCGTCGGCGAAACACGGCCTTAGAACATGCCTTTTTCGTTTGCTGCAGTGTCCGGGATGATCTGCAGCACATCCCAGTGTTCCACGATTTTACCGGTGCTGTCGAAGCGGAAGATGTCGATGCCTGCATAGTCATGGTCGCCGGGCCAGTGCTGGTGGCAGTGTAAAACGACGAGGTCGCCCTCGGCGATGGCCCGCTTGAACTCGACTTGTTTACCGGGGTAGTCGGTCGCCATTCTCTCGAAGTACTCGATGAACGCCTGCTTGCCGTCGCCGACACCGGGGTTGTGCTGCGTGTAGGTGTCACCGGCGTATCGGTCGATTGCATCGCGGGGCCGGCACTGGTTGAACATCAGGTCGTAGAACGCCATCGCGTCTTGCTTCATCTGGTCCGTTCGGCTCTCCATGGCACCTCCTAGCCGCCCGCACCGAGCTTCTCTAGGATCTTGCAGTGACCCAGTGTCTTACCGACCAAGTTGACCTCTTAGCACGCCCATCTTACCCTCTGACAGGCAAAGATGAGGTCGAGGTTGTGGCCGAGCTGTTACTGAGGGCAAACCCTGCAACTCACGTTCCCGGGGCCGGGATCCGGCCGATCGATTCTTCGACCAGACTGCCCAGGTACAGCTGGCCGTCGTGTTCTTCCACGCTGCTGATCTGAGCGAAGGAGCCGGACGGGTCTTGCAGGTTGTGCACTACGCGGCCGTCTGTGTTCAGGCCGAGCACGAAACCGTAGTTGTCGGGCGCCGGCAACATCACTTCGGGGAGACGCATGACGACCTTGCGGAGAAAGGGCCTTTCCAGCAGAGCATCAACGTCGGCCTTGCGCGGCGACACCAGCGGCAGCCAGAAGATTCCCTTGCCATTGCTCGAGATGCCGTCAGGAAAGCCGGGCAGATTGTCGATGAAGATTTCGGTCTCACCCTGTCTTGGACCCGCAAGCCAGTGGCGGTGCACGCGATACTTTCCAGTCTCGTTCACCAGCACAAAAGACTGATCGGGGCTCACGGCTACGCCGTTGGCAAAGTGAAGCCGGTCGACCACTAACCGAGTCGTTCTTGTTCGCGGATCGTAGGCCAGCAGCCGCCCGTTCGGCCGGTGCTCCATCAGATCCGCCTTGACTTGCGGGAAAGCGAAGCGCGATGAGGCGTCGCTGAAGTAGATCGTGCCGTCGGCGGCGATGTCGACATCATCCACGAATCGAAAGGGAACGCTGCCCTCCTTGGTACTCAAGACTGTGGTATTGCCTTCGGGGTCGATCGCGATCAGACCCTCTGGGCTGTCACAGACGATCAGGTTCTGCTTTGGATCGAAATGCATGCCCAGCGGGCGACCGCCGGTCCGGGCGAACAGCTCCGGCCTGGAGCCATCGGGGTCAAGACGCATCACGCGGCCGTCCTCGAAGCTGCCGTAGAGCCTCCCCGACCGGTCGATGGCGACATCCTCGGGCCCGATGCCGACACCCCGACCCAATCGCTCCACCTGAGCGAGAAGCGAGTTGGGTGCATAGACCCCGGTCAGAGCCGGAGCCTCAGGAGGCGTCCAGGCTACGGGATCGATGGGAACCGGCCAGAACAACAGGTACAGACTTGCGATTCCGACCAGCGCCAGCAGCAGGGTACCGAATAGCTTCCATACCATCCTCAAGCCTCCCCTCTTCTGGCGAGAGCGGCGAGGGCTTCGGCCTCGCGCTGAAAGCGTTCCAGACGCTCCTGGTTGGATGCCAGCTCGGCTGGCAGGACCTTCAAGGCCACCTGGCGCCTGAGGGTCGTGTCCTTGGCCCGATATACTTCTCCGATCCCACCCGCACCGAGCTTCTTTAGGATCTTGTAGTGACCCAGAGTCTGGCCGATCATGGTTATTCGGCTCTCTGACGCCAGTTTGTATGCAGATGCCGTGGTCGTGCGATTCTTCTCCAAGGCGGAGGTGAATCACCTTGCACTGAAAGGCTCAGCTCTTCTTCGATGTGATCGTGAAGATCTGGCTCCAGCGCCGCTCGACTTCCTTGCTCTTGCAGTGGGGGCATCGCACTCTGGACGGGTCGTGCTGGCTCACCGTCTCGAACAGCTCGAAGGACTTCCCGCACTTACAGCAATCGTACTCATACACGGGCATGGTGAGAGCTCTTCCTACCGATTGAACGGTCAGTTTCCAGGCGCAGTGGCCAGGCGTTAGGCCGACCGTGATGCCCCCCGGAATGCTTCAATCATACTCCTGCGGGAGGAGAGCGCGCCACCCGGAGGGGTGGGATCTCGAGGAGCAGTGGGAGCAATGAGCGGCAGAACTCCATCGGACCGCCTCGACTCTCCAACAGAGACAGCAGTCCAAGCATCCGAATCGGCGGTATTCTGCGACAATGAGGCTTGTCAGTTGTCTCACGGTCGCGCTGGCGACGGCCAGCCTCAATGCTGGGCTGGTGGCAGAGTTCATGAGCAAATCCGGCGAACAGCGAGTCTCCCGCGACTCTTTGGAGGCCCACGTCCGCGAGCTTGCTGACACGATTGGCGAGCGCAACCTACTTCATCCCGAGGCGCTCACCGCTGCCGCCGACTACCTCCGCCAGACCTGGCAGCAGCAGGGCTACCAAGTGACGGATCAAACGTACGAAGCGCGGGGAGTCGAGAGCGCCAATCTCGAGGTGTCCCGCCCCGGCACCCTCCGACCCGAGGAGATCCTTCTCATCGGCGCCCACTACGACTCGGTCGCCGGCAGCCCGGGGGCCGACGACAATGCCAGCGGTGTCGCCGTGCTCCTCGAGCTGTCGCGCCTGTTCGTGCGGGTCGAGCCCGAGATCACAGTGCGTTTCGTGGCGTTCGTCAACGAGGAGCCGCCGTTTTTCTACTGGGGCGAAATGGGAAGCAAGATCTACGCTCGAGCGGCCCGCGCCCGGGGCGACAGAATCCGGCTCATGATCTCGCTCGAGTCGATCGGCTACTACTCCGACGAGCCTGGTAGCCAACGCTATCCGCCGCTCTTTCGGTTCTTCTTCTCCGATCGGGGAGACTTTCTCGGTTTCGTGTCCAACTTCTCCTCTCGCCGCTGGCTGCGGCGGACGGTCGAGCCCTTCGAGGCCCGCTCCGATCTACCAACCGAATCTGTCGCCATGTTCAGCTGGGTGCCGGGCATTGGCTGGAGTGATCACCTGTCCTTCTGGAAGGAGGGCTACCCGGCCATGATGGTGACCGACACCGCCCTCTATCGCACCCCCTACTACCACACCGCAGAAGACACGTTGGATAAGCTCGACTATGGCTCGATGACGCGTGCCACCGAGGGCCTCTTCCACGCCTTTTGTTCGCTGGCGGGCAGCGATCTGCCTTGACGTGGCCACGCACCGCGGAGATCAGGGCAGTGTCTGTGACCAAGCCGAAGTATCGCCGCCCTCGAAACCGTCGGCGAAGATTGGCAGGGAGACACGCCAACGTCCGTTGGGTAAATCCAGCTCGAAGAGAACCTCTTGATCGGCCACGGTTGTCGTAACCATAATGTTCAAGGCTGCGTTGCCGAAGTCTTCACCGATGGAGATCGCCCAGTCGCCGTCCTTGCGGAACTTGAAATCATACACGCCGGGTGCGGTGACGACTGCCTGCCCCGAATACAACCCACCACCCATATCGGTGAGCAGGACGAACGGGCCGGCCCAACCGTTGAACGAGCCCATGATGTCCCACCCGTGTTGCCCGGAATCCTCATAACCGACTCTGTCTTGCGCGGGAGACCAGCCGTCGGCGAAGGTGTCGGGGTAGAAGTGGAAATTGACCTCGCGGAGGGCGTCCACGGCAACCATGCCGTTGGACCCCGGCCAGGTCAAACTCCAGTCGAGGACGGAGATCTTGTATTCCTGCAACGCCCCCGCAGGCTGAGCGGTGATCGTGTGGGTGTAGTGCGTCGTTGTGACCTCGGTCATCTGGTCGGTGGTGTCACTGGGCCACCCATTGAAATCGCCGCGGGCGTAATAGGGCTGCGCCCAGGCGCTTGTTGCGGTCACGACAACGACCATTGCGGCAAGACCGATTCTGCCTGTCATCATTCGGGATACCCTCCGTGCCTCGATTGAGGCACTGGAGCCACCAGACCAGCTGCGGCCTGCGATCCGAGTCTTCATGACCTAGTTCAATTCTACATCTGCACTGTGCTGACCACCCTTTCTCAGAATCTCCTGGCGCGAGCGCTACCTCCATACGCCCATGACTTGCCCGGAGGGAACCCAGGGAGCGAGGTGGGGGGGCTAGGCAGGCAAAGAATAGGCCGGGCGCTAGGCTCCCCGGTGATCAAGGATGTGGGCCGGTGTCAAGACTAGGGCACGGTCAGAGACCAGGCGGAGGCGTCGCCGGACTCGAAGCCGTCGTAGAACATCGGCAAGGGCCCGGCAAAGCCAACCGAACCTTCAGCCGCCCGTGTACTGGCAAGGCCGAAGGGGCCATCCAATCCTGTAGCTGCGCCGATAATGGATCGTGCAGGCGCGACGTTGCCGTCTGCAAGTCGAGGAAAGACCAGGACTGTGTTCGCCTCGTCGCTCAAGATCAATTCGTCGTCGTCGGTCAGCAATATCCCTTGAGGAAACTGCATCATTGTGTTGGAACCGGCAATCCTCCTTACCGGCGCCACGTCTCCATCGGCCATCCTTGGATACACAGTGATCGAGCCACCTCTTTGCGAGACGTAGAGCTCATCGTGCTCGAGGCTGACAAAGATCCACTGATTGCTGCCCAGCTGTGTCGACGGTCCCTCCAGTGCTCGGATCGGTTCGACATCACCATTTGCAGTCCTGGGAAAGACCAGGATGCTGTTGGAAACACCGCTGCTCACAAAAATCTCGTCATGAGTCAGATCGATGAACAGCCCCAGAATGAAATCAAGCCCCGTATTGGAGCCCTCGATAACCCGAAGCGGGGCGACGTTGCCGTCGGCTGTCCGCGAGAAGACGCGTACCGAGTTGGTTGCTTTGTCGGTCACATACAGCTCATCGTTCACCGGATCCACTGCCACGGCTCGCGCATCCACGATTCCTGTATTCACACCCTCGAGTGAGCGAATGGGCGCCTGATTCCCATCGGCATCGAGGGGATACACGTTCACCACCTCGTCGAGTATGTCGGGCACGAGAAACATCTCGCCGTGAACACGATCGATGGCGACACCCCCAGGTCTGTACAGGCCGGTGTCAGGGCCCTCCAGCGTCCGAATCGGGGCAGTGTCGCCGTCAGCACTATCCGCGTAAACAGTCATGCTCTGCGTCACTGACTGCGAGTTCATCACGTATATTTCAGCTCTTCCGACTCCCGGTCCGAAAGAGCCAATGAGAGTGGCCGCTAGGATCAGGATTGCAGACTTCTTCATCGATCCCTCCTCTCTTCGAGGTGCAAACTGACTGCTCAGCCCTTCGGCAGCCCGGCGGTCTTTAGATCCAGAGCGGAGATGAGGACCCGTAGCTTTGTGCACTCAGCCTTTCGGCTGGCTTGCCATTGTCGTGGCAACTCCAAACACTACGCCCGGAGAGCCCAGAAGTACATAAACCGGGTTAAGGAATTGGGGCCTGGGCAAGGAAAGGCCGGGTGGGAGGGGCGAGGCCAAAGGCCCGGCGGGATGGAGATAGGCTTGACCCCTCCCAGATTAGAGCTAGCCGGCTGGCTCTTTCAGGGTGAATGCCATCGGGATGAAGACAATCCCATTCTCGATCGTCTTTGGACCGCACACACGGAACCCGAGCTTTTCGTAGATGGGTACGGCATAGAGCGATCAGTGCACAGTGACCGAAGAGAGGTTTGGTCTCCGATGACGGCAAATACCCAGAGCACGCTTGAACAGCCCCCGTCCGAGTCCACGCCCCCGACTCTCGACGAATAGCATGGCAACGTGTTCGTCGTTCCTCATTTCGATCATTCCGACGAGCTCACCGCCAAGTTCTGCGACAAGTACCAGCTCACCTCGCCGGTAGCCCTCGGCGAGTCTCTCCGCCTGGGCATACTCGAGGAATTCCTGGACACCATCCTCCGAGAAGTCACTAGTGTCCTGTGCGGAAAGTTCGTTGACTAAGAAGCTGGATCATGATCGAATGTCTTCATGGGTACAGGAAAGGATTTTGCGGTTGCGTCGAAGGACCGTCAAGCGCTTCGCGGATGGCTTCGATCTTGGAAGACGGATCGCAGCTTGGCGGAGCGCGCACGGATCGTTTTGCTCAGTGGCGACGGGGTGAGCGCCACGGAGATTCAGAAGCGGCTCGAGGTGACGCGCCCGACGGTCTTCAAGTGGCGAAAACGTTACCGGGAACAGGGAGTGGACGGCCTGAAAGACGCACCGCGCTCGGGCAGACCGACCGAGCTCGCTGAGACGTCGATCAAGAAGATCCTTCGCTTGACGACCGAGAGGATCCCGCACGAAGCCACGCACTGGAGCACCCGATTGATGGCGAAGTACGCCGGGGTTACGCAATGGCAAGTGCGCCAGGTGTGGTCGGCGGCCGACCTCAAGCCGCACCGGCTGAAGACGTTCAAGATCAGTAACGATCCGCTCTTTGCGGAGAAGGTCGTTGACGTCGTGGGTCTGTACCTGGACCCGCCGGACAACGCGATGGTGCTGTCGGTCGACGAGAAGACTCAGATCCAAGCGCTGGACCGGACGCAGCCGCTGCTGCCGATGCGTCCCGGTCAGCTCGAGCGGCGCACGCACGACTACAAGCGACACGGTACCGCAAGCCTCTACGCAGCTTTCGATATCGCTACCGGCGAGGTCATGGGAAGGGTAACGAAGCGCCATCGCTCGAAGGAGTTCCTTGCTTTCCTGCGGCAGATCGACCGGCAAACGCCAGCCGGATTGGATCTCCACATCGTCCTGGACAACAGCAGCACCCACAAGACCGACGCCGTCAGCCGTTTCCTCGACACGCACCCCAGGTTTCACTTCCACTTCACGCCGACGAGCGCTTCGTGGATCAACGCTGTCGAAAGCTGGTTCTCGCAGCTCGAGCGACGATCGCTTCATCGGGGTGTCTTCACCAGCGTTCAGGATCTCCGCGACGAGATCCGACGCTACATCCGCGTACACAATGATCAATCGGCGAAGCCTCTCGTATGGGCCAAGGCGGCGCGCACGATCATCGATGCAGTCGAACGCGCGAAAATGCATGACAATGGTTCACGAACTAACCGCACAGGACACTAGATCGAGGGAACTCGGAGGCACCCTTGAGCAGCAGTGAGCCCAGCACCCCCGGGGCCTGTCCCTGCCAGGGCAGCACCTGCAGAAACGCAGTGTTCATAGGGGTTGCGGGGAGAAAGGTAGGAAAAGGGTCTCTTCTTCTTCACTTTGGAAGAGACCGTGGCACGTGTCCGGGCATGCCGTAGGGCTACCCGGGGTGTATTTGCTGTGAGAGTTAACGAGAGTCAGCAAATCGAGGACCGACGCCGCCCCGAGGGTTGAACCGGCCATCTAGTCATGAGCGTAATAGCATGCCCGCGAACAGAAGGGCGACAATCAGAAAGTAGGATGTAACGCGAAGGTTCCTGTCCAGTGCCGCGAGTTTGTGCAGCCGCTCGTCGCTCACCGCTTTGAACTTGTTGTAGAGGATGAACTTAGTAAGCGCCTTGCTGTGCGTGAACAGCGTTGGACACCCAAGTTCCATCCAGGTCTCCGGGTGTTGCGACCTCAACAGGCGTATGACTTGGCTATGAGCAACGAAGCCGACCACTACTATTACGGGAAAGGTTATGAGGAGCACTAGATAAACGGCCACCACTCGCCCCTCGGGCGTTGAGAACATCCTTAGAAGATAGTACGACACGGCGACGGCTTCAGTCTTCAGGAGTGACCTTTGCAGTATAGCTTTCTGCTTCGCCCCCTCGTTCATCTCCTGCGTTATCAGGGTAGGGCCAGGAGTCCCTGGCATGATGTCCTGACCACCCTTTTGCAGATTCTCTTGGCGCGCGAGCGCTACCTCCATACTTCCATGACGAGCCCGGAGGGACCCTGGCTCGCCGGGTGTGCCCCCTACCGCCCTCAGCTTTTGCTCCTGCCAGGCAAAGAAGAGGCCGGGCGGGCGGGGCCGACTCAGACATTCAAGCTGTGAGGCGTCGCTGTGCTACGGCGGTGGCTGTTGGGCGGTCCAGTAGGAGCAATCGCCTGACTCGAAGCCGTCGAAGAAGATGCTGGGGTCGGTCCAGACAGCAATCTCGGTGGGGTTGTAGCTCTCTGTGTGGCAGTAGTTGGCTTCGATGGCTCCGGTGGTCGAGTCCATGCGCCACACGGTGCCGCTGCCACTCGCTCCACCGGTACAGATTCGGGAGTCGCGATCGGCCATGTAGAGATCGCCACCCGGACCCTGCACGATGCCGTTGGGAAACCAGAAATCGCTGGTGCAGCCGAAGGAGTTGGTCGCACCGCTACTGCCGTCGACCGTCTTGACGTCTCCCCGGATGCAACCGGTCGGCCCGGACCAGTCGGTGAGAAAGGCGCGGCCGTCGTTGGCCACGGTCAGGTGACCGGCGATGAAGGTGCCGGTCATGTCACCGACGAGATCGACGTCACCGCTGGATCGGTCGATCCGGTAGAGTTCCGCCGTACCGCCTTGAACCGTCGTCGATACCAGGACAGTGCCATCGGTGTCGACCGCAAGCGAATGAGGCGAGAACCAGTCGGACGAGCACCAGGGGCCTCCCGTCTGTCCGAAATCGTCGACGCTGAACTCCAGAACAGCACCTTTGAATACCCCGCAGGCGTCGTGGCTACCGTCGATGACCAGCAGCTTGCCGTTGCCGTCGGCCGCCAGTTCGTCCCAGTTGGTGTCCGAGCAGGTGGCCCGGGAGACGGAACCGTCGCTGGGGTCGATCTCGAACAGGGGGACTTCACCAAAGGTGCAGGGAGAGTTCCCGGCTCCGTTCATGAAGATACGCCCGTCTTCGGTGATGGTAATGGCATCCGGTGAGCCATCGCTCGGACACGCGAAGAGAGTCAGCTCTTCACTGACCACATCGACCTTGAATACAGCGCCGCTGTAGGACGGGCATGCGTCCGAAGTGTCGTCGACGACCAACATGTCGCCGGGGGCGAGCTGCGCCAAAGCGTTCCCTCCGGCCGCAGCTCCGCACAATAGAACGATGATTCCGACAGTACCGAGTGAGGGAGAATGATGCATCGTGTTCTCCTTATCTTCCTTCGAAAGCGCCACCCACGGACCCGAAGAGACCTTTCTCTAACTTCTCTCTATTAATGTATTTACCAGACAACACCGACGGTGTCAGTTGAATGCTCAACAGTCGGTCTGAAGTGCCGCCACCCCGGCTTTTTCTGCTCTTGAGATTGCCCGGCGCGAGAGCGGTAAGGATAAGTCCATGACTAATCCGGAGGGTACTCCCGATGCGGGTGAGGGGGCCTACCGCCCTCAGCTCTCGCTCTTGCCAGGCAAAGAAAAGGCCGGGCGGGAGGGGCGGTCGGCGCGGCCGGCGCTGTCATCCTTGCTGTGGAGAGAGCGGGCCAAGCCACGGCGTCCTTGTTGTAAGGTACCCACCAGAGCCTCGCACACTGCAGCGTGCAGCTTCCATCAGAGGAGAAGAGCCAATGAAGACGACACGCCGGCGATTCGTCAAGACGGTAGGCGCGAGCGCTATGGGCGCTGGGCTCGCCCCAAGGCTGGTGCTCGGCCAGGCTCCGGCGGTCGCGGGCGGACTCGTCTACGACGTGGCGGTGGTGGGAGCGGGAGTGTTCGGCTCGTGGATCGCACTGCAGCTCCAGCAGTCAGGACTGAGCGTCATCCTGATCGATGCCTATGGACCCGGGAATGGCCGTTCCAGCTCAGGTGGCCAGACGCGGGTCATCCGGATTGGTTACGGCGACCAAGAGATTTACAGCCACTGGTCGATTCGCTCTCTGGAGATGTGGAGAGGCCTGTTCCACCGATCCGGCCGCGCGAGTTTCTTCCAGGAGTCAGGGGTGCTCTGGATGGCGCGCGAGCGGGATCCGCTGACAGTGAGGACGCTCGAGACGCTCAAAAAGCTGGGCGTGCGGCATGAACGCCTTATGCGCCAGGAACTGGAGGCGCGCTGGCCGCAGATCGATTTCGGGCCCATCACTTGGGCTATCCACGAGCCCGAGAGCGGCTTTTTGATGGCCTTCCACGCCGTGCAGGCGGTAGTCCAGCGGGCGCGGAAGCTAGGTAGCCGATATCTCCCCGCGCGCATCGCCCGGCCGGCTGCAACCGAGGGACGACTATCGACGCTAAGAACCAGCCGGGGCGAGACTGTGAGTGCCGAGACGTACGTGTTCGCGTGCGGCCCGTGGCTCGCGACTCTCTTCCCCGAGATCTTGGGGGAGCGGATCTTCACGACGCGCCAGGAGGTCTTCTATCTGGGCCCGCCGCCTGGCGAGGAGCGTTTCAAGATCGGTGCGATCCCTGTTTGGGTCGACTTCGCTGAGGAGTTCTACGGCGTGCCCGATTTCAAAGGGCGCGGTTTCAAGTTGGCACTCGACCGCCATGGTCCGCCGGTCGACCCCGACTCGCTTGAGCGCATTGTCAGCCGCGACACCGCAGGCCACATCCTCGACTACGCCGCGCGACGTTTCCCATCGTTGAAGGGATCACCGATCATCGGCAGCGAGGTATGCCAGTACACGAACACATCGAACGGAGATTTCCTCATCGACCGTCATCCGCAGATGGACAACGTCTGGTTGGTCGGCGGCGGTTCGGGGCATGGCTTCAAGCACGGGCCGGCTCTCGGCGAGTACGTTGCGGCCCGGATCAACAATGGTGGTCTCGTCGAGCCTCGCTTCTCCCTGGCGACCAAGAGTACGGTTCAGAAGCGCACCGTATATTGATGTCGGGATGCAAGCCATTGCTGGCCGGAGAGGAAGTGCTCTCGTCGACATTGGTCGGAATGTTCGTGTCGAGAGATTAGGTAGGAGATTTGACCCTGTCCCAGCCTGACTGGGGCTGTATGGAGGCGCTTTCTCGCGCTCGGCGATCAAAACGTCACGCGAAATGAGATCGTGGCTTGGTACAGCCATCGTAGTGACGTTCCTAACAGTAAGTTCGCTGCTGCTATCGGAAACTGGTTTCCAGAGAAACATGGGAGGCAGGACTATGCAACGGGCAATTATCGATGGGCTAATTATCATCCTGATGGTGAGTGGGCTCGCCTGTACCAGTACTCCTACGGTGCGGTACGCCGAGAGCGGTCCGGCCAAGAGTCAGGGCCACGGTCCACCACCCCATGCCCCAGCCCACGGCTACCGAGCCAAGACACATGATGGTGTGGAGCTTGTCTTCCGTTCCGACCTAGGCGTTTACATTGTCGTTGGAGCTTCCGGCTACTACTTTCACGACGGTGCCTTCTATCACCAGGACAACAGCGGATGGGTCGTCGGCAAGCATATGGATGGACCCTGGAAGATCATTTCCAAGTCACAGGTTCCTGCTGGCCTGCGATCAGAAAAAAAGTCTAAAGGCAAAGCGAAGGGGCATTCGGGCTAGATCTTCCCAATAAGCCGCATCCGCTGCTTGCTTTCTAGACACCCGGCGCGCCCGTCCTGTCCGAAAATAGGATCGTGTTGCAACTCGTACTCAGGGAGTGGGTTACGTGCAGATAGAGTGCGTCAATGAGAGCCGATTTGTGCCCGCTTCAGATGCTGCTCTTTACGGTTTCTGGCTGGGTGAACCGCCACCAGCAAGACGTGATCGCCTATCAGGTCGAAGAGAACCGGGTTCTGAAGGAACAATTGAAAGGCCGCAAACTGCGGCTGACAGATGAGCAGCGACGGCGACTCGCCGCGAAGGCCAAGCGGCTCGGTCGGCAGGCCCTGTATCGAGTCGCAACGATCGTCCCTCCGGACACCTTGATGCGCTGGCATCGCAGGCTGATCGCGATGAAGTGGACCTACGAGGCGAAGCGGGTGGGCCGTCCAGGCCTCATGAAGGCCATCGCCGGGCTGACCGGCCGAGTTTTCGGATAAGACGGCCTCGTGACCAGAGCCACCCGGCAAAAGCAATTGTCGCTGATCACCGGTATGGTGGATCCATGGGTTTCTACCCCTCGGGGTAGTCTTGTCCCTACCCTCCTGGGTGTTTGGGATCTCTGTCCAACCTGGCAAAATTAGAAGTTCGACACGTAGCTAGATTCAAGAGGTGCCGGATCACGATGGGGCCTCGTTCTCCAACACGGATCATCGCTCTGAGCTATACGGCTTCTACCCGTACCCCTGAAAGGCCACGGAATGAGCAATCGACTGCACAAGAGCCAGTCGGCAGCGCCGACTTCGACCGAGTCTAGTGAACACCGACTCCGGGCACCCCTCATGGTTCTGAGAACCGGAGACCCAGAAAGTCCAAGAACCTTATTTGGATACGCGACTCACCTGGGCAGAGAGGGAATGACGATCAACTCCCTCACCCCCAGAGACGTTGGTAGTCTGTTCAAGCTCGAGTTTGCTGCCCCTAAATCCCGAACCCGAACGTTTCAGTGCCTGTGCGAAGTGGCGTGGAAGCGGTTCTACACGAAGGACCAACCCTACAAACCGGGAATGGGCCTGAAGTTCTTGGACCTGCCTGATGAAGCGTCGGCTGCTATCGACACCTGGATTCGTGGGCAATCTCTCGAGGAAGAACTCCGTTAAGGAAAGGCTTTCGAGCCACAAGTGGGTCCGACCCTCTTGCAGGTAGTGATTTTGGTCTGAAGACCGGCACTGATATGGCTGCTATCAAAGTCCGAATCCCGGACAACAAGCCGCTGGCGCGGTTGTACTTCGACGACGACTGCTCTTACCCGGGCTGGTATGTGCGGTATCGGCGACAAGGCAAGGTTCGCAAGCTTGCTTTGTCTACCTGGGATCATGGCGATTCTGATGGGGCTCGTGCTGAGGCGGCCAGGATTCTGCGTTGTCCCCCTGACCGAATCCAGGTCGATGGACAGTAGCCCCCAAGCCCCTATGGTGGAGGCTGCTGGGCGGTCCAGGCGGAGGTGTTGCCGGACTCGAAGCCGTCGGTGAAGATGAACAGCGAAGTATCGGAGAAACAGTAGAGACGGACACCACCGACGTTGCAGTCTGTTTGTGACATCCAGGTCCAGAGCCTGAGATCGTTGGCGGGTCCCGTGGTGCCGCGGGTGAAGGAGTTACCCACCGTCCAGCCAGTACAGTCAAAGCCGGTCGCGAATCGCGAAGTGTTCGTTCCCGTCCAAACGATCCAGTTGCCCAGGTAGTCACCCACTTCGGTGACGTTGATCGGCGCGAACAGGACGCCATCCGTCAGGTCGGCTTTGCTTTCGGCCACGGCGACACCGTCCAGTCTCACCCAGCGGCCATCGTTGACGAATCGATCGATGGCAGCGGTGGCGGCGTCCGGCCAGCTTCCGAGGTCGCCGGTGCCGCCGACCGAAGTGACGAAAGCCACCCTGCCCGGAACCGCAAACGGAGGTAGGGCAGGGCCGGCCGAGGTCTCCATGCAGATCAGGCGCCTCATCGTCGAGCAGCCGCCTCCCCCGCTGCTCGTCCAATTCTGGGTGGTCTTTGGCTCTGCACCCGTCATCACAAGCTGGGAGGCACTGCTCATCCAGTCGCCGCAGGTGGTCCAGATGGTGTCAAGAGTGCCGTCAGGCTGAGTCGCTGGCGTCGTCTCGGACCGTGCACTGTTCGGAAGACATCCCACATGGTCTCGCGAGTCTACGCCGACCCCGAAAAGCGCAACGAGCTGGGCGCCGATGAATTTTGAACAGGGACAAGAGGTTCAATACTCGTGGTTGCGGATTCGGACCAGGACCTGGGTGCGTCCCCCACAGAGCTCTCCGGGACCGGCGACGAGCCGATAGTCCTTGCAGATGCAGGCGATGATTGCGTTCGTGTCCTTGTAGGTGGTGTAGAAGGCTCGCTCGACGCCGCCATGGCTGCGGCAGCTTCCCCAGGCGCTCATCATCCGCGTCAGGTCCCAACGACCGTTGACCTCGGCCCGTGATCCATCCTTACAGACAGCCTCCAGCTTCTTGCCGCCAGCGACGTTGGCATCTCGGATGTAATCCGCGATCGTAGCGCCGTTGGTCGACTGATCGGGTGCGTCATAGAGCAGCTTGATCTCATTCTCGATATAGACAAGGTCCGGCTCCAAAGTGGAGAATTCTCTGTAATCCCGGTAGACGAGCAGGAGAGTGTCGGGCTTGACTCCGAAACTCGTCAGATCGTCGGGGTCGGCTTGTTCATCGATGGACACCGCCCAGACCCTCTCATCCTCCACCCACCCCCGAAAGATGGTGTCGTAGACCGCGCTTTCAAGCGTCCCGGGCGCGCATAGGGTCGCAACAAGGCCCACGACTGCCAGCTCCTTGATACATGGATGCTGCGCAACTCGATGCACCCCATGGCCTCCCCGTTCACCTTGCGGACCCCGGTGCTTCCGTCAGGCCCTAAGGTGTTCCCTGAACAGCGGTTGTCCTTACTCTACACCCATCCACTATTCCCCGTGGAGTCTCACAGGTGGGGACGGGAAGTCAGTTCGGTGGCTACCTGAGGACGATCGAAGCTGCGACAGTGAGCTCGCAAATGCCAAGAGATCTCATCGTCTCGGATAGGTTGGCTCTCGTAAACTCACTCGCGCCAGACCCAGGCTCGGCTCAATCACCGTGAGGTCGAGGTCCTTCCCGGGCGCTGCGAGCGTTTCGCCAGGCGCCAGCAGAACGAAGACTGGACGCTGTTCGGCCAGCCACCAGCGGATGGGCCCCGCACTCTCGCGCCAGTCTTCGACCTCTTTCAGATCCAGGTACTGGATGTCGCGCCGTGCCCGTAGGGTCAGCGGGGCGTCGAGCTGGTTCGGATAGCCAACCAGGGCGCAGCGCTCAGGCAGTCTGTGCTCGAGTTCCCCGACCAGGACCTCCACGCGGTCGCGGACGCGGACGGTGGCGGCGAGATCGACCCCCAGACTTACCCCGGCACCCCAGCCGAAAGCCAACGCGGCAAGGACTGTGGCCGTCCGGCGCCCTGCGAGCGCCGGGCCGCGCAGAGTGGCAGCGACGACGACCGACAGCACCACGGCTACGAGGAGCGATCCTCTGAGAAGAATCACACGTCGCCAGAGCTCGAAATCGTCGGTTCCTGTCCAGAGGGTCCAGCGGAGCAGGGCGGCCACCAGAGCGGCGAGAGCGAGATGAGGCAGACGCCAGGGAAGCCGTCGGGCTCCGATTGTCGCCAGCACAGCGAGTGGGGGAGCGGCGGGCATCAGATAGCGCAGGTTGAGAAAAGGATGGCCGAGGGCGAAATCTACCGGCATGCTGGCGCGCAGTAGCAGCATGGCCAACAGGGCGGCCACGGGCAGCCACAGTAGGGCGAGCTTTGGTCTGGCGAGCCGTGCGGCGCCGACCAGTACCAGCGCCGGTGAACCCTGGAGAAGAGCCTTGACCACGTGGGGCCCGATGAAAGTGCCCAGCCCGTCGGCGGCCGTGGTGGTGTTCTCTGCCTGCTCCCACGCGCCAACGTCGATCAGGAGCCTCCAGCCCATCTGGAGATAGCTCAGCAGTCCCTCGCGTAGCGGCTCGAAGGTCACCAATGGCACAAGGGCGAGAATGACCACCACCGCACGGCTGTGAGATCGCGATCTCCGCAGCAGCCAGAGGAGGAGCGCAGTGGCCGCGAGCCACCCGAGGACGGGTAGCGCGGTCATCACCATGTGTCCCACGCTCTGCGGGTCGATGCCCGACTCGGGACAGCCCTGCCAGGCGCAAGGCCCGTCCGACAGCGGATTCCAGCTCCCGAAGCGAGCATGGTTGATCCAGGCCATGGCGCCAAGAGCCGGCAAGGCCCCAAGACCGGCGGCGAGACCCAGAGCCAAGCGGTTCCAGGCCAAAGCCGCCACCAGACCCACGAGCATGGGAAAAATGAGTAGCTGACTGGTGGTGGCGAAACCCGCCAGTAGGCCGGCGAGGAGCGCCGCGCCCCGTCGGCCGAGGGTCTGGGCGCGGGCCGCGCAGTACAGTGCCCACGCGAATCCGGTGATGGCCAGGCTGTACGGAAGGAAACCGAAAGAGCTTGTCCACAGCGGGATGGAGAGGAGCGCGACGTAAGCGGCGGCGATACCGACCTCGGTTTGGTTGGTCAGCTCTCGACCGGTCAGAAAAACGGCTACAGCCAACAGCGCCAGCAGCGCCAGGTTGCTCCGGATCACCATGCGGATCCCGCCGGCCTGCAGAAGCCCACCCGCCAGGTAGGGGAAGCCGGGCGCCATCGAGCCCCACAGCCGACCGTCGCGATTGAGATTCCAGCGGGCTTGGAGCGGCGGAAAGCGATCCACGGGCCCGTTGTCAACCAGCGGCAGACCGGTCTGCTGGATTCCCAGCGCCATCTCGAGGTAGGTGCGCTCGTCGACCGTGGTCACGCTGCTCCAAGGAGCGCTGAAGGCGCCGGCCAAGATGACGATTAGCAGGGGAGCCATCAGCAGTGTGGGAAGCGCCATTGCGCGGCCTCGGTCCATGGTCCAGGATTTTCTCCCACCGATGAACAACCTGTCTGTGAACTATGGAGCCGATCTCGGATAGCAGCGACGCCCATCTCGGGCGAGCGTCCACCTTCGGGGGGAGTAGGGTGAAAGAAAGGCTCACTCTCGGCCGAGTGGTGGCAGCTTCCTGGGACTCACTGCTCGCTTTTCTGGCGCCGCTGCTGCTTTACCTGGCGACGATGGCGCCAACCATCTACAACCTGGATAGCGCCGAGTTCACGACCGCGGCCCACACCGGCGGTCTGGTCCGGGCGACCGGCTACCCCTTGTACCTCCTGATCGGAAGGATCTGGAGTCGCCTGCCAATCGGAGACGTGGGATACCGAATGAACCTGCTTTCTGCGGTGTGCGGAGCGCTGACGATCGCTCTGGCTTATCGCGTTCTGCGCCGGCTAGGGGTCAGAGGCTGGGCCGCATTTGGCGCTCTCGGTCTGCTGGCCTGCTCGCAGTATTTCTGGGGGCTCTCACTGATCGCGGAAGTCTATACCCCGCACACCGCCCTCATGGCCGGAATCCTCCTACTGCTTCTGCGATTCGAGGAAGTGCCGTCGCCGAGACGCCTTGCCGAGACCACCTTCTTGGTTGGGCTGAGCTCTGGACACCATATGGCTACGGTGCTGATGGCCCCTGCCTGTGTCTGGTTCGTCCTCAAGACGGGAGGTAGAGAGTCTCTCCAGGCCCGTTTTCTAGTGCCGGCGGGATTCACACTCTTGGCCGGCTTGAGCGTCTATGCTTACCTCCCGCTGGTCTATCTGAGCGAGCCGACGTTCAACTATGCCGGGCACTACGGCGCCGACGGGCTCTTCCGAGCGGTGGATCTGACCACTGCCGCCGGATTATGGTGGCTGATCTCCGGACAGACCTTTTCCGGTCAGATGATGGCCTACGGTGGCAGTGACGCGATCTGGCAGGCGAGTCATATGGGAGCAGAGCTCTGGAGGGCTTTTGTCGCTGTCGGGATCGGGCCTGGCCTGCTGGGCCTGGCCGTTCTTTGGCGGTCTCACCGGCCGGTAGGCGGTCTGCTGCTGCTGATCTTCTTGTTCCACACTGGTTTCTACGTCAACTATGCCGTGGGCGACAAGGACACGATGTTTCTTCCCACTTACTTGATCTGGTCGGTATGGATGGGAGTCGGTTATGAGTGGTTGCTGGAGTGGGTGGCAAAGCATAGGCCGCCGCGCTATCTGAGCTCGCCGGCGACCGCCCCGGCCTTGTTATGCCTGCTGATGGTCAGCACCGTTCTATTGTCGCTTCTTCTGAATGGTCCTTTGGTGGACCAGTCGGGGGATCGCAGCTCGCGCCGGCGGGCAGAGACGATCCTCGCTCTGATGGAGCCTGGGGGGCTCTTGATCGGATGGTGGAACACCGTGCCCGCGGTCGAGTATCTGCAGTTGGTGGAGGGGCGGGGCGATGACGTGACGGCCATCAACCGGTTCTTGATCGAGCTGCCGGACCTGCGAGTTCTGGTGCAGCGCCGCCTCGGCAGCCAAGCGATCTACCTGGACGAGCCGCCAGGAGACGCACTGCCTGGCGTCAAAGGAGTGCGTGCCGGTCCTCTTTACCGTTTGATTCGCAGCCCGGGCTCCGCGGTCGACATCGGCGACCAGGAAAGGTCATCCCTGTGACGTGCTTCACAGTGCATTGCCCGAGAAGCAGTTACCTTCTTCACAGCGATGGCCAAGACAATATTCGAGCACCGTCTGATTGCTGCCCTGGTCCTGTGTATGTCGGGTCTGGCGCTGCTGCCGTTCAATCCGCTGCCAAGCCAGGTCTTTGGGTGGGAGGTCTTGGCGGGGGCCTACCAGACGATCTTCAGAGATGGCTTCGAGAGCGGCACCTCCGAGCACTGGGAGCCATTTGCGCCCGAGAACCTGCGCATCTTTCCGACTTCCGATCAGGCCACTTTTCGCCAGGATTATCGAATCGACCGAGAGCTGGTTTCGCGCTTCAGCGACAGCGGGGTCGTCCTGATGGCCGGTTTTAGCCGCGCCGGCGATCCGGTGTTCTCGGTCGAAGCGCGCTCGACCCAACTTGGGCTGGAGGTGCGATCGGGAGCCGCACTCGACGGCGGTGACTGGCGGGAGACCGATTGGCACATGCTCGAGCAGGACTCGCGCCTGGGTATCGAGTGGCAACAGGGGCACCCGCTGGCGCAGGACGGCTTTCTATACCTATCCGTCGATGGACAGCTGACTGCCTGGCTGACGGATCTCGACAACGACACGCTGCTCCTCGATATGACGGCCATCACCAAGTCCGGCGCGCGAACCCTCCTCATCCCCTACAGCTCAGCGCAATAGATCATCGACCGCCAACTCGATTCGGTGGCTCTCCAGTCGGGTCGCGTGCTTGGGAAGCCACTTGTCGATGTCGCCCCAGTGCACCAGAGTGATGCCATCGACCTCGATCAGACCCCTCGCCATATGGCTCGGCATGCCGACTCGTGATCGTAGTGAGGGTGGGAGATCAGAGTTTCCAGTCCTTCGTCCAGTCCTCGATCTGTCTGCGATGGTGATCGTAGTCTTCGATCAGCTCATCGATGGTGTCGCGAATCGTCACTTGCGAATCACCGTGGCGAACGCCGAAATCACGGGCCCACACCTCAGCATCGAGCGATTCTAGGAATTCTCGCAGCTCGTGAGCCGTGGCATGGAGCTGGTCCAGGAGCAACTGCCTGTCGGTGGAATCGTAACGCCGAACCAACGCCGCATTGATCTTGCTGTAGTTCTCGCCCGGATCGATGTCGTAGAAGGGCAGCTCTCCCCTCTGGATCTGTTCGCTGCCCTTGACGATATGAAGGTTCCAACCGATCAGGTGCGCGACGACATCTCTTGGTGCCCATCCGCTGAGCTTCGTCAGGAACGACTCCTCGCTCAGGGTAGAAACGCCTGTCGCAAAGTTCTCGACAGCCAGTCTCAATCTATTGATCTGATCTTCGAGCTTCACGGTTGACACCGGGCGAGATTACTTTTGATTGCTGCGAGTCTGTTAGTCATGGGAGAGGCCTCCCACTATCATCTTGAACCGGATCGAGCAGATCGGCAATACCCCGCGTTGGATGGGTCGTTTCGATCTGGATCTTGCGTGGCGCAGCGAGGTCTACAATCGGCTCTGCTACACTGCTCTGTCAGCGAACCGAAATCAGGCAGTTGGAAGCAAGCAAGAATCGCCAAGGAGTCCAGGCTCGAACACGCCAGGACCTATCCGGGCCAGACGAATCATTATGAGGAGGAAGCAATGCGTACCATGCTCAAGTGGACAGTGCCGGTAGAGAAGGGCAACCAGGCCATCAAGGATGGCTCATTGATGCAGACGTTGGAGCAGCTGATGGATCAGCTGAAGCCGGAGTCGGCGTACTTCGCGGCTAGCGACGGCAAGCGCGGCGGTCTAATGGTCTTCGATATGAGCAATCCATCGCAAATCCCACAGATCGCCGAGCCGCTCTTTGCCAATCTCGACGCAACGGTCGAGTTCGTCCCCGTCATGAACTCTGACGACCTGCGAAAAGCCCTGGAGTAGGTGTCCGCCTGGCGCTCGATCGCCGCTTTGAGGAGCTGACAACCGCAGAGCTCGATCGTCCCTCCGCCGAGGAGGCCTATGAGTTCCCCGTTGAGTCGTAGGGTAGTGCCCTATGGCGGTGCTTTCTTATGCTCTGCAAATCACTCCATCGCCATCAAGCTATTTGACGCTACATGCTCTGTGCCCAAGAATGTTGGTGAGATGGCTGGAATCAAAGCCCGAAGTCCGGACAACAAGTCGCTGGCACGGTTGTACTTCGACGACGACTGCTCTTATCCAGGCTGGTATGTGCAGTATTCGTTGGAAGGCAAGAGCCGCAAGCTCGCTTTGTCAACCTGGGATCGCGACGATGTAAAAGGTGCTCACACTGAGGCTGCGAGGCTTCTGCGTTGCCTTCCCGACCGAATTCAGATTGAGAGCCAAAGCCAAGAGGCCTCTTGAATCCGCCTGAGGGTCACCTTTGGGTCTGGGGAACAGGCGATCTCATCGAGCCCACCTGTGTGCTACTGGTTCATGCTCGAAAGACCCTACAGCTGGATCCGCTCGGTAGTCCGCGACATGGCGTCCACTGCGACAGTTCCCATTCTGCCGAGCGTTCAGGTCGAGGCCGCCTATCGAGAGGATGCTGAGATCAGCGTTGACGAGTTTTGGCTGGCCACCTACCGGCGAGGCAAGACCATGAAAATGAGCGTAGCAACCCTAGGGCGGGGAACTTGAACGGTCGGCGCACTAGGAGAGTGGGCACTTACGACGGTCTTCGGCGGTACGTCGCTGTTTTCCTTTTCGCCGATCGCCCTTTCGGCGGTCATGTTCTACCGGGATATTCACTCTGCGCCGATCGCCCTGGCGACGGTCCTTGTTCGATCGCCGATCCTTGCCGCCGCGACGTTCCTTGTTGGGGTTCCGGTCTTTGGTGGATCCTGGCATGCCTAGCTCCTCCCGATCGGACAAAATCGTACCTACCAGGTATAGGGGCAGACCGTGATATCGGCAATGGAATCCGCCACCATCGGTCGTAACGATAGGCTGGGCAGGTGTTCAGACGCGGCTCGGTATACATTCCTGTAGGATTCAAAGGGACCGACCCGTAAACCATCGGGCGAGGAGAAATAGGTATGGACAGGAGTTGGATCCCAACCGTGGCTGGGGTATTGAACATCTTTGCCGGCGGGCTGGCACTGGTCGGCGTCGTAGCCCTCTCGTTCGGTGCCTTTGTGGTCAGCTGTGCACCTGAGATCGACCCGGATGAATTCGGCATCTTCATCGCCAAGACAGTCCTGATCGGGCTGGCATTCGGGGTTCTGATCCTGGCGCTGCTAGCGGTGCTGGGTGGCATCTTCGCTTTGCAGAGGAAGCGCTGGGGTTTTGTGCTGGCCGGCTCCATTTCGGCCGCATTCGTCTGTCCTCCTCTGGGTGTCCCGGCGATAGTTCTGACGGTTCTCGCGGAGCGGGATCTTCGCGAGAGAAACCAGTCTCAGACCACCGACTGATCGGGTAGTCCCATGGGTATTTTGAGTGAGCGGCTCATGAGAACAGCGAAGTTCGAGACATGACTGGATTTGAAGACATCGACTGGGAGTCGGCGGTAGCTTTTGCCAAGCGCTACGGTGCCCTCTTGATCGCCGTCCTCTTCGCGCTGAGTGCACGGCGAAAGAAAAAGGCTGCGATGGAAGAGGAATGGACCGAGCCCGAGCCGGCGAGTGACGAGACAGTTTCCGAAATCCAACCGATCGAGCCCGGTGTCGATGCCAGCAAGCTAGCTAGACAGTACTCGAGCGGACCAGAGTGACGATCGGCGGGGCCTCGTCAGACCCCAGGCAACCACTGGGGTGCTCATTCGCACGCCTGGGAAGTGAGTGGCTACGAAGGCTGCGGCTTGTCGGAGTCGGAGTCGACGAACGCAATCCCGGCTCGATAGACCAGAATGGGTTCACCCGTTTCGGCGATCCCGGTGGCGGTGAGTCTGCACCAGCGCACCTCTCCCTCTTTCCTGGCCTTGGCGGAACTGCCGATTCCTAGCGTGAATGGATATCGGGTGAAGACCTGGAGGGGTCGAGTGCACTCGATCCCGAGGCCGTCGCGACTGATATCGATGACCTCACCTGGAACAGGATTGCGCAGCACACAACTTATGGCTCGACCTCGCCGACGGCGGCGCTCATCGGGCATGCCATCGAGCCTGTAGGAGGTGACCGGGGAGACACTGGTTTCTAACATGGGGCCTCGATCGGTGGGTACTCGATTGAATATACGTCCTGCTATCCCAAACAGCTTTGCCGAGGTGCCGAAACCCTAGTCCAAACAGTCCGGATATGCACCACCCGATGGGGTGGGTGAGGCCACATTCTCCAAAGACCTGTGAAACCTGTCGCTGACTCGGGGTCGAGAGGGTGACTACAATCGGCCTGACAGCAAAGGCGATAGGAAAAAGCAGTGGCGAATGCCCATCAACCCGGAAAAAAGATCTTCGGACTCGTGTTCTTTTGTTCTGAACCCGCTGATTACGCCAGCTGGTTCTTGCAGTACTACGAATCGGGTCGGCTGTACACGGTGGATCTGGGGATCGGGTCATCGCAGGCCTCCATGGCGGCAGTGGCAGATGCAGCCGATTTCCTGTCCTGCCGCCCCGAGAACATCCAGGTGGGGGAGGAGGGTCTGGAGGAGATCGAGCCGCGACGAACCAGGACCGGGTCCTCCCGGGTGAAACTCGAGAGGGTCAGAGGTTCGAGCGAACCTCGCGCCAGGGTGTATTTTGCAGAGGACGATGTCCTGCGGCCAGGTTGGTATGTCCAGTTCTACTCGGAGGATCGTCTCGACCGCCTGCCCCTGTGGCAGAGTGACTTCAAGGATGTAGAGGCCGCCCGCACGGAAGCAGCCTGGATAGTAGGGTGCCGGCCGGAGGAGATCCAGGTTGGCGGTGAGCTTCTGGGCTGGCCAACCAAACAGAACCGCAGCTGAGCGGTACCCAGCAGCTCATCGGGACTGTCGCGCGACTTCCGCCTCAGCGGCCAGGTAACCAAAGGCCGCCCACTGATCTGTTTGTAGGATTCGTTGGAAGATCTCGTCTGCCGCAGATCGCCGACCCTTGAAGAGATGCCAGTTTCCGATTCCGTAGCCCAGGGTTGCGGAGATCGACTCATCGTCACTACTGGGCCAGATCTCGGCCAACGACAAGTCGTCCCGATAGAGCAGCAGAAGCCGGTGATAGTCATGGTTCTCGATGATGTCGAGATCCGGAGCGATAGGCTCGAGGATCCCGGCAGCCTCGCTGGTCCGGTCCAGCCGGCGCAGGGTCATGTAGAGCCAGTACGAAGTGGCTACCCGCATGTCCGAATTCTTCGAGACCACGAGGCATTCTCGGTAGGCGTCCAGGGCAGCGTCGAAATCACCCATCAGATAGTGGGCAAGTCCCAGGTGATACCAGATGTTGGACTGCAGAGTGCTGGTAGGAATCCCCCGATCATTGGGGAGGCCATCGGGCTCGACCTGGTCTGCGGTCCCATCGGTGAGACGCACTGCGGTCGCAAAGTCGGCGATGGCCTTGTCGAGTTGTCGCGTCGTGATGAAACGATGTCCCCGGTGCCGGTAGAGCCGGGCATCAGCCGGATGGAGCGCGAGGCCCCTGCTGTAAGTCTCGATCGCCTCCTGGTAGCGACCGAGGTATCCTAGGCGCCGCCCCAGCCAGATGATGGCATCGGCGTTTTCAGGATCGGCCTCGTAGTTCTCCACAGCCAAGGCCAGCTTGGCTTCCATGGTTGCCCTCGTATCGTCGCCAAGAATCGGGGGCTCGAGGACCTCACCGAGAAACGAAATCACCGTCCCGGATGGGGCAAGATCTGGCCCTGAAGAGGCTCTCGTTGGTGTCGCCAAAACAACCGTGACCAGCGCCATCAAACAGAGCCAACGAATCCGAGCTCTACGGTGCCGGTGGGTTGGAGGCTGCCCACATTTGGGTATCGCCAGACTCGAAGCCATCTTGAAAGATCGCTGTTGCGCAATCGCTGTCTGCCGTGTCGTAGTCGAGATCTCCGTCATTGTCGAGTCCCAGTCCGTCCGATGTCCAATTCTCTGAGTCATCGGTGTTGCAGGGCCCAGAGATGTTGATTCCCGCCACTCCATAGTAGATGGGAGGTTGGTCTTCGGGAAAGGGCAGAGGGTCGTCTGCGTGACATGTTACACAGGTAAAGCCGTCATCGTCGGCAGGAACACCCGCGTTTGCATGATGGAGTCGCAGTCCGGTTCCCCACCAGGAGTTGTTAGGGATATCAGGTCTCGGATCTCGTCCGTGACAGCCCATGCAGCCCACCCCCGGAAGACCCGTCTCTCCATCCGATTCGTTCAAGAAAGGGTTTCGGCCGTCGGTGCTCTTGTGGCAAGTGTCGCAGAGACCGTCGGTCATCATCTGTTCACGGTGGACATCGTGCTTCCTGTCCGGCCAGGTATTACCTGGCTTGAGGGAGGTGTTGCTCTCGAATGAGCCGTGGCAATCTTTGCATCCTGGATCGTAGCGCTGGTACGCGAATCCAGCAGGGGTCGTAACGAGCCAGATGAAGCATCCGAGCGAAACGACAAGGGCGAACGACAAGAGATGTCTTTTGGTCATCGTGTATCCCTCCAGTTCGTGTGATTCCTGACTGCGGCTTGGTCGATGACCCGAGGCATGTCGCGACCTTCTCGCAGCGCTGTCGATGCTCAGATCTCAGCGAGCAATGATCGTGCCGGATCCCAGAATCAGCACCGGGGACTGGCGATGCCTGAATATTCAGGGTTTGTTGGTGGAGAGTGGTACCGGACAAGGTCCTCGCTGGGCAGGGAATCAGGGAAATTCTTCCTACATCTGGCCTCTCTGGGTAGGGGAACTACGGCATGGTTGCCGACCAGGCACTTGTTTCGCCATTCTCGAAACCATCTTCGAAAATCGGCACGAAGAGACGGATGTCATCGATGAAAACGGTCGGGTTCGCCGAGTTGGTAAGGGACAGTTGGATCTGCGCCGTCTTTCCGGTCTCGCTTGGCAGCACAGCCGCCTCGAGACAGTCCCAATCTGCTGCTGCGCTGACGGTCTGCTGGGCAGGGGTGAGCATCTCGCGATCGGCTGCACCGGCTGACGAGATGAGCATTGAGAGCAGGTCCGATGGACTGGCGGCAGCCACTTTGCGGCACAGTTGAATCGCCTTGGTGGCGGCGGGTAGGTGGAAGCGATTGTGCCGAGCCCACTCGCCACCTTGGAGGATCAGATAGTTGTCGGTATCGGCTCCGAGAGATGCCTGCATGGCGCCGCCATGAAAAGACCAACCTGCCTGCTCCTGCCCGGCTCGAATACGCTCGAAATCACCGTTTACCAGGCCCTCCTGAAGTCCGAAATCGAAGAGCACCTGCTGCAGTGAGTTGGGTCCAGCAGGGCAACGATTGGCGGTCCCGGCCCCGGTCTCAGACAGGTTGTAGCCATCCGCCGTCCGAGCCAGAGGTGTCGTGCGTTGAATGGTCGAGCAGTCGGTTCCGCTGCCGTACCAATCGACACCCGGGGGATTGCCGGTGACGGGGTGGGTGAGCGCATCGGTGTCCGCCGTCAGCAGGTACCAGCGGTGCGTGTCGCTGTGGCAAAAGGGATCATCCAGCGCGTTCTGGTGGAAATTGGCAACTCCGTAGAGCTCCATCCCTCTTGGATAGATGAAGAGGCAAGCCGAGTCGTTCTGCCAGTAGTTGTCGTTGTAGCCCGTGCCGATCCAAGAGCAGACACCTGGAGTGGAGGATTGGGCATGACAGTCGTACTCGGGATGCTCCCAGTTGACATCGTAGTCGTCGAGTCCTCCGGCATCGAGGTTCTGAGCCAGAAACGCGCCACCGGCATCGTGGGGATCGAGGGTCGTCACCTGTACAGGAGGAGGAAGCCCCGCGGCAATCAAGCGCTCGGCGACTTCGCTGTTGACCACGGTCCCGCGGCTGTGGCCGATGAAGTGAAGACGGTCGAGGTCCACCACAGGTGAGGGCTCCTGACTCCAGGTCAACAGGCCGGCAAACAGGGCAGCCGCTGCGGCTTCAGAGAATCCAGCACCTTCCTCATTGCTGTCGTCAGCCCAGTCGAAGACGATCACAGTGTGGCCGACGCCAGAGGTCGTGCACCAGACTTCCTGACAAGCGCTCAGGTCTCCCGTTGCAGGCTCGTAGACGTATACCCGACCATCGGCACCTCCCTCGGCGCCGGCTCGCCGGGCGATGGCGTCAGCCAGAGCATAGGGCCAGTCAGGCACGGTCCCACTCAGTTGAAAGCCGTGAGAAATCACGGTCGTGGGCGGCGCCGTCCCGTTCGCATCGGCCGAGATCCCACCTGACCAACCTGCCACCAGGAGGAGCCAAAACGAGACTCTAGCCATCTTCATTCACGACTTCATAGCACAGAGGGTGTCGCACGCAAAGTTCCCGGCATCCGCGATACGCTGCACGGATGGAGGAAAGGTCTATGAGTTCTAGGAACATCGGACTGGGAATCGCGGTCCTGACTGTCCTTGGAATCGCCACTCTGATGGGAGCCGCGTTTGGCGAGAGTGGGGATCCTACGGAGTCACTTCGTGCTGCCGAGCTCTCCTTCGCGGCCAGTGTGGCAAGCAAAGATTGGCAGAGTTTTGGCAATCACGTCGGGGAGGAGGCGATCTTTTTTGCCGGTCGGTCTTTGCAGGGCAAGGAGGCCATTCTGGAGGCCTGGTCGGTCTACTTCCAGGAAGAGGCTCCCCGGCTCGAGTGGGAACCCAAGATCTCCATCGTCCAGGAGGGCGGCAAACTGGGATTCTCCAGGGGCCCCTACACTCTGACTCTGAAGGGTGAAGATGGGACACTGCAGTCCCGAGCTGGGGAGTTCATCTCGATTTGGGAGTTACAGGAAGACGGCTCCTGGCAGGTCATCTTCGACACGGGCTGCCCTGCGTGTCAGGAGTGCGACACCGAGTAGCTCAGTTGATGTAGCCCACAGCGCGGAGATGCTCGAGGGTCTCGTCGTCGACTTCGATCTCTTCACCCACAGCAATCTCCTCACCCTCCCGCCAGGCAAGGAGCTCCTGCAGAAGAGCCGCAGCCCGCTCGGTCTCGCCTGCAATCGGTTGGAGCTCATTTGGGTCTTTGACGACGTTGAATAGGCTGACCTGAAAGCCCTCACCGGCACGGACGGAATCGTAGACCAGCTTCCAGTCTCCCCTGCGAATAGACAGACCTCTGGCTGGGGTCAAGCCATCCTGGGTGATGGCGAAGAGCGCGCGTTCTTGGTAGCTGGCGAAGGCGTCATTGAAGAGGGGCCAGCCCCCTATCTCCGGCGGGACGGGCAAGCCAAGCAGATCCAGTATCGTCGGCGGGATGTCTCCGATCGAAACCGGTTCGGACCGCACCGGATTGCCTCTGGATCCGGGTCGATGAACGATCAGAGGAACATGAAGCATCTCTTTGTAGACGGTGGCCGAGTGCTTGAAGAAGCCGTGCTCGAGAAAGGCCTCACCGTGGTCGGAGGTCACGACGACAATGGTGTTGTCGAGTAAATCGGTCGCCTCGAGATGATCGAGGAACCGACCCAGATGCTCATCTGTGTAGTAGATCCCGGCGTCGTAAAGGGCCTCGAGGATTTCGAGATACTCCTGGGGAAAGTCTGACGGATCCTTGGTCCCCTCGTAGTAGGCCTGGTTGAGCCCCGCCAGATAGAGAGAACCGGCCCCGATCTCCGGATCACTCCAGGTGAAGTCTGCTGAGTCCTCCAAGAGGAAGCGGCTACGGTAGGGTTCAGGCTTGTCGTAGGGAAAGATCCGTGCATCGGGCCGCGGCAGATCGGACCGCACGGCATGTACCGACTTGGTGTGCATGAACATGAAAAAGGGTCGATCGGGATCCCGATTATCGAGCCACGCAGAGGCTCTGTCGGCAGTGGCGGCCATGTCCCAGGCGTACCAGAGATCCTTGGCGTGGGGGGCCAGAAAGTACTCGTCGAATCCACGGTCGAACCGTCGCTTGCCAGAGAGCCAACCAGAAGGCGCAGAATCGACAAAACCGACCGTCTGGTATCCGACCTGCTGGAGAATCTCTGGCAGCCAGGGTACCTCCCTGGGGATGGACCGACTGTGACCGCCGCGAGTCACTCCCATGCGGTGGGGATGGATACCCGTCAGCATCATCGCGTGCGAGGTGAAGGTGCGCGGCGCCGGTGTGAAGGCCTGACTGAAAATGGTCGATCTGCTGCCCAACTCATCCAGTCGCGGCGAAGTGTCCCTCGAGTAGCCGGCGACGCCGAGATGATCGGCCCGTAACGTGTCGATGGAAATGAGAATCACGTTCGGCGGCGGCTGCCGGCTGCATCCCGCGAGCCCCACGATGGCCAACATCCAGACGAGAAGTCGTATCCAATTCCTCATCAGGGTGGAGAATAGCCGATTCCAGGGCTGCAAGCCGCAGTCGCGCGGTAGAATCTTCACCATGAATGATGTCCCTGATCCGGCCACCGGATCGACCTATCGACCCAAGAACCACGTGCGGATCGTGACCGCCGGCTCGCTATTTGATGGGCACGATGCCGCAATAAATATCATGCGCCGTATCCTGCAAAGATCGGGTGCCGAGGTCATCCATCTGGGGCACAACCGATCTGTGGCCGAGATCGTCGATTGCGCCATCCAAGAGGACGCGCAGGGTATCGCCGTCACTTCGTATCAGGGCGGGCATGTGGAGTTCTTCAAGTACATGCGGGATCTCCTGACCGAGCTCCAGGCCGATATCCGGATCTTCGGCGGGGGAGGGGGCACTTTTCTGCCGACCGAGGTCGAAGAGCTCCACGCCTACGGCGTCGACAGGATCTATTCCCCCGATGACGGTCGCTCCATGGGTCTGCAGGGGATGATCAACGATGTCCTCGAGAAGTGTGACTTCCCAACGATCGTGCCACCCCTGGATGGACACGTGGAGGGCCTGACCGAGCGCAACTCCCGGGCCATTGGTCAGCTGATCAGCCTGGCCGAGAACTACCCGGACGAGGCTGTGGCGATCGACAAGGCCCTCTCCCGTTTCCCAACTGACCATGTAACTCCCATCGTCGGAATCACTGGGACAGGCGGCTCGGGGAAATCCTCCCTCGTGGACGAGCTCGTACGGCGATTTCTGGCCGATTTCAAGGACAAGACCCTGGCAGTGATTTCGGTGGACCCATCGCGCCGCAAGAGCGGTGGTGCTCTTCTAGGAGATCGCATCCGCATGAACGCCATCCACGATCCGCGGGTCTACATGCGCTCCCTGGCCACCCGCCAATCGAATCTGGCCTTGAGCCGGTATGTTCAGAAATCCATCGAGATCTGCAAGGCAGCAGGGTTCGATCTGATTATCGTAGAGACCTCGGGTATCGGCCAGTCGGACACCGAGATCGTCGAGCATTCCGACGTCGCCCTCTATGTGATGACGGCAGAGTACGGCGCGGCCACCCAGCTCGAAAAGATTGACATGCTGGACTTCGCTGATGTCATCGCCATCAACAAATTCGACAAGGGTGGCTCTCTCGACGCTCTACGCGATGTTCGCAAACAGTACCGACGGAATCACCAGATGCTCGAGAGAGAGGATGAGGATCTGCCGATCTTCGGCACGGTCGCCTCCCAGTTCCACGATCCAGGGATCAATCTCCTTTATCAAAGGCTCATCGAGATCCTGGTGGAGAAGACCCAGGCTCCGCTCGAGTCACCCTTCGTGCTTCCGGAAGCTCCCGAGCGGCATATGGTCGTTCCACCGGAACGAGTGCGATACCTGGCCGAGATCGTCGAGAACAGCGAGCAGTACGACCGCTTTGTTGCCCAGCAAGAGGACATCGCTCGCCGCATGTACCAGCTCAAGGGCACCATCGAGCAGCTGCGGACCGAGATCGGTAAGAAGACCATTCAAATCGTCGAGCCGGGTGCCGATGGTGTGGTCGAGGCCATCCAGCACGAGGCGGAGGAACCAGAGTATGTGAGGGACCTCGTCGACCGGTACAACAAGCTGGAAGCTGTCCTCGACCCGGATTGCAGGGCTCAGCTTCGTGACTGGCCGCAGACGCTCGAGCGCTACCGGGCAGAACGCTACCGGTTCCAGGTACGCGATCGGGTCATCGAGCAGGATCTGTTCACCGAGTCTCTCTCCCACCTGAGAATTCCCAAGGTCTCGCTGCCGCGCTACAAGGACTGGGGGGACATTCTCAGATGGCTTCTGACCGAGAACGCGCCTGGGATGTTCCCGTTCGCGGGCGGAGTCTTCCCCCTCAAGAGACAGAGCGAGGACCCGACCCGGATGTTTGCCGGGGAGGGTGGACCGGAGAACACCAATCGCCGGTTTCACTACCTGTCGCACAACATGCCGGCGAAGCGCCTTTCCACTGCCTTCGACTCCGTGACTCTCTACGGTGAGGATCCAAATCATCGCCCGGATATCTACGGCAAGGTGGGAAACTCTGGAGTCAGCATCGCCACAGTCGACGATGCAAAGAAGCTCTACTCCGGTTTCGACCTGGCCGATCCGACGACCTCGGTCTCCATGACCATCAACGGGCCAGCACCCATGCTCCTTTCCTTCTTCATGAATGCCGCCATCGATCAGCAATGCGAGCTTCATATTCGCCAGGAGGGACAGGAGAAGGAGGTCGATGCCAGGATCGATGCGATCTATGGCGAGAAAGAAGCTCCCCGACCCACCTACCAGGGCGAATTGCCGGCTGGTAACGATGGCCTTGGACTGATGTTGCTGGGTGTCAGCGGCGACGAAGTTCTACCACAGGAGACCTACGAGCGGATCAAGGCCGACACCCTCTCCCGGGTGCGGGGCACTGTGCAGGCGGATATCCTGAAAGAGGATCAGGCCCAGAACACCTGTATCTTCTCTTCCGAGTTCGCACTGCGGATGATGGGAGATATTCAGCAGTACTTCGTCGACAACAATGTCCGCAATTTCTACTCGGTGTCTATCTCCGGGTATCACATCGCCGAGGCCGGGGCGAACCCCATCACCCAGCTGGCCTTCACTCTGTCCAACGGCTTCACTCTGGTGGAGTACTACCTCTCGCGGGGCATGCACATCGACGATTTCGCTCCCAACCTGTCGTTCTTCTTTTCCAACGGCATGGATCCCGAGTACTCGGTCATCGGCCGCGTGGCCCGGCGCATCTGGGCCAAGGCCATGAAGCTCAAGTATGGTGGTAATCAGCGGTCCCAGAAGCTCAAGTATCACATTCAGACCTCCGGACGCAGTTTGCACGCCCAGGAGATCGCCTTCAACGACATTCGCACCACGCTGCAAGCTCTATACGCGATCTACGACAACTGCAACTCTCTGCACACCAACGCCTACGACGAAGCCATCACCACCCCGACCGAAGAGAGCGTCCGCCGGGCAGTGGCCATCCAGCTCATCATCAACAAGGAGCTGGGACTCGCCACCAACGAGAATCCTCTCCAGGGTGCCTTCATCACCGAGGAGCTCACCGATCTCGTGGAGCAGGCCGTCTTATCGGAGTTCCGTAGCCTGTCGGAGCGGGGAGGTGTGCTGGGAGCCATGGAGCGTATGTATCAGCGCACCAAGATCCAAGAGGAATCTCTTCTTTACGAATCCCTGAAACACAGCGGCAAGCTCCCCATTGTCGGTGTGAACACCTTTCTCGATTCCGCGGGCTCTCCGACGATCCTGCCGCATGAAGTTCGCCGATCGACCACAGATGAGAAGGAGTACGCGATTCGATCGCGCGATGCGGTGGTGGAGCGCAACCGAGACCGGTCAGTCGATGTCTTGCGAAGCCTGCAACACGTGGCGGTAGGGCACGACAATGTCTTTGAGGCCCTTATGGAAGCCGGCAAGATCTGCACCCTCGGGCAAATCTCCCACGCCCTCTACGAGGTCGGCGGACAGTATCGCCGCAACATGTGAAGAACCGCCCCGGCTCCTTTCCTGACATCTCCTACGGCGATTGGCGTCGGCTGGTGGAGGAGCAACTCGGCGAGACTGACTTCGAGGCGGCTGTCGGAAGTCGACTCGCAGGAATCGACCTGGAGCCGCTGTATACGGCTAACCATCCCGAGACTAGGGGAAATGTCGAGTCTCCAGTGGCGACAGCGGAGATCCGATCCTCGGTTTCTGCTGATCTGCCTTGGGTCCGCTGTCAGAGATTCAGCTTGCGAGACCTCGAAGAGCTCAACCAAAGGTTGAAGTCTGATTTGGAGAATGGGGTCGAGGGGGTTTGGCTGTCTGCCCCTACTGACCTCGAGGCGGCCTTCCGTGGTGTGCCGGACCTCTGGCGGGTCTTGCTTATTGATGCCGGTGGCAGATTCGCTCAGGCGGCGGAGGCGCTTTTCGAGTGGCTCGAAGAATCGGTCCCGGACGCCAAAGATCGGACTTTTCTGCTTGGTGTCGATCCTCTGGGAACCCTGGCCCGCAACGGGAGCCTGCCTGGATCCATGGACGATTTGGAGAGAGCCCTGGTCTCCGTGGTGCGTCGTCGACAAGCGGAACTGCCCAGAGGACGGGCAATCATGGTCTCGTCCGAGCCCTATCGCGAGGCCGGGGCAGAGATCGACCAGGAGCTGGCAATCTCTTTGGCCGGTGCCACCCACTACCTGAGGGTCATGGAGAAGCAAAGCCTGGCGCCGGCGGCGGCGGCCGCAGAGGTCGCTTTCGTTGCTTGCACAGGCCAGGAGATGTTTCTGGAGATCGCCAAACTCCGCGCTTTGCGGGTTCTGTGGCGTCACCTGCAAAGCACATGCGGGGTTAGCGATCCTTCACCGGCCTGGATCCAGACAACCGTCTTGCGCCGCAGCCTGCCTCGTCGCGACTCCTGGTTGAACCTCCTGCGGGTCACGACTGCCAGCCTGGCCGGAGTCGTGGGCGGAGCCGACAGCATCGAGACGCCGGAGTTCGATTGTGGCGACCCCGATGGCGGCACAGAGCGGGGCCGGAGACTGGCTCGAAACACCCAGAGCATTCTCGGCTTCGAGGCCCATCTGGGCAGGGTGCTCGACCCAGCCTGTGGATCCTATTTCCTCGAGTCCCTGACCCAGGACCTCGTTTCGAGAGGCTGGCGACTGTTCCAGGAGATCGAGAGGCGAGGAGGCCTGTTGGAGGCTCTTACCTCTGGTTGGATTCAGGAGCGAATCGCAAAACGATGGCGGGAACGATATCGCCAGATCGAGCAGGGCGAGATCGGCCTCACTGGCGTCAACGTCTATAGGAGCGGCGATGAGGCACCGCCGTCGCCTCGTCCCGAGCGATCGATGATTCCGGTAGCTGCTGGCGCCAGCAGTCCACTCGTGGAGCCACTTGTGCCGCACCGAGACAGCGAGCCATGCGAAAAGGACGGCGCCGCGTCATGAGTCGCATCCCTGATTTCACGTCTGTCGGGCCGCCGAGTCCGACATCGGGACCAAAGGAGTCCAACGAAGCCGATTCGTGGAGATCACCCGAAGGCATCGATCTGGCCAGACATCATGCGGCGTCGGCTCTCGAGGGACTGAGCAACCTGGACACCATGCCCGGCTACCCGCCATTTGTCCGGGGTCCGTACTCCACGATGTATGTGAGGCGACCGTGGACCATCCGTCAGTATGCCGGATTTTCCACCGCCGAGGCATCGAATGCCTTCTACCGCCGCAACCTTGCGGCCGGCCAGAAGGGGTTGTCCATTGCCTTCGATCTGCCGACCCATCGTGGCTACGACTCTGATCACCCGCGAGTAGGGGGGGATGTGGGGATGGCCGGGGTCGCTGTCGACTCCATCCTCGACATGCAGGTCCTCTTTGACGGGATTCCTCTCGATCAGATGAGCGTGTCCATGACCATGAACGGCGCTGTGCTGCCCGTGCTGGCCCTCTACATCGTCGCGGGTGAACAACAGGGTGTAGACCAGGACCGCCTCGCCGGAACCATTCAGAACGACATCCTGAAGGAGTTCATGGTCCGCAACACCTATATCTACCCACCCGCGCCTTCGATGCGGATCGTCTCCGACATCATCGGCTACACCGCCCGACATATGCCCAGGTTCAACAGTGTCTCGATCTCCGGATACCACATGCAGGAGGCTGGTGCGACGGCAGACATCGAGCTGGCCTACACCCTTGCCGATGGGCTCGAGTATGTGCGGACAGGTCTCGCAGCTGGTCTCGGGGTTGATGAGTTCGCTCCCCGGCTCTCCTTCTTCTTCGGCATCGGTATGCACTACTTCATGGAGGTCGCCAAGCTACGGGCCGCCCGCCTGCTTTGGGCTCGTCTGATGACCCAGTTCGCGCCCAGCAACCCCCGTTCCATGATGCTGCGAACCCACTGCCAAACTTCTGGCTGGTCCCTGGCGGCCCAGGACGTGTTCAACAATGTCAGCCGCACCTGTGTCGAGGCCATGGCTGCGGTTCATGGACAGACCCAGTCGCTGCATACCAACTCCTTCGACGAGGCCTTGGCCCTGCCCAGCGATTTCTCGGCACGTATCGCACGCAGTACACAGCTATATCTGCAGCTGGAAACGGGGAGTTGTCAGGTGATCGATCCCTGGGGGGGCAGCTACTTCATGGAGACCCTGACACACGATTTGGTGGAGAGAGCCCAGCACCATATCGACGAGGTCGAGGCCCTCGGAGGAATGGTGCGGGCCATCGAGAAGGGCCTGCCAAAACTGCGTGTCGAGGAGGCAGCAGCGAGGACCCAGGCGCGAATCGATTCCGGGCGGCAGATCGTCGTCGGCGTCAACCGTTACTCCTACGCCGACCGGGAACCGGTGGAGCTCTTGAGCGTGGACAACTCGGAGGTCCTGCAAGCCCAGGTGGCGAGAATCGCAGAGTTGAAACGGAACCGGGATGACCATCGAGTCGAGGCGGCTCTCCAGCAGCTGATCCATTGCGCCGAGTCGGACGACGGCAATCTGTTGGAGCTGTCCGTGAAGGCAGCGAGAGCTCGCGGTACGGTTGGCGAGATCTCAGGGGCTCTGGCAGGGGTTTTCGGCCGTCATCAGGCTGTAATCCAATCCCTGAGTGGGGTATACAGTAGGGAAATGGGTGAAGACCGGGGGGCTGTCCAGCGACTACGAGAGCGAGTCGTTCGATTCCTGGCTGCCGAGGGCCGCCGGCCCAGGCTGCTGGTGGCCAAGATTGGACAGGATGGACACGATCGTGGCCAGAAGGTCATCGCCACCGCCTTTTCGGATCTCGGATTCGATGTCGACATCGGTCCTCTGTTCCAGACACCGGAGGAGACCGCAAAGCAAGCCATCGAAAACGATGTGCATATCGTGGGCGTCAGCACGTTGGCAGCGGGACACAAGAGCCTGGTGCCGGCGCTCTGCGAAGAGCTCAAACGATTGGGCAGGGAGGACATTCTGGTGGTCGTGGGCGGTGTCGTGCCGCCGCAGGATCATGAGGCCCTCCGCGATGTCGGAGTGGTAGCGGTTTTTGGACCCGGCACAATGATCCATGAAGCAGCAGGCGAGCTTCTGAGCCGCCTGGAAAGCGACTTGCAGGAATGACCCAAATCGAGCCTGGCCAGAAAAGATCCCCGCTCACGATCGATCAGTACGTCGACGGTGTGCTCGCCGGTGACCGGGCGGTACTGGCCCGCGCCATCACCTTGGTCGAGAGTCAGCGTCCGGACGATCGCAGCCTTGCCCAGAGTGTTCTCATCGAGCTTCTTCCCAGGACCGGTGGCGCTCAGCGCGTCGGGATATCGGGCAGCCCTGGAGTAGGGAAGAGCACCTTCATCGATTCGCTGGGCTTATTCCTCACGGGCGAGGATCATCGGGTCGCCGTGCTCGCGGTCGACCCTTCGAGCTCACTCTCCGGCGGCAGCATCCTTGGTGACAAGAGCCGCATGCCACGTCTTGCGGTGAGCTCGGCGGCCTTTGTCCGCCCATCGCCCAACGCGTTGACGCCGGGGGGGGTGGGCCGCCGAACTCGGGAGACCATGCTGCTCTGCGAGGCGGCAGGATTCGACGTCGTGCTGGTTGAGACCGTCGGTGTCGGCCAGTCAGAGGTCATGGTGGCCGAGATGGTGGACTCCTTTCTAGTCCTTTTGCTGCCCGGGGCTGGCGATGAGCTGCAGGGGATCAAGAAAGGGATTCTGGAGTTGGCGGATCTGGTGGCTGTCAACAAGGCGGATGGTGAGAACCGGGACCGCGCTCTGTCGGCTCAAAAGGAATACAAAGCGGCGTTTCGGTACCTACCATCACAATCGCATTTCTGGCGACCTCCGGTGCTGGTGGTCAGTGGACTGACCGGCGACGGCCTCGAGGAGCTCTGGCAGGGAATCTCGGACCACCGGAGAGTCATGCAGGGGTCCGGAGAGCTTGATGCGCGTCGTCAAGAGCAGAATCGCCGATGGATGTGGTCGCTCATCGACGAGAAGCTCAAGGAGAGGTTTTTGACCGATCCGCGGTTGGCAGACCGCCTTCCCCAGTTGGAGCAAGAAGTTCTGAACGGAAGCGCCACTCCGACCCAGGCAGCCGAGGAGCTACTCGAGATCGTCTCGGAGTCGAAGCCGTCGGATTGACAGGGGTAGAGCGAGTCGATACTTTCAGCCTGAGAGGCGACGCGCCGACGCTGTCGCCACCATGCGTTCTTTGATTGGGTACCCACCGTTGAGCAAACGACGTCGAGCCCGCGAGATGGCCATCCAGATGCTCTATCAGAGCGATCTGGGAAAGATGTCGCTGGAGTCGGTTTTTGCGGACTTTCGACCTCACGAGTACCTGCGCGAGAGCAAGGGCGCCCACCTCGATGAGGCGTTCTCCTACTCCCAGACCTTGGTCAAGGGGACCGTGGCGCATCTGGAGGAGATCGACGATCTCATCCGCCGCCAGGCGGAGCATTGGCGTCTCGAGCGCATGCCGGCGGTCGACCGCAATATCTTGCGTCTCGCAGTCTTCGAGTTTCTCTATGAAACCGATGTTCCCAAGCTTGTAATCTTGGACGAGGCCATCGAACTGGCCAAAGAATTCGGCACCGAGCAATCAGGCCGCTTTGTCAACGGGGTCTTGGACGGCATCCTCAAGACCCAGGCGCTTCCTGGAACCCTGACATGAAACGACTATTCTTTATCCCCTCCACAATCCTGTTTCTGGTGGCGCTGTTCTTTATGGGCTGCGGCTACGGTCTCATCGGTCGCACCAGCAACCTACCCGAGGACATCAACAGCATATTTGTTCGCACGCTGGAGAATCAGACCACCCGACAGCAGATCAACCTCTATCTGACCGATGCGATCGTGCAGGAATTCGTCACCCGGCGACGCTTCGACATCGCTTCCAGTGCCAGCTCTGCGGACGCGGTTCTGAGCGGGATTCTCATCGCCTATATTGTTCGTCCCGTGGAATTTGGCGTCGACGGACGGGCCAGTCGCTACGAGTTCACGATCCGCACCAATATGGAGTTCAAGCGTCAGGACAGCAGTGAAATCATCTGGGCTCAGGATTCCTATGTGTACCGCGGCGATTTCGAGCTCACCCTCGACGAAGGGCAGGGTACGATCATCGACAACGAGGACCCCACGATCCAGCTCGTCTCGAGGGAGTTCGCCCAGACCCTGGTTGTCGACATGCTGGAAGGTTTCTAGACCGAGAAGGTCGGGCAAGAAAAACCGCCCTGTGGCCAAAGCGGCTACAGGGCGGTTTTGAATTGGTGTTGTGCAGAGCTTCTAGCTCTTCATCTGCGCCACGGCTCGGGTGAGTCGAGACTTCGTTCTGGCGGCGGCGTTCTGGTGAATGACTTTCTTCTGGGCCGTCACATCGACGAGGCTCAGGGTATCTCCCAGGAGATCTCGAGCCTTGCTCTCGTCGCCATCGGCGACGGCCTGCCGGAGATCCCGGATCGCTCCCCGCATGCGCGAGCGCTGAGCACGATTCTGTGCCCGGTGCTTGGCCGACTGCTGAATGCGCTTCTCAGCCGACTTGATGTTTGCCATTGATCTACCTCTCTCTTCCAAAAACAAGGTCGCACGAAGAACGTGCGACGGCGACGGAGTCTAGCCGGGAAAACTCTCCTAGTCAACTCCCAACGCGCTCAGTCGCTGCCGGGCAAGATTGGCCTCGTCGGTTCCGGGATACTCCCGAATGACATGCTGGAGCTGCACGATTCCCTGCTCGCGCTCATTGAGCTCGAGGTAGGCATAACCCTTCTTCAGCAGGGCACTTGCCAATTTGTCGCTGCGGGGATAGCGGCGCAGGATGTCGTCGAACTCTCGAATGGCTTGTTCGTACTTGGCCTGACTGAAGTAGCACTCGCCGATCCAGTAGGCCGCGTTGTCGGCCAGTTCGGTCTCTGGAAAGTCGTCCAGATACTGTCTGAATCCCAGGATGGCCAGATCGTAGTTGCCACGCAGGTAATCGTTGTAGGCAGTCTGATAGAGCGCCTGCGGATCGGTCGGCGTGGTCATCGGACCCTGCGTCGTGCTGGTTGGGCCCCCTGTCGCACCCAGGGCAGCCCGGACGGACTTCAGCTCCTGATTGGTTGCGGCGATTTGCTGCGACAGCTGCGCTAGCCGATAGTTCGAGTCCTCGAGATTGGCCTCGAGCTGATCGATCTGCAAGGAGACATTCTGGACAGCGACCTGCATATCGGCTGCAGACTTGGAGAGACGCTCTGTCTGCGCTGAGATCTCGGTCTGCAGCTCGCCGAGCTCTTCTTTGCTCGAGGCCTGCTTCTGAAGCTGGAGGACTTGCCTCTGAATGTCCGAGAGCTGGCCTTGCAGGCCGTCGATGTCGCTGCCGGACACGCAGGCACCCAAGACGATGGGCAGCAGGATGCTGCCGAGGAGATGGGAATGCCTCACTTCAGCGATCTTCCAGCTCAGCCACCAGTGCGGCCTGTAATGACGAAGTGTCCCCGCCGATTTCGCCACCAGCAGCTCTCGTTGGAATCGGTGCACTGCGGTCGCTCCTCGCCATAGCTGATGGTCTGGATCCGAGAAGCGGGGATGCCCAATGAGACCATGTAGTTCATGGCGGCAGTGGCGCGGCGCTCGCCCAGGGCCAGGTTGTACTCGGCCGTGCCCCGCTCATCACAATGACCCTCGATTCGGAACTTGAAGTCGGTGTGTGCCTTCATGAAATCGGCGTTCTTCGCCAAACGCTCACGGGCCTCGGACTTGAGCTCGAACTTGTCGAAATCGAAGTAGACGTCACCCAGGAGTCCCTGGTCGTACGCCGCTCGATTGGCGGTCTCGATGTCCTCGCTGAAGGGGTCGGGGGTCTTGTCCTGCACGGGTGGGGGAGTAGGAGCGGTGACCTCCTCGGCGGGGGCCGGTGCTGGGGCCTCCTCGACCTCGGGTGTCGGCGCCGGCTTCTTCTTTGGACAGGCAACAAAGAGCATTGATAGCGCCAGCGCACCGATCCATACCATCAACAGGGACTTGCGGTTCATGGGGGTCTCCTTCGTCCGGATTTCAGTTTAAACGGCTCCTGGTCGGCCTTTCGGCCTCGTGGGTACTGTAACAGAACAAATTGCCGATCATCAATAGATCTTTTCGGCGCTAAGTATGCTTGTCAATTGAAAAATCCGGACCATGCCGGTCCGAAGCTATTGCCTTCTCGAGTCAACTGGCGCCGGTTTCCGCCATTTGCATCCATGGAATAGATCTGGGTCTGATTGTGACTGCCCGCCGAGCGTTTGGAGGAAAACACGATTTTCTTGCCGTCGGGAGAGAAGGATGGGGTTTCGTGACTGCCACCGCCATTGGTCAGAAGTCGACTTTCCAGCGTCACTACGTCGGAGATGGCGATGTCGAACGTGCCGCGTCTGCGCGAGGCGTAAACCATGCGTGTTCCGTCTGGACTCCAGGAGGCGCCGTCGTTGTAGTCGCCCTCGAAGGTGACCCGGCGCAGATTGGCGCCCTCGGCGTCCATCATATAGATCTGCGGAGAGCCCGTGCGGCTAGAAGTGAATGCGATGCGCTGACCACTGGGACTCCACTCTGGGTTGGTGTCGATGCCTGAAGAGTGTGTCATCTGCTGGAGTCCGCTGCCGTCCCGGTTGGACATGAAGATCTCGGTGTTCCCACCACCGACTGAACGGGCAAAGACGACGCGCTTGCCATCTGGTGAAAAGGACGGTGAGATATTGAAGTTGCCGGAGGTCACCAAAGGAGTCTTGGCGCCCGAGGCGACATCGACAAGATAGATCCCTGGCGCGCCGGAGAAGTAGGAGATGTAGGCAATCTCCTTGCCCGATGGGTTCCATTCCGGCGACATGGAGATGGACTGGTGTGCGGTGATGGGTCGCTGATTGGAGCCGTCAGAGTCCATCAGGTAGACCTCTTTGAAGCCGTTGCGATCCGAATAGAAGGCGATACTGGTCAAGGCGATTCCCTGGCGGCCGCTGAAAAAGAGAACGATCTCATCAGAGAAGGTGTGGCCAATGCGTCTGGCAACGCTGGCCGAGCCCTGCCCCTGATAGCGTTTTCCGAGGACCACCTCACCGCTTTGGAGATCGAAGACACGCCCTTCTAGTACCAGGGTATTGGATGCCTCCCGTTTGATCAGGGTCGTCAACAGAAGCTCGTTGCGCAGCGACCGGTAGATCTCGAAGTCACGCTGGGGGTCGCCTGAGAGAGCAAGAACGGAGAGCTCTGTTGGCCCCTGGACCAGGAAGACGCCGCTGTTCTCGAGGTCTGAGCGCAGGGTGCGCTCGAGAACTCGTGCTGCTTCGGCCATTTCCGAGCTCAAGAGATCAGCTCCCTCCATGGCCGGCATCGCCAGACGGAACCGGGAGCGTTGGCGGCCGCGAAGCTCGACCGTGACTTCGGGGTCTCCGGTGCCCGTGCCCTCCGGCAGATCTTGCCCGTAGGCCACCGCTGAGCCAGACAAGCCAACGAGCCAAACCATCGACAGAAGTTGAAACCGAAAGTGAAGGGGGTATCGCCTCATGGTGTCAGTTCGTCCATTTGCTGTTATCGAAGAATTAGATTCACTCCCAGGGATCTGTGCCGATAGCTCTGGGGCAATTTTGGAAAAGGGGTAGCCAGCTGCACAGCTCGGAGCCCGGCAAGATCGTAGGAGTTGTAGCCCGAGGACTTGGCAATTCGGAGATCCGAGATGTGACCGTCGCTAAAGATGCGAAAGTGAACGATTGCCTCGACGTCGGCCCCTAGCGCCGGTCGCTGCCAGTGGGCACCAATCATGGCCAGCATCTGGTCAACGTAGTATCCGTAGACGAAGTCCGGGTTGTCGAGACCGCCCACCGAGGCACCCAATGCCGATGTCCCCAGGGAGCTCCCCATGGCTGATCCCCGACGCTGGCCCAGTGCCGCTTGCTGTCCGGTACCAGCCGAATCCGGGGCTGTCTCGCTGGCGGCAGCAGGTTGCGGATCAGGAACCGTCTCCCTTGCCGGCTTGACGTCCGGTTCGGGCAGGGCCGGCTTGGTCTCGGGTTTGGGGGGAGCCTCGGCCCGAGCTGGCGGCGCGACTGGAATCTCGACCCCCAGGGCCTGAACCGGCACGATGGTAATGGGCGTGAACTCGATGGGCTCGGCCTCCTGAATGCTCAGCAGGGGCCCCACGACGAGGCTCGTGAAAAGTACCAAGTGGAGCACGAGGGAGAGGACCACGCTCCGCTTGCGGAGGAGTCGCTCGGCCAACTGGTGAGATCGCTGCTGCAGAACAGATTCGAGGGCCAATTCCACGCTCGGTCACTCTCCCTAGTTCTTGCGTTCCGTGACCATGCCGACGTGCTGGATACCACCGTCGTGGAGAATGCCCAGCACCTCCATGACCACACCGTAGGGGAGCTCCCGATCACCTTTGAGAAACACCGTGTCATCGCCACGGGCGGCCACCAGAGGCTGCAACCTCTCGATGAGCTGGCTGGGGTGAATGGGCTCCTCCTGCACGTAGACAAGACCGTCTCGGTTTATGGAAAGCACCAAGGGATCGTCGACGCGCATGGGAAGCGGCTCGGCATCGGCCTGCGGCAATGCAACCTCGATTCCCTGGTGCAACATAGGTGCCGTGATCATGAAGATGATCAGCAGCACCAGCATCACGTCGACCAGCGGCGTGACATTGATGTCGGCGAGTACGGTATCGTCCCGATGGTCGCCGTCGGAGGCGGTAGTGATCATCGCCATTCCTCAGTCCTCCGTCGGTCCTCGTTTGTCTCAGGTGAAATTGCGCTCGGCGAGATTGATGAACTCGAGGATGAAATCGGTCATCTGCGATCGGAGCTCGCGTAGGCGGTTGGCAAAGTAGTTGTAGCCCATCAGGGCAGGAATGGCCGCAATCAGACCCAGGGCGGTGTTGATCAGTGCTTCGGCGATGCCAGGAGCCACAGCCACGAGGGAAGTGGATCCGGTGATACCGATGTCGCGAAACGCCCCCATGATGCCCCAGACGGTGCCAAACAGACCGATGAAGGGACTAGCCGCTGCCGTGGTTGCAAGGAAGCTCGTGCCCCGCGAGAGATGGGTGGTTTCCAGATTGGCCGCCCGCCGCAAACTGCGCTCCAATGCCGGTAGAGAGCTGATCTGGTAGCTCTTCTGTCCACCGGTCTCGCCACGACCCCGGGCTTTGACCTGCGCATCGATCTCGACATAGCCAGCCCGAAAAAGACCGACCATTGGCGAAGTCTGTAGAGGCTCGGCCTGGGAGGCTACCTCGCTGAATCGTTGACTGCGCCGAAATACATCCAAAAACGCACTCGTCTGCGAAGTAGCCCGTCGCAGATGAAACGATTTGGCAATGATGATCGCCCAGGAAACGAGCGACATCACAATCAGGAGCCCCGCAACGAACCACGCCATGGGCCCGGTCTGGAGAAACATCTGAACCAGGCCGGGGGTGGCGGGTTCACCAATCTGGGCTAGAAAGACTGAGACCGTTACGGTGCGTATCATGGTTACTCCCTGTTGGCGGGGCACAACGTAGCATGCCCGTTGCCGCCTGTCCACGACGGCTATCTGGGTCCGTCAGGCTGAATCCAGCGTGGTAAACTGCCGGCGGAGCCTTTCCGAGCCCGGTGACGCGTCCGTCACCTGCCTGGGCTCGAATTCCCGTCAGGTACCCAAGGAGGAGCAAACTCGATGAGAATCGCGGTCTGTATCAAACAGGTGCCCGACAGCGAGGCGCGTTTGCGCATCGCTGGCGACGGCAAGTGGATCGATGAAGAGGATGTACAGTTTGTCATCAACGAGAGCGACGAATACGCTCTGGAAGAGGGGTTGACGCTGGCCGAGGAGACTGGCGGCGAGGTAGTGGTCTTCAGCCTCGGTCCCGAGCGGGTCCGAGAGGCCTTGCGTAAGGCCCTGGCACTGGGCGCTGCTCGGGCCGTCCTTCTGAGTGACGAAGCCTTTCTGGGAGGCGACAGTCTGGCTACTGGCAAGGCGCTGGCGGCGGCGATCGGTAAGGAGGAGTTCGATCTTGTCCTGACGGGCTCGCAATCGGACGACGCCGGTTATGGTTCTACGGGTTCCGTCATCGCCGGCCATCTCGGTTGGCCCCACGGTTGGTTGGTCATGGGGGTAGAGATCGATGACGACTCCAGTGGCGCCAAGGTCACCCGGGAGATGGAAGCGGGGATGAATGAAGTGTTTCACCTTGCCCTGCCCGCTGTCCTCCAAATCCAAGCGGGTCTCAACAAGCCCCGTTATGCCTCACTCAAGGGAATCATGCAGGCGAAACGCAAGGAGATCGCCCAAATGGGTCCTGGCGATCTCGGACTTACCCCAGAAGAGGTCGGAGAGGGTGGTTCTCGGCTCGAGGTGCTGAGCGTAGCCCTTCCTGAGACGAGAGGGACCGCCCAGATCATCGAGGGCGAACCCGCGGAAGCGGCCCGGATTCTGGTGGACAAACTACAAAAGGAAGCGAGAGTCCTGTGATGTCGAACACTATCTGGGTGATCGTTCAGCAGCGTCAAGGCAAGTTGCACAAGATGTCGATCGAGGCTGTGCGGGCCGGCCAGCTCCTGGCCTCCATGGTCGACGGCTCGGTGGATGCGGTCCTCCTGGGCTCCCAGGTCGGCGAGGCGGCAGAGCAGCTGGCGGGTTTCCAGCTTGGGGCGGTCAAGGTTCTGGATCATGCGAGTTTGGGCAGTTTTACACCTGGGGCCTACACGAGCAGCCTGCAAGCGCTGGCCGCAGAAACCAAACCGACCTTTCTCGTATTTCCGCATACCTATCAAACGGTGGACTATGCTCCCCGGCTCGCTCAGTTGCTGGGTGGATCCTTGGTACCGGAAGTCACCGGGGTGGAGAAGGACGATACCGGCCTGGTCTGGCGACGACCCGTGATGAGCGGCAAGCTCGAGGCCCGTGTCCGGACCCGAGGCGAGGGTCCGGTCGTAGTCACGGTTCAGTCAGCCGCATTCCCCGCGGACGAAGCGGCAACGGGGCAAGCTCCTGTCGAGACTCTGACTGTGGATGAGGGTGTCATCGCTGAGGATCGCCAGATCCTGGGAGTGGTGGAGGCTGCCGCCGGCGAGGTCGATCTCACCCAGGCCGAGCTCATCGTGGCGGTAGGGCGGGGCGTAGGCGATGCCGACAAGATCGGTCCCGTCGAGGACCTGGCTGCTGCCTTGGGTGCTGAGCTCGGTGCCAGCCGACCCGTTATCGACAACGGCTGGCTGCCCCGGGATCGACAGATAGGATCCAGTGGCCAGACGGTGTCACCCAAACTCTATCTGGCGGCCGGTATCTCTGGAGCCATCCAGCATCTGGTCGGCATGAAAGGCGCGCAGGTGATTGTGGCCATCAACAAGGATCGTGGGGCGCCGATTTTCAATATCGCTCACTACGGAATCGTGGGAGATCTTCACGAAGTCGTGCCAGCCCTGACCGCGGCTGTCAAGGAAGCCCGCGGAGACTAGCCAGTCGATCTGGACCGAGAGATCTCGTATAGGGCTATCGAAGCAGCGACGGTCGAATTGAGGGACTCGACTGGTGGCGTCAGCCGGATGGTGAGGTGCCGATCGGCCTGGGTATGGACGCCTGCCGAGAGACCCGGGCCTTCTGCTCCTACAGCCAGGACGATACTGCCTGAAAGATCGAGATCTGAGATGGACTCGCCGTCTGCCGGGGTCAATGCCAACCAGGTCGGTGAGACTCTCTCGAGATGCCTGGCTAGATCCGCGACCTCGACACCCATGGCGACCGATGCTCGCAGAAGGCTTCCGGCAGAGGCGCGTAGCGCCCGCGGATGATTTGGATGCGCCGTTCCCGGCGTCAGGACTACGGCGGCAGCAGAAAAGGCTTCGGCGGTTCGCACCAGAGCTCCCAAGTTGCCCGGATCCTGAATGCCGTCGACAACGACATACAGACCGTTGTCGACTACCGGTATCGATTCCAGGCTCGGCCGGGGCAGCGACGCGATCGCCAGGATTCCCCGGGGCGAGTCTGCGTCACAGAGCTCCTGGAGCAATCTCGGTTCCGCTTCGGCAACCTCCAGCTGGCTGTTCGAGAGCAGCTCTTGCCCGGTCTTGCTGGCCAGGAAATCGGGGGTAGCCAGGGCGTATTCGAGACCGAGGCCGGCTTGCAAGGCTTCCCGGATCAGGTGTGGCCCCTCGAGGATCGCCCGGTCACCTTTACACCGCAGGAGTCGGCGAATATCCTTGACCTTCTGATTCTGACGACTGACGATCATGGACACAGATCTTAGGGCTTTCTGGCGCCGCTTCCAAGGCGGCATCGAGGTGGCTGTGGCCAGCGCCGCGGCCGACAAGCTCCTTGGAATCCGTGACGGGTTCATACGTTACTTTCACGACGGTCTCGGACGACCGATCCCTATCGCCGTCGTGCCCCAGCAATCCGGCGATGATCCTCTGGGCCTGCCCCTGAGCGATGAGGAGACCATAGAGTTGGCCCGCAAGAAGGCCGCCGAGTTGCGAGAGACCCTCGGTCAGGCCTACCACTTCTATGCTGCGGCGGAGGGTGGCCTGCACTCCCTCGAGATGGAGGGGCGGGTGCACTACTTCGTCCGGGCCTGGACCGTGATCATCGGCCTGGCGGGTGAAGCCTGGGGCGCCAGCGGCTCGGTCGAGATCCCGGCCCGCCTCATCGAAGGACTCGATGATCAGCAAATCCCCTTTGCCATCCCCGGCACACGTCGTAAAGGGGGAATGACCAGCTCTCTGACGAGGGGTCTCGAGACGCGGCGGAACGCCGTTTCGGTGGCCACTCTTCATGCGCTTTCTTCGGTGCTATACGGGATCATCGAGAGCCATCCTCTGCGGCGTCACTGACCTCGATCTCCTGCCAACTCTTACCGTATTTGAGCACGTCATGCTGCAGCAGATCGAACTCGGTCTGTCGAGGTCCGGGTCTGGCATCGCGGTAAACAGTGTCGCAGCGATAGCAGACAACCGACTCGGGAAGTCTGAAGTAGAGGATGAGGTCGACCAACGACAGCAGGACGAGGGAAAGCCCGTAGGTCCACGGCACCAGGACCGCTCCCACCGCAACCAACAAACAACCGAAACCGCGATTGAAGTCCCGCTGCCGGTAGAGATGACGGCACCCACAGATCAGACAGGGATCGACAAGTTTCTCATCTTTTTGTGACCAGCCGTCCAGGTCCAGTCCCAGATCCTCAGAGCAGTTTGGGCACTGGAGTCCCTCTTGATCCCGATGCAGACGGGTGCGAAACGGCAGCCCACAGGCGCGGCACTGGGTTCGGATTCGCAATTGTGGGCCCCTCTCTCCTCAGACAGGAATGCTTGTAGTCACCGTCAGGTAGAGAGCCGTGATCTCACCGATAAAGCTCCCCATCAGAAGCACGTACAGGATCCCCGTCGCGGACTGATTGGATCGGTTCCGAGCGCAATGAAGAGCCATCAGTGCGAGCAGCAAGGGGGCCACCAGACCCCAGAGAATCCGAAACCAGAAGAACATCCCCTGGCCACCGAGATCGACGAGCATTCTCCAGGGGTGAGGCATCACAAACGGGTCCACAAGATAGGCGGTCACCAAGGTGGCACCTACCAGGAGTCCTCGGATGACGACCGCAACCACCAGGACTCTGCAATACACGTTGAGATGTCGAAAGCTGAGTTTGGGCGAGATCAGGTACCAGTGCCCCAGGAGCATCGTGACCAAGGACCAGCCCAGCAGGAATGCAGAGCCCAATAGGCTCAAGATCACCAGTGTGGGACGGTAGGGTAGGGGAGTCCGGACCACGATGAGGTTTGAGCCGCTGAGCAGGAGCATTGCGGTCACGGCAACAAGGGTCACGGCTGCGGGCAGCTGGGCCAGTCGGTATCGCTCTCGCCAAATCGCCCAATAGTAGAGAAAGGCCCCTGCCGAAGCTGCGAGTTGGAGAACTCTGCCCAGGTCACCCCGAGCTCCGAAGGGCTCCATGGGATGCAGTAGATCGACCGCAATCACGAGTGACAGCAGACCCAGCACAATCAGGGCGTTGAGCTGGAAGTAGCCACGACCCAGATCCTTGCCCGGTACCCAGAAGGGGGTCGAGAGGATGCCGGCCGTCAGTGCCAGCAGGAAGAGGAAGAAGACACTCATCTCATGGCTCTCAGCTCCGGACTCCCAACAGAAGATAAAGCGACAGGATCATGAATGCGATGTTCGGAGCCCAAACCGCCACGAGGGGTGGCAGGGCGCCGGTTTCACCCAGGGTCGAGGTGAAGGCCAGGATGGCATAGAAGACCATGCCCAGAACGATGCCGATGCCGACGCCATAGAGGGTCCCCTTTCTGCCAAGCCGGAACGAGAAGGGGAGGGCCACAAGAGACATGACGACTGAGGCAAAGGGGAGCGAGATCTTTTTGTGTAGCTCCACTTCCAGGTCGGGTACCGCCTGACCGCTGCCTTGGATCTCCTCGATGTGTTCCCGGAGCTCCGTGTAGGTCATGGCATCTGGCAATCTGTATTCGGACTCGAAGTAGTCCGGGGTCTCCGGATAGTAGTCGATGACCGGCTGGTTGAAGCGCCGATACTCCAGCACTTCGCTGCCCTCGAACGCTCGCACCCAGCCCTGGTTGAACAACCAGGCTTCGCCAAGGTATCGGGCACTATCGGAGTAGAGGCGGCGGGTCATGCTTCCCCGATCGTCGAACTCGAAGACCTGCAGATTCTGCAGTTTCTGATCCCTGTCGTCGTAGTCCTGGTAGTTGTAGATGTACCTTCCCTGACCAAACAACCATTGACGGTCCGCGCGGCGATACGACCGGGCCGCCGTACGGCCCCTGATCCTGTCCTTGAGCTGGGCGACCCGTTCGTTGGTAGCGGGCAGAATCGTGGTCTGCAGAAAACCCCCGAGGACCGCGACCAGGACCGCGGCCAGAACCGCTGGCACGGCCAGACGATAGAGACTGATACCAAGGGACTTGGCGGCAGTCACCTCGTTGGTCTTGGACAGGACGCCGAAGATGATGAGCGTGGTCACCAGAACCGCGATCGGAGAGATCTCATAGGCGAGTTGTAGCGACAGGTACCGATAGTAGTCGAGGATGACACTCAGCGGCACCTCGTTGCGAAAGATCTCGTCGATGCGATCGGACAGATCGGCCACCATGGAAATGCCGACACCCGAGATCAGAACCAACAGAATCACGCCCCAGAACATCCGCCCCACGTAGCGGTCTAGCAGATTGGGAAACTTCAATCGCAAGCGGGGGAGCCGTAGGACCACATCAGCCCGTCCCGAGCTGGACGCAACTGTCCGTACGGGTGCCTCCGATTGCTTGCGTTTCTCCAGTCTCTTCTTGACAAAGCTCAAGTTGAGCAACGAGAACTTCCGAAACCACTCGTCCAAACGGCCTAGCATCAGGGACTTGTCGCTGTTGCGCCGGATGATCAGAAAGATCCCGGCAATGGTAAACAGGAGGTTGGGCAGCCACATGGCAAGTGGGGCCGACATGCGACCCACCCGCGCCATCTCCTCGCCGTTGTTGAGGACGATGTAGTAGATCATGATGATGGCGATGGACATGGCGAAGCCGGAAGACTTGCTGCTGCGACTGCCGCTGACACCCAAGGGCAAGGCAAGTAGACCGAACACCGCAGTCGCCACCGGGATAGAGAATTTCTTGTGGATTTCGACGCGGGTGATATTGCGAATCTCTGGGGTCAGATCGGGGTCCTGGAGACGCTCCTGAAGCTCCGGAACCGTCAACTCCCGGACCCCTTTGGTGATGTTCATCCGCTGGTCGTAAGCGAACCGATCGACCAGGACCTGCTCGAGAGACTGGAAGCCGGTGACCCCGTAGTCGTCCGGCTTGGCCATATCGACCTCGTGGACAACCGCGTTTTCCAGATGCAGCACCAGTCGGTCGTTGACCTCGTCGAACCGAAGTTCGCCCTGCTCAGCCACCGTGATCTTCGCCATGGTGCCTTCGGGGTCCTCGGCCACAAAGACTCCTTCCCAGTGGTCGACGTCGGGAGGAGCTTCGAAAATGTAGAGCACCAGACCCTGCCAGTCCTCGTAGAAGACGCGCGGCTCGACGTGTTTGGCGCTGCTGCCGGTGACGATGTCGACGCGTAGCTGCTGAAGGGCATGGTTGGCCCTGGGCAACGTCCAGACCATGAGGAAGATATTGGCGCCCGTGAGGAGCAGGGAGAGGGCGAAAATGGGGCGGTAAAGTTGAAGAAGGCCCACGCCGCAGGAACGAAGGGCTACCAGTTCGCTATCCGACGACAGGCGTCCCATGCCGACGAGTACGCCAAACAGAAGAGCCATCGGGATCGTCAGCACCACGATATTGGGCAGGGTCAGAAGCAGAAGCTTGCCGACTATCTCGGCCGGCACATCGCGGCGGACGATCATCTCCGCCGAGCGGAAGAGGAACTGCATCAACAGCAGAAAGGTATAGACCAGAAAACCCAAGGTGACGGGCCCGAGGACTTCCATGAAGACGTAGCGGTCGAGGCGTTTCACGACGTCCCGGATTATACGGGCATTAAAGGATGAAGAGGGGAACGCAGTCCCCTGAGTACTGATCGATATTGAGTCCGATAAGATATATTATGTAAACTTACAACAAATAACCGTATTGTTCTAACTGCTTCTCCACCTGCTTTTGCCTTATAGAGGGTCTTCAGACGACCGAAGCTGCTGCAGGATCTCTTCCAAAGCTGAAATCAGGTCGCC
>Ga0255052_10000101_pt1 | contig 61778 bp, 65 predicted proteins | sample JV7_2_21_MG_FD_188632 | JGI IMG/M metagenome (GOLD analysis project Ga0255052, IMG submission 188632) | Seawater microbial communities from Jervis Inlet, British Columbia, Canada - JV7_2_21 | ecosystem: Environmental > Aquatic > Marine > Inlet | place: Canada: British Columbia | collected...
GAAGATGGGATGCAAAAATGGTAAGTTATTTTTCCGCGAACCCTAAGTTTCGCACCACCAATAGGGCATGGTGCCGCATCTGGTGTGGGGTAAATAAAATTTTTTGGAAAAACAATGAGGCAATCAGTTTGAACCGGTATCCATAAAGTAATCACCGTGCACAGGCACGCGATGGTCTAGTTTCTTTCGTAATATCAGTTGCTTCTGAAATGATAACTCTTAAAAGGTTTTGTACCGTTGTCAAAGCGCTCATTATCAATTTTTTCCAGAAAAATTTCTTTTTACCCTATGCCTGATGCGGCTTTCCTTAAAATATCAGGTGCGAAACTACAGGGTTAATATCATATCTTTAGTTCTGAATACAACTTAAAGGCCCTCATTAAGAAAAAGCTGCGGTGGATACTACAATTTGAGGTGTGTTACTGATGAAACAAATTTCTTTAAGGTATCCAATGGATAACCTGGTTTTTGTAGTCGATTTTATAATTCACGTTTCTGAGAAAATTCATACCCAGCAAACCGCTGAATTTGACCGGGGGGCCCTGATGTTTGATAACAACCACGCTGACGCTTTCCATTCTAAAAGGCCCCAGCTTGATATAATCCACCTTGGCAAGCTCGGATTGAATCACTTTGCCGCTGGCCATCCGAGATAGTCCTTTTTGTTCTATAACGAGATTCAATGCCTCTGCGAATTGTTTGTGTAATACGATAATGGAAGCCCCGGTATCCAGCAGTAGCGGGATTATAATTTCTTTGCCGTTATACCCCAGTCGAACCGGAACCAGGATCTGATTGTCCTGAATGACCACTTTGGTTTTTAGGCTTTGTAAATACTTTTCCTTTTCCAGGGCTCTCCTTTTTCGCTGTTCCTCCAAAACAGCCTGTTCGGCTTTTTGGCGTTCCTTTTCAAGCATTCGGATACGTTCTGTTTCAGAGAGATGATCGTACTTTTCTTTATATATCTTTAGCTGATTGCGGTATTTGGGGGGAATTTTGGTAAGGTCGTCAACATAATAAACGCGACCGTCTTCTGTTTCGTATTTATAAAATTCCGCATAGCCTGAAATCGGTAATATCAGCAGCAGAATTCCTAGTGGAATAATCCATTTTGTTTTCATTATCGCCTATATTCTAAACGTTGATTCCGCTCAGCTAGGAGGATTATAGGTGTTTTTATTAAAATTATCGGCCCGAGTCAACGGTCGCCTCTCATACTGTGTGACGTGTGTAGGAATCTGTTCAATGAATTTTTGCGGTCCGCTGAATTTGTTTATTAAGCATTATCCCCAGCAGATGGCTCAGTTTCATCTGGCGTGACCTCGCGTGGAAAAGCCGGGCCAGACGTAAACTGCGCAATAGGGCTATGGGGATCATTGTAGTTTTTTCTTGAATGTCGTCAGAGAAATCTTTACGATAACGGGTAAATGATTTCATAATCAGTTCATCCGCGCGGTAGATGACTTCGGAGAACTCTTTCTGTGACAGTGTTTTGATATCAACTTGCTCGTATAACATACGAGAGTCCGGGAACATACGTTTATGTCGGAAGAAATAGGTTTTAGACGAAATATGGGCTTGTTTATGGCGGTAATGATTGGCATCGGCGCCACGATGGGGCCGGGGATTTTTGCCCTGCCGGGCGAACTGGCACATATGATCGGTCCACTTGGAGTTCTCGTTTATTTGGCTATGGGTTTTTTAACCATATTTACCGCGTTAAATTACAGCGAGCTCAGCGCAGCCATACCTTTAGCCGGCGGCGGATATTCCTTCACCAGCAGAACACTCAACAGACCCGTGGCCTTTTTTACCGGCTGGTTCTTCTGGATCGGCAACACTCTCGCCTGCTCGATGTACGCCCTTATCTTTGCCATGACGATCCGCGCCTACTTTTTACCGGAAGCCGGCATTGTCCTCATCACCCTGTTCACAACAATAGTATTCACTACCATCAACTTAAGGGGAATGAAGGAAGCAATTATAGTTATTACCGTGATGAATTTGGTGGAATTGGCGGTTCTGATCGGAGTTGCAGTGCTCGGTTTCACTGATATTGAGCCGCCTAATTTGGAGCCTTTCGCTCCGATGGGATGGGGCCCCTTTGTTCCGGCTATGGCCCTCATCTATATCTCCTATGTCGGGTTCGAACTTATTTCGAACGCGGCCGAAGAGATCGTTGAACCGAGCAAGAACATTCCGCGAGCTATTTTGATCACTTTGGGCGTGAGTACGGCAATCTACGTCTTCGTGGTGGGTGTAATGATGGGCACCACCAATTATACTGAACTCGCCCAGAGCGAAATTCCTTTCATCTTCACTGCTGAACGGCTTTTCGGCGCCTGGGGACGTTGGGCCGGAATCATAGCGACTATAATGGCGAGTCTTTCTGCATTCAGTGTGACATTGGGCGCCAGCGCCCGCATTTTGTACGCATTGGGGCGCGATAAACATTTTCCCTACCTTTTCGCCCGGTTGCATCCGAAATTTCAAACTCCACATATTGCTCTTTTTATTTGCGCCCTGATTGTGATTATCTTCAGCTCCTCCGGCATCGTGAAATTTGTGGCTTCTTTGAGTGATTTCGGCTACCTGATGGGACTTGGGATAATCAACTATGCGGTGATTCCCTTGCACAAGCGAATGCCGAATTTAAGACGGCCATTTCAAACCATATTTTTTCCCTGGATACCTATCCTGGGAATTATTACGACCTGGTTGTTCGTTCCGGCTTTAGAATTGAGAAGTTTTGTTCTTGGAGGGATACTGACACTGGTTGGAAGCGGGATATATCTTTTCAATTCCGATAACCGCGCTGAAGTTTTTAGATTGGCAAAAGTTTATGTAAAATTATTGAAATTGTTTATATATAAAATAAGGAGAATGCGTATGCGAGTGGTCATCATAAGTGGAGAAAAACAAGGCCAAAATATAGCTGATCGACTCTTGGCAAAAGATGAGTATCATATGATGTTTCGCGCAGCGGAACATCAGGTAACCTTCATCGAAGAAGACGAGGCTCTATGTAAGGAACTTGAACAACGCTACAATGTTCCAATTTACCAGGGAGACGGCACAAAGAAGAATTTACTGGAACAGGTAGGCATTGATAATATTGATGTTGTCATCGCCGCTTTTGAAGATGATGGCCGGAATGTAATTGCGGCCCTCCAGGCCAGACAGTTAAAACTTGAAAAAGTGATCGCAATTGTCCAAAATCACCAATACACTCAGCTCCTTGAGCAGAACAACGTAGTGGTGGTAAATGCACCCTGGGCGACTGCAGCTATGGTTGAAAATATTCTCGACAACCCTGTCTTGGCACAACTCTTCGAATTTGGAATAGGAGCAGCAAGTCTTTTGGAAGTAAGCGTGCCTAAGAATGCGAAGGTAACTGGAAGCTTCATTCGAGATATTGAAATACCAAAAGGGTGCTTGATTGCCGCGATAATCAGGGGTAAGCAATTTGTGGTTCCGCGCGGCATTACAAATATCGAGGCTGATGATCGCGTAATTTTCATCGGTCCAGCCTCCGCCATAAAAAAAGCATTCGATATATTCATGCTCAAGAAATAAAATGTAATTCAGCTCTGCAAAACATGTGCTTATCATAGAGCAGGGTCAGTATTTAAAAGGAGTGAAGAAAAAAACCTTAATTGAGTAGAAAAGCCATTTACACGAATTAGGAGAAATTGACATGCCGATTATTGAAGAAAAAAAAGCAGAACTGGAAGGGGTTTTAGCGATTGCAAAATCGATGGCCGTAGCGGCGCGAACAGCTCCCAAGGCAAGGGGCGACGACGCCATCGAAACGCTGATTGTTTACGGAGAAGATCTTAATGAACTAGCCGAAGCCATGAAAAACCATGGGAAAAATACCAAAATAAGCGAAGCCTTTGAGCGCGATGCTGACAATGTCGTCAATTCCCAGGCCGTTTTGCTGATCGGCCTGAATGACCTGCGGCCAAAAAAACCGGAAAAACCTTTAGATTGCGGTGGGTGTGGACACCGCAACTGCGCAGGCTTTCTAAGGGCTGAAAAGACAGAAGGTAATGATTTTCCGGGACCGGTCTGCTTATTCCAATCCATCGATTTGGGGATCGCATTATCTTCAGCATGCGCGGTGGCTGCCCGGTTTCATGTGGATAATCGAATGATGTATACCATCGGAGGACCTGCCCGAAATCTGGCGTGGATGAAATCCCAAATCATTATCGGTATTCCCCTTTCATGCTCCGGTAAAAATATCTATTTTGACCGGGGATAATAATAGCTGCTGGTTTTTAGATAGCCGCTTTCATCAGATGCAGAATTAAAGTAAAAAGAGGATGTGGCAACACGCATAACTCATTGATTTTTTTGGTGCCCCCGGCAAGAATCGAACTTGCGGCACATGGATTAGGAATCCAATGCTCTATCCACTGAGCTACGGGGGCTCCGGGCTGCTGCGTATTTTACGCCTTATAAAATTTTATCTCAATTCTTGAATCCATACAAGCGTTTTTCTAAATCCCATTAAATCGATTTTTGCCATTTGCGGATTCTTTCTCTAACCAAAATCCAGTTTGGGGTTATAATTTATGTTTCTTATTGCCGGGTCGGGATAAAAGATTGACACATAACCTCAAAATTCATATCCAGGGATGTGGGGTATATTGACGGAATGAAAATGATATTAGGCGTGCAAGGGATTGTTTATGAATTCTGATCAAAAATACTGGAATCCGGTTCTGGAAACCCTTTCCCGAAAAAAACTTAAAGCACTTCAGCTGAAAAAGTTTAAACGGATATTTCAGTGGACATATGATCGCTCCAAGTTCCACCGCAAATTATACAATAAAGCCGGAATAACACCGCAGGACATTCAATCTTTTGATGATGTCCGGCAGGTCCCTATTGTCGATAAATCGATGATGCGCGATATTCAAAGAAAAGATCCTTTTCCTTATGGAGATAACCTTTGTGTTTCCCTGGAGGAGGTTTGTGAATTTCGCCAGACAAGTGGAACCACCGGACAACCTATTTATCAGGCAGATACCTGGCAGGATTGGGAGTGGTGGGCTGAGTGTTGGTCATACATTCTGTGGGCTCAAGGGTACCGTCCCCGCGATCGGGTCTTTATCCCGTTCGGGTACAATGTTTTTGTCGCCTTTTGGGCGGGGCATTATGCGGCTGAAAAGATCGGATGTGAAGTCGTCCCTGGTGGTGTCCTCGATACCCAGGCACGCATCTTAAAAATTCAAGAGTTAAAGGCCACTGCTTTAATGGGAACACCGACCTATATCCTGGGAATGGCCGATACTGCCAAAAGCAAACTGAACATAGATCCATCCGGTCTCGGTATTTTGAAGATAACCTGTGCCGGAGAACCCGGTGCCAGCATCCCGGGAACCAAAAACCGGCTGGAGAATGCCTGGGGTGCTAAAGTATTTGACCATGCCGGTGCTACCGAGGTTGGCGCCTGGTCATACGAATGCAGTGCCCAACCGGGTGGAATGCATGTGAACGATGCTTTCTTTCTGGTGGAAATTGAAGATACCGATACCGGGGAGATTATAGAAACCCCAGGACGCCGCGGAAAAATGATCATCACCGCTCTGGATCGCTACGCCCAGCCATGCATCCGCTTCGACTCCAAAGATATTATCGAATGGGACCCGAAGGAATGTGCATGTGGCCGCACTTTCAGGCTGATAAGGGGCGGCGTGCTGGGTAGAGCCGATGATATCACTAAGGTGAAAGGGGTGTTGCTCTCCCCGATTGCGATTGAACAGGTTGTACGGAGTATTGAAGGATTGGGCGATGAATTCGAAGTCGTGGTAGACAAGGTGGGTGATATCGATCGCATAACTTTAAAAATTGAACTGCTGCCCGGGATGGAAAAGAGGCGCTCGTCCATCGACCAAATGCTTAAAGATCAGCTAAGGATACAGACAAATTTGGGCTACCGGCTGGAATATCACGGAATCGGCACCCTGCCCCGGTATAATGTTAAAGGGAAACGATTTAAAGACTTAAGAGAGCACTCGTAAAACCGACGAGGAATTCATATGGAGTTTAACAACAACTTAAACGAAATAAACGCCAAGATTCAGCTGCTGAAAAAAACAGCAGGGGAATTGGAAAAACTGGGAGAAAATTTTCCGGCTTTGGGAAAAAATATTGCCCGGATTCTAGCCAGTTTGAAAATGTTAGAACTGAACATTTCAGATGTTGTTTATTTAAGTCCAGACAGATAGTTCGGATTGGGTTCAGATGCCCGCCCCTGTTTAAGGATTTGATGCTTAAAACAATTTAGCTATCTCTGACCGACGGCCTGAAAAGAATAAGAGGAGAAGCAATGAGGGTTATTGTTTTGCTCGTCGTATTTATGGTTATTCCAACCACCGGTTATGGAGAGCCCTCTCCAACGGTCCAATACCTGATGAATGAACCGGTGACAATGTTTGATTGGGGACTATACCGACTGCGACGAATCATCGATCAATTTAAATTTGAAAACCTAAACCTGCACAATATCCACTCTTATATTAACTATGACTGGGATCAGAACCGACTGCGAATCGTGTTTTACGCTCAAACAAAAGAAACGGTTGATAAAACATCGGCCAAAAAAATATGTGAAAACATAATTGCCAAAATCAGTTCAACCTTTGGCGGCGAAATAAGAGATAAAGGATTGAGACGAAATATAAGTATCGCGACCCTTTTTGAACACAGGGCTTTTGAAAATAGAGATAAGCCGGATAATTTTATGGAGGAAATCGAAAATATCACCAAAATCGAAGTTAGCGTATTTACGAAGAAAACAATAAATTCCCCGACAAATATAAAGATATTATTCTGTGAAAGTCCTTTAATAAAAAAGGGATGACAAGTGTCTAAATTCAAAATCTCCAAGATTTTTGCCAGAGAAATAATAGATTGCCGGGGCTGGCCGACCGTCCAGGCAGATGTTTGGATTGACGGGCAACTGAAAGGAAGGGCGGATGTAGCTTCCGGACGTTCCACAGGCGCCCACGAAGCGCATGAACTTCGGGACAAAGATCCCAATCGGTATAAAGGCCTGGGCGTTTTGAATGCTGTAGATAATGTCAATAACGAGATCAACCCGGCTTTGATCGGAATGGATGTTACACAGCAGAGAAAAATCGATCTGACAATGAAGGAGTTGGACGGAACCCCTACCAAAAGCCGTTTGGGGGCAAATGCCATATTATCTGTTTCCCTTGCAGCGGCACGGGCCGGTGCTAGTGTATGCGGTGTTCCATTATATCGATATCTCAATCCGAACAGCCATATTATCCCTGTACCCTTGATGAATTTTATCAATGGCGGAAAACTTACAGCCAACAATCTCGAAATCCAAGAATTCATTATTATGCCGGTCGGTGCGGACTCTTATAAAAACGCCCTTCAAATCACCACTGAAATCAATGAAGCTCTCCGTGGCCTGGTGGTTGAAAAATACGGTATTTTAGCAACCAATACTGGTGACGAAGGTGGATTCGCAACGCCTATGCACGGCATCTGGGAACCGTTTGAATTTTTATCCGCAGCGGTGGAACTGGCGGGGTATAAAGAAATTGAAGATGTGGTTTACGCCATGGATTTGGCCTCAAACTCATGGTTTAACAAAGAAGAAAACGTTTATGAACTAGATGGAAAGCGATACGAACCCGACGCTTTGATTGAACTTTATAAACAGGTGGCAAACAAATATCCCATCGCATCGATGGAAGATCCGCTCCAGGAAGAGGATTTTGAGGGATTTTCAAAATTGACCACAGAGCTTGACATTCAGATTGTCGGCGACGATCTTTTTGTGACAAACATCGAAAGGCTTAAGATGGGTATTAAACAGGGTGCTGCCAATGCCATGCTATTTAAAGTCAATCAAATCGGAACACTTTCAGAGGCATTGGATGCGGCGGAGTTTGCCTATCGTAGTGATTATGCGGTTCAGGTTTCCGAAAGATCCGGAGAAACCGAAGATCCGATTATATCAGACTTGGTAGTGGCCCTGAACAGCGGACAGATAAAAACAGGCATGCCGGTGAGGGGCGAAAGAACTTCAAAGCATAACCGACTGATTCAAATTGAAGAAGAACTTGGCGAAGCGGGTATCTATGCTGGAAAAAAATTTAAACGGCCCGCCTGATGCCCCACTTGGGTTTGGTGACCGAAAACTGAATCTTTTAACCAGGGTTCCGGTAACGTAACAATGGCTTACGTTAAGAATGCAGGTCAACTGTCAGGACACGGAAATAGGAAAGCCCGTAAGGCTGCATTGGGAATTATCGAATATGCCCTCGCCCAGTCAAATCCTTATGGTGCAACAAAAAAAGTCGTTTCGGTTCAAGGTGATCAACTGGTTGTAGATCGTCTCCGATTTGACCTGAAAAAACAGAGGCGTATTTTTGTTCTTGGGGCTGGAAAAGCGACCTATCCGATTGCTAAAGCCCTGGAAGAGATTCTGGGCGATATAATTTCCGACGGTCTGATCGTCTCTAAATATGGACATCAGGGAAAACTAACCCATGCGAAGTTGTATTCGGCAGGCCATCCGATCCCCGACGAGTCCGGATTCGAGGCTTCGCAAAAGGTGTTGGATTTGGCCAAAAAAACTCGGGCCGGTGACATTGTCTTCGGATGCATAACGGGTGGAAGTTCGGCCTTGCTTCCATTTCCGGTAAAGGGTGTGACGCTGGCGGAAAAAAAAATGGTTACCCATCTGCTGTTGGCCAGCGGTGCCAACATCGTTGAAATTAATGCAGTGCGAAAACATCTTAGCCGGATAAAAGGGGGAAGGTTAGCAAAAGCCATTCACCACCGGGCTCACCTCATTAATCTGACCGTATCGGATGTTATCGGTGATCCACTTGACTGCATTAGCGATCCGACAGTCCCGGATACATCCACATTTGATGACGCCAGATATACCCTTACCAAATATGGCCTGTGGGCAAAGATGCCTGAATCTGTAGTTGAATTTTTGAAAAATGCAGGCCCGAAACATGAAACCGTTAAAAAGGCCGATCTTTCAGGACACAACCGTCATGACTTTATCATTGTAAAGGGAAACACTGCCTGCGAAAGTGCTGCTGAAAAAGCAAGGGAACTCGGATTTGATACCATGATTTTGTCCACCATGTTCGAAGGTGAAAGCAAAGAGTTGGGACGCGCATTTTCCGCCATAGCCGGTGAGATTTCGCTGAATCATAGACCGCTATCCCCGCCCTGTGTGGTGATCGGCGGCGGAGAGACCACTGTTAAAATTGCTGGGAAGGCTGGAGAAGGTGGGCCTAATCAGGAATTTGCGGCAGGGGCCGCCCTTTTTATTGATAACATGGAAAATGTTGTAATTGTCGGTCTCGATTCCGATGGAACCGATGGCCCGACTGAATTCGCAGGCGCTATGGTGGACAACAGTGTTGTATTGCGTGCCCGTGAGGCCGGCATCGATCTCTTTGACAGCCTTGAAAGACATGATGTAACGCCTGCACTCAGGAAACTGGGGGACGCGATTCTAACAGAAGATACCGGAACAAATGTTAACGACCTTAAATTCATGATAATCTCCCCGCCTCGAGGTAATTGACATACACACGTTTCGCACCTCCAATCTGCCGGAGCGTCGCCTCTGGCGTAGGACGAATAATGGAATTTATTTCTATCTTGACCCTATAGTCACCTCTTTGATAATGTCCTGTTTTTAAATTCCCTTATGTTGCTATAAAGTAGCTTTATGAAATAAACCCATTGGGCTGGTTTGTGAGAAGATGGAAAAAGAAGATAAAATTAACACATTGATAGTTGATGATGAAAAAGAAATTAGAACTTTAATCGCCAAATTTCTTTCTGAAACTAATTATAATTGCATTCTTGCTGAAGATGGTTACAGCGCATTGGAAATCATAAGAAAAAACGACTTGGATCTTGTGATTACTGATATTAAAATGGAAGGCATGAATGGGCTAAGACTAATGGAGAAAGCCCACGAAAATTATTCATATTTGCCTTTTATTGTCCTGACCGGATTTGCGCAAGAATATTCATTCAGCGACATAATTGATCAGGGTGCCTCAGATTTTCTGACAAAACCGGTTAAATTAGAACTGCTCAAGGTAAGAGCGGATAAAGCAGTCTTTCTTGCAAGAAAACAAAAAGAGCTTTATGAGGCACTTGAAAAGTTAAAGGAAAGCGAAAGAAGATATAAAGAATTAAGCATTACTGATGGTCTTACAAATCTTTATAATCATACCTATTTTATGAACCAGCTTAAAAATGAGATCGAAAGAGCTAAACGTTTTGAGCACCCTTTATCCCTTATGTTGATGGATGTTGATAATTTTAAACAATACAATGATACCTATGGGCATCCTGAGGGCGACAAGGTTCTGAAAAGGACCGGGGAAACGATTCAGCATAATATAAGAAGTACCGATTCTGGGTACAGATATGGCGGAGAAGAATTTGCTGTTATACTGTCTGAAACCGATGACAAAGATGCGTTTATAGCGGCTGAAAGATTGAGAAAGGCTTTTGAATCTGAAAAATTTACCCCAAACAGAAAAATAGTGAATATGACCATAAGTATTGGTATTGCCCGGTACAAACCTCAAGAGGATCTGTCAGGTCTTATAAAAAGGGCTGACAAGGGATTGTATGCGGCAAAAACCAGGGGAAAAAACAGGATTTGTATAAAACGTTAAACAGTAACCTGACTAGCTCATCGAAATTAAAACCAGATAGGGCATAACACGACTGATAGTGGTCAAATCCGTTGATGATAAAAGAGCGCGGAATAGTATCAATACCCCGCGCTCTTTTATTATCGAAGGCATTTACATGTTATACAATATCAAGCCGGCTGAGATTGGGTGATATCTGCTGGATGGGTTATTAAATTTACTAAAAATCAGTGAGTTGACCTTTTGCCATTTCAGGTATAGAGGTGGTCACTTCAAAAGCGTATAACACCTATGGCCGTGTCAGCTCATTTGAACGTTACACCTTGGTAACGTTTGTTGCCTTTGGCCCCCGGTTGCCCGGTTCAATATCAAATGTTACTCGGTCGCCGGCCTCAAGAGCCCTGAATCCAGAGGCATTAATGGCAGTATGATGAACAAATACATCCTCGCCATCTTCTTTTTCAATAAAACCGTATCCTTTTTTCTCGCTAAACCATTTTACAATACCATTTTCCATGAATCTTATCTCCTAAAAATTTTTCCCTGATCCCAACTCAGCCGTTGATTAAAACTATACTTTTACATAAACACCCTTAACAGCACTTTTTATTTTTCCTTGTTTTCTTAATTTAAAGACAATATTTTGGACTTTTTTCTCATTATATCCTGTCTTTGCTTTGATAGCAGCTGTTTTAATACCTCGTTTATAACGACCGACAATTTTAAGAACTGTGTCGGATGCTGTAATCGGTGCTGCTTTTTTCTTCGGAGCACTTTTCTTTACCGGTTTGGCTTTCACGGCCTTTTTCTCAACTTTTCTCGCTGGTTTCGGAGCCGGTTTCGCTTTCTTAGCCCCTCCCATTTTTTTAGATATAGCATCGATTTTCGCTGCCAGTGCATTTAACGTTTTTGCCGTTGATTCCAAGTCTTTTTTTAACTGTTTCATGATAATCCTCCATTTTTTGGTGTTAGATTGTTTGTGAACTCACCCGTTAGTAAATGCCCTTGTCCTCTCGATATATCTGTTATCTATACTGTTAGATCCGAAAGAATACTTGAAACATAACTATATCTTCGAAAAAATCAAGGTTTAATTTGCTAAAATGCTTTTTTAATACTTTCCATTTAAAATTTTTTGGTGCTATTGATACACTATCGAAGACAACTGATAACTATACTAAATTTTTAAACGATGCAAGGATAATATCAAAATAAATAAAAAATAACAAACTTTACAGGTTTGATAAAGAGATATTTGCTTTTTTTATTGATACGGTGAAGCCTTCTTTTTCATCGTTGACATCCAACCTTTCATTTGTCATATTTAGTTTTTCAAAGAAATTTGCCATTTTATTGAAAGGTCAACAGAAAAATGAGTATACTTGTTACAGGTGGAGCCGGTTTTATTGGGGCTGAAGTGGTTCGGACTCTTTTGGAAAAAGGAGAAAAGGATATAGTTATTTTTGATATCCATCCGGCTCGAAGCTCGTTGAGGGATGTGGAGGACCAAATAGAGCTGGTTGAGGGAGATCTTGGAAATATCAGTCATGTTTTAAATACCATAAAAACATTTAGGCCCAAGACTATTTATCATTTAGGGGGAATGTTGTCTACTCCTTCAGACGCCGACCCTGCAACTGCGTTTCGGGCCAATGCTATGGGAACTTTTCATGTTCTGGAGTCGGCAAAGTTATTCGAGGTTCCCCAAGTGTTATTTTCCAGCACAATCGGGACTTACGGCCTGAACATCACTGAAAAAATATTAAATGATTTTACGCTTCAACGGCCGCAGCTATTTTATGGAGCAACAAAGGTATTCTGTGAACACATAGGATTGTTCTACAGGCGCAAATACGGTTTGGATTTCAGGAGTATTCGCTATCCTGCCATCGTAGGACCCGGGGTTAAGACACCCGGCGTTGCCCAGTATACTTCCTGGGCCATTGAGGAAAGTGCCAAGGGAAATCCCTTCACTATCCGTGTACAACCAGAGACCCGATGTCCGGTAATGTATTTCAAAGACGCGGCACTCGCCATCGTCAAATTGGCTGACGCACTCTTTTCTAACATCAAAATGGTTAATTATTTAACCGCCGGTGTAACCCCTATTGCCAGTGCCCATGAGTTGGCAGCCATGGTTAAGAAAAAAATTCCTACTGCTCAAATCAGATTTGATCCGGACCCGGACCTTGTCAACGTAATAGATAAACTGTTTTTACCGTTAGATGATCGTTTTGCCAGGGAAGAATGGAACTGGAAACCGCAGTATGACCAAAAAGCGCTCATTGATGATTTTCTCCGGGAAATGAAACTTCACCCGAACCGTTACGCTTAAAGCATTGATTGTCCAATCTTTAAACTTATAACGCAATATTTGCATTTCCAAGTCGAAGGCAGCGCTCCGGTGAATTGAAGGTGATAAACTTGAGGAATCACTTTAAAATGGTGGAAAGACATGGATAGAAAATCGATAAAAGAAGGAACCGTTCTTTGGGAACCTTCAAATGACCGTATTAAAGCGGCCAATATAACGCAATACATGAAATGGCTCAAGAAGGACAAGGGGTTGGATTTTTCCGATTATGATAAACTGTGGAAATGGTCGGTAACACAGATCGAAGCCTTTTGGGAGTCACTCTGGCAATTTATGCAAATAAAAGCATCAAAACCTTACAGAGAGGTTATGTCAGATAGAAACATGCCCGGTGCTGAGTGGTTCAATGGCGCTTCGCTTAACTATGCTGAGCATGTATTTCATCATATGTCTCCCGATTGTCCCGCTCTGATGTTCCAATCTGAGGTTCAACCGTTGATGGAAATATCGTGGGATGAACTTTATCAAAATGTATCTTCCATAGCGGATTCATTACGAAACATGGGGGTACAAAAGGGAGATCGTATTGTATCATACCAACCCAATATCCCGCAAACCATAATCGCATTTCTTGCCTGCGCGAGCATCGGGGCTGTTTGGTCCAGTTGTTCTCCTGATTTTGGTACGCGTAGTGTAATTGACCGCTTCAATCAGATTGGACCAAAGGTTCTCTTTGCTGTGAATGGTTATCAGTATAACGGAAAAGCCTTTGATTGCCGGCCTGCAGTAGCTGTTCTTCAGCAATCGCTTTCAACTCTTGAAAACACGGTGCTGGTGCCGTACCTTAAGCTGGACACATCGACAAAAGATCTCAAAAAGGTTCAAATATGGGATGAACTTTTGAAGCAGCGAAGTGAACTAGTTTTTGAACAGGTGCCATTTAGTCATCCCATCTGGGTGGTCTACTCTTCAGGTACCACAGGTTTGCCAAAACCACTGGTCCACAGCCATGGTGGAATTTTACTTGAATTCAAGAAGTTTCTGGGTCTCCATATGGATATTAAACCAAAAGACCGGTTTTTCTGGTTCAGCACTACCGGTTGGGTGATGTGGAACTTACTGCAGGGGAGCTTGCTGATGGGTGCCACACCACTTCTTTATGATGGAAGTCCCGGGTTCCCTGATATGGACGTGATCTGGGATTTTGCCGAAAAGACAAAGATGACAAATTTGGGCACCAGTGCTGCATATATTACCACCTGCATGAACCAGAAAATGGAGCCGCAAAACAACTACAATCTGAACAAATTAAAGACGGTCGGATCAACCGGTTCGCCCCTGTCTCCTGAAGGATTCCAGTGGGTTTATGACAGGGTAAAAAGAGATGTTTTGTTAGGATCTGTCAGTGGTGGTACAGACCCCTGCACTGCCTTTTTGGGATGCTGCCCTCTGCTGCCGGTTAGGGCCGGAGAGCTCCAATGCAGGTGTTTGGGGGTCAAGGCCGAGGCTTTTGATGAGGACGGAAACTCTCTCATCGAAGAGGTAGGAGAATTGGTGATTACCGAACCGATGCCGTCCATGCCCCTTTATTTTTGGAACGACCCGGAAAACCAGCGGTACATCGATAGCTATTTTACAATGTATCCCGGCAAATGGCGACATGGAGACTGGATAAAGATAACATCCGGGGGAAGTGGTGTGATTTTAGGCCGGTCCGATTCTACGATCAATCGCCAGGGAGTCCGGATGGGTAGCAGTGAAATCTATAATATTGTGGAAGAAATGACGGAAGTCCTTGAAAGTCTCGTTATCGGTTTTAACCTTCCGGGAGGAGAATACTTTATGCCCCTTTTTGTTGTTTTAAAGGGAGATATCAAACTCGACGATACCCTTAAGGTCAAAATCAGAAAGAAAATTCGAAGCAGCCTCTCCCCGCGCCATGTACCCGATGAAATTTATTCCGTTCCCGAGATTCCTCGAACTTTGAATGCGAAGAAACTCGAGGTGCCGGTTAAGAAAATTCTTTCAGGTATTCCGTCGGAAAAAGCCTTAAACGTCGATTCCATGAGCAACCCGAAATCGATAAACTACTTCCTTAAACTGGGGCAACAAATTAACCGTTTAAAGACGATTTAGAGGATTCGCTGTCGAATTGAAGAATCCTGTAGTCTGTGTTGGAGCACCACTTTCGGGTTTTAATCTAATAATTCGACCGATCCTTGGTCACAACCCAATGCCCGGGGATCCATTGACCATAGCGGTTATAATGACCCGGATTCCAAACCCTTTTATAAAAGTACGGCGACAATCTTTTTTCCATCCGCCAGTATCCTCGATAACCGTAGTGCCTGTTGCCGCGATAACGATAACCCGGTCCATGGCGCCTGGGAGAGCGATAACCGTAATGCCTTCTATAATGCCGGGGAGGGCGATAGCCGTAACCCGGTCCATGGCGCCTGGAATATTTGCGGGATGCATATTGCCTTTGATGCTGTATGGCCTCATTTCCCACAATGGCGCCCCCGATAGCAACGCCTTCGGAGTCGGAAACATTGGCACTCCTTGCTTGAGCTTCTGAGGGCAAAACCGAGAGGGAAAATACGAATATAATTATAAAAATGAAAAGTAAATTTCTGTTCATTTTTTTATCTCCTATTTTAGGTGTCTATATTATCAGACACCATTGTTTTGCAAAAACTCAATTCGAAAATTGAATATATACATTAGGAGATACCCAATTTCAGTTCAATCGTTTGGGAGGTTTTTTTGATCCTTATTTTTCCTGAGCTCTTTTAAATGTGATTCCGGTACACCTAAAAAATACAGCAATCCAAAGATATTATCATTGTTAATAATGCCATCACTGTATTTTTTTAAAATTTCTTTCGGGCTAAAAGCGATCGCGAGTCCCGCATTTTCCAACATAAACCGGTCATTGGCACCATCGCCGACGGCAACGATCTGATCTACGGAAATATTTTCAAGTTCTGCGATCTCTTTAATGATCTCGCCTTTTTTTTCCGCATCGATGATATCACCCTTTATTTCCCCTGTGATTTCACCATCTCTGATGACCAGTTCGTTTGTATATACATAATCAAGATGAAGCCGTTTTTTGAGATAGTTTGTAAAAAAGGAGAATCCACCGGAAATCACTGCGACCTTATAACCCATGAAATGAAGCATCGAGATTAGCTCCTCCGTCCCCGGTGTTAATCGGATTGTTTTTGACAACAATTCGAGCTGCTCAGCAGGTAACCCCTTAAGAAGACGCACCCGTTCCGTAACCGCCTGCTTAAAATCAAGCTCGCCCTGCATCGCCCTGTCAGTCATTTCTTTGACGCGTTCACTCACCTTGGCCATTTTGCCCAACTCATCGATCACTTCTGATTGTATAAGGGTGCTATCGCAATCAAACACCACCACTTTTTTCGGTTTTTGGAATATATCATCTTCGCGCAAAGAAACATCCAACCCTGTTTTATCGGCAAATTCATACAGAATTTCTCTAAACGCGGACATATCGTTTAAATCTGAAGTATCCAGAGCAATTTCCATCGCAATATAATCACCCCGTGCTATCATTTTAATAGATTCTATGTTTATACTATTTTCAAAAAATATTCCTGCAAGCCTTGCAACTATTCCGCTTTGGTCTCCGCCCATTACGGTCAACAGCATAATTTCTTTATCTGATTTTCGCCGGCCTTCTTCGTAGGGTTCAGCCCGGAGTCCAAGATTAAAATTCGAACCTATCGGATCCAGTTTTACAAGCATCTCTTCATAGCTGCTCTTTGAAGTGCTTAAATCAACCACGAGAAACAGCATAAAATGCCCACGAACCGCCCGTGCCTCAACATCTACGATATTTATACCCAACTTTGCCAGTACATTGGTTACGGAATGAACCAATCCAGGCTGATCTTTTCCGACTGCCGAAATAACATAAAGCGAGTTCATTTGTGCTCTGGATTGTCGTGTGAATTTAGGTCCAATTTAAAAATTATTCCATGCCCCCCCACCCGGTTGGGCGGAAATTTTGTTTAATCTAATTTTTATTTGTCTTTTTGATTGAATCGGTTTCGTTTTTTTTTTCAAAGCTGTCAAAGCTATATCGTACCTCCTGATATCCAGATCTGAACCGATTGACTTCCTCTTTTACCACTTTCCTGTCAATGATGCATTCTTTAATAAGCTCAGCGACATGGGACATTTCGTCCTCTCGCATCCCAAATCGTGTCATCTCCTGCACCCCGACCCTGATCCCTTCCGGATGGTCATGGTTACCAAGCGGTTCATGGGGCAACATATTCATATTCACTATAATATCATTCAGTTCCAACGTTTTAGATACCCCCTCACCCCCTCGAAACTCTTTAACATTCAGGGCAACTTGATGGCTTTGAGTAAATCCGAACTCCTTTGCTTGAACGTCGAATCCATGCCGATCCAGTTCAGATGCAAGTGCCTGGGCATTTTTGATGGTATCCTCCGCATATTGGTCGCAAAATTCCATTATCTCATAGGTAGAGACCGCCATTTGAGTCAAGGTATCAAGATGGTGGTTGCTGGATGAGCCGGGAAAGGCGCCTCTGTCGATCTTGCGCCAGTATTTCTCTTCCATATTGCTTAATATCAGACCGCGTTGACTCCCAAAAAAAGTTTTATGGGTGCTGGCCGTCATCAAAAAAGCCCCTTCTTTTAATGGTCTTTGAAATTGTTTTGCGGCAATCAGACCCAGTACATGGGCCGCATCATAGATAATCCGAACCTGGTTTGTCTGACAGACTTCGGATAATACAGCGACCGGCTCCGGGAAAAGAAAGAGGCTTTTGCCCAGAACAATAATTTTTGGTTTGGTCTTCTCTATTAGATAGATCGTCTTTTCCACATCCATATGATAACCGTCCTTGGTTACCGGGATGTCAATGATATTCCGGGTAAACTTCCCCAGGGACCCCTCCTTGTGGTGGCTGATATGACCACCGGCCGGTGTGGAATTGACCATTACCACATCCCCTGGGCTGACAAAACGACTGAAAACAGCTTCATTGGCATTGGTGCCGCTGATCGGCCTCACTTCGGCGTGGTCGCATTGAAAAAGAATCTTCAAATTGATTTTCAACTGATTTTCAATTTCATCAATATAGGTTGTTCCTCGATAATACCTCTCACCCGGATGCCCCTCTGCATATCGATGGGCAAAATCCGAGCCCGCAAGTAATCTGACCCTTTGGCTTACAACATTTTCACTGGCAATAAGGTTAATGCATTTTTCCCGCCATCGATTTTGCTTCTGGAGTTGGCGTTCGATTTCGCTTACTTCTTTCTCATACATAAAATTCATTCTCCTTGTTTCCTAGAGTTTAAGACTTTTTTTTATAACCGTTATTGTTTTTCAAGGGCTAAAGTCCAAAACCTTGGGGTTTCCGCTGAAGCCTAAAGTTCAAGTTTGTTTGGGAGGTTTAGCAAACAAAATGACAAACATTGCCAGAAAACTGGCGCCGGCGAAAAGGGTGAACGCAGTCTGATAGCTCTGATAGGCATCGAAGATAGACCCAGCGATCATCGGTCCGAAGGCAGCACCGGACATTGAAAATAGACCAATAACTCCCGACACGGTGGCAAACGAAACGAGCCCGAAACATTCTCCGACAATCAGCGATTGCAGCATGATAATCGATCCCATGGTTAAACCGAATGCAAATGTGCAAAGATACAAAATAACAATATGATTGTTGTATGCAAGCGTAATAATCGCCAATCCCTGAAGGAACAAACATGCAATGATAACGTATCGTTTGTCACATCGATCAACGAACACACCTAAAAACAGACGCCCGACAATGCTGGCCCCGGCGGTCATACTGACAGCCAAAGCCGCTCCCTGGGGCCCGATATACTGACTGAGAAACGACATTTGATGTACGAGATAGGCTATTTGTCCTCCCAGAGCAAGCAAAAAGGCAATCGTTATAGACCAAAAAGCAACCGTTCCCATGGCCTGGTATCGTGTCCATACACGCATCTGGGATTCGTGGCTAAGCGGCGGCGACGATCTATCCGACAGAATAACTTCTTCAGGGTCGCCATCTGGAAACTGATTTACATCGGAAGGTCGCTGTTTGATAAAGAATATCGCTGTAGGAATGATAACAATACCATATAGGATTCCAAGTGTGATGAGCGCTGTTTTCAACCCCCGGTGAATAACCAAATAGCTGGCCAGGGGAACGAATAAAATACCCCCAACACTTAAACCTGTGTTGGCGAGGCTCATGGCCAATCCCCGTTTGCGAATGAACCAATTTGTAATCAATGTGTTTACCGGAATCAAAGATGTACAACAAAAGCCGATAGACATAATTAAATAGCTGGCATAGAGCTGCCAGAGCTTGTCGATCCCACTTAAAGACCAGAATCCCAAACCGAAAATTATCGAACCGATAATAAGAAACCGCCTCGGACCATATTTATCGATCTGGCGACCGATAACGATTCCCATCAAACCGGTGGTGAAAAAGTAAAGCGTGATCGCCGACGATATGGTTCCCTTTGACCATCCATATGTTGTCCGAAGCGGGTCCAATATCACCCCATGACTATAGAAGCCGATTCCGGATGAAACAAACAATATGACCGAGCCGACCAACACCATCCACCATCCATAAAATTTCCCGGCCGATTGGGGGGAAATAATATTATCCGTGGCATCAGCAGCGGTTGAAATATTAATTTCTGTCATCTTCTTGTCACAACCCTATCATTTCAAGGCTCATTGGAAATCTCTGCAGCCCCGCTTTCAAGCGTAACGGGGAATGCGATCGATGTTTCGGTTCAGAGGATGTGGTATCTATCTAATCGAACCAAACTGTCAAGAAGTGTTTTGGCTCGCGTGGAAAAATTGAGAAGACATTTGAGGTGGCGTTGCAATAAGCAGAAAACAGTGGTACTTAAAACTGGTATCCAATTTTAAGCTTAAGGACTCTATATGAACAATATCCTCGTTGTCGGTGGCGCCGGTTATATCGGCTCCTATATGTGCAAATATCTTTCCAAAAACGGATACAACCCTGTGGTTTTGGACAATCTTATATACGGTCACAGAGGGGCCGTGAAACGGGGGCCTTTTTTTAAAGGTTCCATGGATGATTCTGCTTTACTGGATCAAATCTTTTCAGAATATCAAATCGCTGCGGTCATGCATTTTGCTGCATTCTGCTATGTGGGCGAATCTGTATTACAGCCGGCACGCTACTACCGAAATAATGTCGCAAATACACTTGATTTGCTCGAAGTCATGCTCAAAAAAGGGGTGAGTAGATTTATATTTTCATCTTCCTGTGCGACCTATGGCGAACCGGTTGAAATTCCGATCACGGAAAGTCATACCCAGAATCCGATAAATCCATACGGAAGAAGCAAGCTTATGGTGGAAGAAATTCTTGAAGATTTCAGCAATGCCTATGAATTGGAGTATGTTTCGCTTCGCTATTTTAATGCCGCGGGCGCTGATCCTGACGGTGAACTGGGTGAGGACCATAAACCTGAAACCCATCTTATACCTCTCGTCCTTGAAACAGCGCTGGAAAAAAGAGAAACCATAAATATTTTTGGGGATGATTACCCGACTGAAGACGGCACCTGCATCAGGGATTATATCCACATTGATGATCTTGCCCAGGCCCATCTTCTGGCCCTGGAGCGGTTGTTGAACGGATTGCCCGGCGGATGCTTTAACCTGGGAAACGGTTCCGGTCATTCGGTTATGCAGCTCATTGAAACTGCAAGAAAAGTTACCGGCAAAACAATTCCATCAAAAGTGGTTGACAGACGTCCTGGTGATCCGGCTGTCCTTATCGGCTCAAGTGAAAAGGCAATCAAGGGGCTGGGTTGGCACCCTCGGTTTCCCGAACTCGAGACCATTATTGAAACCGCATGGAAATGGCACAAAAACCACCCAAACGGTTATGGGTCCTGAGATAATTTCGTCACGCCTTCCACGCCTCATTACATCGAATGTTTTCTCCCCGATGGAGTCAAGCGCGGACACCTTTTTATTTTATAGTTAGATTGAATTGCACCTCTGTGGTATGGTAGGTTTTATTGAACGCAATTTCAGCTTGCGCTAAATTATTAGGGTGTAAAAAAGTGGATATAAGGAGTCACCGGCTGAAATGAAATATCTGGATTTGCATGATTTTAGAGACCAATTCAATCAGGCAGTCGATTTCGTAAGAGTGGTTACAATTTTCTCCCCCACCTGACCTGTATGCCAATACGGACAAGGTGTTGTCCGCGAGTTGTTCGCGCAAATCGATTCAGAAAAGCTTAAAGGGTTTTCGATTTGGCTCCCCATGATGGAAGAGGACAGCGAGGAATCGGCCCGAAAAACATCGGGATATTTCTCTGATGACCGGATAGCGCACATCTGGGATGAAGCGCGGCGATTTGGCATGCTCTTCGCAAAAACTCTCAACCTAAAAGAAGTCGCGTGGGATGTATATTTACTCTTTGCACCCGGTACCATCTGGGTTACAGACAAGCCGCCCGAACCCACATTCTGGATGCACCAGCTGCCGGCTGCAGCCGGAGCTGATGGAAAATTTCTTTTGAACCCGGGAAAGTTTTCACGCAAGCTGATGAATCTCCTTGGAAGCGTCGATCCGCATGTGGCTATGGATCTGGCCTTCATGTTGCATGTGAAGGGTCTTGGTGCTGTAAAGAGAGAAAAAGTTCAGTCCTCTCTGGAGGATGTCCTAAATATCTTCGGTCCAACCGGAGCGGGCAGATAACTCTCATTGGAAATTATTTTGGATCAATAACCTCACTCTATTCCATTCAAATGGGGATTTCATATTGGTTAACCCATGTCTATCTGGATTGTTTCAGCCATATTCTTGACCACCTTGATTCTTTTGATAAGCGAAAAAATTCCGGTTGATCTAACCGCTATCGGAATCATGGTTGTGTTGATGGTCACCGGGATATTGACTCCGTCTGAAGCGGTTTCAGGTTTTGCAAACCCTGCCGTGATCACCGTGGGTGCCATGTTTCTGATTGGCCGGGGAATGATCCGCACAGGCACTGTCGGATATCTGGTCGAACGGGTCGTTGCGTCTTCGGGTGAAAACGCCAAACTCGCCATGATTGTGACGCTCTTGATGGTTGCGATTGCTTCCGCTTTTATCAACAATACCCCTGTGGTGGTTCTCTTTATCCCGGTAATACTGAGCCTCAGTTGTGAATTCAATTTCAGTCCTTCCAAGTATTTGATACCGATTTCCTATACCTCGATTCTGGCCGGCACCTGCACACTGATCGGCACATCAACCAACATCATCGTCAGCGACTTGAGCCACACGATGGGGTATGGAAAAATCAGCATGTTCGAGCTATCAACCCTCGGTGTCCCCATCGCAATTTTGGGTATTGCTTTTCTCTATTTTGCCGCACCGCGGCTCATGCCCGGACTTCTCTCACCGGTTTGTGAATTAAAAGATAGCACGCACAGGCAGTACCTGGCGGAGTTGGTGGTTCCAAAAAACAGCCGCCTTGTCGGATTGGATCCCTGGTCGGCCTTTGCTGAAAATTATCCTGATTTGGAAGTGTTTGAGGTCATCCGTTATTCCCATATTTATTATCCCGACCGGGATAATATCCGCATCGCCCCGGATGACCTTTTACTGGTTAAAGGTTCGCCCAGTGATCTTTTCGAACTCCTTCAGTATAAAATGGTGCGCTTGCCACCATCGGAAAAAGATTTAAAGTTTGGAATGTCCGAAAAAGAATCATTGGTTATAGAACTGATCATTCCCCCGCAGTCTTCACTGTTGGGAGAGAGGTTGAAACATACCGGTTTAAAACGCAACCCCGATATCCATATCATTGCCATCAAAAGGAGTAGGCTCCACTATACCGAGCAGAAAATTCATGACATAAAACTGAGAATCGGAGATATCCTCCTAGTCCGATGCCCCGAAGATAAACTCGAAGCAATTCGCGGCCAGCCCGACTTCATCATCGTCGAAGATGTGCATCACGAGATCATTCAAAAAAGAAGGGCGTGGCTGACCCTTTTGATTTTTACCGGGCTGGTTACCGCTGCCAGTACCGGTCTGGCAGACATAATGGTCTGTGCTTTAGCAGGGGTTTTTCTGATGATCCTGACCGGATGTCTCCAGCTTCGCGATGCCTATCGCGCCCTGCAGGGTAACGTGTTATTGCTGATTGCCGGTACTATTGCTTTGGGCATCGCCATGGAGAAAACAGGGACCTCGAAATTTTATGCCGAAGCATTTTTACGCCTGTTTCATGGATTGAGCCCCGGGATCGTGTTGTCCGCCTTTCTACTGCTGACAAGTATCGGTACACAAATTTTGAGCAATAACGCTACGGCAATACTTCTGCTTCCCATCGCCATTTCAACCGCCATCGGTTTGGGTGTGGATCCGAAACCGTTCATCATTGCGGTCTGTTTTGGAGCGAGCGCCTGTTTTGCAACGCCGATCGGTTATCAAACCAATCTGTTGGTATATGGTCCCGGTGGGTATCGTTTTAGTGACTATATGAAGCTCGGTATCCCGTTGAATCTTCTTGTTTTAACAATCGGTTCGTTTTTCATTCCAATGATCTGGCCTTTTTAGTCCAGGGGCGATGCCCTGTTGACCGGGGTGTATCTAAAACCATACTTCGCTAAAAAAAGATTTACTAATAAGAGCATTAATGTTTAGGCAGGATTACAGGATAAACAAAATATTTTTGCCTTTCCAGAAGAAAGGCAAAAAGCATCATCCCTCTTCTAGGGAAGACTTTCACTCATTGCGCCAACAAAACAGTAATGCCAGGGAACAAGAATTCATTGTTAATTCTTAGGCCCTTTTTTCCGCTGAAGCGGAATTGTGTTTTCACGGCTTCATCTGGTGTTTTCACAAGGCGAACGCCGCAACCCGTGAAAAAAACCAAGTCAATCCTTGCCTGCCCGCCTATGGAGGGTTAATCCTGTCAGAAAACATTTTGGCTTTATGTCTAAATAATTATTGCCACACTAGTAAATACATCGTTTTCCCAATAAATTTTATTTACCCCATACCAGATGCAGCACCATGCCCCGATGAATATCCGCAAAGAAAAAGATGTTGATATAGAGAAAATATGGAATGTTAATGCTCAAGCCTTCAAGACAGAGGTAGAAGCAAATCTGGTAAATGTGCTAAGAGATAGCGGGGTTCCATACATCAGTATCACCCAACATTCAAAAACCTTTCACAACCCGTTTGGCTGAAAGGATGACACTATTATGATTGCAGGATTTGATCACGTCGCAATTCCCATTCGGGCAGTCGACTCAATGTTAGAGTTCTACCGAAACCTTGGATTTAAGATATCTGATAATTATGGGCCCTCCGTTTATTCCGTTCATTTCAACGAAAATAAAATAAATTTTCATACACCTGAATTATGGCAATCAGAAAAATTCTCACTGCGGGGCCCGAATGCGCAACCAGGGTGCGGGGATTTCTGCTTTGTCTGGAATGACACAGAGCAGGCGTTATCCAATATGTTAAAAAAAGCGAATGCCAAGATCGTAGAAGGGCCTGTAGATCGAAAAGGTGGTCGGGATGGTGGGCGAGCTGGCGGAACAAGTATTTATATTCGGGATCCAGATTCAAATTTGTTGGAGTTCATCATCTACTCGTAAAACAGATAAAATAAAATCTTGACAAACCGGTTTAAATCATCCATATGAAAGTCAAAAAATTGCGTGGTACAGTTTGATGGTGCCCATCCGGGCTTAATAGGGAAACCGGTGTAAATCCGGTACGGACCCGCCGCTGTAACAGGAGACGAACCCCGGCTTATGCCACTTCTTAGCTAACAAACGGAGAGGGAAGGCCCGGGCAGTAGAACGATCCGAAAGTCAGAAGACCTGCCATCTATGCTTTGGTTTGTGGAGACGGTAAATCCCCAAGCGTTAATCGCTTGGGGATTTTTTTTTGAACAAACTGCAAAGACAAAATGAGAAGGAGGAAAAAAAATGACGAGTAGAAATATCGGATTGGAAGAGATCATCGATGGCATCCGACCTGTAAAAAAAAAATGGATCGAAACCGCCCGGAACCGGACGGCTCAGCTGGTGATGCCGTATAGAGCGCTGGGGAAACTGCTTGACATCGCCGAACAACTGTGCGGAATCAAACAGACGCTCACGCCTTCGATATCGCGTAAGGTTGTCCTGATAATGGCCGGCGACCACGGCGTGGTCGCCGAAGGGGTCAATCCTTATCCCCAGGAGATTACCGGAGAGATGGTCCGGACATTTCTTGCGGGCGGTGCGGGAATCAATATACTCGCCCGACATGTTGGGGCAGAAGTATGGGTAGTAGACATGGGGATCATCCCTGAACTCGATCCCGGTCCCATGGATGGAGGTGATCGACTCTTTATTCAGAAGGTGGCACGGGGAACAGCGAATCTGGCAAAGGGACCTGCCATGTCCCGTCAGGATGCTGAGAAAGCAATTTTAACGGGATTTAATCTCGCTTCAGACCAGATTGATCAAGGAGCCGATATTTTTGGAACCGGGGATATGGGAATTGGCAACACCACCCCCTCAGCTGCCATTGGCACTGTGATTACAGGTAAAACCACGATAGAGATGGTGGGTCGGGGAACCGGGGTGGACGATGAAGGACTTAAAAGAAAACAGGAAGCCGTCCGCCAAGGGATTCGGACAAACCAACCCGACCCTCGAGATGGCCTCGATGTTCTGGCGAAGGTCGGAGGATTTGAGATTGGCGGCATTGCAGGATCGATCCTGGCAGGCGCCTACCACCGGTGCCCGGTTGTAATGGATGGTTTTATTTCCACTGCCGGTGCACTGATCGCATACACCCTCTGCCCGACGGTAAAAGATTATCTGTTTGCCGGACACTGTTCAGAGGAGCAGGGTCACCGGGCGATGCTGGAGTACCTGGGATGCGAGCCGATTTTGAACCTTGGCATGCGTCTTGGCGAAGGTAGCGGTGGCGCACTCGCCATCGGCATCATGGAAGCGGCTGTGCAAGCCTTTTCAGGTATAAGTACGTTTGAAGAAGCCGGTGTCACGGAGAAGGGATCATCATAATTCATTCAGTTCCCAATTGCCAATCGGAAAAGATGATGCTATCTGTCCTTTCTTAATGAAGGAAATTCGTCATACACCCATCCGGGACCCAAACCGGCGCTTTAAATTTACATATTTGGCAATCCCCCTACTCGTTGTCCTCGGCGTTTTTTTTGCAACAGAAAAATTGTGCCTCGCTCTCCAGGTGACGGATCAGTTGGGACGGACTGTTACGCTGTCAGATAACCCGCAACGAATTATTGCGATGGCGCCGAGCATCACGGAAATCATCTTTGCACTGGGGCAGGAGCACCGGCTAAAGGGCGTGACCCGGTTTAGTGATTTTCCCTCCGAAGCTTTGTTGCTGCCCAAGGTGGGTTCGTATGTTCATCTGGACCTGGAAAAGATCGTTGCTTTAAAGCCGGACCTCTGTTTGGCTGTTAAAGACGGCAACCCCATCGAAGTGATCCAAAGGCTCGAATCTTTGAAAATACCGGTGTATGCGGTCAATCCCACAAATTTTACATCCGTGATGCAGGCGGTCGTTAAAATCGGTGAGCTTCTGGACGCCACCGGCAAGGCAAACCGTCTGGTCAGATCGATGAATTCTAGGATTCAACACGTAAAATCACTGGTTGTCAAAACAACACATCGCCCCCGGGTCTTTTTTCAGATTGGCATCAATCCAATTGTTGGTGTTGGAACCCGTACGTTTATCCACGAACTCATTGTTCTGGCTGGGGGAAGGAATCTTAGCGAAGGCCCAATCCCGTACCCGCGCTTTTCCCGGGAACAGATCCTGGGCCTTTCGCCTGAGATATTCATCATCACTTCCATGGCCAGAGAAAAGACGTTCGATAAGATCAAAGCCGATTGGGATAGATGGCCGGATATGCCAGCTGTTCGAAGCAACCGTATGTTCGTTGTCGATTCCAATCTCTTCGACCGCCCCACACCCCGTCTGGTCGATGGTCTCGAAGTCCTGGTCAAGCTGATTCACCCTGAACTCTTTGAGGAAAAGCGGTGAATACCCAAACTCCTGCTCTGTTACGACGGCTCCTAGCAGTTTCCTTTCTGCTGTCACTTTTTTTGTTTATGGCCATAATCCTCGGGATTTCCATCGGATCTACCAAAAGCGGAATACGTTCGGTTTTGCAGTCACTGCTGGGAGGGGAAGCATCAGACTCCATGGCGAGCACAATTATCTGGCAGCTTCGTTTTCCCCGTGTTCTTCTCGCCGGTCTGGTTGGGGCGACTCTTTCTCTCGGCGGCCTTGTATTTCAAGCTATCCTTAGAAACCCCTTGGCCGAGCCTTATATCCTCGGCATCTCGGGTGGAGCGGCGGTGGGCGCCATACTGGGGATCTTGTTGGGATTTTCCCGATTTATAGGCGTCAGTCTCTTTGCATTTGCCGGAAGCGCGGGGACGCTTTTGATGATCCTCGTCATGTCGTCCGGACAGACGATTCTGAAAAAAGATTCCCTCCTTCTGTCCGGCGTAATGGTCAACGCTTTCTGCTCGGCAATCATCATGTTCCTGCTTTCCCTGACCCAGGATTCCCGACTTCATAACATCATTTTTTGGCTTATGGGCGATCTCTCCATGCTCGATATCCGGCACGTCGGAATACTGGCTGGATTAATTTTTCCCTGTTTTATCATCGTCTTTTGGCAGTCCCATTCAATGAATCTGCTCCTTTTGGGGAAAGAAATGGCACAAAGCATGGGAGTAAATATCCGGGCAGTGACACTTATCCTTCTTATCACCACTTCATTTATGGTCAGCACCACGGTCAGTCAGGTCGGTCTACTCGGTTTTGTGGGACTGGTGATTCCTCACCTCCTCAGGCTTCTTTTGGGTCCGGATCATCGCATACTCGTTCCAAGCTGTATCATCGGCGGCGCCGCATACATGATCATTTGTGATCTATTGGCCAGGGTTCTTCCACAGCAGGGCGAAATGCCCGCGGGTGTAATTACCGCCATGATCGGCGCACCGATGTTTATCTTTCTCCTAAAACGATCCGGAAAATGAATATGGCGATTGTGGTAAAAAATCTGATTCACAATTACGGTGATACGGCGATTTTAAAAAACCTCTCATTTTCAATTCAAAAGGGTGACTTTTTCATCATCATCGGCCCCAACGGTTCCGGGAAAACGACCTTGATGAAAACGATGTCCGGCATATTGAAGGTCCAAAACGGCCTCCTTGAGGTCATGGGTCGTCCGATTAAAACTTATTCCCGCAAAGCCCTGGGCAGAACCATCGCATACGTCCCCCAGACGATGCAGGCTGATTTTCCATTTACAACACGTGAAGTGGTGCTGATGGGCCGTTCGCCGTATTTGGGAATGCTGGGGCTTGAACAAAAAGCGGATCACGAAATCGCAAGAAAGGCGATGGCATTTACCGAAGTTGAATCCCTGGCAGACCGAAAACTGGATCAGTTGAGCGGAGGTGAGCGACAACGAGTTTTTATTGCCAGGGCGATCTGTCAAGAGCCACAAATCATGCTCCTGGATGAGCCGACCGCTTCACTTGATCTTGCGCATCAGGTGAAGATAATGGATTTGATGGAAGAGCTCAAAGAACAAAAGCAGATCACCGTGGTCATGGTATCTCATGATGTAAACCTTGCGGCCATGTATGGTGACCGTCTGCTTCTTCTCAAACAAGGGAAAATCGTCACGCTGGGAAAGCCGGACAACGTCCTTACCTATCAAACACTCGAAGAAACGTACGGTTGTACCCTGCTGGTTGATGAGAGTCCTTTGGGGAAATTTCCCAGGGTCTCTCTGGTGCCTCGAAAAGCGTTAGATCCTAGCAAGAAAGCAGGCAATCATACTTGAAAATTTTCTTGACATTCAAATTTTAATTTAATAAATTAAACGGCGATATTGTTCAGGTGCTCATATCGAGCTTAAAAGGGAACTCCTTAAACCAGGGACGGGCCCGCCGCTGTGATCGAGGACGAATTCTGCAATACTGCCACTGACTGGTTTTATCCGGATGGGAAGGCGCAGCAATTCGGTTGATTCGAGAGTCAGAAGACCTGCCTGGACATTCGAGTGAAGCCTTCGTGGACGGAAGGTCACCCGGTGATCTGTGAGGATAAAAAAGGGAAATCCCGGATCGATTTATTTCGGTTCGGGTTTTTTTTTGCATCGACCCGGACTAAAAAATTTTGCCAGATTTAAAAGGAGGAAGAAATGAAGAGAAATTTTTTAGCAATTTTGATTATCCTGGGTTTATTTGTGCTTTCAGAACCGGTCCGGTCGGCAGATGATGAGGATTCCAAATCAGACAAAACTGACCCAATCACCATGCAGGAAGTGATTGTGACCGCCACTCGATATGAGGAAAAGGTATCATTTATCCCCACCAATGTATCTGTTATCACTGATATGGATATTGCAAACTCTACGGCCCGTGACATTCCGGATCTATTGAGAACCCAAGCCGGTATTCATGTTTCTGATATTTCGGGAAACCGCCGGTCTTACAGAGTTGATCTACGTGGTTTTGGAGAAACCGCACAATCAAACACATTGGTATTGGTTGATGGCCGGCGGATCAACCAGGCCGATTTGTCCGGGACAGATTGGGCCCTCATTCCATTGGATCGGGTAAAAAAAATTGAGATTCTCTGGGGTGGAAGGGGGAGTGTGCTTTATGGGGACAATGCCTCAGGGGGTGTCATTAATATCATAACAAAAGAAGGAGATCAGTTCAAGGCGGGAGCTGGTGTCTCTGGCGGCAGTTATGATACCTTCAAAGGCAATGCCCATGCCAGTGGATCCCAGGGTAATTTGTCCTATGCCGTATCCGGTAGTTATCTGTCCTCCGATGGTTACAGGGATAACAGTGACACCGAGGCCAAGGATCTCGGTGCGAATCTTGGTTATTTTTTCAATGACAGATTTAAACTCACTTTAAGCGGCGGTTACCACCAAGATGATATGGGAATGCCGGGCGCATTGACAGAGAGCGAGCTCGAATCGGGAATATCAAGGGAGGACACGACATCTCCTGATGATTTTTCTGATATTGAAGACTATTATGTGAAGGTAAAACCTGAAATATTTTTTCTGGAAGACAGCCTGTTTCAGATGGATCTTTCCTTTCGCAAAAGAGAATCACTGTTTTTTTTCTCCTTTACCGGCGGCACCTTTGAGGGTGATACCAAAATTGATACGGTCGCTGTATCACCCCAAATAATTTTGAAAGAGAAGATCTTTGGTTATGCGAATCGTTTAACCGTTGGTTTCGATTTTACGAATGCCGAGGAAGATATTTTTAATATCTCGATTTTTCAAGGTGTTCCTACCATCGGTCGATTTACATTGGAAAAGGAAAACTATGGATACTATATCCATGACGAGTTCTTTCCTTTGGACAATCTCGCTGTTTCCGGTGGATACAGGCATGACCGGGTAGAGTACAAGTTTGACCCGAGTACCCCAGATAAAAAAACTTTCGATGAAGATTTATACACGGCCGGCATCAGTTATAACTTTTATGGAAATTCCCATCTATATGCCAGCTTTTCACGGAGCTTCAGGTACCCTGTCATCGATGAATTGTTTAGTTTTTTTAGAAACACTATCGACACCGATTTGGTTCCTCAAACCTCCGATGATTTTGAATTGGGTATCCGGCACCATTTTACCAAAAGCCTGTATGCAAAGGTAAACGTTTTTCGAATCGATACAGAGGACGAGATTTTTTTCAATCCCACCACGTTTTCGAACGAAAATCTGGACGGTGATACCCGTCGGGACGGTATAGAAATATCTTTGGGGAAAACGTTTGAAAATATTACGATTAAAGGGGGTTATACCTTTACTGATGCGGAAATAAGAGACGGTCAATTTTCGGGAAATGAGGTGCCCAATGTACCGGAGCACAAAATCGCTTTGGATTCTGTCTTTTTTCTCGGAAAAGGCTTTACACTGGCGATGAATGGAACCTATGTCGGTGAAAAACGTTTTGAAAGCGATTTTTCAAATAGCTTTAGCTATCAGGATGATTATTTCCTTTTGAATGCCAAAATCAAATATAATTGGAAAAAGTGGGAATTGTCCCTGGATCTCAACAACTTATTGGATCAAGAATATTCGGAATATGGGGTGCTGGGTGGCTCGCCTACCCAGAGGGCGTTTTTCCCATCGCCGGGGATAAATTTTCTTTTAGGACTGTCGGTTTCATATTAAAACAGCATCTGCCCTGCCCGAACAAACCATTGAGGAGAAGCAACTATGTTCGAAATATTTGTAAAGGGCGGACCGGTCATGTATCCCCTCCTGGCATGCTCAGTCATCTCGCTGACCGTTGTCATTGAGCGGTTTTTTTTCTGGATCCGGATCTACTTTCATCGGAATCAATCGCTGGTGGACGAAACTTTAAGGCTGTGTCAGGAGGGGAATTGGGAGGATGTAAAGGTTAAAGTTGCCGGATCAAAAGATTATATTATAAAAATCCTTGTCAGCGGCATTCTCCATCGTGAGTTTTCCATGAATAAGGCCATGGAATCAACAGCAGCCGAAGAGATCAAACGAATGCGCCGTTACACCGGGGTGCTCGATACCATGATTACGGTGGCGCCGCTGCTGGGAATCTTTGGAACGGTTCTTGGTATCATAACTTCCTTTGATATCATCGGGTCAACGGGTATCGAACATCCCCAAGCGGTCACTTCAGGCATCGCACAGGCACTGATTACAACCGCCACCGGCCTTGGCATCGCAATTCTTTCCGTCTTTCCCTTCAACTACTTCAATTCCTCAGTGGAAAATGCAGTACTCACCATCGAAAAATATGCAACCAGCTTAGAAATTGTTTACGAAAAACTGACCCAAAAATTCTGCGAACAAGGGGGAGGGCCGATATGAAAATCGATCGTCCCGACATTCGAAGGGCTCGTATTGAAATGCTTCCCCTTATTGACATCGTTTTCCTTTTGTTGGTCTTTTTTATTTATGCAATGCTTTCCATGGCGGTGCACCGGGGATTACCGGTGGTCCTTCCCACCTCTTCAACAGCAAAAATCGATAAAAAATTGTTGGTATCCGTATCAATAAAAAGCGACGGAACCATTTATGTTGATGAAGAACAGGTTCAAATTGAAAATCTCACAAATGTGCTTGCAGAAAGGGCAAAAGAAAAAATAGAGCCGGGTGTTTTACTTTTTGCGGACCACACAATTAAATACCAGCAGCTGTTTCGGGTCCTCGATCAGATTCGAACCGCCGGCTTCAGTCGAATTTCTCTTCAGGCAGAGGCGGATAAATAGCTGTGAAGCGGTTGTTCCTCTCCGGAATACTGGCAATAGGGATACATACCCTTCTTTTAGGAACGGAGTTTAACTGGCTGAAGAAACCATCTCATCCAAAACCCAAGCACCGTCCGATAACGCTATCTTTGACCTATCGCAAACCGTATGTGCCGAAGACAAAATCGATTTTACAAAAACAAAAAATCAAAATAAAAAAAGCTGTATTTGTTCCGCCCAAAATAAAGATAAAACCGATCATCCCGCCTAAAACAGCTCAACCCTCTCTTGAACTCAAACAATTAGTCAGATTAAAAACCCTTCCATTACACAAGTCCATTTTAAGACCCGAACCGATTGTCGAACCTCGAAAAATTGAACCGATATCAGCACCTTTGATTTCAAAAATGCCCCGGGGCTCGAATAAATTAATACCAATGGCCGCGTCCCATAAAATTGAAACGATATCGACGCCACTGATCTCAAAAGTACCTGAAATCCAGGATATATTTACGCCACCCATCGCCGAACCGGTAAAAAAGATCCTGCCAAAAACCCAACAAACTGCCGGGGTGATTCTGCGCCAGGCCCGGCCGTTATCTCGGGAAAATTCACCCCCTGAATACCCCCGAATTGCGAGAAAAAGAGGGTATCAAGGGATGGTAATACTTGATGTTCAAGTAACTCGAAACGGAAAGGTCGGTGATCTAAGGGTGTACGAGAGCAGCGGGTATCCGGTTTTGGACCGATCGGCAACCACATCTGTAAAGGACTGGCTGTTTGAACCCGGTATGAAAGCCGGTAAACCGGTGGATATGTGGGTCAGGGTCCCCGTACGATTCAAATTGGAATAGCCATACATCCAATCATACGGCACCAAAGGACGGGGCTTGTTTTTTACAATACAAGGACCTCAACCTTTCCCTCCAGGGCAATTTTGAAATCTTTTGCATCCTGGTCCCCGCCCACAATCGCCCCGTAATGCATCGGAATGGCGAGTTTGGGTCGAATGGCAAGGGCAGCCTCTATCGCATCAATGGCGGTCATCACATAAGTTCCGGATACCGGAAGAAGTGCAATATCTACCTCAAATTGATTCATCTCAGGGATAAAGTCGGTGTCCCCTGCATGGTAAATCCTGACACCCTCCATTTCCACGATGAATCCCAGCCATCCGTTTTCTTTTAGATGAAATGTTTTGTCTGTGTTATATGCCGGCACTGCCTCAATCTTAATTTCGTCCACATCGATGGTTTGCCCGGGCCTGACAATCTTCACATTGCCTTCGAGTTTTTTAGCCGAGTCTTTCTCTGTAACAATGACTGTTTCGGGCTTTTGTATCTTGGCGATATCGCCCGGAGAACAGTGATCAAAATGTTCATGGGTGACAAGGATCAGATCCGCCTTGGTCCCGGGTGAAATTTGATAGGGATCAAAATAAACGATCTTGTCTCCATCGATTCTGAAACCGTCATGTCCAAGCCAAACGATTTTCTTTGCTGCTTCCTCTATATTCATCATATCCTCCTGTAATGGAAATTATATTCTATCTTCGATAGCGCTAATTTTTGTTTTGATTCGACCTGAAGAATCTTTCCGGTAGTCCGCCCTGATGGTCATTAAAATTCTGCCGCAGTCCTTCTTCAACTCTTCAAAGCATCGTTGAATCAGAGACATGATCTCATCCATTTCACCTTCTATGCTTGTTCCCATCGGGCCAAGTTTATACGAAAGACCACTGGTTTTGATGATCGACACCGCCCTTGCCACATATGGACTCAGACTCTCTCCTTTGTCCAGGGGAGAGATCGTAAAATCGACAATCGTACTCATATTGCTTCACCTTTCCAAAAAAAACAGATTAAACGATAACAACCGGGGTTATTTACGAAAAAACCATAGTAAAACAGAGATGATGATACTGACCAAAACCATGGTCGTGATCGGGACAAATATTTTGATGGTCGGACGGTTGACGATGATATCCCCCGGCAATCGTCCCAGGGGTATTTTGGTCAACAAAGGCCACAGCAAACCGACGATAACCAGCAAGGTTCCAACCATGATAAGTATTTTTTGCATGATACAGATAGAAAATAGTTTTGTGGCCGGTTATCTGTTTTTCTTCTCCTTTGTCAATGCCGTCTCGATGGCCCACTTCATCTCGCTGTATTGATCCTTTTTCTTTATCAAAAGCCAGTTCTTTTCGCCCCGTCCCTTCATTTTGACGATAGTAAAGCCTCCCCTTAAAATATTGCCTTGAAGTTCTATGGCGATCTTTCCGCTCTCCAGTCCGTTTGCCGGGTCACCTCCTTCGATAAGGCAATAGCTCCCCTGATCCCACACAACCACTAAACCGGCCCCGTATTCACCTTTGGGAATAATCCCTTCAAAGTGAAGGTATGACAGGGGGTGATCATCCACCATGACCGCGAGCCTTTTGTCACTGGGATTTAAAGAAGGTCCTTTGGGAATGCTCCATGACTTCAAAACACCGGCGATTTCCAGGCGAAAATCCCAATGGAGGCGCCGCGCATGATGTTCCTGAACAACGAAATGCATTATGGTATTGAAAGGGTGACCCGGTGTTTTTTAATCCCTTTTCAGGTCACAATTTAAAGTTTTATTCCCTGCCGCTTTAACTTCTTTTTTCACCTTCTCAAAAGCTAAAGGTTCACAGGTCTCGCTGTCGGCATCGCATCCCGAGCATCCGCAGCTCATCTCATTTCTCTTTTTAAATTTCTTATAAAACGTTTTGAAAATGTATGCAACAGCCAAACCGACAATCAGAGTAACCATCAAATTATCCATCGTTATTTCCCTTAATATCCCAGTGCCAGGCCAATTTGAAATATTAGTACGGCTAATATCAATGCCAACAGTGTGTTAAACGCCATTGAAAAAACACCCCATTTCCATGACCCCGCTTCGCGGGAGATAGATACAACCGCGACAAAACAAGGGGTGTAAAAAACAATAAATATCATCAGGCTCAGCGCCACCAACGGACGCCATTTCGGAGAGTTGGCGAGGGTTTGAGAAAGAGAACCGCTGTTTGCCGCATCTGTTTCCACAAGGCTGTACGCCGTTCCCAGCGTTGAGACAATGACCTCTTTGGCTGCAAACCCGCCGACCAGAGCAATATTGGTGCGCCAATCAAAACCAGCCCATCTTGTCAGGCTTTCCAGGGCGATTCCCATTCGACCGGCAATTGAATTCTTTAAATTTGCTTCTGCTTCCGCCCCGTCAATCGCTGCCAGCTCGGAAAGTCCGACCTCCTTACCCGGCAACTTGTCCGGTCGGGCAATGAAAGGCGGGAAGGTAGCCATGATGGCTTCCCGCTGTTTTGCAAACTCGCTGCGTTTGGATCCAGGAAGACCCGGGAAGGTCATCATGGCCCATAAAATAATTGAAACACCCAGAATAATGGTTCCCGCCTTTTTGATATATTGCCAGGTCCTTTCCCAGGTGTGAATAAGCAGCCCTTTAAAGGTTGGAAAACGATAGGGTGGGAGTTCCATCACAAAAGGGGTCGGCTCGCCCCTGATGACGGTGAGACGGAGCAGTTTGGCAACTAGAAGCGCCCCCCCCCATGAAACGATAGTAATGAGGAGCATAAATACGGCCTCGTTTTCTGAAAAAAAGGCCGCTATCAAGAGCGCAAATACCGGTAGCTTTGCACCGCAATTCATAAATGGCACGGTGAGCAAAGTCGCCAGCCGTTCCCGGGGCGATCTCAGGGTCCGGGTTGCCATGACACCGGGAACAGCACATCCGCCTGCTATGCCCCCGGATACGATAAACGCCATGACCGAACTGCCGTGCAATCCAAACAGGCTGAACACCCGGTCCAGCATAAACGCCACCCGTGCCAGGTACCCGGAATCTTCCAAAATCGAAATACCGAAAAACATGAACATGATCAACGGCACAAAACCCAGGACACCACCTACACCGTCAACCACACCTGCAACAAAAAGAGACTTTAAATGTCCATCCGGAAGATAAAAAGAAGCCGTATCCCCGAACCACCCGAAAAAACGCTCGAACCAGCCGACCGGAATTTCACCATACGTAAACGTAAAATGATAGAGCCCCAACAGTACTGCAATCATAAGGATCGGACCCAAAAACCGATGGGTCACAACTTTGTCGATTTTATCAGAGGTATAAAGCCTGTTCTGGTCATACTGCCGGTGGACCACTCCCTGTTTGATGACGAAATTGATATAACCGTATCGATGGTCCGCAATCATGGCCTCCGGGTAAGAATTTACCGTGGCTTCCAGATGGGTCGATACTTTCTTGACGATCGTTTCTAGCTTTTCACCAAAAGCAGGATTCTTTTCATGTCCCTTTGATAGAATCTGTTTATCATTTTCCAAATACTTTAAGGCAACCCAACGGGCGGGATAGGTGTCGGTCAGGAAATGATGGGTTTCGATTTCCGGTGTCATCTTCGCAAGTGCTCGATCCAGATCATCCCCATAAGAAATTTCAAGAAGCGGCTGCTTTCTATCTTCCTCGACCATTCGGCAGGCCGCAGCAATCAGGTCTTTCTTTCCCAGGCCGGTTCGAGCAACCGTTGGAATGACGGGAATTCCCAAGAGGGCAGAAAGTTTTTCCGTATCAATTTCTATACCCCGGGTTTTTGCAACATCCACCATGTTTAAGGCGATGCAAACCGGAAGACCCATCTCGAGAAACTGGATCACCAGGTACAGGTTTCGTTCCAGGTTGGATGCGTCAACGATATCGATAACAACTTCAGGTTTTTTATTAACAAGAAAATCCCTGGCCACCACCTCTTCCAAAGAATAGGCTGCCAGGGAATAGGTCCCGGGAAGGTCGACAACAGACATCCGGTATCCGTTGTCCACAAAAGTTCCCTCTTTTTTTTCAACTGTAACCCCCGGATAATTACCCACATGCTGGCGAGAGCCGGTCAGTTCATTAAAAAGGGTCGTTTTACCGGAGTTGGGATTTCCGGCAAGGGCGATTGTTGGTGCCACTTCTATTCCGTTTCCACCTCAATAAAATCTGCCTCATTGTTTCGCAGGGTTAACGTAAATCCCATGATCCTTAACGCTACAGGGTCATACAGGGGCGCCCTGCCCTGAACCTTGACGGATCTTCCCGGTATAAGGCCCATATCACGGATACGCCGTCCAAGTTCACCACTGACCTTTATGGAAGAAATAGTTCCCGTTTGATTGTCCTTCATTTTTCGCATCATTAATCGAGTCATTCGTATAAAACTCCTTGATATAATAAGAATTAAATATTAAGTGAATAGTTTGGTAATCCAAACTTTATAAGTTGTCAACTAAAATATTTGGTATCCCTAAGTTTATTTGTGTTGACTTTAAGTGTAAGGTTGAATATTAGGTATATTGATAAAATTTCGGAGGAAATATGACTGAAAAAAATATAGGACTCTCAGAAAGTTTAGAGGACTATTTAGAAACAATTTTGGATCTGGAAAAGACCTATAAGGTTGCCCGTACAAAGGACATTGCGGAAAAAATGGGGGTGAAGCGCGGCACGGTGACCGGCGCACTAAAAAGTCTGGGGGAAAAAGGCCTGATCAATTACGAACCATACAGTTTTGTCACTTTAACCCAAAAGGGTTCAACAATTGCCAAGGAGATTACCCGGCGGCACGATGTGTTAAAGGATTTCCTTTTCAGGGTATTACAGATCGACGCCGGGAAGGCGGAAGCCACCGCCTGTCGCATGGAACATGCCATGGATAAGGCATCGGTTGACACACTCATACGCTTCATCGAATTTATAGACAACTGCCCAAGAACCGGTGGCGATTGGGTGCAAGCCTTTTTACATTACTGTTCAAACGCAAAACAAAACCGGGAAGACTGCAAAACCTGTCTAGACAAATGCAAACTGCAAGAAACCCTGGCCCGGGCTTAATCCCTGAAAAAAAGCTCTTTTTTTAATGAAACCTTCACTTTTCCGTCCACCAGTAATCGTTTATCTCAATCGGATCATGATAGTACAATTTGCCGTTGATAAAAATCTGCGGCGATAACTTCATTTCGTCTCGCCCACATCGCATCAAACGATCTGTCGTCATCATCCAGCCGATAATCATACCATGTTTTTGGATCGCTTGCTTACTGTAGTTCGAACAGGACGGGTACATGGGACAAGTGCCGCGCCGGACAGCGGAGAGATGGTTTAATGGCCCCCGGTAAACCTGAATTGTCGCCGCCAGAAGGTTATCGTCGTTTCCTGGCGCCTCCCTTTCCGCTTCAAGTAAAACACAGGAAGATAAAATACCGGCAAGAAACGAGCTCAATATCAATCTATAAATAAAATTTTTCATTTTAATATTTATCATAACGTTTATAAGATGAAATCAATCTGTTAATTGTCCATGGAAACCGAAATCATCGATGCCCGTCGGGTAAACAAGCGGTCTAAAAGTAGAGAAATAAAAAACCCTGCAGCCGCAACCATGATAATGGCTGCCCCGGAAGTTACATTTAGAAAATAGGATAGCAAGAGCCCTGAGGAAGCAAACAGACAGCTCAACAACGCAGAAAAAACCATCATCGTGCGAAGGGATGTCGCATATTTTTCAGCAATATAGGGTGGAATTGTCAAGAGGGCAATAATCAGAATGAGACCCACCACGCGTATGATCACGACTACGGAAAGGGCAATCATACAGACAAGGAGAAAGTAGAGCGGTTTTACCGGAACGTTTCTCAATAGGGCAAACTCTTCATCATAGGACATGGCCAAAAGATCTTGATAATAGTAACCCGTTATCAAAAGCACCATGATAGCGACCACCCCCATCGCCAAAAGGTCAAAATGAGTCACCATCAGGATGCTGCCGAAAAGATAGCTCATCAAGTCCACATTATACCCGGGCGTCAAATCCAATAAAATGACGCCCAACGCCATTCCCACCGCCCATAGAACCCCCACGATTGTATCAGATCGGTGCTTGGCTTTCAATGTAACCCCGGCCAATATCAGTGCGACCACAAAGGAAAAACACAAGGTGACCGCCATGACGGGTAAACCCAAAAAAAAGGAAAGACCGATTCCGCCAAAAGCAGCGTGTGCAATACCGCCGGAAAGAAAAACAAGACGGTTGACAACAACAAGTGTCCCGATAATGCCACAGATCACACTGACTAAAAGCCCGGCGAGCAAGGCATTTCTCATGAATTCAAATTCGAGCACATCAATCATGTCCGTATATCCTATAACCCTAATCGAGTTAAATTCGATTAGTGGTTATTTGTTCTCGGTTATTGGTTATTGGTTACCGAAAATTCTGAGTTTTGAAATCGTTTCTAATGTTTTCGCAACACCCGATGGGGAAGCCCGTGTGCAATAAGATCAACGTTGCAATGACACATCTCCACCATTTCCGCTGTAATTTCGGCCTCAGGATGATAATGGACAAATTGATTCACACATGCAACCGATTTGATATAACTTGAAATCATCATCAGGTCATGGCTCACCAAAACGACCGTAACCTTTTCGTTGACCTGTTTTAAGTGTTCGAAAATTTCTCCTTGACCCTTTGTGTCGACGCTGGCAGTCGGTTCGTCCAACATCAGCATTTCCGGATCGGTCACAAGTGCCCGGGCAATAAAAACCCGTTGCCGTTCCCCCCCTGAGAGATCTCCAATTTGACGATCGCGGTGTTCCCAAACACACAATTCTTCCATCGCTTTCTCAGCAGATAATTTATCATCCTTTGAATGGCGGCGTCGAGCCCTTGATGATATCAACCTCCCCATGAGCACGACATCCATCACCGATATGGGAAAATTCTGGTTAATGTGGATATCCTGTGGAACATAGCCGATCCGATGGGCGGCTTTTCGAGGAGATTGGCCGAAAACCCGTATGTGACCCCGATCCGCTGTCAAAAGACCGAGTAATAGCTTAAGCAACGTCGTCTTTCCCCCTCCATTTGGACCGATCAAAGCGAGAAACTCCCCTTCATTTACTTCAAATGTAACATCTTTGAGAACCGGTTGTCCGTCAAAGGAAAACCAAAGGTTCTGGACATTAATTACAGATGGACCCATGTATTACCTCAAAGCTGCCTTAAACTTTTCCGCCACCTCACGCAGATTGCCCAGCCAATCCTGTGCAAGGGGGTCGACAAATCCAACTTGACCGCCAATTGCATTTGCAATGATTTTAGCGCTTTTGGATGAAAATTGTGGTTGCACGAAAACAACTCGAATATTGTTCTTTTTAGTGTATTCGATCAATTCTTTCAATCGAGCGGGTTTGGGCTCTTTTCCTTCGACTTCGATAGGAAGCTGTATCAGTCCATAGCTTTTTGCAAAATACCCCCATGCCGGATGAAAAACAAGGAACAAAAGACCTGTTTTCCCCTTAAAGATGGCCTTCAATTCCTCATCTAAGCTATCCAATCCCTCCATAAATTTTTTAAAATTTGCTTCATAACCGGATCGATGGTCCGGATCGACGAACAAAAGAGCGTTGAAAACATGCCGTGCCTGAATTTTTACAAGTGGCGGAGAAAGCCAGATATGTGGATCTTTGATCCCGTGATCACGTCTTTTGGCGTATTTATCTTCTGTTTTATTATATCCGACGTGCGTGCCTCCGCGGCGGTAATGGCGCTCCATGGAGATTTTTTCGATTCCCGCGTCTGTATGGACAATTCGCATTTTGGGATTTATCGCAGCAATTTTTTTTAGCCATACATTTTCAAAAGGAACACCAATGGCAAAATAAATTTTAGCTTTCAAAAGGGCGGCCATCTTTCTCGGTTTGGGCTCATAAGTTGCCGGGTTGGCCCCGGGCTGGACCATTACAGTGACATGAACTCGGTCTCCGCCGATCTGCTGGACAAAATATTTCTGCGGATTGATACTGACAATTACACGAATCTCATCTGCTGCCACGGGAATGGCTGTCGATGCGAAAAGCAAGATGCCAAAATCTCGAACTATCTTAGTAATGAATCGTTTCATCGGCCCTGTCCGCATTTACCATCTGTTCTTTTTCCACAGATTTTTAAAATTAAATAACCGTGTGCCTATCGACTGATCTATTCTCAAACACCATTTATTGTTCTGATATCTTTTGTTTTTGTCAATAAAAAACCAAACATCTCCTTTGTCGGGTCATTGGTGTCTTTCCCATTGACACTCTGGATTATTTACCCATATAATTTGAAGGTTAGCCCATACTTTTCAATATCCCTTAGTCACTAAGTCAAAAATGATTTTACTCTGATTTAATCCTAATGGTGATGCCTTGGAGGTTGCTTTGCCCAAAATTGGAAAAAATAATGCGCTGACCGATGTGACAGGGCTCATCGTTGGAAATTATACCGATACTGATGCGGTTTGCGGGGTGACCGTGGTCATCTGCCCAAAAGGGGCCGTTGCCGGTGTGGATGTGCGGGGGGCAGCCCCGGCAACCCGTGAAATCGAACTTTTAGAACCGCTTAATCTGGTGGAAAAAATCCATGCTGTTGTGCTGTCGGGCGGGTCGGTTTACGGCCTGGCTGCATCGGACGGAGTGGTTCGCTGGCTTTCCGGGCATGGGTTTGGTTTTCCTCTGGGTCGCGATCATGTGGCGCCAATCGTACCGGCTGCCGCGCTTTATGATCTGGGTCGAAGCACCCAGGAATTTGTTCCGCCCATCAGCGCTGCCTGGGGATTTAGCGCGTGCGATGCCGCCAAAGAGGGACCGATAGAGATCGGGTGTGTGGGTGCCGGGACCGGTGCTCGGTCCGGCAGCATCAAGGGAGGTCTGGGCACCGCCAGCATTGTAATCGATTCTAAAATCACTTTGGCCGCCCTGGTTGCTGTGAATTCTTTTGGCGAGGTCGTAAATCCAAAAACCGGGCGATTGTGGGAAATTGATAGCGAACTGGGGGAGGAGTTCGGTCATCAGGGAAAACGAGCAATTACATTGCCCCCATTTGAAGAGGCCTCCCCGGCAAAAAATACCACTATTGGAATCGTGGCCACGGATGCCATTTTGACAAAGCCCCAGGCCCAGAAAATAGCGCAAATGGCACACGATGGCCTGGCCCGGGCCATAAGACCTGCCCACACCATGTTCGACGGGGATACTATTTTCTGTCTTTCCACCGGGAAAAAGGAATTGTCTGAATCATCCGGATTCTTCGCAGTACCCGGAGCCCAGGCGATCAATGAACTGGGTAACGCTGCTGCCGACTGCATGTCTCGGGCCATCATCAGGGGAATTTTATCCGCCAGAACCTTCGCCGGAATCCAGGCATTCTGTGATCTGAAAGATCGTGAGCACCTATAACCCTTTGGGTTTTAACTCTAACGCTTAAACCATAAGGAGGTAACATGAAAAAACTATTATTTATTCTCATCGCCTTAACCTTTTTTTTGCCTGTTGAAGCGATATCGGCCGGTAATCCGGTGAAAGGCGGAAACCTCGTTGTCGCCCAGCCTGCGGAACCTCCGGGACTGGATCCCACAGCCAATACAGCGGCGGCCATAGACCGGGTCGTCTGGGCGAATGTCTTCGAGACGCTGATCAAGGTCGATGATCAAGGTCAAATTTTACCGGGGCTGGCCAAAGAGTGGAACATCTCCACCGACGGAAAAGTCTACACCTTCAGCCTGCGTGCAGGCGTCAAGTACCATAATGGTGAACCTTTTAATGCCCAGGTGGCCAAATGGAACCTGGAACGCGCAATGGGTCCAAAAACCGTTAATCCCCATCCCGAGTATTTTAGGGTTATTGAAAGCATCCAGACGCCTGCTGAAAACACACTCAAGATTACATTGAAAGATGTGGATGCGCTTTTCCTCGTTCACATGGCCGAAGGCGACGCCTCAATGCTACCGATCAACGGTTATAAAGACGCAAAATCGCACCCCATCGGGACCGGTCCGTTCAAATTCGCCAAATGGGTCAGGGGCGATAGGGTGGAGTTGACCCGGTTCGACGGTTACTGGAACCCAGAATTACCGTATCTGGATAAGGTCACCTTTCGTTTCATCTCCGATGCCAGCGCCCAGACGGCCGCACTGATGGCCGGAGATATCGATGTTATCGGGTGGATCGGATCCCCTGAAACCGCTTTGGAGCTTGCCAAGGACAAGCGATTCAAGGTCCTCGACGGGGCCAGCACCTCGGACATGATTCTATCGACCAACAACAAGGCCGAGCCCTTTAATAACCTCAAGGTTCGCCAGGCCATGGCCCACGCCATCGATCGAAAGATGATCATCGACCTGGCGATGTCCGGCTTTGGTACACCTATCGGCAGTCACTGGTCACCAGCCGCACCCTACTACGCAGACATGACCGGGACATACCCCTACGATCTCGAAAAGGCAAAAAAATTGCTGGCTGAAGCCGGTTATCCCGACGGGTTTGAGGCCGTATTGCAGGTGCCGCCGAAATACGCCTACACGGTCAGGGTCGGTGAGGTGCTTGTGGACCAGTTCTCCAAAGTCGGTATCCAGCTCAAGATGGAAAACATCGAATGGGGCCAGTGGATCAAAAGGATATTTTTAAACAAAGAATATCAGCTCACCATTATCGGCCACGCTGAAGCCTGGGATATCGGCATCTATGCCAATCCAAAGTACTATTTCCAATATGACTCCCAGGAATTTCGGGATGCCTATGCCAAAGCGCTGAAAGCACCAAGCGAGGAAGAAAAGGCCAAGTGGTTCGGCGAAACACAGCGAATTATAGCCCGGGACGCTGTCAACGGGTTTTTGATCTCTTCGCCCAGTCTCCCGGTAATGAAAGCCGAGGTCATGGGATGGTGGAAAAACTATCCGACCATTGCACTTGACTGCACAAAAGTATGGTTAAAAAAATAGATCGAAAACCATGACGAGATACCTCGTCCGAAAGCTGATTACGCTGATCGTTCTTCTGTTTCTGGTCTCGATTACCGTTTTTTCGGTTCTTTTTGTTTTGCCCGGAGATCCGGCCGAGATTATCCTGGGAATGAACGCCACGCCTGAAACCCTGGCCAACCTGAGGGCTGAACTGGGCCTGGACCGGTCGTTCATCGTCCAGTATGCAAACTGGATCGGAAGTCTTCTTACCGGCCGAGGCAGCATGTCAATCACCTATGACGTACCGGTCTTTGACCTGATTCTTTCACGGTTGGCCGTTACCGGTCCATTGGCAATTTTTGCAATCTGCTTTGCGGTTGTCATATCTTTGCCACTGGGTATTTATGCTGCCCGTCACCAGAACCAACCAGGCGATGTGATCGTGATGTTTTTTACACAGCTCGGCCTGGCGACCCCCGAATTTTGGCTCGGTATTCTGCTGATCCTGCTGTTTGCGGTTAAATGGGGGCTGTTTTCAGCCGGCGGGTTTCCGGGTTGGTCCGTCAGTTTCTGGGGTTCGGCCAAAGCGTTGTTGCTGCCTTCCTTTGCCCTTGGCGTTATTCGAGCATCGATTCTAACCCGTTTAACCCGTTCTTCCATGCTGGAGGTCCTTCGGGAGGACTACGTTAGGACCGCATGGGCCAAAGGCCTTAGGGAACGGACCGTTGTCTATGTCCATGCCCTGAAGAATGCACTCATTCCGGTCGTGACGATCCTTGGCCTCCAGGTGGGTCAACTTATGGCGGGTGCGATCATTATCGAAAATGTTTACTACCTACCCGGTCTGGGTCGGCTGGTCTTCCAGGCCATCGGCCAGAGGGATCTACCGGTGGTGCGCGAAATTGTACTGTTCATGGCCGCCGCAGTTATTTTTGTCAACTTTATTGTCGATCTGACTTATGCTGTTCTCGATCCCAGAGTCAGGCTGACATAGCAAGCATTCGGAGTCAACAAGGTGAAAAGGTTTTTCGGCAATCTTAACTTCGCCGTCGGTTTTAGTCTCTCATTCGTTGTTATTTTCATGGCCATTCTCAGTTTGGCCTGGACGCCCTATGAACCCAATGCCATGAGTGCTCGCCAACGACTCCAAGCCCCGTCGATAACGCATCCACTGGGCACCGACCAATATGGCCGGGATATTCTCTCGAGGGTGATGGTGGGAGCGGTCAATTCGATCATTGTCGGCCTGGTCACGGTGGCCATCGGTTTGAGCCTCGGAATACTTCTGGGGCTCAGCGCTGCCTATTACGGCAAATGGGTGGATGAGTCGATCATGCGATTGTCGGATCTTTTGTTTGGTTTTCCAGCGGTGCTGACCGCCATTCTGATCACCTCGGTACTCGGCCCATCGATGGTAAATGCCATGTTGGCCATCGGCATCTTCTACATTCCTGTTTTTGCCCGGCTAACCCGGGCCGTGGCTTTGACCATCTGGAAACGAGAGTTTATCGTTGCTGCCAGGGCCGGAGGTGTGAGCGAGTGGGCGATTACATTGCGACATGTAGTGCCAAACATCCTCTCCCCTCTGCTGATCCAGATTACCGTCCAGTTCGCCGTGGCTATTATCGCAGAAGCAGGACTCAGCTATCTGGGTTTGGGAACCCAGCCGCCCCATGCATCCTGGGGTCGAATGCTCAACGAAGCGCAAACCTTCATGTCCCGGGCGCCGTGGATGGCAATTTTCCCGGGCTTGGCCATTGCATGGGCTGTTTTGGGTTTCAATTTACTCGGTGATGGTTTGCGCGATACACTCGATCCAAAGATGGTGAGAGCAAGGTAAGCAGGTTGGAACTCGTCCATCGGACTTCCAGAAAAATTGTTATGATACCTCCTGAAATCATCTCCAGGGTTTTAAAATCAATCGATTCCGACGAATTGATCGATTTGACACGTGAGCTGGTTCGAATCAACTCTGTGTGGGATCCTGTGGTCGGAACTTGTGAACAGCCGGCGGCGGATCGTGTAACCCAGTGGGCGGAAAAACAGGGATTTGAGGTACGGCAGGATGAAGTCGCGCCTGCAAGGCCGAACGTTTTGGTCTCCTGGACAGCCGGTTGGGGAAAACGGAAGATGATGTTTGAAGGCCACACAGATGTCGTTACCCCGGGCAAATTGGCGGATTGGCAATACGATCCCTTTGGTGCGGAAATTGTCGGCCGAAGGATGTATGGCCGTGGAAGCTGTGATACCAAAGGCAACCTTGCGGCCATGCTTATCGCCATGGCCGCCCTTAAACGATCCGGTGTAAAACTGGCCGGTTCAATAATCGGTGGTGTTCTTTGTGATGAGGAAGACCAGATGATCGGTGTCCGCCACTTCATCCAACAGGGCCACGCTGATGCCGTTACCGCGGCAGTCATCTGCGAACCGCAGGATGGCATGATCTGTACTTCCCAGAAGGGAGCCGTCCGGGCACGTTACACCGTAACCGGTCGGATGAGCCACGGGGCAATGCCACTGAGCGGGCTGAATACTGCACCGGCTGTTGCTCGTTTAATCGACGGCCTCCACGAACTGGAACTGGAGGCGTTCGAACAAAGAGGCAAAGATGATCTACTGGGCTGGCCCAGCTTCACTCCCACGGTGATTCAAGCCCCGTCCGCCGGCCCTCCCCAGCTCAACGTAATGCCCGGCGAGGCCCTTTTGCTCGTAGATGTGAGAACCATCCCAGATCAGTCTCACCCCGATATCCGTAACAGCCTGATCGCACTCGGCGATCGGGTCAAACGACGGGTCAAGGACAATTTTACGGCATTCGATCAGCGCATTGATTTAAAACGAAACCATGATCTCAATATCGATATTGAGTTTCTGACCGACAGGCCCTGCACCCTGACCGGGCAGGACGACCCGATCGTTCTGGCTGCAGATTGGGCCACCCAACAGCTTACCGGAAAAAAACCGGTCCATGGAGGCGTTCCCGGGGCCACGGACGGAACCTTTCTGTGGGCCCTGAAACATATCCCCATAGTTACAATGGGAGCCGGCGACCGTCAGGTACCCCATCAAACAGACGAATGGGTCGACTTGGATCAGCTGATTGAAACCGCCAAAATCTATGCGTTAACCGCACTCCACTATCTTTATCCTGGCGAAACATCATGAGCGAAAAGCTTCTGGAAATAGACAACCTCTCGGTCTGCTTTCACCTGCCCGAGGGCGTAGCTCGGGCTGTGGACCGGCTCAGCCTTAATATCGCCAAAGGTGAAACACTCGGTCTGGTCGGCGAATCCGGGTGCGGAAAAAGTGTCACTTCAATGAGTATCATGGGTTTGATTGCTTCACCCCCCGGCCGCATCGAATCGGGTCGGATTCTGTTTCAAGGGAAAAATCTGCTTGAACTCAACCGCGAAAACCTTCGACGAATACGGGGGAAAGAAATCTCGATGATTTTTCAGGAACCGATGACTTCTCTCAACCCGGTGATCTCCATAGGCCGACAGGTGGCTGAACCGTTGATGATCCACAAGGGGTTATCAAAATCCGAAGCTTTTGATGAGGCAACAGGATGGTTGGAGCATGTCAAAATCCCGGCCGCCGGAAAACGGTTAAAGGACTATCCCTATCAACTGTCCGGCGGGATGCTACAACGGGTAATGATCGCCATGGCCATGGTCTGCCGTCCAAAGTTGCTGATTGCAGATGAACCGACCACCGCATTGGATGTCACTATTCAGGCACAAATTCTCGCGCTGATGTCCGGCCTTAAAGAAGAGTTGGGTATGTCGCTGCTTCTGATCACCCATGATTTTGGGGTAATCGCTCAAATGGCCACCCAGGTATTGGTGATGTATGCCGGCCAGATTGTTGAAGAGGCAAGTGTCACCCGCATATTTGACCATCCGTTTCACCCTTACACCCAAGGGCTTCTCAAATCTATACCACAGACTGGCGGCCGTGCAAAGGGCCGCGTCAAAAGACTTAGCGAAATAGCCGGAACCGTACCCGCCTTGACCGAGGTTATCGTCGGATGTAAATTCACCGATCGCTGTACATATGCCTTTGACCTCTGCCGGCAGCAACAACCAACCCTTGACCGGATTCAAAATGGTCACAGGGCCCGGTGTTGGCTGCAGGAACACCCCGAGCACTGGAGGGGTAATGTCTGAACTTCCACTGTTGAACATTATCGATCTTGTTAAACACTTCCCCCTTGGCGCCGGCATCATGGCCAAGCCCGAGGGATGGGCAAAGGCCGTCAACGGTGTCTCCTTTTCCGTTTCGCGAGGTGAAAGCTTCGGTTTGGTGGGTGAATCGGGCTGTGGCAAAACAACCCTGGGCAGGTTGATCCTTGGTTTGATCGAACCGACCGGTGGTCGCGTCGAATTTGAGGGGCAAAATATTTTTTCATTAAGCCCGGCTGAGCTAATGCCGTATCGCCGGCGAATGCAAATCATTTTCCAGGACCCCTATTCCAGTCTCGATCCACGGATGAAGATCGATGCAATTGTCACCGAGCCGTTGCGGGCCATCCGGCGATTGACGCGAAATCAACGGCAGGAAGCAGCGGCTGAGCTTTTGGAAAAAGTCGGGCTTCGGCGGAGTGATCTGGATAAATATCCCCATGAATTTTCCGGCGGCCAGCGACAACGGATCGGCATCGCGCGTTCGTTGTGTGTTCGTCCGGACTTAATCGTTGCCGACGAACCGGTCAGTGCCCTGGATGTCTCTATTCAAGCCCAGGTTATTAATTTGATGGAAGACTTAAAAGAAGAGTTCAATCTTGCCTATGTTTTTATTTCCCACGACTTGAGCGTCGTCGAACATATCTGCGACCGGATCGCGGTGATGTATCTGGGAACCATCGTCGAACAGGCGCCGATTCAAGATTTCAGTCAGGCCCCGATCCATCCGTATGCCAAAGCCCTTTTTGAATCCATCCAGATACCGGACCCCCATGCCAGAAAACGGTCGTCCTACATGGAGGGTGATGTACCCAGCCCTATTGATCCCCCACACGGGTGCAGTTTCCAGCCCAGATGCCAGCACACCCTCAACAGATGTCGAATCGACGCTCCTCCCCTGAGCGAGGTCCACACAAACCATTATGTCGCCTGTTGGCTTACCCAGGGCCAGGGCCTTCACGGAGGAAATCAATGAAAATTACTGTTATCGGCGCAGGTGCCATGGGCAGCCTTTTCGGTGGGCTGCTGGCTGAATCCGGTGCCGAGGTCTGGCTCTTTGATATCCGGACTGAACAGATCGCGGCCATAAACCAAAACGGATTAAACATCGAGAAAGATGGCCATTCCCGGCGCGTCCATATCAAAGCGACGACCGATCCTGATCATATCGAGAAGGCTGATTTGGCCATTGTGTTTGTTAAATCGTTACAAACACGTCCAGCTGCGGATATCGCCGGAAAGCTGGTTGGATCAGAGGGCCTGGTTTTGACACTTCAAAACGGCTTGGGTAATGCGGATATCATCGCTGAAACCATTGCCCGGGACCGTATTGTGGCCGGAACCACTTCCCACGGCGCTACTTTGCTGGCCCCCGGGCGTATTCGCCATGCCGGAACCGGTGCGACGATTATCGGTATGTGGGCCGGTAAAAACATATGTCACGCCGATCGGGTTGCCCGCGTAATGACTCAAGCCGGTATTGAAACAGAAGTGGTGCAAAATGTTCAAAGTGTTATCTGGAACAAACTTCTGATAAACGTCGGTATCAATGCCATCACAGCCCTGACCGGAATCAAAAATGGACAGATTCTTGATCTTGAGATCACCCGGAACCTCTCCCAAGCTGCGGTGGAGGAAGCGATGAGTGTAGCCCGGGTTCAAGGGATCCAAGTCGATGAGGACACCGTAGAACACGTTTTCCAGGTCGCAAAGGCTACAGGTGCCAATCGATCCTCAATGGGCCAGGATGTGGATAACAGACGATTGACCGAAATTGATGCCATCAATGGAGCGGTGGTCCGGATAGCGGAAAAGCTAGGATTGAAAGTGCCGGTCAACCTGACCCTGACCGCCCTGGTGGAAACACTTCAACATCATTTTTAAAAACAAAAAACGGAGGGATTTTAAGATGGGCGACAAAAAAGTGACCGTTCTCGATGTTAAGCAAGCGAAAGAGGAGGGACGTAAACTGGTCATGTGCACGGCCTACGACTACCCCTTTGGTCTCATGGCAGATGAGGTCGGCATGGATATCGTTCTGGTGGGCGATTCTCTTGGAATGGTCGTTCTTGGTTTGGAAGGTACGGTCGAAGTGACCATGGAACACATGATTCACCATATCAAGGCTGTAGTTCGAGGGTGTAAGGGACCGCTCGTCATCGGCGACATGCCGTTTATGAGCTATAATATATCGATTCAAGAAGCGATCCGCAATGCCGGTCGATTGATGAAAGAGGGTGTCTGTGATGCCGTCAAACTGGAGGGGGGAGTCGATTTTGCACCGACGGTCAAAGCGATCGTCAAAGCCGGGATACCGGTTCAGGGCCACATCGGCTTAACCCCGCAAACCGCCGGCGCACTGGGCGGTTTTAAGATGCAGGGACGCGACGCAATGGCAGCCAAACGAATCATCGACGACGCCAGGGCGCTCGAGCATGCCGGTGTTTTTTCCATCATTTTAGAGGCCGTACCCGGGCCGCTGGGAAAACTGGTTTCAGAGGCTGTCAGTGTGCCGATTATCGGCATCGGCGCCGGTCCCCATGTCGACGGGCAGGTTTTGGTGACCCATGACCTGGTCGGTCTTTTTGATAAGTTTATCCCCAAATTCGTCAAGCAGTATACCCAAATCCGGCCCATAATCCTAGAAGCCCTGCAGCGTTATAAAACCGATGTTCAGGAAGTGACCTTTCCTGGACCGGAGCATTCATTCAATATGCCGGAAAAGGCCTTAACCCAGCTCAAAAAACTGGTCCATGAGTAAGGGCGATGCAACATACGAAGCCCCCCCCCAGTCCCGCTTTCAAGCGGGACTGGGGATTTGCTCGCTGTTTCAGCTCAAAAGATGGTTTGAAGATGGCCTGGTCATTTCCATCTTGACTTCCGATTTGATCTACTCCTCAACGACCTTTGCATTGAACCCAACTTCGTTTACCTTGTTGACAATTTTTTCCTCATTTACTTTGTCGGGATCGAACAGGATCTCCCCTCTTTTTTTTGAGAAACTAATGTTCGCCTTCTCCACACCTTCAAGCCCTTCCAGGGCTTTTTTAATGATAAATGGTCATGACGCTCAGGTCATCCCCTCGATTCGAAGAATGACTTTATCTGTGAGAGCATAGACCGGCATGGAAACCGTCACCATTGTGAAAGCCAGCGTCAAAATGATAAAGGCAGCTGAGAATTTCTTCATGATCTTTCTCCTTTTTAAAATTACCCTTCAGATAGTGGCGCGATAAGTTCAGGGAATAAATTAAAAACAACCGATAGGAGGACCATGAGGGTTGCAAATGTCAGTATTGTCAGGTTCAACTTCCCGGAGCGCATTGGGCATCCACAGGCTGCACTCTTTTTTTTATCCCGAAAATAAAGAAAATACCCGAGACCCACCCCAATGACACCTGTGGGGATTAAAATATTACTGTATTTCATGGTGGTCATCATGAATGCCCCGCTCCCTACTCCAAGGAAAACCACGGCCAATGGTAAAACGCAGCAAAGAGAAGCAACGAATGCAGAAGCCAGGCTGACCGTTCCTGATTTTAAGCTGGATATCCACATCTTAATTATTCTCCAAAATAGGTATTCACTTTTAAAATATCATGTCCTCCGCTTGGAACCTTTCCCTGACAAACCTCAAAATAAAATGAAAAAGTCGTTTGTTATAACGGTCATAAAGCGCCTCAAATGCCGCCATGTTCCCTTTTTGGACGCTCAGCATCAATTCCTCATCGGATTGCCGAGTATTTTCTCCCATGCCCTGCATTTCCTTTCAAATTGAAATAAAGCCTCTCAAAGGAAAATAGTCGAGTTAAAAGGCATAGGCAATATTTTGTTTATCTTCTCTCCGGCCGCTATGTCAAGAAGCCGATATAGAGTCCGCACGTGAATATCTTATTACGGGATGAGAAAACCTTGACACGTACCATGGTACGGGGTTTATATTTAAAAAGCGCAACAAAAAAATGAAAAAAAAGACTTGACTCCGTACCTTGGTACAGGGTGTAGACTAAAAAAAATCGATAGCGCAAAATCATAGTAATCAGAATTTCCAGATGATCCGGGTTCAGAGTAATCTCATGAATACGGCAACTGCCGTAGAATCCACTCCTGTTTTGTGGAGCGAAGAACCATCAAGCCGGCCCGATCGGGCCAGAATACGAGCCAGAATCGGCGGGCTGCACTGTTCGCTTTGTACTGGTACCATTGAAAAAGCGCTGGGCAAACGACCGGGGGTGGACAGCGTCGCGGTCAGCTTAACCCACGAACAGGCGCTGGTGGAATACGACCCGGCTATCGCTCACCCTGAGGAGTTGCTCCAGGTACTGCGCGACATCGGTTACACCATCTCGGATCCGCGTAAGGTGCGCCCCTATGAAGAGGAGGAACGTGACCTGGTTCGCGAGGGCAAGCGCTTTTTGGCAGCCATCGCACTTAGCTTGATCGCGATTGCGCTAAATGCCGATCTATCCGGCGGATGGTCCATTGTGCTACCTGCGTCCGTATTTACCAGCATGGTGGCTCTGCTTTATCTGGTCTTAAGACGATCTCACGGTGTGCGGGTTGCCACCGGAGGCGCTGCAGGCCTGTGTGTAGCAGCGGTAGCCATGCTGTTTTTTCAGCAATGGGGATTGCTTTCGATAGCTGCACCGTTTATCGCAGGGGGGTTGGCGGTCACCCTGGTTTTCGGCGTGGGAAGGCACATTTTGCATATGGCGATCCAGGCCCTGCGCCGCAGAATTCTCAACCAGCATGTCCTGCTTGAAGCCGGGGCTTTTGCCGGTCTTGGTGGTGGTCTAACCGGTCTTATTATTCAGCCTACGGGCTTTCCGACCACTCCGTTTTTTGCTGTGGCCGTCATGGTAGTCACCTACCATATTTTTTCGGAGTGGCTCTCTCTGATTGTCAAGACCCGCAGTTCACAGGCGGTCAAGCGATTGCTCGATCTTCAGCCGGAAACCGCCCGGGTGGTGCGGAACGATCAGGATCAGGAGTTGGCGGTAGAAGAGATCGCAATAGGTGATCAGGTCCGGATCCGGCCCGGGGAACGGGTACCGGTGGACGGTGAAGTAACCAGCGGTCATTCGGCGGTTGACCAATCTCTGGTGACCGGCGAACCGATGCCGGTTGAAAAGACCACAGGTGACCCTGTTGTCAGCGGGTCGATCAACGGCACCGGCACCCTGGTTGTCAGGGTGACTGCACTAAGCGTGGAAAGCTTTTTGCAACAGGTCATTCGGCAGGTAGAGGATGCCCGCGCGTTGAAACCCGGCCTTTTGCACCTTGTCGATCGCATACTGCGCATTTACACGCCCACGGTTCTCTCCTTGGCAACCCTGGCATTTATCGGCTGGCTCGCCGGTTCATATCTTTTCGACGGACAGGTGAACCTGCAGCGGGCAGCCTTCGCGGGTTTGAGCGCCCTGGTGATGGGATATCCCTGCGCTCTGGGTATTTCCGCACCCCTTTCCATCGTGCGCGGTGCAGGTGAGGCGGCCGAAAACGGCATCCTTATGCGCACCGGGGAGGCTTTTCAGGGCTATCGTCTGGCCACCCATATTGTCTTTGACAAAACCGGCACGCTCACCGAAGGACGTCCGATGGTTCGTGAGATCGAGACGGTCGAATCCACAGAAGAAGAACTTTTGGCTGTTGCCGGAGCTGCGGAAGCTTCCTCCGAGCATTCCCTTGCACAGGCCGTCGTTACTGCTGCCTTCGAACGCGGGATTGATCTGCCGGATGTGGAAGAGTTTGAGGCTGTTCCAGGCAAGGGGATCACCGCCCGACTGGCGGATGCAAACGTTGTGGTGGGTAGTCCCGCATTTGTAAAAGAAAAGGGGATCCGCATAGAAAATCTTGCCGGGCGGATCGGTGAACTGGAAGAGGTCGGGCGAACGGTGATTGCAGTGGCAAAAAATGATCGCCTTCTCGGGATCATGGCCATTGGCGACAGGCTTCGAGTCGATGCAACAAAGACTATTACCGCCATGGGTAAGGCGGGTTTAAAAACGGTTCTGCTCACCGGCGACAATGAGCGCGCCGCACGACGCATCGCTCGTGAAGCCGGCATCGACGAGGTGTACGCGGGTGTTAAGCCCGGAGGCAAGGCTGACATCATCCGCAGGCTACAGAAAAACGGTCGGGTGGCAATGGTTGGTGACGGCATCAATGATGCCCCAGCCCTGATGCAGGCTGACATCGGCTTGGCCATGGGGAGCGGCACTGACATCGCCATCGAATCGGCGGACATCATCATCCTGGGAAACCGCTTAAAATTGACCATGACGGCCCGTGACATCAGCCGCCAAAGTTACCGAAAGATGCTGCAAAACATTGTACTGGCGTTCATGTTCAATGGCATCGGCATTCCCGTGGCGGCCACCGGACTCATCTATCCGGTCTGGGCCATGGTGGCGATGGCGGTCAGCGTCACGGCCATTTTCTTCAATTCCCTGTGGGGAAAGCCGTCTTTGTTTTTCGACGCCATTCTCAGCGTAAGCCGGCCGAGTCAGGTGGAATCGCATCAAAACGCTTGAACAGCCGCTGCGATCCGGGTCAACGGTCAGGCGTTAAAGGTCGGATGCAAAAAAAGATCGTGGACTTGAGCACAAAAGCCGTTTACCATATGGCTTATCGATTAAATTCTTTCTATTCTATACGAGAAAGGAGAGATCAATGGAGAATGATCTGATTTGTTTCTGTTTTAATTATACTGTAGAGGATATTCGGCAGGATTACCAAAAGAACGGACGCTCCGTTATTCTTGAAAAAATCCAGGAAGAAAAAAAATTCGGGAACTGCCAATGTGCTGTTAAGAATCCAAAAGGAAGGTGATGCCTCGGCGATGTTCGCAGGGTTGTGAACGATGTAAAACCTAAGGATTCAATGTTAGTGCTCAATTGTTGATTCCGCTGTTAAAATACCCATGTCAAAATGTTTTTTCCGGATTTGATCGCACCAAAATATCAATTTCTATCGCAAGCTGCGGATAAAGTCTTCCACTGAAGCAATTCCTTTTTGTTCCATCATCCGTATGGTCTGTGAGCCTATCACGGCGATATCTGCTTTTCCTTTTAAAAAATCTACATCCGATTTCTCTTTGATCCCGAAACCGAGGGCTATAGGAAGAGATGTGGCCTTTCGGCATTTCACAAGGTATGCTGCCAATTCTTCCGAAAAATCGGTGTTTTTTCCAGTGACCCCCTTTCTTGCAACGCAGTAGATAAAACCCCCGCCAAATGAGGTAATATAGCGCATGCGATCAAGAGATGTGGTGGGGGAAAAGATCATGATGGGGGCAAGATCGTATGTCTTCATTTGATCCAGATACTCCTGGCCCTCTTCAGGTGGAAGGTCAGGAATGATAGCGCCTCGAAGGCCACAACTTGACATGGCAGCCACAAAACGTTTCAGACCGTATATGAAAGGGATATTATAATAGCTCATTATGAGAAACGGTATATCAAAGGTGCGAACAACCTTTTTGACAAGATCGAGACAGTCTTTTATTGTCGCTCCGCTCTCCAAAGCCCTTTGATTGGCGTTAACGATAACCGGGCCGTCTGCAGTCGGTTCGGAAAAAGGGATCTGCAGCTCCATCAAATCAACACCGGCCGCCACCATCACCCTAATTAATTCTAAGCTGTCTTCAAAAGAGGGATACCCCAAAACAATATGGGTCATCAGCAATATATCCTTCTCATTCAGTCTATTTTTAATATAAGATTCAAGTACCATACTCATCGGCTTTTTTTTGAATAAATTTAATCCATTCCAGGTTTGAAAGTAGGGACGAGAATCTCGTGTATGAAGGCGCCTCCAAATTTTCCGTAATAGCCTTTTTCAGTCATCATATAAATTTCCTCACTTTTTCCATCAGATCTCTCATAAGAACGTAACTCTTCTTCCCAGGACGCTCCTCTACACCGCTGTTCACATCAACCGCATATGGTTTGACAATGCGAATAGCCCTGTCTATATTTGAAGGCCCAAGTCCACCGGATAGAATGATCGGAATCCCCTGCCCTTTAATTTTTTTTGCCAGCTTCCAGTCAAACGTTTTCCCGGTACCGCCGGCCTTGTTTCTTGAGAATGTGTCGAGGAGCAGCGCTCTGATCTTTCCATGATAGGCGCTGGAGGATCGGAGGCTTGATTCATCCTTTATCCGTATCGCCTTTATCGTATGCGGCATCATTTCATAACAGAGCTCTGGAGATTCATCTCCGTGGAGTTGAATCAGATCAAGGCCGCAGTAACGTATAATCTCTTTAATTTTGGCATGCCCTTCATCCACAAAAACACCCACCGTCTTTACAAAGAGTGGAATTTCAGTGATGATATCACGCGCTTTCTCCGGTGTAATCTGTCTTTGGCTTCGGGCAAAGATGAAACCGAGGGCGCCGGCACCGAGCTCGGCAGCAGCTAATGCATCCTCGTGGTTGGTTATACCACAAATCTTTACCTCCACTTTATCCATCTCCCATTGTGCCCGCATGAACGATTTCACCTGTCTTCCTCGCCGGATTTTCACTCCTCATCAGTGCAGAGCCAACAAGAACCGCATGAATCCCCGACCCTTTTAAAAACAAGATATCATCTTTTCCATCTATGCCGCTTTCGCTGACGAGAACGCGGTCGTCCGGCACCAGGGGTGCAAGCTCAACGGTTGTACGAATATCGACCTTAAAACTGTCCAGGTCGCGATTATTGATACCGATGATCTCGGCACCACAGCCAATGGCCTTTTCAAGATCATCCCCGTCATGGACCTCGGTCAACGGCGCCATACCCAATTCTATAGCCATAGAGATAAATTTTTCCAATTGATGTTGCGACAAAATACGGGCGATCAAAAGAATCGCATCTGCGCCATGTAAAAAAGCCTCCTGAACCTGAACTTCATCTATTATAAAATCCTTTCGCAAAACAGGCAAAGTAATCGCCCTTTTCAGGTGCGGCAGTTGATTCAGATCTCCTTTAAAAAACCGTTTATCAGTAAGAAGAGAGACCGCTGCAGCCCCCGCTTCTTCATAAATCCGACCGATGGCTGCAGGGTCGGTCTTTTCGTGGATGAAACCGGTTGAAGGAGAGGTAAACTTTATTTCAGCTATAAGACTGATCTGGTTCGGTACTGATATAGCGGCCTTGAAATCACGCAAAGGGGGCAGGTTAATATTCCCCTTCAATGGCATGACCCTTTTCAGTCTCGCTACTTCGTTTTGTTTCTCTATCAGAATCTCCTCCAATCGACGATGCATGAAGATCTCCTTAAAGTTCGTTTCTGATAAAGGGTTTACACTGCCGGGTAAATTCAATCATCTTGTCGAGTTTTTTATGGGCCTTGCCGGAATCTATGGAAGCCATGGCGATCTCGATTCCATCTCTAAAATTGTCACAGAGCCCGGCAGCCATAAATGCAGCTGATGCATTCAGCAGGACCATCTCTCTTTTCGGCCCTTTTTCACCATCCAAAATGTTTCGTATAATACGGGCATTCTCCTTGGCATCCCCGCCAACAATCTCCTCCAATGCCGCCCGTTTGAAACCATAGGCTTCCGGCGTCATTTGAAATGTGTGTACGCTGTCATCTTTTAAATGTGAAACCCTTGTCGGTCCACAGATGCTTATTTCGTCAAATGTTCCCTCGCCACAGACCACAAATGCTTCTTTGGTCCCCAGCCTTTTAAGGACATGGGCCATCTTGTCCGTAAGGCTCGGTTCGTAGACCCCCAAGACCTGGACGGAGGCGCCTGCCGGGTTGGTCACCGGACCAAGAAGATTGAAAATGCTGCGGATGCCGATCTCCCTTCTCGGTCCTGCAGCGTATTTCATTGCCCCGTGAAAAATAGGGGCGTAGAGAAATCCGATGCCGACCTCATTGATGCATCTCTCTACATCTGTACTTGTGAGATCCAGATCCACTCCCAGGTTCTCGATTACATCCGCACTACCGCATATACTGGAGACAGCCCTGTTGCCGTGTTTTGCTACCTTTATGCCACCGCCTGCAGCGACAAACGCAGTCGTGGTGGAGACATTAAAAGTCCGGGTGCCGTCTCCTCCGGTCCCGACAATATCCAGGATGGTTTCATCCTCTATATTGATTTCATCCCGATCAATGTTGACGATATGATTATTGCCACATATTTTTGTGGCTTTGGTCCTCATTGCCCTGGCAGCGCCGGTAATTTCATCAACCGTCTCTCCCTTTAATCTCAAGGCCGTGATGAACGACCCTATCTGGGCCGGTGTAGCTGTTCCGGACATGATTTCATCCATGGCCTTTTCCATTTCAATCTCTGTGAGATCGTCACCTCGTACGACTTTTGAAATAAATTCCTTAATCATAATGTTATCCTCCCTGTGTTGAAAAATTCCGTAAAAGACCCGGCCCCTCTGAAGTCAAAATGGCTTCAGGGTGAAACTGGACCCCTTCGACCCTGTATCTACAGTGCCTCAAGCCCATTATCTCTCCTTCCATTGTCCAGGCGCTGATCTCAAGACAATCGGGTAGTGAATCCTTTTCCACGATAAGTGAATGGTAACGCACCGCCTCAAAGGGATTGGGCAAGTCCTTATAAATACTGCGGCCATCATGAAAGATCATAGAGGTCTTGCCGTGCATAATTCGATCAGCCCTAACCACCTTTCCGCCATAGACAGCGGCAATGGCCTGATGCCCGAGGCAGACGCCGAGAACCGGGATTTTTGGCCCTAGCGCATCGATGGCTTCAATTGAGACACCCGAGTCGGTGGGTGATCCCGGGCCGGGTGAAACCAGCAGTGCCGAAGGATTGACCGCCTCGATGCCTTGAATATCTATCTGGTCGTTTCGAAAAACGTTTACCTTCTGATTCATCTGTTCCATCATCTGGGCCAGGTTGTAGGTAAAGGAATCATAGTTATCAATAAGCAGTATCATTCTCTTTCACCCTTTCTATGGTTTTGAACATGGCGCCGGCCTTTCTTAATGTCTCCTCATACTCATTTTCAGGAGATGAGTCTGCAACAATACCTGCTCCCACCTGAATTGAAAGCCTGTCTTTGATAATGGTAATTGTTCGGATAGTGATGCAGAAGTCCATATTCCCGTTGAACCCGAAATAGCCGACAGCCCCGGCATAGGGCCCCCTCGGGGAGGGTTCCAGCTCACTGATAATCTCCATCGCACGGATCTTGGGCGCGCCGCTTACTGTTCCGGCCGGAAATGCTGACATAAACAGATCAAAACAGTCCATGTCCTGTTTCAAGATACCTTCAACCCTGGATACAATATGCATTACGTGTGAATAGCGCTCTATTTCCATGAGTCTCGGTACCTTCACAGAACCGGGAACCGCCACCTTCCCGACATCGTTTCTTCCGAGGTCAACCAGCATTATATGTTCAGCGCGCTCCTTGGGATCACCCAAAAGATCTTTTTCGAATGCCTGATCATCCTCAGGTGTTGCGCCCCTGGGTCTGGTACCGGCGATAGGACGAAGTTCGATCTTTCCATCCGTCGTTCGGGCCAGGATTTCCGGGGAAGCGCCGATCAGTTTAACATCACCGAAATTTAGATAAAACATATAAGGCGAAGGATTAACGCTCCTCAGGTTTCGGTAAAGTGAAAAGTGTTCGCCGGATACAATTCCAGAAAATCTCTGCGAAAGGACTACCTGAATCACATCGCCTGCAACGATGTAATCTTTGGCCTTTTGCACCGCCTTCTCAAAGTCCTCCTTGACAAAATTGGATTTAAGGCCGGATAGCGAGAACGAATCGTCTTTCGAAAATGAAGGAAGCGGGCCGCGCAGTTCTTCAATGGTCTCCATTACCTCCTGGCATGCCCGGTCGAAAATCGATTTCAAGTCCTCTTCTTTCCTAAGATAGGCAAAAGCAACCACCCTTATCATGTGGGTGAAATGATCGAAAATTATCAAACGACGACAGGCGGTAAAGATTGCCTCCGGAAGATCCCGGTCAAGTGGCAAGGTTCCGGGAAGACGTTCCCATTTTCTTACCAGATCGTAATTAAAATATCCCACGAGCCCTCCCTGAAAAGGCGGAAATTCCCCGATGGTCACCGGTTTGAATTTTGCACTCAATCCCCTCAATATTTCCAAAGGGTTGATGACCCCTTTTAATATCTCTAATTTGTCTTCCTCCCATATCTCCGTATACCTGTCCTGTGAAACAACTTTTATATATGGCTTTTGGCCTATAAAACTGTAGCGACCCCACCTCTTTCCACCGCCGGCGCTCTCAAGGAGATAGGAATAGGAACTGTCTCTTAGCTTCAGGTAGGCCGAAACCGGTGTCTCCGTATCAGCCAGGAATTCCCGGTAAACCGGTATCAGGTTCCCTAGCTGTGCCATCTTCTTAAATTCTGAAAACGAAGGCTTGGTTTTCAATTTTTACCCCACAATAAAAAGGCCGCGAGACTTTTGGTCCCACGGCCTTAATAAATTAAACAAAAAAAACCGCGGGACCTTCTGAAGGCGCCCACGGTTTATAGGTTATGTTGGTCTATTTTGGCAGGCTCGCCTCCAAATCAAAGTTGAGCCACCACCAATTGCCCAGTGAATTTTTCAAACTATTTTCTAATTTGTCGCTCATGGAGGCGGACTTTAACAAGTGCGAACGGAGATGTCAAGAAAAAAATTTATTTATTTATTGAAACACGCAATGTGCAACATCAATATGTTCTCAGATCGTCATAAAACTGCAGATTGTGTGCTTCTATTCCTCACCCAAAATCTCCCCCAGTTTTTGTGACAACTCTTCTATGCCGAACGGCTTTTGGATAAACCCGTCACAGCCCCGATCCAATATCTCTTCTGCCTGACCGTCTATACTATATCCGCTGGAAAGAAGCACTTTAATGGCCGGGTTAATTTCCTTCAACCGGTCGTAAGTCTCTCCTCCGTCCATTTCAGGCATGATCATATCCAGAATGACCAAATCAATCCTATCTTTGTTCTTCCTGTAAACTTCAATGGCTTCTATTCCGCTTCCAGCGTACAGAGCTGTATAACCCAGTTCCGGTAGAATCATCTTCCCGACTTTTATAATCATCTCCTCATCGTCTATCAAAAGGATCGTTCCTTTGCCCTCTGTCACTTCTTCATATGCCATCATGCCTCCTGATCACCCGCGAAAACGATGGGCCGGAATTCGCAGGCTTGAAAGGTTTGTTAGTTTATTCTTTTATTTTAGCATGTTAGGTTTCTTATGCCAATATGACGCAGAAGGTGTCATTTTGGCGTAGTTGGAGTAAGTTTATCATCCTCGAAAAAGGTCCTTAATCTGTCTTCGGGGAGAATGAACCACAGGGGTAGCGTGCCCTAGCCTGAACAGCATTTGCACCGTTTGGCCTTCGGGAATCCTGATGTAATTTTTAAATTTCTTTT
>Ga0255052_10000102_pt1 | contig 61213 bp, 63 predicted proteins | sample JV7_2_21_MG_FD_188632 | JGI IMG/M metagenome (GOLD analysis project Ga0255052, IMG submission 188632) | Seawater microbial communities from Jervis Inlet, British Columbia, Canada - JV7_2_21 | ecosystem: Environmental > Aquatic > Marine > Inlet | place: Canada: British Columbia | collected...
GATCGGACCGTATTGTGTCCCGGTCGTTAACATGGCAGAACACCTCGGTGAGCCCAACGTCAACATGGTGACCTGTGGCGGACAGGCGACGATACCGATGGTGCACGCTGTCCGGCGCGTTTCCGATACCGTTCCGTTTGCCGAGATCGTTGCATCGGTGTCCTCGCGTTCGGCTGGCCCCGGTACACGCGCCAACATCGATGAATTTACGCAGACAACGGCGAAGGGTATCGAAACCGTTGGCGGTGCCGAACATGGCAAAGCGATCATCATTCTGAATCCGGCGGAACCACCGATGATCATGCGCGACACGATCTACACATTGTCTCTGGGCGCATCCGAAGAGGATATTACGGCGTCGGTAGCGGAAATGATTGCCGACGTACAGCAATACGTGCCTGGTTACCGTCTCAAGCAGGAAGTGCAGTTCGAATTATTTGGCATCGACCGCAAACTGAATATTCCGGGCTACGGCGAGACAGCCGGACTCAAGACGTCCATTTTTCTGGAGGTCGAAGGGGCCGGACATTTTCTGCCCAAGTACTCGGGCAATCTCGACATTATGACATCGGCAGCGCTCGGCACAGGCGAGCGCATTGCGGAACTCAAATACGGGGTGGCGGCATGAGCGCAAAAATTACTGATCCGACACAGGAAAAGATATTCATCCAGGATGTAACGCTGCGTGACGGCATGCATCCGATTGGCCATAGCTACACGATTGAGCAGGTGCGCAAAATCGCACAAGCGCTCGATGAGGCTGGCGTCGACGCCATTGAGATCGCCCACGGTGACGGCCTGAATGGTTCCAGCTTCAATTACGGTTTTGGCAAACACACGGACTGGGAGTGGATCGAGGCCGTTGCCGATGCCGTTGACAATGCGATGCTAACGACGCTGATACTTCCAGGTATTGCGACGGTTAAGGAGCTGAAAAAAGCGTATGAGCTTGGCGTCCGGTCGGTGCGCGTTGCAACGCACTGTACCGAGGCCGACGTTGCGAAACAACATATTGAAATAGCTCGCGAGCTTGGCATGGATACCATTGGTTTTCTCATGATGAGTCACATGATCGAGCCCGACGAACTCGCCGAACAGGCGAAACTGATGGAATCCTACGGCGCAGAGTGCGTGTACGTGACGGATTCGGGCGGCGCATTGGATATGGACGGATTTGCCGCGCGCTTCGACGCTTACGATCGCGTTCTGAAACCCGAAACCGAGCGTGGTGTGCATGCGCACCACAACTTGTCGCTGGGGGTCGCGAATTCCATCGTCGCTGTGCAGCATGGAGTGCGTCGCGTGGATGCGTCGCTGGCCGGCATGGGGGCCGGCGCCGGCAACGCACCGCTCGAGGTGCTGATTGCCGCGATCGACCGCAAAGGCTGGCAGCACAGCTGCGACCTGTACAAGCTCATGGATGCCGCCGAGGACCTCGTACGTCCACTACAGGATCGTCCGGTTCGCGTCGACCGCGAAACCTTGTCGCTCGGCTACGCGGGTGTGTATTCGTCTTTCCTGCGTCACGCGGAGAAAGCATCGGAGCACTACGGCATCGACGCGCGCAAGATTCTCGTCGAGCTGGGCAGGCGGCACATGATCGGCGGGCAGGAGGACATGATCGTCGATGTCGCACTCGACCTCGTCAAAGAGTACGAAGAGAAAGAGCAGGCAAAGACGGCCTGAGCCAATCAAGCAAATAAGGGCATCTAAAACATGGCAGTAGCAAGACTCGGATATTTAGGCCTTGTGGCGCAGGATCCCGCGGCATGGGGACCGTTCGGCACGAATCTACTGGGACTGATGTCGGTCCCCGGCGAAGGCAATGGCGTGTTTCTCAAAATGGACGACCACCCATTTCGACTCATGGTCGAGAAAGGTGACGAGGACAAGCTCACGTGCGCGGGCTGGGAAGTCGACAATGCGACCGCTTATGAGGAGACTGTTGCTGCGCTGGAAGCATCCGGTGCTACTGTGACTCGTGGTGACGAGGCCGGCGCGAAGAAACGGTGCGTTACGGACTATTGCGTTTCGGCAGATCCCGCTGGCAACCCGATCGACATTTACCATGGGCGCACCAATGTCGGTGAAGCGTTCGAATCACCCACCGGCGTATCGCGTTTCCTGACGGGCGACATGGGCCTAGGGCATCTTGTCGTGCCGGCACCGAACACGGATGAGACCCACGAGTTCTACAAAGGCGTGCTGGGCTTTGGCGACAGCGATGATCTCAGCCTGCCACCGCCGGCCGAAGGCGCGCCTGAAATGCGGATTGTTTTTATGCATGCGGCCAATCCGCGTCATCACAGCCTGGCCTTGTTCAATTTTCCGGTGCCATCGGGTATTGTGCACCTGATGTTCGAAGTGCCGACTGTCGATGAGGTTGGCGCCTGTCTCGATCGCGTGACCAAAGCTGGCGTGCCGCTGATGGCAACACTCGGGCGCCACTGCAACGACAACATGTTGTCGTTTTACGCAGTCGGCCCCGGCGGAATCGCGGTCGAGTATGGCTGCGATGGTTTACAACTCGACTGGGAGAGCTTCGAGCCCACCAAGAGCACGGTTGCGGACATCTGGGGCCATGAATATCAACCGGTCGAAGTCTGAATAACGAATGGATAAAACAACGACAGCGAGCGACGCAATCGCGACACTAAGCGATGGCATGACCTTGGGAATCGGCGGCTGGGGCCCGCGCCGCAAGCCGATGGCGCTGATCCGAGAGATCTTGCGGTCAGATCTCAAGGACCTGACAGTTGTCTCTTACGGTGGTGCCGACGTCGGCATGCTGTGCGCGAGCGGCAAGATCAAAAAACTTGTGTTTGCTTTCGTGTCCCTTGATTTTATCCCGCTAGAGCCCTATTTTCGCAAGGCACGGCAGGACAGCGGCATCGACATTCTTGAAATCGATGAGGGCATGATGCTGCTCGGGCTGCGCGCTGCTGCGATGGGCTCACCGTTCATCCCAACCGCGGTTGGTCTCGGTACGGATGTCGTAACCCGAAACGGCAGCATCAAAACGATTAATTCGCCCTATGATGACGGCAAAGAGTGGGTCGCGATGCCGGCGTTGAATCTCGATGTTGCACTTTTGCACGTCGATCGCGCTGACAAGCGGGGGGTGTGCCAGATCAAAGGGCCGGACCACTACATGGATGACCTTTTCGTGCGGGCAGCAGGGCGCGCCATAGTCTCCTGCGACGAACTGGTAGTGACGGAACATTTTCATAGTAACCCGGAAGAGTCCCGTTACGTATTCTGGGAACGCAGTGCAACATCATCAATCGTGCACGCACCGTTTGGTGCGCACCCGTCGTCATGCAATCCGCTCTACGGCATCGACGTTGGCCACTTCAAGACGTATGCGGCGAGCGCAAAAGAGGATGGCGGCTGGCAGAACTATGTTGACGAGTTTATAAGTGGCGGTGAGGCACGCTACCTCGACAAGGTCGGCGGCGAATCGCACATCAAATCACTTCCGCTGCCGGTGTACTGATGCTTGTAGATCTCCTCATAACCGCTTGCGCCCGTGCCTGGGAATACGACAGCGAGGTTCTCGCCTCGGGAATCGGCGTTGTGCCGCGACTCGCTGCTTCGCTCGCCATGCACAAGAACCCGGATCTGATGATGACCGACTCGGAAGCCTACATGGTGTCGGAACCCGTGCCGGTCGGACCGCGCAATGGCTATGAGCCGAAGCGCGAGACCTGGATGGGTTTCTCGAGAATTTTTGACAATGTCTGGTCGGGCAAGCGGCATGCGTTGGTTGGCCCGACGCAGATTGATCGATTTGGCCAGGCGAATATCTCGGCGATCGGCGACTATCGTAAGCCGAAAATCCAGATGCTTGGCGTGCGCGGTTTTCCTGGCAATTCAATCAGCCATGCCAACTCTTTCTTCGTACCGAATCACAGCAAACGTGTATTTGTTGAGGGTGAGGTCGACATGGTTGCATCCATCGGCTACAACCCGGATCGACTACCGAAGGGCTACAGTCTCGATGACATCGACATTCGCCTAATCGTGACCAATCTGTGTGTCATGGACTTCGGCGGTCCCGACCACCAGATGCGCCTGGTGTCACTGCATCCCGAAGTAACGAAGGAGCAGGTAATCGAGAACACGGGTTTCGCGATTTTTGTTCCGGACGACGTGCCGGAGACAGCGGTTCCTACAGACGAAGAACTTGCGTTGATCGAGCGGTTTGACCCCAACACGCTACGCGCCCCGGCGGAGCGATAAGTCATGGGCGAAAAGAATACAGTTGCGGCGCGCGAGGATTGGTACACACTGAATACTGAGCAGCCGCGCTTGCTAGGCAGCCGATGCGCGGCGTGCGAAACCTACTATTTTCCGAAGCACGAAAGCTACTGTCGCAATCCCGCCTGCGACAGCGAGACCTTCAATGAGGTTGAGCTCAGTCGGCGTGGCAGGATCTGGTCCTACACCAACGCCGCATACCCGCCGCCACCGCCATTTGTCGCCAACGATCCTTACGAGCCGTTTGCGATTGCCGCCGTGGAACTCGAGAAAGAACGCATCGTCATACTGGGGCAGCTGATAAAAGGAGTCACGGTCGACGATGTGAGTATCGGCGATGACGTCGAACTTGTGCTGCAGTCTCTTTATGAGGATGACGAAAACGACTATGTCGTTTGGAAATGGCGCCCGGTTTCGGGAGCGGCGACATGAGTCATCAGGTGGCAATTCTCGGCGTCGGCATGCACCCCTGGGGTAAATGGGGGCGCAATTTTGTTGACTACGGTGTCAAGGCGGCGCGCGATGCATTGGCCGATGCAGGTGTGCCATGGGCCGACATCGACTTTGTCGCAGGCGCCAACACGATGCGTTGCGGTTACCCGGGCTACGTATCGGGTGCCACGTTCGCACAGGCGCTGGGCTGGTCGGGAGCACGCATTGCCAGCTGTTACGCCGCTTGTGCGTCGGGGTCGCAGGCACTGGATACGGCACGAGCCCAGATTCTGGCCGGGCTGGCCGATGTTGTACTGGTCGTCGGCGCCGATACGACGCCGAAAGGCTTTCTTGCGCCGCAAAAGGGCGACAGGCCTGATGATCCCGACTGGCTACGTTTTCGCCTGCACGGTGCGACGAATCCTGTTTATTTCGCATTGCATGCGCGGCGGCGCATCGAACTCTATGGCACGACCGATGAGGACATCGCGGAGGTTCGCGTCAAGAACGGCAAGAACGGTCTGCACAATCCGTACGCGCGTTATCGCAAGGAGTTCACGCTCGAAGAGGTACTTGAGTCTCCTCTCGTATCGGATCCGTTGCGGCTTTACGAAATTTGCGCCACGAGCGATGGCGGCGCTGCAATCGTCGTTGCGAGCATGGATTATGCAAAGCGGCTGCAGAAGAATCCCGTGACGATCGAGGCGATCTCTACGATTACGCCGACATTTCCAAGCACACAACTCGAAATGCCCGACCTGGCGACCGATTCCGCCGCAAGTGTCCCCGCGCCGGACATGAACTTCCAACCTGCAATCATCAATGCGGCCTACAGCGAAGCCGGCATTGGTCCCGACGATCTTAGTCTAGCCGAAGTCTATGATTTGAGTACCTCGATGGAACTGGACTGGTACGAGTCGTTGCAGCTGTGCCCGCCAGGCGACGGCCAGAAGTTGCTGCGCGATGGCGACACCTATATCGGTGGCAGAATCCCGGTCAATGCCTCGGGGGGACTGTCGTGTTTCGGCGAGGCCGTGCCGGCACAAGCGCTCGCACAGGTGTGCGAACTAACCTGGCAACTGCGCGGCGAAGCCGGCGAACGCCAGGTTGAAAATGCCACACATGGAATCACGGCAAATGTCGGACTTTTCGGCCACGGCTCATCGGTCATCGTCAAGAGTTGATGGATGAGCATTCTGCAAACACGCTTGTGCGAGCTGTTGGGCTGCGAATACCCGATCATCCAGACGGCGATGGGATGGGTTACGGGTCCTGAAATCGTTGCGGCCAGCGGCAATGCCGGCGGCTTCGGTTTTCTGGCCGGTGCGACGATCCCGCCCGATGAAATCGAACGCGACATACTGAAAACGAAATCGCTGACGGATGCACCGTTCGGTGTGAACTTCCACATGTACCAGCCGAACGCCGCCGATATCGTCGATCTCGTCATCAAACACGAGGTACGAGCAGTCAGTTATTCGCGATCACCGGGTGCGGAGATGATCGGACGGTTAAAAGAGCACGGCGTAAGATGTGTGCCGACGATTGGGCTGCCGAAGCACGCTATTAAAGCGATTCAACTCGGTGCTGACGCGGTAACCGTGCAGGGTGGCGAGGGTGGTGGCCACACGGGCTCAGTGCCAACGTCACTGTTAATTCCACAGGTTATCGACGCGGTCGACGGTAAAGTGCCGGTCATCGCTGCCGGAGGTTTCAAGGACGGTCGCGGACTGGTCGCCGCGCTCGCATGGGGCGCGGACGGAATTGCAATGGGAACGCGGTTTCTGATGGCCAAGGAGTCGTCGCCGCCTGACGCAACCAAGCAACGCTATGTCGATTGCAACAATCCGTCGGAGATCATCGTATCGAAGGCTATTGACGGCTTGCCGCAGCGCATGATTAATAACGAGATGCTGCGGCGGCTCGAGAAAGCGAACCCGCTGACAAAATTCATCATTGCGATCGGCAGTGGGCTGAAATTTCGCAAACACACCGGGGCGAGCCTGACGAGCCTGCTCAAATCAGCCATTGCGATGGCGAAGAGTGGTGACATCACTGTGACGCAGGCGATCATGTCGGCGAATGCGCCGATGATCATCCAAAAAGCGATGGTGGATGGACAGCCGGGCAGTGGCGTTCTACCGTCGGGGCAGGTTGCTGGTGTCATCGGAGAGGTACTCTCGTGCAAAGACATCATTCATGGCATCGCGGCAGAAGCCGAAGAGCGTCTGAAAGTATTGGCAGCAATGACAAACAATGAGACATGACAATGAATTCGCCTTATGACATTTCAATAGCCGACGGTATCGCCGAGCTGACCTTCAATCACCCACCCGTCAATGCTTTCGATTCGGCGACCTGGTTTGCGATTGCCAACGCGATAGATGAGCTTGGGCGGAACGACGGTGTGCGCGTCATTGTTATTGCGGCCGAAGGCAAAGGCTTCTGCGCCGGGGTCGACATCAAAGAACTCGCAGCCGACGCGGGCAAGATCGTCGATGTCAATCGCGGCAACTTCGACACGTTCAAAGCGATACACCGTAATCCAAAACCGGTCATCGTTGCTTTACATGGTTTTGTGCTCGGCGGCGGTATCGGCATCAGTGGTGCTGCCGACATTATTATTGCGTCAGAGTGCGCGCGTTTCGGCATTCCCGAGGTCGATCGCGGTGCGATGGGTGGTGGCGCGCATCTGCAGCGCATGTTCCCCGTGCAGAAGGTTCGCTACATGTACTTCACGGGCGAGTTTATCGACGCAACCGAGGCGTATCGTCTTGGCGCGGTCGAGCGTGTCGTGCCGCGCGAGCATCTGATCGAGGTTGCGCACGAGATCGCTGCAAAAATTGCGGCAAAGTCGCCGGCGATGATCCGGCTTGCGAAAGAAGCGCTAACAGGCGTCGAGGACGGCGATCTCGAAGAAAAGTATCGCTGGGAACAGGGCTTTACCTTCGAAGCCTACACAATGTCCGATTCCCAGGAAGCACGCGACGCCTTTGTCGAAAAACGCGACGCCGACTTCGAGAACCAATAGGAGGCGATCCGTGCACCTTCGTTACACACCCGAACAGGACCGTTTCCGCCAGGAAGTGCGCCAGTGGCTGGCAGCACACGTTCCGGCCGAGCCGCTGCCGTCACTCGACACGGCCGAGGGCTTCGAGTTGCATCGCGACTGGGAACGTACACTGAAGTCGGGCGACTGGGGTATGGTGACCTGGCCGACCGAATACGGTGGCCGTGGCTGCGACCTGATCGAATGGTTGATCTTTGAGGAGGAGTACTACCGCGCCGGCGCACCGCTGCGTGTCAGCCAGAACGGCATCTTTCTGCTCGGGCCGACACTCATGGAATTCGGCAACGATGAACAAAAGTCGCGATTCCTGCCGCCGATGGCTGCCGGCGACGAGATCTGGGCGCAAGCCTGGTCCGAGCCGAACGCCGGCAGCGACATGGCCGCGATACGTTCCAAAGCCACTCGCGTTACCGAGAATGATGAAGAATACTATGTACTGGAAGGCCAGAAGACCTGGTCGTCGCGCGCGGTCTTCGCCGAATGGGGCTTCGGCATATTCCGAACTGAGCCGGAGTCCAAACGGCACAAGGGCTTGTCGTTCATACTCTTTCCACTCGACGCAGACGGCGTAACGATTCGACCGATCCGGCAGCTGGACGGTGACGCGGGCTTTGCCGAGATATTCTTCGACAGAGCGAAGGTGCCCGTCGCGAACCGTCTCGGCGACGAAGGGCAGGGCTGGCATATTGCGATGGCGACGGCCGGGTTTGAACGCGGTCTAATGCTTAGAAGCCCGGCGCGTTTTCAGAAGACCGCTGAAAGGCTCATCGATCTTTACAAACAGAACAAGGATCGCGTGTCTCCGGCAACGCGGGAACAGGTGCTCAAGGCCTATCTCGACGCCGAGGCCTATTGCTTGAATACGTATCACACGGCGTCGCGCCTGATGTCAGGTGGCAAGATCGGTTCGGAGGCGAGCTGCAACAAGATCTTCTGGTCGGAACTCGATCGTGAGATGCATCGCACGGCAATGTCTATTCTGGGCGCTCGGGCTGAGCTGACCGGGCAAACTGATAGTGAAGCTGATTCAGGGTATTGGCTCGACGGTTACATGTTCTCGCTGGCGGGTCCGATCTATGCGGGCACGAACGAAATTCAGCGTAACATCATTGCCGAGCGTTGCCTTGGCCTGCCGAGGGCCTGAGCGTGGACTTTACCTTCAGCCAGGACGAAATTGACTTGCGCGATGGTGCACGTGAATACTTTCGCGATCGCTGCACGCCCGAAGTGCTGCGCAAGCTCGTTGAGAAGAACTCGGCTGACCTCGGTAGCTGGTCAGAGATGTTGGAGATGGGTCTCGTTAGCTTTCTCGTTCCAGAGTCGGCCGGTGGACTCGGCATGTCCAATACGGGATTCGTACTGCTAGCCGAAGAGGCCGGCTATGTGGCGAGCCCCGAACCGCTGATCGATGTTGCTGGTGTCGCTGCACCAGTTCTGGCATCACTGGGAAACGAAGCGGTCGATCAAATTGCTGCCGGTACGACTCGGGTGGTCACGGCGCACTCGTTGAATCCGTATGTCAATCAACTGCAACCGGCGGACAAAGTACTACATTTTATGGGCGATGCGGTCAGCCTGATTGACGCAAGCGATATCGAGGTGGACGCCGTCGAGAGTATCGACCCGTTGAGGCGCTTGTCGAAGATCGTCTCGGCGAAGTCGACACCCGTCGCATCGGGTGACGAGGCTCGGCAGCTTGCTGCGGCTGCCGCGTCCAGAGGCGCGCTCTTTACGGCGGCTGAATTAATCGGATTGACCGCTGCGATGATCGATATGTCCAAGAACTATGTGGTCGAACGCAAGCAGTTTGGCGTTGCGATCGGTACATTCCAGGCCGTCAAGCATCATCTGTCGACCGCATTCACGAAACTCGAGTTTGCGCGTCCGGTGGTCTATCGCGCAGCCGCCACGTTGAGTGATGACGACGAGCATACCGGGTTGCATGTGGCGCATGCGAAAATCGCTGCAGGTGATGCCGCAATAAACGCAGCGGAAGCAGCAATACAGGTGCACGGCGGAATTGGTTACACATTTGAAGCTGACCTGCATCTTTTTATGAAACGTGTATGGGCATTAACGGGACTTTGGGGCGATCGCAACTATCACATGAACAAAGTCGATCGGGCGGTTTTTGATCGTCTTTCGAGTCTTGGACCGGCCGAGACGTTTCAATCGGCTGGCAATGCAGACGATCACTAACGTAGTGGGTGAACTATGAATCAGGCGTACATTATCGATGCGATTCGCAGTCCGACTGGCAGGCGCAAGGGTGGTTTGAGCCACGTACATGGCGCGGATCTCGGCGCACATGTGATCAGTGCGATCGTCGATCGCAACAATATTCCCGACGATGACTATGAAGATGTCATTTTCGGTTGTGTCGATACGGTCGGACCCCTGGCGGGCGATATCGCTCGCACCTGCTGGCTCGCAGCCGGGTTGTCGCAGTCCGTGCCCGGTGTGACGGTCGATCGGCAATGCGGTTCTTCGCAACAAGCAGTGCATTTTGCGGCGCAGGCAGTGATGGCTGGAACAATGGACGTGGTGCTGGCCGGCGGTGTGCAGACAATGACGCAGATACCGATCAGTTCTTCGATGGTGCTCGCGAGTTCGCTGGGCTTCACCGATCCATTTTCGGGCTCTGAAGGTTGGGTCGCGCGTTACGGCCCTGAACCACCCACACAGTTTAACGGCGCCCAGATGATTGCCGATAAGTGGGGTTTCTCGCGGCGCGACCTGGAAGAGTACTCGCTCGAATCGCATCGGCGTGCACTACAGGCCATGAAAGAAGGTCGTTTCGACAGGGAAATCGTGCCGCTCGCCGGCGTCGAAATGGACGAGACGGCACGTGATACGTCACTGGAAAAGATGGCGGAGCTGGATGACATTTTTGGTTGTGACAAGGTAACGGCCGCCGTGTCGAGCCAGACTTGTGACGGGGCGAGCGCGATGCTCATCGCATCGGAAGACGCGGTTCAACGCTATGACCTGAAACCGCGGGCGCGGATACATCATATGAGTGTTCGTGGTGAAGACCCCATCTGGATGTTGACGGCGCCAATACCCGCGACTGAGTATGCAATGAAGAAATCCGGCATGTCCCTTGATGACATCGATCTCGTCGAGATAAACGAGGCATTTGCCTCCGTGCCGATGGCGTGGCTAAAAGAAACCGGTTATCCGCATGAAAAGACCAACGTCAATGGCGGTGCGATAGCGCTGGGCCATCCGCTCGGCGCAACCGGTACCAAGCTCATGACAACGTTGCTGCACGAACTCGAGCGCAGTGGAGGGCGCTACGGCCTGCAAACAATGTGCGAAGGTGGTGGCCAGGCGAACGTTACGATCATCGAGCGCCTGTAATGAACGAGAGAGGATAGTATGAGTAATCTGTGCGACGGTCGCGTCATCATCATCACGGGTGCCGGCGGCGGCCTTGGCCGGGCGCATGCACTCGCATTCGCAGAAGAAGGCGCCAGCGTTGTCGTCAATGATATCAATCTTGAAGCGGCCGAAACGGTGGTTGCGGAGATCACGGATGCAGGCGGCACGGCGGCGGCGAACAATTCCGACATCACAAACTACGAATCGTCAGGTGAGGCGGTCGCAGCTGCGATTCACTCATTCGGCGATCTGCACATCGTCCTGAATAATGCCGGCATCAACCGCGACCGTATGTTCGCCTCGATGTCCGAGGCCGACTGGGATGCGATCATGGCCGTACACCTTAAAGGCCATTTCTGCATTAGCTCGCATGCAGTACATCACTGGCGTGCGCAATCGAAGGCGGGTGACACAGTTTGCGCCAGGATCATAAACACGACGTCCGGCGCGGGGCTGCAGGGTTCGATCGGACAGTCGAACTACGCGGCCGCCAAGGCTGGTATTTGTGCGCTGACATTAAACCAGGCAGCGGAACTCGGGCGCTACGGCATTACGACCAACGCTGTCGCGCCGGCGGCACGGACCGGTATGACGACGGCCGTCGAGGCGATGGCGGAACGCATGGCCAGGCCCGAGGATGGCAGTTTCGACTACTGGTCCGCCGGCAACGTTTCACCGTTGCTCGTTTGGCTGGGCTCGCAGGAGTCCTCGGCCATCACGGGCCGCGTATTCGAAGCGGAAGGCGGCAAGATTTCTATTGCCGATGGTTGGCGCTCGACCGCAGGCGTCGATAAAGGCGACCGCTGGGAGCCGGCCGAGATTGGCGCCGCCATGGAAGAGCTGCTGGCCAGGGAAGTACCCGCACAGAAGGTCTACGGCACCTGAAGCCTTGTAGCGACGATGGAATTCTCCTTCACTGAAGAGCAACAGATGATCCGCGATACGGCGGCGTCATTTCTTGCCGAATATTCCGACAGCGAGGCGGTTCGGCGCGCGATGGCTACCGAGGCCGGATACGACGATGCGCTCTGGTCACGGATCACCGAAGAGATGTACTGGCATGCCGTCCACGTGCCCGAAAGTTTTGGTGGCTTGGGTTTAGGTTACGTTGAGCTCGTTGCCATGCTCGAGGAGATGGGCAAGCACCTCACCTGCTCGCCGTTCTATTCAACCGTTTGCCTGGGGGTGAACGCGCTGCGTGTCGCAGGCACCGATGAGCAGCAGGAGCAGTACCTCTCACAGATCGCAGCCGACGGCGTCACCGCCACGCTCGCCTGGACAGGTGCTACCGGTCGTTGGGACGCAAGCACCATCGATGCGACTTACGTGTTGAGCGAGGATGGGGCGCTACTCGATGGTCGCCTGCGTTACGTGCCGGATGGACATACGGCGGACCTGTTATTGATCGCTGCAAGAGACAATGGCAGTTCGGGCGACGCCGGTATTGGTTTGTTCATCGTTCCCGCCACCGCGGACGGCGTGACAAGGACCTGGTTGCCAACGATGGACCAGACGCGCAAACAAGCCGAGATCGACTTGTCCGGCGTACGGGTCGAAGCAAGCAATATCATGCGCGAGGTTGGCAACGCATGGCCGCTGCTCTCACAGGTCCTGGATTTGGCACGTATTGCAATCGCGGCGGACCAGATGGGCGGCGCAGACCGTGTTCTCGACGTGACGGTTGACTATATAAAGGAGCGCAAACAGTTTGGCCGGCCTGTCGGCGGTTTCCAGGCGATGAAGCATAAAGCCGCCGACATGATGCTCAAAGCGGAAGCGGCGCGTTCGGCTGTTTATTACGCGGCCTGTGTTGCCGACGAATATCTTGCGGGTCGGGCGACGCCGGAAACGCTGGCCGAAGCGGCAAGCGTGGCCAAGGCGTATTGCTCGGATGCGTATTTCTACAATGCAGGCAGTGCGATACAAATGCATGGCGGCATCGGTTTCACTTGGGAACACGACATGCACCTCTACTTTAAGCGGGCCAAATCGACGCAACAGTTTCTCGGCGATCCGGCTTTTCATCGCGAGCGCCTAAGCGGGCAGCTCCTGGGTGCCGTGAAATGAAGCTGACGTTCAGCCCGGACGATGAAGCGTTCCGCGAGTCAATTGCTGCCTGGCTTGCGGATAACCTTATCGGTGAGTTCGAAAAGATACGTTTCCGTGGCGGCCCGGGCGACGAGCACATGTACTTTGCGGAGCGCCGCGAGTGGGAATACCGGCTCGCCGAGGGTGGCTGGACCTGCGTCGGCTGGCCGAAGGAGCATGGTGGCCGCGGTCTGTCTATCGAACAACAGGTTATTTTTCACGAAGAGTATGCGCGTGCAGGCGGACCCGGTCGGGTCGGGCACATTGGTGAAGGGCTTGCCGGCCCGACACTGATTGCGTTCGGTTCGGAGCAGCAACAGCAGCGATTCCTGCCGCAAATCCTCAGCGGCAAGGAACTCTGGTGCCAGGGCTATTCGGAACCCGGCGCCGGATCCGATCTCGCCAATGTCCGGACCAAAGCCGTATTCGACGAGGCAAAAAAAAAAGTGGCAGATCGCGGGACAGAAAATCTGGACATCGCTGGCGATGGAATCGGACTGGTGTTTCGTCATCGCACGCACAGATCCATCGTCGAAAGGCAACAGAGGTCTCGGTTTCTTTCTTATTGAGATGGACCAACCGGGTATCGAGATTCGGCCGATCAATCAGTTAACCGGTACGTCGGAATTCAGCGAAGTATTCTTCGACGCGGCCGAATGTGACGGCGACTGCATCGTGGGTGAACCGGGCGATGGCTGGAGAGTCGCAATGGGCCTGCTCGGTTTCGAGAGAGGCGTGTCGACATTGGGGCAGCAAATGCTGTTCCAGAATGAGTTCGACGAGATCGTGCAAATCGCCAAGGCCAACGGATCTGCGGAGGATCCGGCTATTCGACAACGAATTGCGGATGCGCATATTGGCCTGAAAATAATGCGCTATAACTCGATGCGGACGTTGTCGAGCGACGTCGGCGACGGTTCGCTCGAGAAAGCGGCGATGATCTACAAGTTGTACTGGTCGAGCTGGCACCGCAACCTCGGAAATCTGGCGATGGATGTGCTCGGGCCCGAAGCCGAGATCATCGAGCGTGCGCCGTACGAGCTTACGCACCTGCAGTCACTTTTCCTGTTTACACGATCGGACACGATATACGGCGGCACCAACCAGATTCAACGCAACATCATCGCGGAACGGGCGCTGGGTTTGCCACGTGAGCCACGACCGCCACCGAACACGAAGGACTGACCATGGCATTAAAAGAGCCACCACCCTATGTCCCGGGACACAATTTGCTCGACGGTAAGTCGGTGCTGGTCACAGCCGCAGCCGGCGCCGGCATCGGTTTCGCGGCGGCGTTAAGAGCGGTTGAAGAGGGCTGTCGTGCGATATACATCAGTGACGTGCATGAGGGCAGGCTCGAGAAAGCTGTTGCCACCCTTATAGAGCTGCACCCGGACGGTGCCGCGTTCGGCGGTCTATGCGATGTCACTGACGAAGACGCCGTACAATCGCTTATGGAGAGGGCCGAGGATAAGCTCGGTGGCGTCGACGTCTTGATCAACAATGCGGGACTTGGCGGTACAAAGCTGCTGGTCGATATGCAGGACGACGAGTGGGCGCGGGTGATCGATATTACACTGACCGGCACGATGCGAATGACACGAGCAATGCTCAAGCGGATGCAGCCGCGCGGTTCAGGCGTCATTGTCAATAACGCATCGGTGCTCGGCTGGCGTGCGCAGAAAGAACAGACCCACTACGCCGCGGCCAAGGCCGGCGTTATGGCGCTGACACGCTGCGCGGCGCTCGAGGCCGCGGACTTCGGCGTGCGCATAAATGCCGTTTCGCCCAGTATTGCGTTTCACGAGTTCCTGAAGAAAACCACGCCGATGGAGCTACTTGAGGAACTGGCATCGAAAGAAGCCTTTGGCCGCGCAGCCGAGGTCTGGGAAGTTGCCAACGTCATGATGTTTCTGGCCTCTGATTACAGTTCCTACATGACGGGCGAGATCGTTTCGGTGTCGTCTCAACGATCCTAGGGTTCCAAGCATATGAGTAGAGTATTTGCACATCCGAAAAACCTGTTGGACGCTGTCGGCGAAACACTCGGCCCTAGTGAGTGGGTAATGGTCGAGCAAGAGCGCATCAACCAGTTTGCCGACGCGACCGATGATCACCAATGGATACATGTTGACCCCGGAAAAGCAGCGGACGGGCCATTTGGTTCCTGTATCGCACACGGTTTCCTGACGTTGTCACTCGTGAACAAGTTCCTGCCGCAGTTGCTCGAAGTTCGGAACACGACGATGGGGGTCAACTACGGTTGCGACAAGGTGCGCTTTCCAAACACGGTCAAAGTCAATCAGCGTATTCGCGGGGTAGGTGAGGTTTTCGGCGTAGAGGAAAAACCAGGCGCTGTGCAGGCGACCATTCGTGTCAGCGTCGAGGTGGAAGGCGAGGAGCGTCCTGCTTGCGTCGCCGACACGATTTCACGTTTCTATTATTCAGATTAGGTTCGTTAACCGGAGTACAGCATGGGTGATGCCGTCATCGTCTCGACCGCACGAACGCCGATAGGCAAGGCCTATCGAGGTGCATTTAACGATACCGAAGCGCCCGTTCTGGGCGGTCACGTTGTCAGCAATGCTGTGAGGCGCGCCGGCATCGATCCGCAGGAAGTCGACGATGTGATACTCGGACTCGCTGCACCGCAGGGAACGCAGGGCTACAACATTGGTCGATTGAGTGCGATCGCTGCGGGCCTGCCCGATACCGTGTCGGGCATGCAAATCGATCGAATGTGCTCATCGGGGATGATCGCGATTGGCCTTGCAGCAAAGACTGTGATTGCCGGCGAACAGGATATTGTTGTCGCAGGTGGTCTGGAGTCTGTTTCTCTGACGCAGAACAAACACAAGAACGCGTACAAGGCGGTTTCAAATGCAGTTTTGGAAAATTCACCGCACATGTACATGCCGATGATCGAAACCGCGGAGATTGTCGCAGAGCGGTACGATATCTCCCGCGAGGTGCAGGACGAATATGCGGTTCAATCGCAGGCGCGCACGGCCGCCGCACAGGAAGCCGGTCGCTTTGACGACGAGATCGTACCGTTGACGTCCGTGAAGTCCGTGTTCAACAAGGAGACCAAGGAAGTCACGTACGAAGAGGTGACGCTGACCCGGGACGAGGGTAACCGCCCCGGGACGACACTGGAGAATCTCGCTGGCCTGCAGCCAGTCTACGCGGATGGCACAGTGGTCAAGAACGGCAAGTACGTTACGGCCGGCAACGCCTCACAGCTTTCTGACGGCGCGTCTGCATGTGTCGTCATGGACTCGGAGCTGGCCACAAAGCGTGGCACCGAGCCCCTGGGCACCTATCGCGGCATCGCGGTGGCGGGTTGTGCGCCCGACGAAATGGGTATCGGTCCCGTGTTCGCCGTGCCGAAGCTACTAGAAAAGCACGGGCTGAACTTGGGCGATATCGACCTGTGGGAGCTCAACGAAGCATTCGCCTGCCAGGTAATCTACTGCCGCGACCGGCTCGGTATCGATAACGACAAGCTCAACGTGAACGGCGGTGCGATCTCGATTGGTCATCCGTTCGGTATGTCCGGGTCACGCATGGTCGGGCATGCGTTGATCGAAGGAAAGCGCCGCGGCGCCCGCTACGTCGTGTGTACAATGTGTGTTGGCGGCGGTATGGGCGCGGCAGGATTATTTGAAGTGACCTGATGGCAGGTATCTCTGGTTGGCGCGTGATCAGTCGGTCTCTTCGACATGGTAGATTTCTGTATCTGGGTGAAACGCGTACCACGCGAACCAATAGGCAATGATAGTTGGAAGTTCGACGCCGCTGGCGTCAAGGACTCTGGCGAAATCATCAGTTTCCGACCACTCTATCGTTACCTGCTGGCCGGCGATGACGTCGTCAAAAGCGCTGGCACCGTTCTTCCTGAGTGCATCGAACGGGTAAGCGCGACTGGTCGTGCCCAGACGAATGCCCAGCACAAGGGCTTTATTTCGATATTGCTCGTTTCTCTCTTTGACGGGAAACATCAGCGCGCGTGATCGCGCGTATTCGAGGTACGGCGACGTCCGGTAATTTCTCCGAAAGCCGGTGTCGGTAGATAATACTGTCGTCGTTGGATGTCTTTTGCGCCATTGGCGCCATGTTGTGTGTGACGCCGCGACAGCGGGCAGTTGCATGCCTTTGAGAGGCCCAGTGATCGCCTTGCTCAATATTTGGGACCAGAGCGAACCGGTACGCCGATCGTAGAGCAGGACATCGCTGTTATATAGCAGTCCGGAAACGCCGAATTTGAGGCCGAAATCGCTGGCCTGGGCCGAGAACACCATGCCCGTGTAACACAGCGGGCAGTAGGTCACCAAAATGGCTTCGCCGTCGAAAACGTCATTGACAACTTCATGGTGGTCGAGGATGCGTATCGGATAGGCCCTGGCCAGGCCGTTTCTGTAGACGCCGATAACACGATCGTCATCACGCAAGTAATCCGCGTTTTCTGCAGGGACAAATTTCGGCTCGTCGATGGACGGAATTCCGTTGCGGCGTACTCCCGTGCGGCGAATCTCGTCGACCGGGACCGCCGCATTACCAAGATCGAAGCCATTGCGTTTCTGAGCCTGCGCCGCCGGGAACATCAACAGCACACAGATGGAGAAGATCGACAGTTGCGCCAGATTCATAGGATTAAACCAGTAGCTCTATTGTCGAGAAGACCGGACGGGCGTTCGATTTATGACAAGCCGGCCGCATGGGCGCTCCGGATTTACTTCAGATTGAGCAACTTAAACAGCTGCGCGCAGTTCCTCGAACGAGTCCTGCAGACACTGCCTGTAAAATGCGGGGTCCGGAAGCATGTTCCGGCAACAGGTAAAACTGATTGCCATTGACCCGCCGATACTCGTAACGGCGTGAAACAACCCTGCCTGATCGACGAGCGGGCCGAATCCGAGGATGTCGTGTAAGCGTGAGCCACGCAGGTACAGGTCAACCGGAGGGCCGGGCACGTTCGAGACCATCGTGTGCAAGGGCGTTGGTATACGCTCGCTCAGGCCCTCCGCCGTGACGGCGCGCAGACCCAATGCCAGCCAGCCCGGAGAGAGGCTGTTGGCGATATCGGTCATCGAGCGCACCCCGATGGCTTTCGCGTAAGTCTTGGACTTGATCGCACCGGAGCGCACCGCGTTCAGTCTTTCCAGCGGATCGGCGATGTCGGTGCGTAGCGGAATGCGCATCATGCTAATGGAATTGCCTGTCGATTCGGTACCGGCGATGTCGCGCGTATTGATCGGGGCGCCGGCGACCATCGATTCTTCAGGCAATTCGTCCTTGGCGACCAGGTAGCGGCGCAGACCTCCGCCAACAATGCTCACAACCACATCGTTAATCGTTGTGCCTTGAACGTGATTCTTGATTTCCCGGACCTGTTCGAACTCCATGCGTAACGCGTCGCTGACGAGATGCCCGGATACGCGCCGGTTAAATCGAGTCTTGAATTTCTGGGCGAACTCCGTCTTCTTGTCCGAACGCTTGTTCGCCTGTCTGACGGCCGGTATGAACTTTCCCAGTGTCTCTGCGAGTTCTGTCGATCGCATGAAGCCATTCATATATGAGCGCCACATCAGGTCCATTGCCCCGGGTACACGTTCGGGCTGCCAGTCATCGTCGCTGTTGTCCGGCGTCTCATCCTGCCGAAAGGAGTGCAGGGCATTGATTATTTCTGCAGCGGAGACGCCATCAATCGCCGCATGGTGAACTTTGAGAATTATCGCGAAACTCCCATCTGGAACACCCTCGATGTTGTTCAGACCACCAACGACGTGAGCTTCCCAAAGAGGACGTTTCAGGTTCAGCGCTTGACCGTGCAGGTTGGCTATCAGCGAACACAGTTGCTGCCAGTTGCCGGGTTTCGGCAACGCCTCATGGAATACGTGGGATTTGAGGTCAAAATCCTTGTCTTCTATCCAGTAGGGTTTGTCAGCGCCGAATGGAGTACGCAGCAGTTTGCGGCGAAAGATCGGCGATTTCTTCAGATTGGTCTCGAAATGTGAAAATACCCCATCGAAAGAGAGAGTACCGGGCGGCGCCGTCGACCGGTCGTAGATCATTACGGCCGTAATATGCATCGGAGTGCGTGCCGACTCCGCTTGCAAAAACACATTGTCTAATCCGCTGAGTTGTTTCACGGGACTGACTCCTGGCGCGTTATTGCATGATACCTTGGTTGCGGGTGCTAGAATATCCGCAGACAAGCAAAAAAGCAGCGGTATCTTCGACAGCAGGTAAACACAATGAAACAACTCGGTATCGTCGACTCGGCATTCGCCAATCTCGAACATCCCAATGCACCGCAGCAGGTCGGAGGGCTCGGAATCTACGACCCGTCTACGGCACCGGGTCAGTTCGTGCGCTTCAAGGACGTACTCGAGAGCTTCGAGCAGAGGCTGCATCGTGTTCCGCTGTTTCGAACACGGCTCGTTGACGTTCCGCTGGGTCTGGATCGGCCTTACTTTGTCGTCGACAGTAACTTCGACGTCGAATTTCATATTCGACATATCGCATTGCCGAAACCCGGGGACTGGCGGCAGCTTTGTATTTTGGTGGCACGACTGCACTCCCGCCCACTGGATATGAGCCGCCCGCTGTGGGAATGCTATGTCATTGAGGGCCTCGAAAACATTCCCGGCATCGCGGAAGGTGCTTTCGCTGTTTATACGAAGATGCATCACTGCATGGTTGACGGCGCCGGCGGACAAGGGTTCATGATGACTTTGCATGATCTTGAGGCTAGCCCCAAGCCGGCAGAGGCGAAAGAGATTGAAGCCATCGCCGACACTCAGCCCGGAGATATTGGTTTGCTGGGCAGGGCCTTGTTCAACAAGGTCGTAACTGCGCCGGCCGAGATTGGCGGAGCAATTCGGCTCGGCACGGACATGTTGCGCACAGTAACGCGTATGCGCAAAGGTGATCTGCCCGACTTCACGACGGGTGGACCAAAAACCCGCTTTGACGAGCCCGTTAGCCCGCATCGCGTCTACAATGCGATGGCGCTAAGCCTCGATGAGGTCAAAGAGATCAAGAATCTGAGCGGTACGACGATTAATGATGTCGTCGTTGCCGTGATTGCGGGTGCGGTTCGGGAGTACCTGCTTGGCAAGGATGAGTTGCCCGATGAGCCTTGCGCTGTGGGAATTCCGGTGGACATGCGTAAGCGAAAAGGCGAGACTGACGATGCCAATCAGATCGGCAACATCATCGCCGAAATTCACACTAACGTGGCTGATCCGGTCGAGCGGCTGCAGGCAATCGCGGCGAGCATCGAAAAATCCAAACAGTTTATCGACACTCCGCTCGTTGACCTGACAAAAATCTCGGGGTACTTCAGCCCGATCATTGCCAAAACAGCTGCGAATCTCTATGTCGATCGCGAACTGACACGCTACCTGCCCACCGGTAACTGCGGCATCATCACCAATATTGTTGGTGCACCGTTGCAGCTGTATTGTGCCGGCGCCAAGCTGAGCCACTATCATTGCGTGGGCCTGCTCACGCCCGGGTGTGGCTTGTGTCACGCGGTCTTCAGTATGAATAACGAGATGTCGATATCCTTCCTGGCCGATCGCAAAGCGATCCCCGATCCCGAGCTATACGTCAAGTGTATTGAGGATTCCTGGGTCGAACTCAGAGATGCGGTGAAGAGTGCGGTAGCGACGAGCAAGACGTCTGGCTTTGGAGCGAAAGGCGCTGACGTCATTCCCGCAAAACGGCAACGCCGCAAGAAGGCCAGCTAAGCCGCCAAGGTTGCTCCGGGATAACCGTGAACACCGTCTCGCGTTTGCACTGATCGGTAGAACTATTTTATTAATATGTTGAAAAACAATATGTTATAGGGACACATTTATCTTGCAATAGCGAGATACACTCGTATAATACTCCTCATCGTTTGAGCAAACCGCTTCAGGAGTACATATCATGAGCAAGTTAGACGAAATCAAAAACAACGTTAGTGTCCGCGGAAAGTCTCTGCTGGGTACCGTTGCCGATATCATTGAGTCGATTACCAAGCGGAACATGGCATTCGCCAGCGATTTTGCCGGATTCGCCGTCGCCCAGGTTCGCCTGCCGACACAAGCGAACGATCTCGGTGACTACCGCGACCGCAGCAAGGCCGCCTACTCTAAGTTCGGTGGCAAGCTGAAGAATCACGGTAAGAACCTTGTCGCTGTATTGCGTGAAGTTCCGGGGCAAGTCAAGGACGCGTTGTCGGAAGATTCTGCTGCCAAACCTAAAGCTACGAAGAAGGTAGTGGCTAGGAAGGCACCAGCAAAGAAAGCAACAGCAAAGAAAGCAACAGCGAAAAAGGTAAAAGCGAAGAAAGCGCCCACCAAAAAGGCCGCCTAGTCCTCGCAGGTGTGACGAACTTTCGTCAACAACCAAATCAGGGGCCGGTGGAATTATTCACCGGCCCTTCTTGTTTTTGAGCAATCAGCCATGAATGACATCAGACTTTTGAAAAAACATGCGAATCGCCGCCTGTACGATACGGAAATCAAGAAATACGTGTCGATGGAGGAAATACGTGAATTGATCAATACAGGTACTGACGTCAAGATCGAAGACTCCAAGTCTGGTGACGATATTACGCGTCCGATATTGCTGCAAATCATGGCCGAGTGCGAACAGGACGATCGGCCGATGCTGTCGCCCGAAATGCTGATGGCGTTAATACGTCACTACGGCCACCCAATGCAGGATATCGTCGGACCCTACCTTGAAAACAGCCTGACTTTTTATATGCGTCAGGAAGCGCGACTGCGGCAACGCATGACCGGAATGTTTGAGTCGCTGGAGACAAAAAAAGGTGAGGCCAGTAAATCCAGCAGCGAGACTTTTGCCGCGATGCGCGACAACCTGATGAAAGCTCTCAGCTCAAGCAAGCGCGACTAAAACGCTCCTGGGAAAATTCTCCGCAGCGGTTACGACCAAAACGCCGCGACGCGCTCGATTGTCCAAAAAGCCGCAACTATCCCGATGCCATACTGTGGCACCTGCGTCAGCAATGGTTGCTGTTGCAGTGCAGATTCGCGCATTAAGTAGGCGAGCGCTAGCACTGTACCGATAAAAAAGACCTGACCGGCCTCCACGCCGACATTGAAGAAGAGTAGGGCTGCCGGTACATCTTGTTGCGGCAAGCCGGCTTGGAGCAATGCGCCAGCAAATCCGAATCCGTGTAGCAGCCCGAATACGAACGCAACGAGCCACGGCTGACGTATCGTCATGCTGTCAAAACCATTCTGTTTTCGCGCAAGCTCTACAGCAAGGAATAGAATACTCAGTGCGATGACAGCCTCGATCGGAGTCTGTGCCGGCCGGAATATACCGAGCGTCGCGACTGTAAGTGTAACGCTGTGTGCCAGAGTGAAAGCGGTCACGGCAATCATGACCTGACGCCCTTTATCCAGCAGTAATATTAGCGCCAGTACAAACAGAAGATGGTCGTAGCCGCTGAGAATATGGGTGATTCCGAAATTGAAATAGGTGGCCGAAGTTCCAGCAAGTCCGGTTCGCACCGCAATTTTCAGAGAAGGAGAGAATGGTGTCAGGCGTTCGATTTGACGCGATCCATCGAGCCGCTGGATGCGTACAAGTATATCTGTGTCGATGGCATCCAGTCCGTTGATGCCTAGCAGTCGTCCCTCCAGTCCTTCGGGACACTGGACTTGCCAGCTGGTCACCGTGAGCGCGTCGGTCCGAAACTCGCGCCGTTTCCCGTGCATCGCACAGTTGTCAGGCAATTCCGGGCGAAGATCGGCGAGGCTCTCAGCGTTTGATGTCTTCCACATCACGTCAAACGTGCCGGATGGTAGCTCGCGTATTTCCAGTAGGCCCGGCCGCAATTCGTCGGCATTAACGGCCGGCGTGCTCAGTGCAGCCAGTATGATACCTATCGACAGATTGCGCCTTAGCGACATTAACGAAGCTCTTTGAACTTGCCCGGCGGTCAATCGGGCCACTCGATTTTCACTGTATATCGATCCCGGAGTTCGCTGTACCTTGCGTCCAGTCCTTCCAGGCGTCGCTGCTGCAAGTACGCCTGACGCAATTCGTCTCGTGCAGTCTCCAACACCGGATCCGATGCATTGATCCACTCCATCACATAAGTAATATGAAATCCGAATCCAGATCGAATCGGTCCATTCCATCGCTTCTTGGGTAACTGCCGTAGATCGCTGGCGAATGATTCGCCAAACGTCTGCGCTATTAATGCCGGCGTACCGCGGAGTATTTGTCGTGGCAATGTACTGGCATCGCCGAATGTGTCGGGCGATTCTCCGCGTTGCATTGCTGACAGTATTTCGGTAGCGCGAATAGCCGCTTCGTCCGCATTGTCGGACTTTAGATAGATTTGTTGAAATGATATTCGTTCGGGCTCAGCAAATTTTTCCCGATGTAATTGTAGAAGCTCAAGGAGTTCGTCGTCCGTCGGTTCGAGAGTCGCGTTGCTGTCCTCAAGTAGAAATTGCAGTTTTTGCTGCAGGCGCCGACGTATGACGGGGTCACCTTGATCCAATCGCAGCGCCAACGCTTCCCGATAAGACACTTCTTCGCGAATGTACTCGTCGACCAGCGCATATAGCGTTTCCTGGTCCGGCTGGTGTCCTCGTGAACGGGCGTATCGGCTGGCCAGGATTTCTACCTGTTTCGCCGATATGAAGATTTCGGTAGACGCGGAGTCGATTGCTTGCGGTGAGCGAACTGCGGAATAGAGCGCAAACAATACCGCGCCTGCCAGCAGGAAATGGCCTAACGGATCGCGCGATAGTTTAGCGAGCCAGCGGAATCGCTTCACCAGATCAGCCGTTACTGGTGCACTGTATTGGCGAGTGCGGCGTCCAACGCGGTTACAATCTCGTCGATCTCGTTGCTGGTGGCTATCAAGGCCGGGCTGAGCGTGATCGTATTGTTGTACCCCGTTATGCTTCTGTTGGTGCGACCAATGAGGACGCCGCGGGCCTGACAATCGGCGACGATCTTCATTAGGACAGTCTCGTCCGCAGGCTCCTTGCTCACTCGATCTTTGACAAGTTCGATGCCGGCGAACAAGCCCTTGCCCCGCACATCGCCGATACAATCGTATTTTTTCTGAAGACCGAGCAGGCAATTCATCAGATAGTCGCCCATCTCAGCGGCATTCTGCATGAGGTTTTCCTCCTCGATGATTCGCAGGTTCTCGAGCGCGGCAGCCGGGCCCGCCGCACATCCACCAAATGTTGAGATGTCGCGGAAATAAGAGAGGGGCTCGCCGGCGTCCTTTTTGAATTCATTGAATATGTCTTCTGTCGTAACCGTGCAGGAAATGGCGGCGTAGCCGGAGGCAACACCCTTCGCGAGCGTCACGATGTCGGGCTTGATGTCGTAGTGCTGGTAGCCGAACCATTTGCCGGTCCGGCCCATCCCACAAACGACTTCATCAATATGCAGTAACACCTCGTATTTCTTACAGATTTCCTGGATAGTCTCCCAGTAGCCTTGCGGCGGAGTAATAACACCGCCGCCGGCGGTAATCGGTTCGAGAACGACGGCGCCGACGGTGTCCGGCCCCTCCCGGAGAATGACATTTTCGAGTTCGCGCGCAGCGCGCACGCCATAGTCTAATGTATCGTCGTACTGACATCGGTACTCGCAACAATGCGGCATCTCGACAAAACCCGGAGTGTACGGTCCGTATTGTTCCTTACGTTCGTTTTGTCCACCGGAACTCAGCGCTGTGATTGTCGTGCCGTGATAGTCGCGCTCGCGATAGACGATTTTGTGTTTTTTGCCGTCATACTTGTTGTGCGCAATCTGGCGAACAAATTTGTAGGCCTTTTCATTCGCTTCCGAGCCGGAATTTGAATAATAGACGCGGCTTAGTCCCGGCATCTTCTCCAGTAGGGCCTTCGCGAAAAGGGCACCGGGAATGCTGCCCGCAGTGCCGGCGAAGTAACACATCGTCAGAAGTTGATCGTGTACGGCCTTGGCGATGGTCTCGCGGCCATAGCCGACGTTGACAGTCCAAACGCCACCCGACGTTGCATCGAGAAATTCATTGCCGTCGGAGTCCCGGACGCGCATGCCCTGACCCTCGACAATCACCATAGGGTCGGTCGAGTCGAACTGCCGGTGTTGAATAAGATGGTGCCAGACATTGTCACGATCGATATCGATGATACTCTGCTGGCTTACCTCGTTTTCGGCGCGCGCCATAATGGACTCCGGTTAGGGGCGGTAACAAGTTGTCCATTGTGCCAGCGAGTTACATAGGATTAAATCCTATTCTTGTACAGCATTTTCTCCCAGCACCTGAGGACCGACAGCATGCCCCGTATGACACCCAGCGAAGCGTTTGTTGAGACCATGGCCGCACATGGCGTTACCGACATTTTTGGCATTATGGGTTCCGCTTTTATGGATGCCATGGACATCTTCGAACCGGCTGGTATTCGGTTCATTCCTGTTGTGCACGAGCAGGGCGCAGCCCACATGGCGGATGGCTATTCGCGCGTCAGCGGCCGGCAAGGCGTGTGTACAGGCCAGAACGGGCCAGGGATCAGCAACTGTGTTACTGGAATCGCCGCGGCTTTCTGGGCGCATTCACCCGTGGTCATCGTTACACCTGAAACCGGAACGATGGGAATGGGCTTGGGCGGTTTCCAGGAATGCAACCAGTTGCCGATGTTTCAGGAATTTACCAAGTATCAGGCGCACCTTAACAATCCGGCCCGGATGGCCGAATTCACAGGCCGTTGCTTCGATCGGGCGCTCTCAGAAATGGGCCCAACACAGCTCAATATTCCAAGAGACCTGTTTTATGGCGACATCGACGTCGAGATACCGCAACCGTCGCTGCTCGATCGCGGGCCGGGGGGGGAGAGATCCCTGTCAGAGGCTGCCGAGCTGTTGAGCAAAGCGCACTTTCCGGCGATTGTTGCTGGTGGTGGCGTCGTTAATTCCGGGGCTGTTGGGGAGTGCAAAGCACTGGCGGAGCGACTGGGTGCGCCGGTCGTAAACAGTTACCTGCACAACGATACTTTTCCAGCGAACCATTCGCTTTGGTGCGGGCCGCTGGGTTATCAAGGGTCGAAGGCCGGAATGAAGTTGATCAGCGAAGCTGATGTCGTACTCGCATTGGGCACCCGGCTCGGGCCGTTCGGTACGCTGCCACAGCACGGGATGGACTACTGGCCGCAGGATGCGAAGATTATCCAGGTCGACGCCGACCATAGGATGCTGGGATTGGTTAAGAATATCTCCGTCGGTGTCTGTGGCGATGCCGCGGCGGCGGCGCGATCGTTGTTGCAGCGGCTCGAAAACAAAGTACTCACCTGCGATGCGACCAAAGACCGCCGTGCGACTAAAATCAAAGAGGAAAAGGACCACTGGGAAAAGGAACTCGACACGTGGATACATGAGAAGGACGACTACAGCGTTGAGGCAATCGCGAGGGCCGGGGAGGGTTTCCTGCACCCACGCCAGGCGTTGCGTGAATTGGAAAAGGCGATGCCCGAGGACGTGATGGTGTCCACCGACATCGGCAACATCAATTCCGTGGCGAATAGTTATTTGCGATTCGACAAGCCGCGCAGTTTTTTTGCTGCGATGAGTTTCGGCAATTGCGGATATGCGTTTCCGACGATTATCGGTGCGAAAGTTGCGGCTCCTGAACGTCCGGCGATTTCGTACGCTGGCGATGGTGCTTGGGGTATGAGCATGGGGGAGACCATGACTTGCGTACGCGAGGATATTCCGGTCACGGCTGTCGTATTCAACAACGGCCAGTGGGGTGCGGAGAAGAAAAATCAGGTCGACTTTTATGGCCGTCGCTTCGTCGCCGGAGAACTGGACAATCAGAGCTTCGCCGGCATCGCGAAAGCAATGGGCGCCGAAGGTGTGATCGTCGACAGGCTTGAAGACGTCGGATTGGCTCTCGGGAACGCCGTCGACGCACAGATGAATGATGGTAAGACAACGATCGTCGAAATTATGTGTACGCAGGAACTTGGTGATCCGTTCCGCCGGGACGCCTTGTCTAAACCCCTGCGGCACTTGGACAAGTACAAGGCCTACGTCTAGCGAGTGCGCGTAATGGGCCCTTCCATTCTCGCGATCAATGGCGGTTCATCAAGTCTGAAATGTACCGTGTTCGAGGTCGCCGGGCACGGCCTCGAGGAGCGGTCGAGTTTCAATATTTCCCAAGTTCCTGCTGAAAATCAGGGGCACGTCAGTTGCCTGAACGATGTACTGGAGCAAATTCGCCGAAAAAATGATCTGGGCCGTCTCGCGGCCGTTGGGCATCGGGTTGTCCACGGTGGCGATCTTTTCCGGCAACCGGTGTGGGTCGATGCGACAGTGCTGGCAGACCTGCTTACACTGGTTGCACTGGCACCGCTGCACCAGCCGATCAATTTGGCGCTGATTGAAGGTTGCGCACAGGAATTTCCGGGCGTTCCGCAGCTTGCGTGTTTTGATACAGCGTTTCACCAGCAGATGCCGGACGTGGCGCGTAACTATGCATTGCCGCAATCTCTGACGGATGCCGGAATTCATGCCTACGGGTTTCATGGCATGTCCTACGAATTCATTTGGAGCAAACTGCAGTCACTGGACGAGGCGGCTAGGGACAAGCGAATCATCATTGCGCATCTTGGTGCCGGCGCAAGTCTCTGCGCGATCAAAGCAGGTCAGAGCATTGCTACCACCATGGGCTTCAGTACTATCGACGGCATGCCAATGGCCACGCGTTCGGGCAGCATTGATCCGGGCGTGTTAATTCACCTGCTCCGTGAACGAGGTATGACACCTGATCAGCTGGAGAGTCTTCTGTATAAGGAAAGTGGCTTGAAGGGCATTTCTGGTCTGTCAGGGGGCGTGCGAGAATTATCGGTCTCCCACGACCCACGCGCGCATGAGGCGATTGAGTTTTTCGTGTATCGGGCATCACGCGAGATTGCGAGTCTTGCTGGTGCGCTGGGTGGTCTCGATTCGTTGGTATTTACTGGCGGTATCGGGGCAAACAGTACTTCAATCAGGCGGCACATCTGCGCCGCCTGCAATTGGCTGGGCGTCGAAGTTGATCATGAGGCGAATAACAAGTCGGAAGAAACGATTAATGCTCGCAACGCAGCCGTCGATGTCTGGGTCATCCCGACGGACGAAGAGACCCAGATTGCTAACCATGTATTGCGTATGTTGAACCTGCCGCAAAAATGTTGAGATCCTGCATGGTAAGAACCAACAAAAACGCAGTCATCAGCACGATTGTTTCCCTCATGCTCTGGGCGCCACCATGCCTGGCCGGTATCGATGAGACGATCAACGAAGCTTTCCGCCCCATTGCGAAAGCGATGGTCAATGTTGTGTTTTATTCGGTGCCGATCGGTGAGTCACAGATGCCATTGATCGTTGTATGGCTGATCGCCGGTGCGCTGTTTTTTACGATTCGCCTGCGCTTTATCAATATTCGAGGATTCGGGCATGCGATACGAATTGTAGCTGGCAAAGAAGACAAAGAACCGAAGGCGCCGGGTGAGGTCACACATTTTCAGGCGTTAACGACCGCAGTGTCCGGAACGGTGGGTGTAGGCAATATCACACACGTTGCGGTTGCTATTTCAATCGGCGGGCCGGGAGCTACATTTTGGTTGATCGTGGCCGGTTTCCTCGGCATGGCGTCGAAGTTTGTCGAGTGCACTCTGGGCGTGAAGTATCGGCAGATAAATGCCGACGGGTCGGTCTCCGGTGGACCGATGTTTTATCTGGACAAAGGACTGGCCGAGCGCAATCTACCGCGGCTTGGTAAGGCTATGGCCTGGTACTACGCGGTGTGCATTATTCTGGGCTGTCTCGGTGTCGGCTGCATGTTCCAGGCCAATCAGGCCTACGTGCAATTCGTCAACGTAACCGGCGGGGATGCGAGCATGTTTGCAACCAGGGGCTGGCTGTTTGGCGGAATTCTCGCCGTCTTGACGGCGCTTGTAATTGTTGGTGGCATCAAGAGCATCGCCAGAGTTACCTCGAAGCTGGTCCCTTTCATGGCGTTACTCTATGTGGGCACTGCACTTGTGATAATTGGAGCTAATTTCACCGCACTGCCTGCCGCCTTTGGCATGATCATGAGTAACGCGTTCAGTCCCGATGGCGTAAAGGGCGGGGTGATCGCGGTTCTAATTCTTGGATTTCGACGAGCCGCATTCTCCAACGAGGCTGGCATCGGCTCGTCGGCGATCGCACATTCAGCGGTCAAGACCGAGGAGCCTTTGACACAAGGCTTCGTTGCTATGTTAGAGCCATTTATCGACACCGTAATTATCTGTACGATCACGGCGTTGGTAATTATCCTTACTGTCTACGACCCAGCCATGCTCAACGATGGCACGATCAGCGGTGTCGAGCTGACATCGAAAGCGTTTGCAAGTGTGCTGCCGTGGTTCCCCTATGTTCTAGCTGTTGTCGTCATACTGTTCGCGTATTCCACGCTTATTTCCTGGTCGTACTACGGCATGGAGGGATTTATTTACATTTTCGGCGCAAAGCGCGCATCGAAGGCAACCTTCAACACAATCTATTGCCTGTTCGTTATTGTCGGATGTACGACTCAGCTAGATGCCGTTCTCGATTTTAGCGATGCAATGGTCTTTGCAATGGCATTCGCGAATGTGACGGGGATGTACTTGCTTGCGCCGCTCGTAAGAAAGGACCTGGATGCCTATTGGATTAGAGTGTCGAGAAACAAAAACAATGCGTGACCTAGAGCGAGAATCATCTTGACGCCAGATCAATTGATGCTTTTCGTTTTGTTATTCTTCGTCTTCGTGTTTCTAATCTGGGGACGATGGCGCTACGACCTGGTCGCATTCACTGCATTACTCGCCGCACTTCTGACCGGCCTTGTACCTTCCGACCTGGCCTTCTCGGGATTCGGGCATCCCGCGACCGTCATTATTGCCCTGGTACTTATCGTGAGCCGCGGCCTGTCCAATTCAGGCGCAATCGAGATCGTCGCGCGTTACGTCATCGATGCATCGCGTAAGCTGTCGACGCACATCACTATCATGTCGGGTCTCGCCGCGGGCCTTTCAGCATTGATGAATAATGTCGCGGCACTCGCACTGCTGATGCCGGTCGATATGCAGGCGGCGAAAAAAGCCTGCCGAAGTCCATCCCTGACATTGATGCCGCTGTCGTTCGCCTCGATTCTTGGTGGCATGATCACGCTAATCGGCACACCGCCGAATATTGTCATCGCCGAGTTTCGCGGTGATGCATTGGGTGAACCGTATCGAATGTTCGATTTTGCGCCGGTCGGACTTGCCTGTGCCGCCGTCGGCGTCGCCTACGTAGCGCTTATTGGCTGGCGGTTGTTGCCAGCAGCGCGAAAGTCAGCCGACGCGGGTAAGGACCTGTTCGATCTCGCGGATTACATCGCCGAGGCGCGTGTCCCGGAGGGATCACAGGTCATCGGCAAACGCGTGCGTGATCTCGACAAGAGTGCGTCGAAAAGCGGGGTCGACATCATAGGGCTCATTCGACGGGGTCGTCGCATGCCGGGGCTTGCGCGGAAGACCGAAATCAAAGCTGGCGACATACTCGTGATCGAAGCCAGCCCGGATAGTCTGGACGAAGCGCTAGGTGCATTGGAGCTCGAATACGTTGGCAAGGGCAAAGGCCTGTTGGGCGATGATGACCTGATATTAAATGAAGTGGTACTGCCAGAAACTTCCAGCCTGGTCGGACGGTCGGCAACATCGGTTCGCATGTTGTATCGCTACCGCGTGGCGCTCGTTGGTATATCACGCCAGGGCAAACGCTTTCGAGCAAACGTCCGCAAACTCGAGTTGCGCTCCGGTGATGTACTGTTGTTGCTCGGGGGCGATGAACGTCTTGCCGATGTTACAGGACGCCTTGGATTACTACCGCTCGCGGATCGCGGCCAACGTGTCCTGCAACGCGACAAGGCGTGGCTTGCCGTCGGCATTTTCGGGGCAGCAATTTTCGTCGCGAGCGTTGGGCTTGTGTATCTGCCCATCGCGCTTGGTTGCGCAGTGGCTTTATACGTGCTCCTCAACATCGTGCCGATTCGGGACGTCTATACGTCGGTAGAGTGGCCAGTGATCGTGCTGTTGGGTTCCATGATCCCGATCGGGGGTGCGTTGCAGTCGACCGGTGGCACATCGCTCATTGCCGGAGGCATCGTCGATCTGTCGGCGGGCTTTTCGCCGGTCGTCGTACTGACATTGCTTGTTATTGTCACGATGACCTTGTCCGATGTCATGAATAACACGGCGACTGCAGTCATTGCCGCGCCGATCGCCGTTGAAATTGCGACACGGCTGGAAGTCAGTCCTGACCCTTTTCTCATGGGTGTTGCCGTCGCAGCGTCCTGCGCGTTTCTTACACCTATAGGACACAAGAACAACACCTTGATTATGGGTCCCGGGGGCTATCGCTTTGGCGACTATTGGCGCATGGGATTGCCGCTCGAGATTCTGATTGTTGTGGTGTCGGTTCCGGCAATCATCACAGTGTGGCCGATGTGATTACTGGCAGTGCGCTCGCGATGCGATTTTATGTCAACGACTTGTCGCAAAATGCTCGAATGCGGCGTCAAAAACTGACAAAGATTGGACAAATAGTTCGAATTGTCAGTCTTTTGAATCTCCTAACTAGTTGAAAAATAAATAATAAAAAATCCTGTCCTGCCGTCGTGTTTTTGGCATGCCGATTGCAATTCTTTTGCTTGTAAGCAGCACCTTTTGTGGTGCGACCGTTGGGAACAAGCAACCGGAGAGAATCATGTCGAAGGCGAAAGTTCAGGACTGGACAGACAGCATCGTGCTGTTGAAATTCGACCAGCACAAGGATGTGAAATATCAAGTGTATCGGGAAGAGGAAAAACACTTCCTTGAAATGCGCGATCCCGAAGATACGCACATCCACACACTGGAATTACCGGACGGAATGAAGCTCGAAAAGTCGAGCTACGAGGTCTTGTTGCGCTACGTACTGCTCGACGTCGTTGCGCATTGATGAGCTGTCGATGTCAGCGTTGGCTCGCCGCGTAGTTCTCGACGGCTTGCCATACGCGTAACAGGTTCTCGCCCAGGATCTTTCGGATATCGTCCTGGCTGTAACCGCGTTCCAGCAGGCCTCTGACCAGGTTCGGGTAACTGGAGACGTCCTTCAGGCCGATCGGCAACGAGTCGCCGACGCCGTCATAGTCTGAACCGATGCCGACGTGGTCTACGCCGACGAGCCTGACGACATGATCAAAGTGATCGAGTACGTCGTCGAGCGAGGCGAAAGGTAACGGTCCGTGATCTTGCGCGTATATTTCCGCATACGATCGGTAGATGTCTTTCTCGTTCAGATCAGAATTTTCGGACAGGTATTCTTTCATCGCATCCGATCGGGCATCGCCATAGTCTCTGGCGGTCTGTGTAATAAACGTGGAGCCGAAGTTGATCTGAATAACGCCGCCGTTTTTTGCAAGCGCGACAATCATCTCGTCACTCATATTGCGCTCGAAGCCGGGAGTAAAGTGCCGGGCTGACGAATGCGAGGCGATAACCGGTACTTCACTAATTTCCATCGTTTGCCAGAACGCATCGTCCGAGACATGGCTGATGTCGACAATGATGCCCAGCCGGTTCATTTCTTTCACGACTTGCATGCCGAACTCGCTTAAGCCCTGCCATTGCCGATTGTCGTCGTAGGATGAATCGGAAATGTGATTGGACAAGCTGTGCGTCAGCGTAATGTAGCGTATGCCGCGGTCGTAGAAATGTCGCAGATTTGCCAGATCGCCTTCAACAGGCGATCCGTTTTCCATGCCCATCGGCAGTGAGATGAGGTTCGAGTCGAACTGTCGCCGAACGTCCGCGACGCTGCGCGCAATGGCGAATTTTTCTGGCGCCTTTACGACAAAACCCTCCACCATATCGATCAGCGATTCGGCGACTTCTTTCGATCGACCCTCACTTTCGAGTTCCGCTGGCGTGTAGATCGACATGAACGGCGCGTTAAGGCCGCCGGCGACAGCACGCGGATAGTCGAAATCCCCATCCTCGGTCGCCTCAGAAATATCTGCGGGTCTGCTGTCGAGTCGATACGGCACGTCGATGTGCGTGTCGACAATAATGCTGGACCGGGAAATCTCCTGCGCTAGCATTGCGAAATCCGTTGCTCTGGCAATGGAGGAATCGCTGGCGTCTTTTTCGCAACCCGCGAGCAGTAGGCTGAGGGCGGCAAGCGCCGCGGTTTTGTAGATCATCGGTGGATATTTCGCTGGTTTGAGCGGTCGAAGATTGTAACAATAGGGAACTGCTTGGTGCAGTAAATTAGACGGTTCCAGCAACAGGAGCGTAACGATGAGCAACGACAATCCCCCGGTAGACGACGCGTTCGTTGATGATCATGATGGCGGCAAGCCCATTGAGGAAAACCTCAAATCGCGGGCTACCTGGACGCGTCTCCTCTTCATGGTAATTTCCTACTGCCTGCTGAGCATCGCAGGGTTTGTAGGCTCGTTCGTGATTGTGCTCGGCTTTCTCTGGGTGTTGTTCACGGGCGAGGTGAATCAGCAGATTCGTCAGGTCGGGCAGAGTCTCGCAGCCTACATCTACGAGATCATTCGATACCTGACGTTCAATACGGACGACAGGCCGTTCCCGCTCGGCAATGATTGGCCGTCAGGCACCGAAAAATAGCCAAATAGTAGATCGACAACGCTAGATCGATAATTCGCGCTGGCCCGGCTGCCAGTGCGTGAGATTGATATGCGCGCCGCCGATGCCGAGGCCACGGACCCATTTGGCGGCGGCATCGAGTGTGACCCAGGTTCTGACCTTGCCCTTGGTCGTTTCGGCCGTCACCGGGCCGTTCGGCGTTCGAGCCTCAATATGGAACCGTGCGCCTCGGGCGATGATGTGGATATTCTTGATGGCGCCCGCGGCAACCATCGCCTTCAACATTCGTTCATCCATTCCTTTTCCCCGGAAATAGCTCGGTTTGTTCTGGGACTAAGATGCCGGCCTGGTCGCAGTGCCGACGAATCAGCACCTCGACCATGTTTGCCACGCTGCGGTGCTCCCTCGCGGCCGCGACACGCACGGCTTCCTTGATGCCGGGCTCTATGCGCAGGTTCAGCGTGGAGATTTTGGTCTTGGCCATGCAATACATTGTATCGAAAAAGAACTGCAAATGTAACGCATTATATTAGTAGGCTTCCGCAATCCTGTTGCGGCCCTAATCTGCGCTGGCCATTCGCCCGCAAAACAAGTAGAAAAAGACCTGATACATTGACGCCGGTCGGAGGAGATTCAACATGGAACAGACTGTATTTATGATCTGCATGTTTTTTGGCGTAACGTCGGTAGCGCTCATCGCGTTCACCCTGTTGGCGATTGTCCTCGGGCGAATCAAGGTCTAACCAACTGTTGCGGGAATCGATGCAGATCAAGAGTGTCAATCTCGGCAGCGCCGAGACCATTACGCACGGTGAGGAAACGCGGACCACAGGGATATGCAAGCGTCCGGTTTCAGGTAAAGTCGAGGTGACCGAACTGGGCTTGCGCGGCGATCACATACTCAATGTGAAACACCATGGTGGCGTGGATCAAGCTGTATATGCTTACAGCGTCGAGGACTATGAGTGGTGGACAGCGAAGACAGGCCGTGGATTTCAGGCCGGCCTTTTCGGCGAGAACCTGACGATTGCGGGACTACCGAGCGACATGTATGTCGGCGATCGCCTGTTAATTGGCGATCTCGTGCTGGAGGCAACGTCTGCTCGCATACCCTGTGGGACATTGGCGACGCGCATGGGAGATCGTGGATTTGGCTCGACATTCAGAAAGGCCGAACGCCCGGGGACTTATTTTCGAGTGCTCAATCCTGGCGCTGTTTCAAGTGGTGACTCGGTTACCATGGTCGAAGCGGATATGGGTACAGTAACTGTGCTTGATTTGTTTCGTTTCGCCTATGAAACGAGTCACGATGCCGATCAGCTGCGCCGGTTTCTGGATGCGCCGATCGCTGAAAGGATCAGGGCGAAGATTGAAGGCAAACTGGCAAAAACATAGGTCCCGACCGTGTCACGCGGTTTCTGCCTTTGCCAGGAGTTCATTCCAATCGTCAGATGCGCGCGCCGCTTCCACCTTTTGTCGCATGCTCTCGATTCTGTCGTTAATCTGTTGTTCAAGCGCCTGAAAACGTGGGTCATTCCGCAAGGGCTCGATAATCGGGTCCTCATCAAAGGGCCAAGCATCAAACGATTGTGAACTGACGAAGCCTTCATCCACCGCCTCGATCAATGCCTCGATCGCCGCATTCGGCCGCCCTTGCAGCGTGAGAATATGTACGTCCTTGATTCCGTGGCCAGCCATGCCGAGACGCGGCAATTGCTCGACTACCGGTTGTGCTTGGTCGAGCAGTCTTTTCGCGTGCCCCGGTTTGTTACGTTTTTGTTCGATGTAAGCGAGCAGCACAGCGGCATGTACGTTCTTGCGGTTAATTGGTGCATTACTATCCTCGGCCAACGCCGGGTTTCCTTGCAGCAAATAGTCGTATGCTCGATCGTAGTCTCCCGTCATGATCGAGGCGCCCACCATTATCGGGTAGGTGAAATGAGCTGGAAACTCGGTAGCATCCGTCAGGCTCTCGAGAATCTCGAGAGATCCTTCGTAGTCACGGGTTACGTAGTGCCAGTAGCTGGCGCCAACCGGGTAGAGCGGGTGATCTTCAGGAAACTTGCTGACGAACTCAGCAATTGCCTCGTCGTCACCAAAATCCTGATAGATCGCAAGCAAATTGCCACCGGACATCGGATCCTGGCTCAATTCGATCTCGCGCAATCCCCACGCGACAGCTTCATCGAGCCGTCCCAGCTTTTGTAAATGATTGCTCATGTAATTATAGGGCGTCGCCCATTCCGGGAAGATCCCTGCTGCCCTGATCAGCATCTCCGTTGACTCGGTGTTCTGTCCGCGTTTTGCGTAGAAACTCGGCAGATTGACGTAGGGAATACGGCTGAGCGGGTCGATCGCGAGAGCTTTGGTTAATAGTTCGATCGCCGCATCTGTATTTCCCTCAGCTTCTCGCAGCGATGCGAACCAGACATAGGCATCTGCAAAGTTGCGGCTAAGTGCAACCGCCGTCTGGAAAGAGCTTGCGGCGTCGAGGTTGCGGGAGTCTGCCTCGGACATTTCCCATTGCATCATTTGTAGCAGGCCACGCACCCCGTAGGCCTCGGCGAGCTGCGGGTCGACCGCCATAGCTTTATCGATGGCACTGGTTGCAACGGAGATTGCCTCTGACGGCGTTATCGATTTATGGTTGGACAGAAGGACCAGAACAGTTTGTGCCAGTGCCGCGTGTGCCTGCGCGTAGTCCGGGTCAAGTTCGATCGCTCTTTCAAACTGATCGCGCGCCTCATTGAGCGACACAAAACTGCGCTCGGAAAGGTTCGCTCGTCCCTGTACGTATTCGGCGTAGGCTTCAATACCGTCGGTTGGAATGGTCGCGAGCCGTAGTTCTTCTGCAGGCGTCAACGCGGCTCGAAGCGACGTTGCTATTCGTGCGCTTATCTCACTTTGTATCTCGAACACATTCTGAATTGTCAGCGCTTCGTCGTAGGTAGAGGCCCAGATGTGTTCGTCGGTTGCAGCATCTATGAGCTGCACAGTAATGCGTACCTGGTCGCCCGAGCGCTGAACGGCTCCCTCAACGACGGTCGCAACGCCAAGTTCTCGCCCTATCTGTCGCATGTTTTTTGTCGTATCCCGATATTCGTTGACCGATGTTCGGGAGATAACGCGTAGCGACTCAACATCAGACAGACGCGTGAGTATGTCGTCATGAATGCCGTCGGCGAAGTACTGGTTTTCCGCTTCGGTGCTGCGACTGGAGAACGGCAAAACTGCTATCGAGTCACGCGCCAGCGACGCTACGGCGGGCGTTTTGCTATTTCTCAATCCAGTGACGTTGAAGGTAATCGAAACGCCAAGTGCCAGAACCAGCAGGGCGATAATGACCCTGTTCATTCCGCCGCGTGAGCGCGGCTCATAGCTCGATCTGTCGATGTCACGTTCTCGCCTGACGCCTTCCCGTGTGACTTCGAACACCCAGGCGATTATCAGCGCCAACACAAAACCGCCAACCACTATCAAGATGTAGATCTTGAAGAACGAATCAGGAGCACCGAACGTAGGTAGCAGCACAGATCCCGCTTCAATGAGAATCCAGGCGACTAACGCATAGGCCGCAGCAACGTTTAGCACGTTGCGTCGTCGAAGTTCTGTTACGAAGGTAGACATAATAGGATTATGGCGTGATTCGACTCTGTGCGCAGTATGCGAGTTCCGCGCGCCACCGAAAAAATAATTCTTCGGTATCGCATTCATGTTGCCGACATATCCGGGAAGCCAGAAGCCAACCCTGACGACGCGAGGGGAAACTTACTCCTCAAAAACCTGATTGCGAACGCGATCGGATTTCCCGTGGTGGCCCAGCGCGGACTCGCGATACCCGTGGTCCCGGTCTCGGTATTTACCTCGCGACCCTGGTGGCAGAGGTGCATGACGGCGCCCCCAGGTTGACCAGGCCGGACCAGAACGGCGCTCATTTCGAGTGCCGCATGCCTCTGTAGCTTAACATAACGTTTTGGCGACTGGTCGTTTTATTCAGCGAATACAATAGCTTGGCCACGAGACACTCAGTCGGACTTGAAATTTCAATCCAAAGATATCAAAATGATATCAAATTGAATTACCGAAGGAGAACGACATGATTCGCGAAGAAGTAAGAACCGTATCGTCCGGCTATCTGATGATCGTCTTGTTATTGCTGGGACAAATCGCGACAGGATTCGCTATTTTCCTGGCGCTGCGAGCTCAGTCTATTGGCGGAGCGCTGTCGGCAATCGTCGTATTCGCGGTCGTATTGGTGTGCTGGGCGGGTCTTTTCATGGTCCATCCAAACGAAGCCAAAGTCTTGCAGTTGTTTGGCAAATACGTTGGCACAACCCACGAGCCGGGTCTCAAATGGGCAAACCCGTTCTTTGCGAAGGCCAAGGTTTCGACGCGCGTCAGGAACTTCGAGAGCGGCAAACTGAAGGTCAATGACTCAAATGGTAGCCCGATCGAGATCGCCGCGGTCGTCGTATGGAAGGTTTTCGACACGGCCGAGGCGCTATTCGAGGTCGATGATTATGAACAGTTCGTGCAGATTCAAAGCGAGTCGGCACTACGAAACTTGTCGACAACCTATCCCTACGAACCGCATGAAGGCGAGGGTACAGCGCTACGAAGTCATCCTGCCGAAATCGCGCAGGCGCTTCGCAAAGAAATCCAGGACCGCCTGGAGCAGGCCGGTGTCACCGTTATCGAGGCCCGAATCAGTCATCTGGCTTACGCACCCGAGATCGCGAACGCAATGCTGCGACGCCAACAGGCATCCGCCATTATTGCTGCGCGCCAATTGATCGTGCGCGGTGCGGTAGGAATGGTGGACATGGCGCTGGATGAGTTGCGTGAGCACCACGTCGTCGAACTCGATGAAGAGCGCAAAGCCGCAATGGTCAGCAATCTGCTCGTTGTGCTTTGCAGCGAGGAGAGCGCGCAGCCCGTTCTGAATACTGGCTCGCTATACACGTGATGATCCCGCAGGCCACGAACTAGTTCGGAACTCACAATGGCAACACGCAAATCGTTTGCGCTGCGAATCGACGCGAAAACGCTGGAGGCCATGCAGCGTTGGGCGAAGGACGACTTGCGCAGCCTCAACGCACAGATCGAGTTTGTGCTGCGAGGTTCACTGCGCGAGTCTGGCCGCTTGCCGCGTCAGGCAGACGATGAGGATCCTTCGAACGGTGATAGCATTGAGTAATGTCGATCACGTTCATCTCGATTGCCTCAGTAGCGCTTGCCCTGATAACAGCGGGCTGTATCGCCTACGTTGCCTGGGATTTGACGTCCGACGATAAGCAGACTGGCGATAAGCAGACTGACGGGTCCGCCGCCGACGAGCCGCCAGATTATCAATAGAATCTAGCGGTCGCGCGATACTGCTCGATCAGAACGGCGTCCGGATCGCTGCTTGGTTTTTCTCTCCGCTTTTTGCTCGACCGAGCGCTTTGCGACGCGTTCCTGACGCGGCGGCTCGGCGCGAGGTGCCTGGCGCTGCGGTTCGGCACGTCGCGTTTGGCGCTGCGGTTCGGCGCGAGCTGCCTGGCGCTGCGGTTCGGCACGTCGCGTTTGACGCGGCGATTCGGCACGTCTCGTTTGGCGCTGCGGCTCAGATCGTCTCGTCTGTCGGACCTGCGCGGTGCGACGTGTCTGCACTACAGGTTCGGATTGTCGTAGCCTGGGCGTTGGCTCAGCGCGTCGCTGCCGGGTTGAATCGGTCCTTGTTCGGGCACGAAATTGCACCGGTTCACGACTGCTACTACGGACCGCGGTTTGACGTCTCTGTGCAGGTGATCGCTCGTGACGGTCAATGTTGTTATTCACAGTCTGTCTTTGGTTGTTCAATCTTGGTACGCGACTCGGCGTAACATCCCTGCCTCGATTCGAATGCTGGCGGTTTCTTGTTGCACGTTCATTAGCAACAAAATCCCGTCGGTTGGCACGCGGCTGCCAGCGATCGCCGCCGTAGTAGCGATTAATCGTCACATTGGGGTTACTGCGGACGTAGGTGTTGTTGTGAACATTCATCGACGGCCGTCGGTACCACCAACGATTCCGGTAGGAGTGGCCGTAGTAAGGGTGGCCGCGATAGCTGTGATGGAACACGCTAAGGCTGTCGGAAAACCACCCGATCGAGAATGCAGTCGTAACGCCCCAGAAGCGACCGCGATCGAACGCGTACGTCGACGAGTAAGGGTAGTAATACACCGGGTACGGGCGCGGATAGTAGTAATAGACTGGACGCGGTTGATAGACAACGACTCGCTCTGGCTCGTAATAAGGTACATAAATAACGTCATCGGCGATCGGAACGATCTCGATAATTCCTTCGTCGCGCGTGACATTCTGGTAGGCATCACTTTTCAGGTTTCCTGCCGCATACGCCCGGTCACGAAACGTTTCTATTGCGGCGACGACATCCGTCTGCTGAGATACAACGGCTTCGCCGAGACGCCAGGTCCAATCGATGTCGTCATTGAGCAGCTCAACGACTTCTGGGTAGTTAATGAGAGCAACGACGGAGTCGTCCCAGTCGGGATCGGGTTTGAGAGATGGATCGATCTCCAGCGCCTCCAGAAACCGGGCCGAATCCACAATTTGTAACGGATAAGCGGACGCAGGCAGGACGACTGCCAGCAGATCGTCCGGATAGAGCGCGATCGGGCCAACCAGCTCCTCGAGGTCCACCGCCGACAGCAACGGAATATTTTCATTGCCGGTCGCCTGTTGCGACGTATCCGCCGAGTGTATGCCGACGTCAGCGTTGACGTATTCGCCAATAATCTCGCCGTTTTCATCAACGGGGACCTGTGCCAGTGCTATGACTGGCAGCAAGGTCGCCGACACAAACGCAGCGAGCAGCGTTCGAGCCAGTCCAGATTCTGCTATCAATCGGTTATTCATACAGCCTCCCGGTCCGGTCTGTCTTATGGACCTGTCCAACTTGAGGCAAATAGTAGCGCCGCGTAGCTGAACCAAGGCTTAACCGTGAAACTTCTGGGTCGCGGCGTTATGGCAATATCGTTTCAGTCGTCCTCGCCGCCCGCCCAGGCCAGGAATTTCCAGCCGTCGTCTGTGCGTACCAGGATGTCCGTGTAACGCCCGTTAACAGTCTCAATGCCGCCATCCTTTTTCTTCTGCTCGTTGGCGCTGGTGTAGAGGTAGTGTGCGACCGCAACATCGCCGTGTACGACAATGGAAAGCGGATACAACTCATGAGCGACCATCTGACTGATCTTTTCGTTAAAGCGGTTCCACATTTTCGTTGACGTCTTGTTTTGAGGTGCTGGCGATCCATTGCCCCAGCCGGAAAAGTCGTCGGTCAGGAGTTTGTCCATCCATTTGTTGTCGCCTCGTTCCTCCTCCGACCACTGCTGCTCGATCTGTGCCCAGACGTCGGCCTGATCGTTGACCTGGTCGGTGGATGTCGTCTGTGCGTTCGCAGTTCCGGCGCTGGCCACGATTACGATTGCCAGAAGCGGTTTGAGCCATTTGATGGTATTCATTGAGGGAGTCTCCGTGGTTTCCGTAAAAGTAGTTAATTAAGTCTAGTCATAATGCTGCGCCACGACAAACCTGTTGTTGCTACGGCTGCCTGTCGAGTACCAGTGCGTTAATGTCAACGATGGCCTCGTCTGCCAATGCTGTTTCGGTATCGTATTTGTACAGGTCGCGCAGGTCCCCTTCCGTGAGATATTCGGGATGGTGCGTTTCCACTATGGTCGCGTATTCGAGGACCTGCTCTTGCCTTACGAGCAACAGCTGATAGACATGCAGGGCCAGTTCCTGGGGCCCGGCGATTCTCATGAGTTCGCCGATAGAGGTGGTTTCACGGGGCAACGTGAGGCTGCCAATGTACAAAGTCTGTTTGTGCAAATCCCAACCGTTCGACCGAAAGATGGCGCCGATCGAATTGCCATCAAGTACCTTCGCGTGCTCGTCGCGGTAACGTTCATCCAGTTGATCTGTGAATCTGACGACGGCATAAGTGCGAGACGTCGTTTCGTCGCCCTCCAGGCTGTAAAGGCTGGAGCGCCGCAGGCCGGCTTCGCTGGCAAGAACCGCAATGCCGTAGCTACCGAACCGCTGTTCGATGCGTTCGCTGTTGAGCAATACAGGCTCTGTCGCGCAGGCACTGAGTATCGCGGCCAGGACGGCCGGGGGAAAAGTAGTCGGGCTCATACCTTGGGGCTAACGCATAAGAGTGGGTGAACCATATACTGTGACTATCCGGGCGTAAAGGTGGGCGTCAATGCGGGCAATGATTCTCAATTCGGTTGCTGGATTCGCGCAAAATAGTGAACCGCTACAACTTGCGGATCTGGAACGACCGCAACCGCGCGATGGTGAGGTCTTGATCAAGATCTCCGTCTGCGGAGTCTGTCATACCGAGTTGGACGAAATCGAGGGACGGACGCTGCCGCCGCGGTTTCCCGTGGTGCCGGGACACGAAATCGTTGGTCGTATCGCGATGCTCGGTGCCGGTTGCGAGCGATACCAAATGGGTGAGCGAGTCGGGGTTGGCTGGATTCATTCCTCGAGTGGCGACGCGGACGAAAATATCGACGAGTCGTTCACGGCGACCGGTAGGGACGTAAACGGCGGCTACGCCGAGTATGTCGTCGTTGCCGAGGACTATGCGTATCCGATCCCCGACGTATTCTCCGATGAAGAAGCTGCGCCGCTGTTATGTGCGGGCGCAGTCGGTTATCGTTCGTTGCGGCTCGCAAATATCAGCGATGGACAGGTACTCGGCTTGACCGGCTTTGGCGGATCCGGGCATCTAGTGCTGCAGCTAGCCAAATATCTCTATCCGTCAAGCAAGGTCTTTGTATTTGCTCGAAGTGAAGCTGAGCGCGCATTTGCACTGCAACTAGGCGCCGACTGGAGCGGTGACACGGGTGCGCGGCCGCCCGCCAAGCCACACGCCATCATCGATACGACACCGGCGTGGAAGCCGGTGCTCGCAGCCCTCGAATGCCTGCGACCGGGTGGCAGGCTGGTTATCAATGCCATTCGCAAGGAAACTTCGGATCGAGATCAAATGGCGGATATCAGCTACCAGCATCATTTGTGGATGGAGAAAGAAATCAAGTCGGTCGCCAATGTGACGGGACGCGACATCGAGGAATTCCTGCCGATCGCCGCGAAAATACCGTTACATATCGAGTTTCAGAGCTATCCGCTCGAAAAAGCCAACCTGGCGCTGCAGGAGCTTCGCGCCGGTCACATCCGCGGCGCCAAGGTGCTGCTGGTTTCTGCAACCTTGTGAGTCCTTTTCGGTCTGACAGGCATCTATAAACCAATGTATCGCAGTCACGGGAGACCAATCGTATGGCAAAACTGATTCAAGCCGCCCTGATTATTGCCTTGTTCGCCGCTCAGCCCGCAACAGCTGCGGAGCCAGGCTGGGTCGAGAAGAGTAACGAGCACGCCCGGGTCGTGCTCGATAGTTTTGCGAGGTTCTCTCCGGAAGGGGCGGGCAGCCTCGGTGTGGATGGTCTGGATGAGCAAATCCTCGACCTAGGTCCCGGCATCGAGCAGCGCACTATTGCCGACTCGGAGAGGGTCCTGGCCGAACTTCAGCGGCTTCTCAAATCGGAAAGCGACAGCAAGGTGCGGCAGGACCTCGGTATCCTGATCAAGTCGGTCGAGGACAATATTCGGACCACGAAACTCAACTACGACATGTTGCTGCCGTACTACAACATCAGCCAGACTGTTTTCTTTGGTATCCGCGGGCTAATCGATCCACAGATACACCGCGAACGCTATCCGGCGGCAGTGACTCGAATCAAAAAGTATGCGGGTCTCGCGGAGAGCAATGCGCCGCTGACTGAGCTCGCAAAAGACCGAACACGCGAGCGCTTTGAGTCAGATGGCCTGGTCGGGCCCTACCGTGGCGAAATCGAGCAGGATCTTGAGCGCGCAGAGACCTTTGTGACGGGCATCGAAGAACTGTTGTCCGGTACCGATCTGGAGGGATGGGAAGAGAGCTACGCGGTACTTGCCGGGCAATTGCGCGACTACAACGACTGGATTCGTGCGGAAATATTGCCGCGTGCTCGTGACGACTATCGCTTACCTGCTGCGCTCTACGAAGATGCACTGCGAAATTGGGGTGTGGATGCCGCTCCGCTCGCTCTTATCGAGCAGGCGACTAAAGGCTACATGGATATCCGCAATGAAATGGAATCGCTCGCGCCACTGATAGCTGCCGAAAAAGGCTATGACACCAACGACTATCGCGAAGTCATCGTATTGCTGAAGCGCAACGGCGGAATCGCCGGCGATAAGCTCGTGGACCACTACCACGCGGTGCTACGTGACATCGAGGAGATCATCGTTCGCGAGGACATAATTAGCCTGCCGCAACGCGAGGCAGGAATACGGATTGCCTCCGCGGCTGAAACCGCGGCGCAGCCGGCGCCACACCTGGACGTGCCTCGCCTGCTTGGCAACACGGGCGAGTACCCGTCCTTTGTCATTCCGCTGCTGACCCAATACGAAGACGGCAGTTGGCAGCAGACCGACGATACCTACGAGGCGGGTGCCTGGACATTGACGGCGCACGAGGCGCGCCCGGGCCACGAAATGCAGTTTTCGAGCATTATCGAATCCGGCGTATCGACTGCGCGTGCGGTATTTGCGTTCAACAGCGCCAATGTCGAAGGGTGGGGCCTGTATGCAGAGGCCATCGTCCGGCCGTACCTGCCACTGGAGGGCCAGTTGATCAGCCTGCAGTACCGGCTAATGCGTGCGGCGCGAATGTTTCTCGATCCAATGCTGAACCTGGGTCTGATAACGCCGGAAGAAGCCAAGAGCCTGATTATGAATGACGTGGCAATCGGCGAAACCTGGGCGCAAAACGAGGTGGAACGCTACACCTACAGGATGCCGGGTCAGGCGACAGCGTATTACTACGGTTACAACAAAATGCAGGCGCTACGCGCGCAGACAGAATTGAAGCTGCGGGGTGATTTCGATCAGCGGGCGTTTCACGATTTCATTCTGGCACAGGGCATGTTGCCGCCGCATATCCTCAAAGACGCCGTCATGACCGAGTTCGTGCCTGGCCAGCTTAACTGAGACGTTATACTGCGCATTCCCTAATACACCGGGCATGCGCATGTCTCATTCCATCGCCTGTTATCGCTGCGGCGCGTCCTTGGGCGCCTTGTCACTGCCATTGTCGCGGCGAGACCAGTGTCCCGAATGCACCGCAGATCTGCACGTCTGCAAGATGTGCGTGTCTTTCGACGCCGCTGTCGTTAGGCAGTGTCGCGAAGATGGTGCCGAGGATGTGACGGAAAAGGAACGCGTCAATTTCTGTGACTGGTTCAAGCCATCAGATACCGCGTTTGACCCCGAAAGACGAACGGACGCGGATGCGGCGAAAGATGCTCTGGCCGCGTTGTTCGGCAACGACGATGATTAGTCGCCGGCGATTTTTTGGACTGATGGGCGCCACGGTCGCGGTGCCGCAGTTATCGGCTTGTTGCGGCGTCGACAAGGTGGCCGCCGTTGGCGCGCCGCGCAGCGAATTTGATGAAGATACAACGGCGGAGGAGGTGACAGAGGGTATAGATCTGTCCGACAGAGTCGCTGTTGTTACGGGTTGCACCTCGGGAATCGGCTTTGAAACCATGCGAGTTCTGGCCAAGCGCGGCGCCTATGTGGTGGGTACCAGCCGCTCGCTCGAGAAAGCGACGACTGCCTGCAGTCGTGTCATCGGTGCCACTGTTCCCGCGCGACTCGAGCTATCCGATTTCGATTCGGTCGTCTCTTGTGCGGAGTCGATACGCAGAATCAGGGCGCCGATCGACATCCTGGTGTGCAACGCCGGCTATCGCGGCGGCGGTAACGAGCGACAGCTCGTCAATGGCATTGAAAAACACTTTGTCGTCAATCACCTTGGACACTTCATTTTTGTCAATCGACTGTTGGACCGTTTGTTCCTTGCCTCTCAAGGCAGAATAGTGGTTGTCGCGAGCCGTGCCGCTTATCGGGGGGCGCCCGCCACCGGCATCGACTTCAATGACATGGCAATGGCGCGTAACTACAGTGACTCTTTAGCCTACGGTCAATCCAAGTTGGCCAATGTCCTGTTCTCGCTCCGGCTGGCCGAGTTGCTTCGCGGCACACGGATAACGAGCAACGCACTGCATCCGGGCGTCATCAATACCGATATTGACCGCAACCTCAATTCACTCACGCGGCTCGGGTTTGGCCTGTTGACCAAAATAAGCGGCAAGACGATCGAAGAAGGGGCTGCGACGAGCTGTTACGTTGCGACCAGTAAATTACTGGGGTCGACGAGCGGCCGTTATTTTGAAGACTGCAATGCCGTTACTATTCCCGGCGAGAATCACATGCAGGATATGAAGATGGCGGAGGAGCTCATGCGTGTCTCGGAGGAACTGACGGCTGAGTACCTGGTGGAGCAGCAGAGACCGGATGAGAGCGAACTCGAAAACGGTCTACGTGGGCCCAAGAGAGATTAGGTGTTATGAGCGCGGCGGATAACACGGGAAAAGCTCTGGTTGTGCTGTCGGGTGGGCAGGATTCGACGACGTGTCTTTATTGGGCGATCGAACGATTCGGACGCGACAATGTCTCCACGTTGACGTTCGACTATGGACAGAGGCATCGCATCGAACTCGATTGTGCCACTCGTGTTTCTGAGCACGTTCAGGTCCGAAATACTCGCCTGCCCATCGATACGTTCGCGGCCCTCGGTGGGGACGCGCTGACCGACAGCGATATTGAGGTCCAGGGCCAGATCGCAGAAGAGAACGGTCTACCCAATACGTTTGTGCCCGGCCGGAATCTGATTTTCCTGACGTTTGCAGCCGCTTATGCGTATCGACAGGGTATCGGCCATGTTGTGACCGGTGTCGCAGAGACGGACTATAGTGGGTACCCGGACTGTCGCGATTCGACGATGCAACTGTTGCAGGAGACACTGCGAGCCGGAATGGAAACCGATATCGTTATTCATGCTCCGCTGATGCACTTATCAAAGAAAGAAACCGTCGAGCTGTGTGAACGACTGGGCGGTCTTGACGCCATGGCGCTGACCCATACCTGTTATAACGGCGAGCGACCGCCCTGCGGTGCTTGTCCTGCGTGCGAGTTGCGTGCAAAGGGTTTTGCCGAGGCTGGTATTCCCGATCCACTGCTGCAAACGCGATGACGTATTCAGTCAAGGAAATTTATTACACGCTACAAGGCGAAGGGGCACAGACGGGCCGGCCCGCCGTTTTCCTGCGTTTTGCTGGTTGTAATCTCTGGTCCGGGCGCGAAGTCCATCGTGCAGAGGCTGTCTGCCGATTCTGCGACACCGAGTTCGTCGGTACCGACGGTCCAGGAGGCGGGAAGTTCGAAACCGCATCGGAATTGGCCGAAGCGGTAAGCCGCGCCTGGCCGCAAGCGAGCGTCGATACAGGCCGGTACGTCGTCTGCACCGGGGGTGAACCTCTGCTGCAACTTGATGCCGTCGCCATCGACGCGTTGCACGATGCTGGCTTCGAAGTTGGCGTCGAAAGTAATGGCACGCTGTGCGCGCCATCCGGCATTGATTGGCTATGTATTAGTCCGAAAGGCAAGGCGCCCGTCGTACAGACCAGCGGCAACGAATTGAAACTGGTCTATCCGCAGGTGGAAGCCGAGGCTCAGCCGGCCGCTTTCGGGCGCATGGAATTCGAACATTTTTTTCTGCAACCGCTCGACAGTCCTGAACGCGAGACGAATACGCAAAGCGCAATACGCTACTGTCTGACCCACCCGCAATGGAAGCTCAGTTTGCAGACTCACAAAATCATTGGTATTGATTAGGCATGAACCATCGGGTCGGACGCGTCGTTTTCTCATTGGCGGTAGGCATTGCTGTCGCCCTGTTCGCTTTCCAGTGGATTACCAATCCTGAGCCGCGCGCCGCTCGCGCGCAGGAAGAGCAGGTTGTGCTGGCCTCGCGTTCCTTGCTGGAATTGGTATTGGCGTCAGACAGTCTCGAGATAATTGATCCACTAGCGCCCAATCGCAAAGTCGGTAAGGTTTATGTCTATGCCGAACAGCCGGGCTGGGCCGTCTCGGGTTTTTATCGCCGCACTGAAAACGATGGCTGGCATCCCTACCTGTTGACGATGACGGAAAGCCTGGAGCTGGTTCTTCTGAAAGTCCAGGACGACGAGCTCGTTGCGGAGCCCGACCGCCATCCGAAACTCGTGATCACGAACTGACCGCAGCCGCCTCGGCTGCCGTGTCCTTTTCTTCCTGGCGCCACTCGAATACGTTGAGTTCGATAAACACAAAAGCTACGAGCCAGAGAAGCGCATCCCAGAAATCGACAAAATCGCCTTTTAGCCCCCAATAGATAGCGGCCAGCAACAGCAGGGAATACAAGACGACCTTGCCGGCATTACTCAACGTCAGCGCCAGTCCTTCGTACATGCCATGTTCCTGCAAGCGAACATCGATCTCCAGCAGTAACACGACGAGCAACCAGACGGCCGAATTGATGACGTCCACCCAGGCGAGGTAACGAATATCGGTCAATCCCTGCGTGTCCACTATGGCCTGCATGTCCTTGAACTGGTGCAAGACCGATGCGTTCGAGAAGTTAGCGCAATTAGCGGCAGTTATTTGTGTGTATTCATCCAGAGTCACGGCCCAGGACCAGGACTCCGGAGGAAGAGAGCAAACGTCGACGATTCCGGACAGCACGGAAGTCTCGTAGTGAAATGCGAGGTTGGCAATGTAGCCGTAGAATGCGTAGACAATGAATGCATAACACAGTGCACGTAATCCGTGCAGGGACCGCGTAACCGTTTTGGTGAAATGTCGGTCTTCGAGTACGTAGGTTTCAAGTTCGAACATCAACAACAGGACGACCCATGCAGCCGTGTCGATCGTCGCGGAATATGCCTCTATCCAGTCGGCGATACCGACACCGTTGGGGAATTGCAGCTTGGCGGCCAGAAATTCTTCCGCGAAAAACCAGTAGATGTTCATCGCGAGCAATGCGTAAACGGCGTACTTGAACAATTGGAACAATGTGCGCCTGCTAATGGTCAAACATCTACTCCGTCATTATGTTGCGGAACTTGTTAACGTCAAAATTATCGACTTTATCTAACTGATAATAAAGTCTATTTGTAGGCGCCAACGTTTTCTCGTCGCCGTTTTGAGACATCGTGACAGTTTGCCGCCATGCGATTAGGCTAGCGGGAACAGGAATTAAGAGGTGGTCCGATGCATCGGCTTACAGGGATTTCGCTACTGGCTTTGGTTTCGATCGATCTCGCGGCCTGCGGGGGCGGTGGCGGCGGATCGGTTGCCATTACGCCGCCAGGCGACCAGCCGCCACCAACGGGCACCGTTCCGCAAATAGCGACGCCGCGCGTCTTCGATCAACTCCCCCCCTTTACCCAACCAGTGGCGTTGAAACAGGCACCCGGCGACTCGACCCGCTGGTTCGTCGTCGAGCAGTCCGGTGTCGTCCGCGTGTTCGACAATGACCAAAATACGAGCAACTCCGGCGCGTTTGTCGATATTTCCGGTCGTGTTTCAAGCGGCGGTGAGGCGGGTTTGCTGGGAATCGCCTTTCATCCGAGCTTCCCGGGCACCCCGGAGGTGTTTCTTTCCTACACCGCGCCGGGCAGTCCCTTGATCTCCCGAGTTTCGCGATTCACAAGCACGGACAACGGCCTGACGCTGAATGCCGACCCGGAAGAGATCCTGCTGAGCATTTTCCAGCCGCAGAGTAATCATAACGGTGGCGATCTCGTCTTCGGCCAGGACGGCTTCCTGTACGCGAGTTTCGGCGACGGCGGAGGCGGTGGCGATCCGGGCGATAATGCCCAGAATTCGGCCAACCTGCTGGGTTCCATTTTGCGAATCGATATCGACGGCAATTCACCGTACGACATACCGGTCGACAATCCATTCGCCAGCGTTAATCTCTGTCTGCAAGGTTCCGGCAGCGGCGACCCGTGTCCGGAGATATACGCCTACGGCCTGCGCAATCCCTGGCGCATGAGCATCGACTCCGCAACCGGCGATCTGTGGCTCGGCGACGTCGGCCAGAGCGCCTGGGAAGAAATTGATCGCGTTGCGGTAGGTCAGAGCCCGATGGAAAGGAATTATGGCTGGGACGATCGCGAGGGTGCGCATCCCTTCGAAGCGGAATCCGGGTGCGCGACGACGACCTGCGTCGAACCCGTTACCGAGTACGGCCGCAGCCTCGGCGGCTCGGTTACCGGCGGCTATGTCTATCGCGGCAGCGCGTTTCCGGACCTTGCGGGCTGGTACGTTTTTGCTGACTTCTCGTCCGGTCGCATATTCGCGGTTCCCGCCGACAGCCAGCCGACGGTAGAGCCTGAGGAGCTGCTGGACACCGCGCTGTCCATTTCGACGTTTGCCGAAGGCGTCGACGGCGAGCTTTACGTGATCGACTATGGCGGCGGCACGGTCCACCAAATCGTCGCCGCACCCTGAATCGCTGCTGCACCCCGGGCCCGGTTTCGGATAGAATCGCGGACCGATCCATGCCGGGGAAATATTCGTGACGACCAAAAGCGACATTGAAATTGCGCAGGCCGCAACTGTTCGGCCCATCCAGGAAATCGCCAAGAAACTCGGAATTCCCGAAGACGCTCTGGTTCCGTATGGCCACGACAAGGCCAAAATCAACGCGGACTTCATCAAGAAGAAGAATGGAGCGAAAGACGGCAAACTGATTCTCGTTACAGCCGTGTCGCCAACTCCAGCGGGCGAGGGCAAGACGACGACGACGGTTGGTCTGGGAGACGCGCTCAACAAGGTTGGCAAGAACGCACTTATTTGTCTTCGCGAGCCAAGCCTGGGCCCCTGCTTCGGCATGAAGGGTGGCGCAGCTGGCGGCGGCTATGCCCAGGTCGTGCCGATGGCGGACATCAACCTGCATTTCACGGGAGATTTTCATGCCATAGGCGCAGCCAACAACTTGCTGGCAGCGTTAATCGATAACCACATGCATTGGGAAAATCAGTTGAATATCGACCCACGTCGAGTCAGCTGGCGGCGTGTCATCGACATGAATGATCGTGCGCTACGGTCGGTAACCTCGGGTCTCGGCGGGTTTCACAACGGTGTTGTTCGCGAAGCGGGTTTCGACATTACAGTTGCCTCCGAGGTTATGGCGATCTTTTGCCTTGCGACGGACCTTAAAGACCTGGAGAAACGGCTCGGAAATATGGTGCTTGGCTACACGCGCGACAATCAACCTGTCACTGTTCGTGAGCTCAACGCACATGGTGCGATGACGGCATTGTTACGCGATGCGTTCCAGCCAAATCTCGTGCAGACGATGGAAAACAACCCTGCGCTGATGCATGGCGGACCGTTTGCCAATATTGCCCACGGCTGTAATTCCGTGATCGCAACTAAAACAGGCCTGAAACTGGCCGACTATGTCGTGACCGAGGCTGGCTTCGGTGCCGACCTGGGGGCCGAGAAATTTTTCAATATTAAGTGTCACAAAGCAGATCTCGCACCTGACGCAGTAGTGCTCGTCGCCACGATCAAGGCGCTTAAGATGCAAGGTGGCGTTGCAAGAACCGATCTCGGCACAGAAAACGTGGAGGCTCTGCAAAACGGGTGCAAGAACCTGGAGCGGCATATTCGTAACCTGGGCAAGTTCGGTGTGCCGGTAACGGTTGCGATTAATCGGTACACGGCGGACACCGACGCGGAAGTCGACGTCGTTAGCGACTTCTGCGAAAAGTACGGCGTACGCGCCATCAATTGCACGCATTGGGCTGATGGTGGCGCTGGCACTGTCGAACTTGCCGAGCATATTGTCGAGCTCTGCGACGGCGGGGCGGCGCAATTCCGTACCTTGTATGACGATAACATGTCGCTGTGGGACAAGACCGCCACGATCGCCCGGGAAATCTATGGCGCCGATGACATTATTGCAGATAAGAAAGTCCGGGCTGAATTTGCGAGGTTCGAGCAGGAAGGACGCGGTAGCTATCCCATCTGTATGGCGAAAACGCAATACAGTTTTTCTACGGACCCGAATCTGCTCGGCGCCCCATCCGGACACCACGTACCTATCCGGGAAATCAGGCTTGCGGCAGGCGCGGAATTCGTGGTCGTCGTGTGTGGAGCCATCATGACGATGCCGGGATTACCCCGCGTTCCGGCCGCAAATGCAATTCGAGTCAATGACGAAGGTCGGATTGAAGGCCTGTTCTAGACGCGCCCTATATCCGGTAGCACAAAGCGCTCCCGAGCGCGGTCTGAAAATAGCAACGCGTCACTATAATAGCGGGTGAGTGTCGTTTTGCTATTGCGGATCAGCTCTTTATTTCGCGATCGAAAACTCTGCCAGCTCTCATCATTGTCAAGACGTTCCGAGATAAGCAGCAGGAACAGCCATGTAATCGTCGCATGGTACTTCCCGGGCACGCCAAGCCGCGTCGTAAGCCGTTTCAGCGCGGCGTCAAATCGAAGAATAGCGTCGGCCAGTTCGAATTCCCGGACATACAGCCAGCCCATGTAAACGTGCGCCTCGTGATCAAACAGGTCGGGATCGACCTGCCCGGACTCGAATTGTTGAATCGTTAATGCCGACTCGCGTACGCCGATCATGACTCGCCCTCGACCAGCTTGTGACTGTCCGTGGCCGTCAACTCGCACCCATAAACCGTCTTGAGCTGCGCGATAACGGTTTGCGTTTCAGGTGAGAAAGGCGCCTTGCCCTCGAATGCATGCAGCACGATACCCTCGAGAAGGTCACCCAGTGTCAGGTCCGTGTATTCGGCCAGGCCCTTTAGTACTTTGAGCAGTGAGGATTCGATGCGTACGCCGGTTTGCGAACGCTTTACGAGTGTTGCAGGCATGAGCAGGCCTCATTTCATCCGGAAAGAAGTTACCATGGTACCTAGGTAGCAACTACTGTTCAAGCCCACGGTTCACTATAGAGTCACATCGATGCCGACCACAGAAGATCTCTTTGCTGGATTCACGATGGGCGATTGGGAGGTTCTCCCTGGCAAGGGCGTTCTGCGCCGCGGTGACCAGGAGGAGCGCCCCGAACCGAAGGTCTTTGCTGTCCTGATAGCGCTGGCGAAAAGAGACGGCAACCTCGCCACGCGTGACGACCTCATTGAAGACGTCTGGGATGGGCGACCGATCGGTGACGAACCCATCAATCGATGTTTGTCGCAACTACGCGGCCACCTGGGTGATCGCAATCGGCCGCACCAATATGTTGAGACCTTGCAGCGGCGAGGTTATCGGCTGATGAAGCCCGTGGTTCTGCACGGGCGCGTCGCGACCAGCGATGCACGTCGTGAACCTAACCCCGTGCCGCGGGGCTGGAAGGCCGCAGCGACGGTTATGGCAGCAGCTTTGCTTGCTGTCATCGTGTTGACAATGCGTCCTTCGACGCCGGAGTTAGAGCTTCGGTCGGTCGCTGTTCTGCCGATTGAAAATCTGAGTGGTGATGCGTCGAATCAGTACGTTGCTGATGGCATCAAGAATGCGCTCGTGCAGCGGCTTGCCGCAAGTCCGGATCTGACCGTTAAAAACACGCGGGTGCGCTACGACCTGGAGCCGGAACAGTTGGCCGAGGCACTCGGCGTTGAAAATATCTTGACGGGTGCGCTACAGATAGAAGGCTCAACGTTGAAAGTGACCTACCTGGTGTCCAGGGGCGCGGACAACGTAACGATTGGCTCCGGCGAAGTTAACGGCGAGCTCGATAGTATTTTTTCGTTGCAGGAAAGACTGGCAACCGAAATACACAATGGATTAGCGAGCGGCGCAGTACCGGAACTCATCACCTTGTACACGCCAGATTCAAGGGCATACAACAGTTACATGCGAGGAATTTACGCTTTCGAGCACCGCGGCCAAGGCAAAAATCTCGAGGATGCGATTGGGCTTTTTCAAGAGTCGATTCGATTGGATAAGTACTACGGGCCCGCGTACCTGTCATTGGCGACGGCCTACGCGCTATTACCGGCCTATCGCGATGCGCCACTGGACGAAACCGCGCGGCTTGCAGTCCAGACCGTTGAGATGGGGGTTGCGGTCGACAATAACATTCGCGATGCAGCGGGCGCCGTCTACGGCAGTGTGTATCACAAGCAGAAGAAGTGGCTAAAGTCGGAGGAAGCGTATCGGCGAGCCGTTTCGGCGAGGGTCGTGGATTCGAACGCCTTTAACTGGTACTCGCGGATGCTCGCAAGCGTCGGTCGTCTCGATGATTCGCTGCGAGAGGCGCTCGCTGCCGTGGCTATTGATCCTGATAATGCGGTCATCAACAGTCGTGTCGCGATCGCGCATACCTGGCTGGGAAACGCCAAAGAAGCACATGAATTTTTCCGGCGCGCCGATGCCCTGGGAGCAACCGGTAAACGACACCTCCTTGCATATTCCTTATTGCTTGTGCGCGATGGCCGGTTTGAAAAAGCCGCGGATGCTGCGGCAACAGCCACCCGCATGTCGGGAGTCGATGTCGAGTGGGTGCAACCCGTTTTTGCGGCATTCGAGGACTCCGCTCTTTCAGGTCCGGCACTGCAGGCATTGGACCTGGCCACGACCAATGGCACTCTCGCGCCGGAAGTCGAGCTTTTCGCGCGAACAGTTTTCGGTGATCTTGACGGCGCTATGGCCGTTGCGCGTCAGCTGGAACAGCCAGGTGAGCGCTTCGAAATGGACCTACTTTTTGCGCCAGAGCTACAAGCAATGCGTGATCACCCGGATTTCTTGCCATTGCTTGAACGACTCGGCGTTGTGGCGTATTGGCAGCAGGCCGGCTGTGAATTCAATGGACAAAAGGCGGTTTGCACCACCGACTAGTCTTCATCCACTTTGCTACGGGTTTTCTTGATGGCACTGCGGCGACCTTTGGCATCGAGGCGCTTCTGCTTGGCTTTTTTCCCAGGTTTCGTCGGGATGCGCTTTTTCTGTTGCCGCATCGATTTTCGCAGCAGTTTGCTCAAGCGCTGCAGGGCCGCTTGCCGATTTCGATCCTGGCTACGAAAACGCTGCGACTTGATAATCAGTACACCATCCGAACTGATACGCTTGTCGTTCATTTGCCGCAATTTGGTCTTCATCACTTCGGGCAAAGTTGCGCTCTTTTGAATATCAAACCGCAGGTGAATGCCAGTCGCAACCTTGTTGACGTTCTGGCCGCCGGCACCCTGCGATCGCACAGCAGTGATGTCAATTTCGGACATTGGGATGCTGAGCCGATCGCTTATTTCCAGGACGTCCACGATACCTCCACTGCGGCAAAAAGCCGCGGGGTCAGCGTACTGCTTGTGAATATGTGAGAATGCGCTCCATAGTTTCCGGATCGACAGGACCAATGCAAGTTCGCAACCTGATAATTCTTGTCGCGTGCCAGCTGATTTCAACAACGGGGTCCATTGTTATGGTAGCGCTGGGCGGAATTATTGGCTCATCGCTCACGACAAACCCGGCGTTCTCGACACTGCCGTTATCGATGATGGTTGTCGCGATTGCGGCGACAACCGTTCCCGCCACGGTCTTGATGCGGAAGATAGGACGTCGACGTAGTTTCGCGATGGCCTCTTTGACCGCGGCGCTCGCCGTTCTGGTTGCCGTCGCGGCTTTGAAGCAGTCGAGTTTCATGTTGTTCGTCATAGCGACAATGATGTTCGGGATTAACATGGCGTTTACGCAACAGTATCGCTATGCGGCAGCCGAGAGTGTCATTCCGAAATACGTGCCGCGTGCCGTGTCGTTCGTCCTGGTCGGTTCGATAGGCAGCGCTTTTCTAGGGCCAATGCTTGCGACGCAGGGTAAGAGCTGGGTTGCTTCGATCCCGTTCGCGGGAACGATGTTCGCACTTTGTGCGATGTTCGTTTTGCAATCGATGCTGTTTACGCGTCTCGGCACGGCGCAGCAACACGCGGATCACGAAGTGCCGCAATCCGATCGGTCGTTGGGTGACATCGTCAGGCAACCGCTGTTCGTGGTGGCCGTGCTTGGCGGGACTGTCGGATTCGGGCTTATGACTTTGATAATGACCGCGACGCCGATAAGTATGCACATCAATGATGGTTACGCACTCGAGGAGACGATGTCCGTTATTCGCGCACATGTGCTGGGCATGTATGTTCCGTCTCTTGCGGCCGGATTCCTGATCGAGAAACTCGGCGTCACGCGTATGATGACGATCGGTGTCTTCGGTCTGCTTGCGACGTCGATTATCGGCTTGCAAGGGCATACGGTAATGCACTACTGGTGGGCGCTTGTGCTCTTGGGCGTCGGCTGGAATTTCCTGTACGTCGGCGGTACGACCATGCTGACTTATACCTACTCCATGGCAGAGCGATTTCGCGCCCAGGCCGTCAATGAGTTTCTGGTGTTCGGCACCTCGGCAACAGCGTCACTGCTGGCCGGTACCGTCATGCACTACTTCGGCTGGGATACTCTTATGCTGGTACCGATTCCTATTCTGATCGCCATCGCGTTGGCGCTGGCGATCGTAAGAAAGGACCCATTGTTGACTCGGGCTGCGATTACAATTCAGGCCAGGTAACGGGCAGGGCGGTTCGGCGAGTGCGTTCTAGAAGTTGTAGATGAATCCGAGCGAGACCACGGGCCAGGCCTTGAAGTCGCTCATTTCGTCTTCGAGTTCGAGTCGTTCGGTTTCCAGCGCCGGTATCAGTTCTGCTTGCACAGCCTGCGGCGCGCTCTCGAGCGCACTTGCTTCCAGTGTCACGGACGGATCACCCTGCCAAAGAACGCCGAAATCGAGATTCAATCCGACTTTGCCAAAAATCTCGAAGTCGTAGCCGACGCCAACATAGGGTGCCGTACTGCTAAACGACGTCACGCCTTGCAGAGTACCGACATCGGCGGCGCTAAAGGTGCTGTCGCCGATTTCGAATTCCGCGCCGCCCGTATCCTGGCTCGACATCGTGAATTCATTACCGTTTGAATACACACCCGCCGTTACGCGAAACGGACTCAAGGGGAAACGGAAGTTCCCGGTCGCATAGAAGTTGTCGAGCCCAAACGTTGCATCGTAGTCGATGCCCGCCTGTGCTCCGTTGTCGTCGTAATCGAAAGTATTGCCGCCCACGCGCACGTCCAGCCATGGCAACGCACTCCAGCGACCTTCGAGACCAAGCCCCAGCGTGCCGGCTTTGAAACCGACGCCGAAGTCGGCATTTGCGCTGGCAAATGCGGTGAGTGCAAGCGCCGCGAGCGCCGCCTTAGCAAGAATTGTCTTCATTGTCGTTTCTGCCCGAACGAGGTAATAGGTCGTGAGCGTATACCGGCCCCAGGGAATCCACTGTGCGACGCATCACAGCTACGAAAAACGGGAGAACTTATGTCAAATCTGGACGAATAGCCCGGATATCTGACGGGAAAGTGCGGCGGCAGACCCGTAGCTTGAAGCTGCGCAGGAGGCGCGGCAACAACGAATACCCAATAAGGAGATTGGAGATGCGTGAGTTAACAGCAGGCGAACTGGAATATGTAGCGGGAGGGACAGGTGTTTGCACTCCCGAGGACAGTGGCAATGACTATGGCGGCATCACTGACACCGGCTCTGTTGGTACCGAAATAATAGAGATATACGAAGGACTGGTGGCGGCGACGTCACATGTAATTGAGAGGGTCGCAAACGCTCTGTGAACCTCTCAAGGCCGGGGCGCCGACTGCGCCCCGGCAGTTTTCGCGAACAGCAGGCGCATGAGAGCAAAGCCAGCTAACAGCAGAACCAGGATACTCATTATTCCGGCGCCCCATACCGGTACTTGAGATGCCTGCGGGTTCCATTGACCGTGTATACACCGCCAATCAATTTGAATGAGACCGTTCACGGTCGCGTGTGTAATGACGGAGAACCAGATTGTCCTGGCTCGCCAGAATTGAAAACCAAATACCAGGCCTGCAAGAAACGCAAATCCCCATGCCGACTGTTTATGGACGAGCATGAAGAACAAGGATGACAGGGCGATGGCGACAATCGGGCCGCGACCCGCCAGCCAGGTTTGAATCAATCCACGATGAATTAGTTCTTCTATGAGGGGCACCATCACGACCATGACAGCGATGCCCAACAAAACGACTTGTGGCGCAGAGCAATTGAATGAAAACACAGGGCCTATGACCGCGTCTGGATCACCGTTCTTGTAGAAACCGAACGAAATTCCGGCGATAAGCTGGCACCACGCAGATAGGCGCAGCAATACTCCGATTGCCATTGCGTCTAAAACGAGACGCACGGTCAGACGACGCGGCGAAAGTAAATCGCATATGAGCGACTTGTGTCGTCGCATTACCGGTAACAGCAATACGAACAGGATTGGCGGAACGATAAGGTACGAGAGATCGGCGGCGTAGACCTTTTGGACACCACTGGCGAGCAAATTGACTTGTAACCAGGCGCGCCCAATCAGTGCGGCGACGGTGGCAAGGATTACGGCGATCAGGTGAGTTCGTGCGGGCTGCGCTGCTGTCATCGCCGCAATAATAGCGGCCTCGAGTCTGGTGCCGAGTCAGCGAATTTCGACGGTCTTTCCAGAAATTGCTGTCGCCTTTAAATGGATGGCAGATCCGTCAATGTTGGTTCGACCATCTTGTCGCGGCCCCATTTCAGAAATATCGACGGCCGTGCATCAGGGTCTATGTTTACCTTGTCGAGGTCCCCCTGGACATGCGGCAAGGCCATCAGGCGCTTGTCCATGATTCTGAACCAAAGCCATGGGACATAGGAGAGAACGTACATCCCGAAATAACCGTTTGGCAGCGTGGGCAGATCGTCGAAATGTCGCAACGACTGGTAGCGTCGCAGGGGCCAGGTGTGATGATCGGAATGACGCTCGAGATGGAACAGCACGAGGTTGCTCAATATGTGGTTGCTGTTCCAGGAATGATGTGGCTGACAGCGTTCATGGCGTCCCTTGACGTCCCGGTCGCGTAACAGTCCGTAGTGTTCGATGTAGTTGGCACTGGTCAGCTGCCAGTAGGCGAAAAAGTTGTGGATCAGAAGGAACGGGATAGCTAGCCATCCCATCAGTAGGAAGATCAACAGGGCAAGCGCCGCGGAAACTGTGTAGGACTGCAAGATGGGATTGCTGTGATGCCAGATCGGTTTCCCGCGAAGTTCCAATCGCTCTTTTTCCACCCGCCATGCTCTGCTGAATGCCCCCGGTATTTCCCGGCGCGCGAACTTGTAGATACTCTCGCCCATTCGCGAACTTGCGGAATCTGTGGGCGTAGAAACGTCCTTGTGGTGACCGCGATTATGCTCCACCGAGAAATGACCGTACGCGGCAACTGCCAACACGACCTTCGCCAGGGCCTTTTCAAACTTCGAATTCTTATGACCGAGTTCGTGACCCGTATTTATTGCGAGGCCCGCTGTAGTACCGGCAACGAATGCGAGCAATACGAAAGCCCACCAGTTGAGCGATTGCGTTCCCGCGTACCAGGCGCATCCGATCAGGGTGACGAAGTGTAGCGGCACGACGACATATGTCAGCCGACGATAATAGACATCCTGATCAAGTTGCATGACGACTTCTTCAGGCGGGTTATTACGGTCTTCTCCTATCGCCCAATCGAGAATCGGCGCAATCACGTAGTTGGCGAACAATGGCAGCAAGAACCAAAGTTCGTTGCCGGTCTTGAAATGCAACCAAATCGCAATGAACGGCTGCAATGGATAGGCCACCGACAATAACCACAACCAACGCTTGCGATCAACGTAATGGATTGCTTCTCCGTCAGGTAATACGCCCGTGTAACCTTTCATCTCTATTTCTCACTGTTTGCGTGCTATGGCCGTCAAATATTATTGATTATCGCTCTTCTGTGCTGAAGCGCCAAAGCGACTTCATTACCTTGCGCGTCGAAATTCTATACATCACGGCCCTGGCGGCTCAATGGCTGAACTAAAAACCCACATTAAATCAAATGGTGGAAGTATTGGTACGCGTTTTGCTCTATATTTCGTTCTGGCTACGGCATCGAGTATTTGCATTGGGCAAAGGCGTCAAGATCCTGGCGGCAATCGCAGCCGCTCTTGTAATCAATGGTTGTGGAGAGAAATCTGCGGACAGCGGGGCCGACACAGCGGCGGCGCCGATATTGACGGCCGCGACGCTTGGCGATCAGACAGTGCTGTCGGTGTCGGAGTACCTTTCGGCCGCGCCGTATTTGACCGCTAATCGATCGAACGGCGCAAATCAGGCGCAGATCTGCCGCGCATGTCACAGTCTCGGCAAAGGTGGGCCGAATATGATCGGTCCTGCGCTGTACGGTTTTTTCGGCTCGAGTGTTGGTTCGCGAGAAGGCTTCGAATATTCGCCTGCCGTTCGCGATGCGAACTTTGTCTGGACCCCTAGAGCGCTAAACGCGTGGTTGGCGCAGCCAGGTCGATTCCTGCCCGGCAACGGGATGACGTTTGCAGGTGTGCTACAAAACAGTGACAGGGCAGACTTGATTGCTTTCCTGTTGGAAGCCACGACCGACGACGGCGGTAATTAGCCTGTGGAGAAAAAGACTCGCGTGGACACCGAAACAGCGACCTCCAAGGAACGGACGGACGATGAGAGGCGCGATTTCAGCTGGCGAACGGTTCTGTTCGGCTTCGCTTTGTCCCGGCGCCATGCACATCGCAGAATTGCTGACGAGGATGTGATTTTTCTCGACTGGCACCACCCGTGGCTGTTCTTCCTCGCCGTTGGCACCATGCTGCTTTCGTCTGTCGATGCATTCCTGACATTGCAGCTGCTGGAAAAGGGCATGATTGAAGCCAATCCGTTTATGCAGGCCACCATGAGGCAGGGAACCGGATTCTTCATTGCCATCAAGCTCGCGATGACCGCCCTGGGAATCTTCGTCCTGGTTTTTCTTGCCAAAGCACATTTTCTGAACCGCTTCAGGACCGGCTTATTTTTGACGGGGTTCTTTACCGCCTATGCCTGCCTCGTGTGCTACGAATTGGTTAATCTCTTCAGACTGATGTAGCACGAATCGCAGATACTGTCTGTTCCGGCAATAAAATTCCCAAAGAGAGTGGCTTGGGATAAACTACCGGCCCTTCGAAAGCGACATCGTAACCTGCGTAAACCTCGGAAATTATGAGCAATTCCCTCAAGGAACAGCTAGCCTCCACACAGCTGTTCGGCGGCAACGCGAGTGTCGTCGAGAGGTTCTACGAGCAGTACCTCGAAAACCCGGAATCCGTGGCGAAGGGCTGGCGCGAGTATTTTGAGGCGATGGGTGATCCGGATACCGAGATTGT
>Ga0255052_10000103_pt1 | contig 61192 bp, 44 predicted proteins | sample JV7_2_21_MG_FD_188632 | JGI IMG/M metagenome (GOLD analysis project Ga0255052, IMG submission 188632) | Seawater microbial communities from Jervis Inlet, British Columbia, Canada - JV7_2_21 | ecosystem: Environmental > Aquatic > Marine > Inlet | place: Canada: British Columbia | collected...
GGATTCAACTTTAAGAGATTGCCGCGCCCTTCGGGCTCGCAATGACGGCCTGAGTCTTGATTCAACTTTAAGAGATTGCCGCGCCCTTCGGGCTCGCAATGACGGCCTGAGTCTGGATTCAACTTTAAGAGATTGCCGCGCCCTTCGGGCTCGCAATGACGGCCTGAGTCTGGATTCACATTTAAGAGATTGCCGCGCCCTTCGGGCTCGCAATGACGGCTTCAGACCTGCAGCCGTGGGTCGGAACGGGTCTCTCTTGGCTCGTCGATAACCCGAATGAGGCCTTCCTGCGTCGTTGATGCAACCAGACGGCCATCCTGCGTGAATAGCTGGCCGCGCGCGTAGCCGCGAGCGCCCGACGCATTAGGGCTGTCCATCGCGTACAGCAGCCATTCGTCGATTTTGACTTTACGGTGGAACCAGAGTGCGTGATCGAGGCTCGCCATGATGACCTTGCCACGACCTAACGGCAGCCCGTGCGGCAATGTGGCCGTACCCAGCAACTCGTAATCGGATACGTAGGCGAGCAGGTTTTGGTGCAATGCATGATCGTCCGGTAGCTTGTCCACAGTCCTTATCCAGACGTGCTTGACGGCCTCTCGTGGCCGCGGGTCATCGAGCACGATCGGCTCAACCGGCCGAAAATCAAATGGCCGTTTATCGGTCATGAAGCGGCGCAGCTTCTCGGGCAACTTGTCGAGGTGGTCAGAGGCAACCTCAGCGAGATCCTTCAGGCCCTCGGGTCCGGGCACATCTGGCATCTCAGCCTGATGATCAAGTCCCTGCTCCGGATTTTGATATGACGCCGCCAGGTTAAATATCGGACGGCCATGCTGAATGGCGACGACGCGACGGTTCGAAAAACTGCCACCGTCACGCGCTCGATCAACCTCATAAATAATCGGCGCATCCATGTCACCTCGACGCAGGAAATAGGCATGCAGCGAATGTGCAACTCTACCCTCTACCGTGTGCTGCGCAGCTGACAGCGCCTGCCCAAGTACCTGGCCACCAAAGACCTGCGCACTGCCGATATCCCGGCTATCCCCGCGAAAAATGTTTTTTTCAATTCGCTCGAGCTTCAGGAGCGTTATCAGGTCGTCGAGAACCGGGTGCATATGCAGCTACTAGCTGGTACGTCCACCGTCGACCAGTACGCCGGTGCCGCTAACAAACACCGCATCATCGCTTGCCAGGAATAAGGCAACTTTAGCGACATCGACAGGCTCTCCAAGGCGGCGCGCAGCGGAATGTTCAATGCAATAATCGCGCAACGCCATGTCTTTCTTGAATACCTCACGGCTGCCCGGCGTCATGATCGCGCCGGGCTGAACGTAATTCGCGGTGATGCCGAACTCACCGGTTTCGGCGCCGAGCGCGCGTGTTAGTGCAGCCAGGTCCTGTTCAGATTTCGCAAATACCTCGTCACCACTGACAGCGAAAACGCTGCGCAGAAAACCGATATTGATGATGCGACCCTGTGGGCTTTTTTTCAGGTGTGGCAATACCGACCGGCAGATCGACATCACAAGGTCCCCACGGGACTCGAGCAACTTGCTGACCTGTGCATCGCCGTCTTCGAGTGGTGCTTTCCCTCGAAGCGGGAAATCGTTTATCAAAATATCGATACCGCCGAGCTTTTCAACGGCCTCTTCGATCAACGCCGGCATGCGCGCCGCATCGGTCAGGTTAGCTGAATGGCCATCAATACCTTTGACTGACTTGAAATGCTGTTCAACGCCACTGTTAATGGTGTCTACCGCCAACACAGTCGCGCCATGTTTGACGAGCGTGCGCGAGATAGCCTCACCGATGCCGCTTGCGGCACTCGTTACCAGTGCCTTCAAACCATAAAGACGAAGAGGGGCGGCCATGTGTGCTCCAGCTAATTGGAAAGTTGATAGTCAGCGAATTGCTTGCGCAATTCAATCTTCTTGATTTTGCCGGTCGCAGAATGTGGTAACTCGTCGATGAATTCAACGTCACTGGGAATCCACCAGTCAGCAACTTTGCCGTCAAAAAAGCCCAGCAGGTCCTCCTTGCCGACATCCTGCCCCTCCGCCTTGACCACTATCAGCAATGGCCGCTCGGTCCATTTCGGGTGCGCAACGCCGATTACAGCGGCTTCGGCCACGGCTGGATGGCCCATCGCCGTATTTTCCAGCTCGATTGAGCTAATCCACTCGCCACCGGACTTGATAACGTCCTTGGTGCGATCGGTGATCGCCATATACCCCTCGGGGTCAATCGTGGCGACGTCACCTGTGTCGAACCAACCATCGTCGGTATGCGACCCGGCGCTGCCTTCAAGCTTGAAGTAGTCGCTGCAAATCCAGGGGCCGCGTACCTGCAGGGACCCGTAGGACTCACCGTCCCACACCAACTCCTTGCCCGAGTCGTCGACAATGCGCATCTCACAGCCGAATATGCCGCGGCCCGCCTTGGTCGCCAGGTCGAGTTGCTCATCAGGCGAAAGATGCTCCAGCCCGGCTTTGAGGCTGTTGGCAACGCCGAGAGGACTCATCTCGGTCATGCCCCAGCCCTGACGCAGCTCAACGCCGTGCTTGTCGCGAAAAGCCTCGATCATCGCGCGCGGCACCGCTGCACCGCCGACAACCGTTCTTTCCAGCTTGTCGAGGCGCTTGCCCACAGATTCACAATATTGCAGGAGCGCCAGCCACACAGTCGGCACACCGAGAGCAAGCGTAACGTCCTCGCTATCGAGTAGTTCGCAAAGCACTTCACCATCGCCCATTTTCGGACCCGGGAACACCAGTTTGGCCCCCACCATGAGGGCCGAATAGGGGATGCCCCAGGCATTGACATGAAACAGCGGCACGACTGGCAGGACCGAATCGCGGTTCGCCAGGCTCATCGTGTCCGGTGCTACTGCGGCGTAGGCATGCAGGACAGTTGAGCGATGGTCGTAAAGCACACCTTTAGGATCTCCGGTTGTGCCGGATGTATAACACAACGCCGAAGCTGCGCGCTCGTCGAGTTCGGGCCAGGCGAATTCAGGCGACTCCGCTGCAATCAACTCCTCGTAACAAATAGCGTTTTTCAGCGAGGTCTCGGGCATGTGCTCTGCATCTGTCATGACGACAAATCCCTCAACACCGCCAGTTTTGTCGGCAATCGCCTCGATCAGGGGCACAAACATCACGTCCGTGAATATCCAGCGGTCCTCGGCGTGATTGATGATGAAAATGAGCTGTTCGGGGAACAGCCGCGGATTAATGGTGTGGCACACGTACCCGGTACCGCTGATGCCGTAATATGCCTCTAGATGGCGATAGTCGTTCCACGCCACGGTCGCCACGCGGTCACCCGGCTCAAGCCCTAGTTTGCCAAGTGCGTTGGCCAGCTGCTTGGCACGCCCTATGCACTCGCGGTAGGTGTATCGATGACGAGGATTATCCGCAGTCACCGACACAATTTCACGACCACCGTGGTACTTCGCCGCGTGTTCCGCGATCGCCGAAACCAGTAGCGGCGTGTCCATCATTAATCCAAGCATGGCGTCTGTCCCTCAGCTGCTTTGTGCCGTTGCTAATTTAACAGAAATCGGGCGTCGATCCCTGTGTCTGCGCAATTTCGAAGCCCTTGATCTTGCTGCAATTCGGGCAATACGTGATATGCTTGCCGGCAATAATCACGCCATGAAACCATGGTCGGAAGGGGGAACAATGAGCAACGGAATTGAATCATTCATGCTTCGCCTGTCGCGCGCGGGCGCGCTATTTTCGGTAGCGATTACGGCGTTATTCATTGCCGCACCGGCAGTAGCGCAAGACGCTCAGGACGTGCAGACAGACGCCGGGATTTTCGAAGAAATCGTTGTCACGGCGCAGAAGCGCCAGCAGAACATCATGGATGTCCCGATAGCTGTCAGTGCTGTCACAGGCAAGCAGATCGAACAGGCTGGCATCAAAGATATCTTCGACTTGCAGCAAAATGTACCGAGTCTGATCGTCGGACAAAGTCAGACGGCAACAACATCTAATTTCTCGATTCGCGGTATTGGCAGTACGTCAAACAACTTTGGTGTGGAGTCGGCAGTGGGCCTGTACGTCGACGGCGTGTATCGATCACGGCAGAGTTCGATGATCAACGACCTGGTCGACGTCGAAGCAGTCGAAGTACTGCGTGGCCCGCAAGGTACGTTGTTTGGCAAGAACACGCCGGCCGGTGCAATCAGTATTCGCACCGTGCGTCCGGGGAATGAGGTCGACGCGTTTGTGGACGTGACTGCCGGTGACTTTGGCCTGGTCAAGGTCAGTGCCGCCGCCAATATTCCAGTCGGGGATGATCTCGCCTTCCGCGGCACCGTCTTTTCGTCACAACGCGACGGTTATGCTGACGACCTGGTTCTCGGGGACAATGTCTACAACGACAGGGATCGCTTCGGCGCCCGGATTCAGATGGCCTATGAGCCCTCAGACGACTTCAACATGCGCATCATCGCCGACTTCGCAGAGATTGACGAGACCTGCTGTGTGGCCGTGTCGTTCGTCGATGCTCTGATCAAGCGCTCCACGCTGGATTTCCCGACCGACGCCGGGTCGGATACGGCGTTTCTGCAGTTCGGCGGCACGATATTCACCGATTATCCCTATCCACCCCCTTTGATCACTGCCCTCCAACTGGGCATTCCACAGGGTAACCTGATTACGGGCGTAGGCCCTGATGATAATCTCGTGGCATACAGCTTCCTGCCGACATCCGAGAATGAAGACTCGGGTCTTTCGCTCGAAATTAACAAGACTTTCGGTGGCAGCATGACGTTGACGTCAATCTCAGCTTATCGTTCGTTCGAGACCTTCGATCATATCGATGCCGACTTCACTGACGTTGACCTGCTGACACGAGACAACCTGGCCGAACAAAGCTCGTTCTCGCAGGAACTCAGGCTTGCGGGCGAGTTTGGCTCGGGAAGTAATTACGTTTTCGGCGCTTACTATTTCGCGCAGGAAATTGACCAGGTAACGGATACGATCGGTACACCGATTATGGAGTTGTATCTGAACAACAGCCCGGATGTTAGCAATGCTGCATTGGTGGTCAATACAATTGCCGGCCTTGCACCGCTGTTGTTCGCGCCAAGTCCATCACCGTACCTGCCGGCCGGTGTTGCGTTCCCGCCCGGGTCGACGACTTCGCAGGACAATATCCTGCAGGACCAGGACGGCTATGCCGTGTTCGGCCAGGTCGATTTCGCGTTCAACGACTCTTTGACGCTCACGCTCGGTGCGCGCTACACCGACGAGACCAAGAAGATCGACGCATCGTATAGTCAAGGCATAGCGCTCGGCGGGCCGATACCCGATTTCGGTACCATCGCTTTTTGGGGCTGCATCCTGACGCAGTGCCATCCCGACGCGCCGTTTCTTAATCCGGCCGATCCGTTCGATCCAGCCAACCTGCCAACTCTGGCGATGCTGGCCGATCCGGCCGTCGTCGCCTCGTTCAACTCATTCGCCGCCGGTGGCTGGGGCACCTACGCGTTCCCACCGATCGCACCAAGACCGGATCTTGACGAAACCCTGTCGGATGACCAGGTGACGGGCACGGCCAAGCTGACCTGGTTTGTCAACGATACGAACATGGCATATTTTTCTTACGCGACGGGCTTCAAGTCGGGCGGCACCAACACCGAACGCATCAGCCCTGCCTTCAACTCATTGTTCCAGGCGGAAACCTCGGAATCGTTCGAAATCGGTTACAAGGGCGATATTGGACCGGTACGGCTGGCTTTGTCAGCGTACTTTACGACCTTCGACGATTTCCAGGCGCAGACCTTCACCGGCACAGGCTTCAACCTGCAGAACGCGGGTGAAATCGAGAATAAGGGCTTCGAGGCCGAAATTCTGTTCCGCCCGACCGATTCAACCGACATCCAGGTGATCTACACGCACAACGAGGCCGAATCCAAGTCCTTCGAACGCGGCACCTGCTGGGCTGTCTTCGAGTTCCATACCGGGGTTGCCGACCCGGGCTTGCCGCCAGCTTTTCGCCAGGGACTGGATCAACAGATCTGCGACAAGAGCGGCACCCCGCGGGCCGACAACCCGGAGAATCGCTTTTTCGTTGCGATTCAACAGGAGCTTAACCTCTCGTCCAATACGACGATGGTTGCTCGCCTCGAGTACTCCAGGTTCTCTGAGCAATTCACGGACAGCACCCTTGATCCCTTTACGTTGCAGGACAGTTTTGAAATCGTCAATGCTCGTATCGCGTTCAACATCGACAGCTGGAATTCGACCGTTACGCTTTGGGGCAGAAACATCACCGACGAGTGGTATCACGTCGGTACCTTTGATGCTCCGTTTCAGGCGGGTCGCATGAATGCGTATCCGGCCGAGCCGTCGACTTACGGTATTTCGTTCCGCAAGAACTTCGACTAGCGGTAGCTGTTAGTCAGGGGCGGCAGGCATCGTCTGCCGCCCCTTTTTCGTACCGGGTCCACGATGACAAAACGCACGATCAACCTGGCCCTCGCCCAGATCGCACCGGTCTGGCTGCAGCGCGACGCGACTCTCGCCAAGGTTGTTGACTGGATTGGCAAGGGCGCGCAGGAAGGATGTGATCTGATCGTCTTCGGCGAAGCGCTGGTCCCGGGTTATCCATTCTGGGTCGAGCGTACCGACGGTGCGAAGTTCGAGTCGGATCTTCAAAAATCAATGTATGCACATTACGTCGACCAGGGCGTAACGATCGAGGACGGCGGTCTGGACGATGTATGCACGGCGGCCGCCAGACACGACACCGCTATCTATCTCGGCGTCATGGAACGCGCCGTCAATCGCGGCGGCCACAGCCTGTACTGCTCAATGGTGTACATCGACGCGCAGGGCGAAATCCGCTCGGTACATCGCAAACTCATGCCAACTCATGAGGAACGCCTGGTCTGGGCGATTGGCGATGGCAATGGCCTGCGCACCCATAAACTCGGGAGTTTCACTGTCGGTGGCCTCAATTGCTGGGAAAACTGGTTACCACTCGCGCGCTCGGCCCTGTATGCCCAGGGCGAGGACCTGCACGTCGCAATCTGGCCCGGCAACATCGGCAATACCGAAGACATTACGCGTCACATCGCGCGCGAAAGCCGATCGTTCGTTGCATCGGTATCCGGGCTCATGCGCCGCGAGGACATTGGCGATGATCTGCCTCACGCCGACTTGTTGCGCGAAATGGCAGACGACGTAATGGCGAATGGCGGTTCCTGCCTTGCGTCACCAACCGGTGAATGGCTGCTCGAGCCCGAGACCGGCGTTGAGTCTCTACGTGTGGCGACAATCGACCATCGACTCGTGCTGGAGGAGCGACACAGCCTCGACCTGGCCGGGCACTACTCCCGGCCCGACGTCACGCGGCTTATCGTCAACCGCAAACGTCAGACGACGGTCGAATTCGACGACTAGCCGGTCTGCCTGTCAAAGCGTCACGTAGATAATAAACAGACCGAAGACGCCGGCCAGCGCCGTCGACACACGCAAGAGCAAATCTGGGCGGCCCAGCCACCAGTCAACGAGGCGATTCAGCCGTTCCTGGCCCATGAGCAAGACGCCGAAACCGGCCGCTATACTAAAGCCACCGAGTACCTGCATTGCGAAAGTGAAGCGAAGTTCGTCTGCGGTCAGCAGCAAGATGGCCCCGAGTACGAAGCGGAGCAAGACAGCGGTATGGAATCTGATTTTTTTTTGCACAGCACCGAGCTGGTGCCTGAATCGCGCCGGTGACAAAGTGCCGAGTACTCCGACAAGTACGATCGCGACACCGAATATCAATATCAGGTACTTCATCTCTATGATTGTAGTACGATTTCAACAAAAGAGATCATATCAATGACAGGCAAATACCAGAATATACTCGAGACCATTGGCAATACGCCGATCGTTAAACTCAATAAGATCGGCCCCGACAACGTCAATGTCTTCGTCAAGATCGAGTCGTTCAATCCGATGGGCTCGGTCAAAGACCGGCTCGCGCTCGGCGTCATCGAAGACGCAGAGGAAAGTGGCACGATAAAGCCGGGCCAGACTGTCATCGAGGCGACCAGTGGCAACACGGGTATCGGACTCGCAATGGTCTGTGCCCAGAAGGGTTATCCGCTGGTTGTAACGATGGCGGAAAGTTTCAGCCTGGAGCGGCGCAGGATGATGCGTTTTCTCGGTGCGAAAGTCGTACTCACACCGGCAGCACTCAAAGGAAGCGGCATGCTGGCCAAAGCAGTAGAACTCGCCGACGTGCATGGCTGGTTTCTGGTCCGTCAGTTCGAGAACGAGGCGAATGCCAATGCTCACTCGCGCACCACCGCTCCGGAAATTCTCGAGGCATTCGCCGACGATGGACTCGACTACTGGGTGACCGGATTCGGCACCGGTGGCACGCTCAAAGGCGTATCCCGTGTTCTCAAAGAAAAGAGTCCCAAAACGAAAGTCATCGTCTGCGAACCCGACAATTCGGCGATTCTCGGCAGCGGCATTCCTCAGGTGCGTGAAGACGACGGCTCGATCAGTGAAAGCCACCCGTTATTCCGGCCGCATCTTATGCAGGGCTGGAGCCCGGACTTCATTCCCAAGCTCGCCGAAGATGTTGTCGACGCGAAGCTGATCGACGAAATTCTGCCGATTGCTGGCGATGATGCGTTGCAGCTGTCCAGGTCACTGGCCCGCGACGAAGGCATTTTTGTTGGCATTTCGGCTGGAGCGACGCTGGCCGGAGCGCTTGCGGTCGCCGAAAAAGCAGAACCAGGCGCAAATATCCTGTGCATGCTGCCGGATACCGCGGAGCGTTACCTGAGTACGCCCTTATTCGACGGCATTCCGGAAAACATGACTGAGGAAGAGATGGAAATCTCCCAATCGACACCGAACTACCGGTTCGACTCGGCACCACCACCGCCACCGGATGAGGAGGAAGAAGGAGAGGAAGTTGTCGAGGCGCCGCCCGAAGCGCTCGCATTCCTCGACGAGGCAACGCATGACGCGGACAATCCAGTCCTGTTACTTGCACTCGAATGGTGCGAATTCTGCTGGTCGGTTCGCAAGATGTTTGATGAGTACGAGATTCCCTTCCGTGTAGTCGAACTTGATTCCGAGGAATATCAGGAAAACGACAAGGGTGGCAAGATTCGTAAAGCGATCGAACAACGCACCGGTCTCAAGACTATCCCGCAGGTCTATGTCGGTGGCAAGCACCTTGGTGGTGCGACCGAAACATTCGACGCGGTTAAAGACGGCAGCCTGCAAGAACTTCTCGAAGAGAACAACGTCAGTTGGAATCAGTCGGTTGACACCGAGCCCTACTCATTTCTGCCGGGATGGCTGCATAAGCGGTAGATTCGGGCCTGAAGGCCCTCCTACGTGATGAATTGGTACTTGTAGGAGCGGCTTTAGCCGCGAACCAGATTAGTCGTTGAAGAAGTACATGCCGAGAACCTCGGCCACACAGGCGGGTTTGCGTTCGCCCTCAACTTCGATACGCACTTCGGACGTCAGCAACAATGCACCGGCCCGGCGACGTGACTGCAACGCAGTTGCGCGAGCGCGCACGCGAACACCTGCCGGAACCGGCGTGTAAAAGCGCACTTTGTTGGCACCAAAATTGATGGCCCTCGCCAGGTTTTCGAACTCAATAAAGTTCGCGCTAAGAGCAGGTACCAATGAAAGAATCAGATAGCCGTGAGCAATCGTATTGCCGTCAGGCATCTCTTTGGCCGCGCGCTCGGTATCAACATGAATCCACTGATGATCACCCGTTGCTTCAGCGAACTCATCGATTCGATGCTGGTCGATAACGACCCAATCGGACAATCCGATCTCCTCGCCTTCAAGCGATTTGGCATCTTCAATTGATTGGATTACGCGCACAGTGATTCAGTAAATACACAGAAGCATCTGCGGCCGCAAGTTTTCGTCAACGATATTTTCTGATAGTGGCGTTAAGATGGCTGCATCGTGAATCATCCCCAACAAAATTCTGTGTACGCAGTCGTACTCGCCGCGGGATCGGCGACCCGGTTTGGCTCAAGCAAACAACTCGCGGAGGTCGATGGCGTCACCCTGGTGCAGCGCGCACTGAACGTCGCCAACGCAGCGTGCACTAATAACGTACTTTTAGTCGTTGGCCATGACCGGCAAGCCGTTACTGAAGCGTGCGATCCGATGCCGGGGTTCATTATCGTCAATGATCACTATTCCGAGGGACTCAGCACATCAATATCGCAGGCGGTGCGCTCCATTCGGCATCAGGCCGGCGCGATAATCATATTGCTGGCGGATCAGGTGCTGGTTACTGCCGGGCATGTGCGAGCGCTTGTGGGTGCATGGAGCGGCGCCGACGACGAAATAGTTGCAACAGAATCTAATGGGCGATGCGGACCTCCCGCCCTGTTTTCACGCAGCTGTTTTGACGACCTGGTCGCACTTCAGGGAGACGCTGGTGGCCGGGAATTGCTATCGGACGAGCGTTTTCGTGTGAAGAGAATTCGGTTCGAGCCGGCAGCCGTGGATATCGATACGCCTGAAGATTTGGCGTTGGAGCGTTCCTCGGAGCGCTACTGAGGCTAAGCGTAATCGTGCCGCTATCTCACCACCCACCATTCGCGCCTCAAGAGGCGCTCCAACGACAGGCATATCCGCGGCCCCCAGGGCCGCACTGGCCGTGCGTTGAATTCCCGGTTTGGGTGGGTCGTCAGGAAGCTTCGGCGTGTTTCGCGCAACGCTCGCAGTTGACCCAGCCCGAGTGGCCGTCGGCGTAGTGCTCTTTTTTCCAGATCGGCAGTCGCACTTTGAGTTGATCGATAATGTAGCGGCAGGCCTGAAACGCTTCGTCACGATGCGGCGCTGATACGCCGACCCACACGGCACATTCGCCGATTTCGAGCATGCCGGTGCGATGCACACAATGTGCATGCAGATGCGGGAATCGTCGCTGCGCTTCTGACAGAATTTCTTCGCCCTCGGTTAAAGCCAGCGGCTCGTACGCCTCGTATTCAAGTCTCAGAACGGACTGACCTTCGTTCTCGTTGCGAATCCAGCCTTCAAAACTGCAATAGGCACCTGCGCCCGCGTCAAATAGCCGCCCGCGCAGACCGTCAGGATCGATCGGGGTTTTGGTCATTTCAATCATGTCAGCCACCGGCCACGGGCGGGAACAACAGGACCGTATCGCCGTCATTGACCGGCGAGTCCCAGTCTGCCATGGCATCGTTGATCGCGACCTTGCAATGACCGGTCGGCTCAGAAGATCCATGGCGCTGTTGCGTGGCACTGAATACGTCGGCGGCTGTTACCGCGTCGAGCGCCAGCGTTTCCTCTCCCAAACCGGCATGCTCGCGAAATATGGCGAAATAACGCACCGTGATTGTCTTCATTGCGCGGCCTCAAGTACGCTGCCTGCGAGGTCATCCGGTGTATTGATATTATCGAGCGCGCCCGTCTTGGGTTGCTCGAGTAACAGCGTGTCCGAACGAATCAGTATCTTTCGTGGACAAACGATTCCTTCATCGACGAAACCGCGAATGATCGCACTACTGCCTGCCCGGTAAACGGCACAGAGCGGCTCGGGCAAGCCATCGTAACTGCTTCTGAACGCAGTAAACGGCTTCTCAGGCGAACGATTGTTCAGCAGGTATTCAAGCGTCTCCGCATCGATGTTCGGGAGATCGCAAGCGACAACCAGCCAATCGGCGTCCGGACGCTCATCAAACGCTGACAGAATGCCCGCAACCGGACCAATGTCCTCGTAGCGATCGACAATCGACGCAAACCTGCTGCGCTCCGGTTCGTCGCTTTGTTCGCGGCGCGCGGAGACGAATACACCGTCGGTTACGCCGTCGAGCAGCACGGCGATATGCGCAAGTTGACTCTGCCCATCGCGTACAAGCAGTGCCTTGTCGCGGCCCATGCGCCGGCTCTCACCGCCTGCGAGTACGAGACCAAACATTGCGCTACTCATCGCGCGCGAAATCCCTCTTGCCGCCTGTTTTCGACATCAGGCGTGTCTCACCAATGACAATATCGTGAGACATTGCCTTGCACATGTCATACACAGTCAGAGTAGCGATCGTGGCGCCGGTCAATGCCTCCATCTCGACGCCCGTCTTATGATGCACTTTGCAGTGACAATCGATGATGGCCTGTTGACCAGCAACTTCAATGGTGATCTTGCAGTTCTCGAGCCCGAGCGGATGGCAAAACGGAATCAGCTCATGCGTTTTCTTGGCCGCCATGACACCGGCAATAATGGCTGTTGCAAAAACCGGCCCTTTCTTCGTGTTGATTTCATCGCCTGCGAGTTCCGCGATTACTGCAGCGGGCAGATTCATTATGGTGCGCGCGTGCGCCTCGCGCTCGGTCGCGGTCTTGTTGCTGACATCGACCATTGTCGGCCGATTACGCTCGTCAATATGACTTAGTTTTCCCATTGAGTACTCCTACCCACCTATTCGATACATCTCGACCTTGCTCAATGTATGGTGCTCGGCAACATCCGGACGCCGGAGCTCGCTGTACCGGTCAGCACGCTGCAGCCAAATGCGCGACAGAATATCGCCCAGTTCATCGTCATCGGCACCGTTGCGGATCGGCTCGCGCAGGTCCGTTCCTTGCGTCGCGAACAGACAAGTATAAAGCACGCCGTCGGCCGACAACCTCGCCCGGCTGCAGCTGCCACAGAACGCCTCAGTGACCGAGGAAATGAAGCCGATTTCCCCCTGGCCGTCCACATATTCATGGCGCCTTGCGACCTCGCCCGCGTAGTTGCGGTCCAGTGCGCGCAAAGGCCAGCGTTGCTGAATCATCGCCAGCAGTTCTTTGGATGGCACGACCTGGTCCATGCGCCAGCCATTTCGATTACCGACGTCCATATACTCAATCAGGCGAATAATGTGGCCGGACCCGCGAAAATGGTCGAGCAATTCGAGGATTGTGCGATCGTTGACGCCGCGCTCGACAACGACGTTGATCTTGATCGGTGCCAGACCAGCCTGCTCCGCAGCATCGATACCCGCCAACACAGTGTCCAGATCGCCACGACCACCGCTCATTGTCTTAAACACCTGTGCATCGAGACTGTCCAAGCTGACCGTGACCCGGTGCAAACCGGCATCGGCCAGGTCTTGTGCGACAGGGGCAAGCAACATGGCGTTCGTCGTCAGCGCAAGATCATCGATTCCTGGCAATGCGGCGATGCTGCGTACCAATTCGGGCAGTTGCCTGTCGAGCAGCGGCTCCCCGCCCGTCAGCCGAATCTTGGACACTCCGAGCCCGGCCGCAACCCGTGCAACCTTGAGCATTTCGTCGTGCGTTAGCCGCTCGGAGCGCTGCAGAAACGCATAGTCAGCATGGAATTCCGTCTCAGGCATGCAATACGGGCAGCGAAAGTTGCAACGATCCAGTAAGGATATACGCAGGTCACGCAACGGCCGATTGAGCGCATCACGAGTCTGGCGAGCAATGGGCCCGGCAGCAATGTCAGGAATCAGATGAGATGTCATCCCGGTATTCTGCCCGATCTTGTCGCGTTGTTCTTTATTTTGATCACTAATTGCTGCATGATTTTTGGCCGCGCAACCGAACCTTCAGGATTCTTGATGAACCTTAATTTCACCGAAGACGAGCTCGCCTTTCGCGACGACGTCCGTTCCTTTTTCCGCGAAGAGATCCCTGCGGACATTGTGGCGAAACAGCAGCAGGGCGTGACGCTGGATCGCGATGACCATGTGCTTTTTCAAAAAGCGCTGTTCGAAAAGGGCTGGGCCGGGTACACGTGGCCTGTCGAATACGGCGGCACGGGGTGGACGGCTGTGCAAAAGTACATTTTCGGTATCGAAATGGCCGACGCGGACATGCCCAACATCATTCCGTTCGGCCTCGGCATGGTTGGCCCGGTTATCTATACATATGGCAGCGAGGAGCAGAAACAGCGCTTTCTTCCGGACATCCTCGAGAGCAACGTCTGGTGGTGTCAGGGCTACTCAGAGCCTGGTGCGGGTTCCGACCTGGCATCTTTAAAGACCCGCGCAGAGCTGCAAGGCGACCACTTCATAGTCAACGGCACCAAGACCTGGACGACCCTCGGGCAGCATGCCGACTGGATTTTCTGTCTCGCAAGAACGACCACGGACGTAGCGCGGCGGCAGGAGGGCATCAGCTTTCTGCTCATCGATATGAACACGCCCGGTGTAACCGTAACGCCGATAATCACGATTGAGGGCGACCACGAGGTTAACGAGATTTATTTCCAGGATGTGGCGGTGCCGATCGATAACCTGGTCGGCGAGGAGGGCAAGGGCTGGACCTACGGCAAAGTGCTTTTGCAGCACGAACGAACCGGCAATTCCGGAGTGGCGCGCACAAATTATCGACTGAAAAAGTTGCGCGCCCGTGCCGCGCAATCGATTCGTAGTGCGGCACCATTGCTTGAAGATCGCAATTTCATGCGTAAGGTCGCGGCTGTCGAAGTTGAACTCAAGGCGCTCGAGATCACAGAGTTGCGCACGTTGGCGGCCATCGCGTCCGGTAAAGCGCCGGGCCCCGAATCGTCAATTCTTAAACTCAAGGGCACGGAGCTGCAGCAGGCGACTGATGCGCTCTACGTGGAGGCGGCCGGCTATTACGCCCTGCCCTACGTACCGGACCAGTATGTCCTTGATTTTCCTGTCGAGGACCGGGTGGGCGAAGGCGCCGAAACGAATTCGTCATTGCGTTACTTCAATTTCCGCAAGGCCTCGATTTACGCTGGCTCTAACGAAATTCAGAAAAACATCATCGCCAAGCACGTACTCGGCCTGTAGGAGCTACACCGTATGGATTTTTCATTAACTGAAGTGCAACGAATGCTGACCGACAGTGTCGAGAAGTTCATCACTAACGACTACGACTTCGAGAGCCGTCAAGAATATGCTGCCAGCGAACTTGGCTACAGCGCCGAAGTCTGGCAGACATTTGCTGAACTTGGCTGGACGGCCGTACCCTTCAGCGAAGACGACGGTGGCTTCGATGGCGGTCCCATTGAATTGATGGTCATGATGCAGCAATTTGGCCGCGGCCTGATTGTCGAGCCTTATCTGGCCAATGTAGTCTTGGCGGGTGGCGTCCTGCGCCGGGTAGCCAGCGACAAGCAGAAGGCCAAATGGCTGCAGCCGTTGATCAGTGGAGAACTCCAGGGGGCTCTCGCATTTGCCGAACCGCAAAGCCGGTACGACCTCAGCAACGTTGCGGTGACTGCCATCAGGGACGGTGAAGAGTGGATCATCAACGGTAAGAAAGGCGTCGTACTGAACGGAGGCAATGCCGGGTTGCTGATCGTCCCGGCGCGCACCTCGGGCGATAGCACCGATGCCGGCGGCATTACTCTGTTTGCAGTGGGTGGCAGTGCCGACGGTGTTACACGCCAATCGTATGCCAACGTGGATGGCCAACGTGCCGCCGAACTCGATTTTCAGGATGTCCGTGTCGATGCCGCAGCGGTGCTCGGTGAAGTCGGCGGCGGCTATGCCGCATTCGAAGCAGTCATTGATGAGGCAACGCTCGCCATTTGCGCTGAAGCTGTCGGCATCATGCAGATCATGTCGGAAAAGACTGTTGAGTATTCAAAAAGTCGCGTGCAGTTTGGCGTGCCGATCAGCAGCTTTCAGGCATTGCAGCACCGCATGGTGGATATGCTGACTGCCTGCGAGCAATGCTACTCATTATTGATCTGGGCTGCGATGTCCAACGCCGACGGTACCGATGACGCCAGGAAGGCAATCAGCGCCATTAAATACCAGGTCGGCACCAGCGGGCAAAAAGTCGGACAGGAGGCCGTGCAAATCCACGGCGCCATGGGCGTTACCTGGGATCTCGACATTGCGCACTACTTCAAACGCCTGACAGCGATTGGTCAAATGTTCGGCAACGCTGACTGGCATCTCGACAAACTGGCTGTCTGAGCCAGTACGGTTTTAGATTATGAAGGCTTCAGGTGTCATAACAATTACTACAGACTTCGGCCACAAAGGTCCGTTTGCGGCCGTGATGAAAGGCGTGATCATTGACCGCTTTCATGACGCCAAAGTCATCGACCTTGCACATGACATACCGCCCCAGTGGCCACCCGAGGCGGGCTTCTGGGTAAGTCGAAGCTATCAGTACTTTCCCAGGGGGAGCGTGCATCTGGCGATAGTCGACCCCGGCGTCGGCACAGAGCGCGACATTCTGCTCGTCGAGCACGATCACCACTATTTCATGGCGCCAGACAACGGCCTGCTCGCGCGCATGCTGGACGCGTCTGACGATGCCGCAGTGTTCAAACTCGACCTGGACGCGCTCGATCGTCTCGACATAGATCCACCAAGCAACACGTTTCACGGCCGGGATATCTTCGCGCCAGTCGCTGCCGAACTCGCTGCGGGCCGCACCACCCCGGTCTGCATTGGCAAACCGACACAGGAGTGGATTCCAGCGTGGCTGGACGAACCGGACGTTTCGTCCAGCAAGGTCTCGGGCGTCATCGTCACAGTGGACGCATTCGGCAACCTGATCAGCAACATCGACGCCGAACTGATCGCGGATTTCAAGCATCCGATTGCACGCATTGCAGGCCACGACATCGAAATGAAGACAACCTACGGCCGTGCCAAACCGGGCGACTATCTCGCACTGATCAACTCATTCGGCGTACTTGAAATTGCCAAGGCGGAAAGCAGTGCGGCCGAGGGCCTTGGGAGCGACCGCGGTGCGCCAGTCACGGTGATAGACGAGTCCTCCTCCTGAGGTCCCGCCTGGCGGGACCTCAGGAGGACATTGCCTGTTTTTCGATTTTCGCCCAGGAGTCGCGGAGCGTCACAATTCGGTTAATCACCGGAGCATCCGGCGAATGCTCCGCAGAATCCGCGCAGAAGTAGCCAAGACGTTCGAACTGCACGGTCTGCCCTTCCGCCAGATCTTTGAGAGCCGGTTCGAGTATTGCGCTGACAGTCTGCAGTGAATCCGGGTTCAGAACTGTCAAGAAATCCTCGACCGCGTTTGGATTCGGAACCGTGAACAGCCGGTCGTAAAGTCGAACTCTGGCCGGAACACCATGGTTTGCGGACACCCAGTGAATAGTGCCTTTGACTTTCTTGTCGCTTTTGCCCGTGCCACTCCGTGTGTCCGGATCGTAACTGCAGCGCAACTCGATGACTTCGCCCTCATTGTTCTTGATGACTTCGTCGCACCGAATGATGTAGCCGAATCGCAGCCGAACTTCGCCGCCGGGTTTCAGGCGGAAAAATTTGCGCGGTGCCTCCTCGAGAAAGTCGTCCTGCTCAATCCAGACTTCTCTTGAGAACGGCATGTCGCGCGTGCCGAGCTCAGGATTGTTCGGATGATTCATTGCCTGCATCGTCTCGACCTGATCTTCCGGGTAGTTCGTCAACACCACCTTCAATGGGTGCAGGACGGCCATGCGGCGTTCAGCAGATTCGCCGAGCTCCTCGCGAATGCAATTCTCGAGCACACCCATTTCGATCAGCTTGTCTTTCTTGGTAACGCCGCCGCGTTTCACGAAATCGCGCAACGCCACCGCGGGATAGCCTCGCCGCCGCATGCCGGCGATCGTCGGCATGCGCGGGTCATCCCAGCCTGACACAACATCGTTTTCAATCAACATGTTGAGCCTGCGCTTGCTCGTTATCGTGTAAGCCAGATTCAGCCGGGAAAACTCGATCTGCCGCGGCCGATGCTCGGGTTTGAGTTGCTCGAGAAACCAGTCGTATAGCGGCCGGTGATCTTCGAACTCGAGCGTGCACAGCGAGTGCGTAATGCCCTCGAATGCGTCGGACAAAGTATGCGCAAAATCGTACATCGGATAGATGCACCATTTGTCGCCGCTGCGCTGGTGATCAATGTGACGAATGCGGTACAACGCAGGATCGCGCAAGTTCATGTTCGGCGACGCCATGTCGATTTTCGCGCGTAGCACGTGTGCGCCGTCCGCAAATTCGCCGGCCCGCATGCGCTGAAACAGGTCGAGGTTTTCTTCGACGCTGCGGTCGCGATGTGGGCTATTTGTGCCGGGCGCCGTGAGCGTTCCGCGGTGCTCGCGAATCTCCTCAGCGCTCAGGCTGTCGACATAAGCGACGCCCAATTCAATGAGTTTTTCGGCCGCGTCGTAGATCCGGTCAAAATAGTCCGATGCATGGGTCAGGCGGTCCCCCCAGTCGAAACCGAGCCAATGCACGTCGCGCTCGATCGCCCGCACGTATTCTTCACGTTCCTTGCCGGGATTCGTATCATCGAAACGCAGAAACGTACGGCCGCCGAATTCCTTGCCAACGCCGAAATTCAGGCAGATCGACATGACATGGCCCACATGCAAGAAACCATTCGGCTCCGGCGGAAATCGGGTCACGATCTCGTCATGCTTTCCGGATTGCAGGTCATCGTGGATGATCTGGCGGATGAAGTCGCGTGCTGCGGCGTCGCTCATAGGGGTATCAGTGCTCAATCAGACGGGGCGCTATTCTACCCATATTTGTGGGCACATTTTGCATGAGATAAGAGCACCCACTACTGTACAATAGCGCGCCGTGCCTCCGGGCCGTTGAATTCATAACAACCAGATCGAGCAATGCCAAAAATAACCCTACCCGATGGCTCCGTCCGGCAGTTTGAGGCTGCCACGTCCGGTGCCGAAATCGCCGCGAGCATAGGCAAGAGCCTGGCACGTGACGCCGTTGCCGTGCGTGTCGACGGAGAGATGGTTGACCTGACGCGGGATATCGAATCGGATGTGGCTATCGAGGTCGTTACCCGGGACTCGGACGATGGGCTCGATTTGCTGCGCCATGATGCAGCGCACGTGCTGGCCGAGGCCGTCAAGGAATTATGGCCCGACACTCAGGTCACGATCGGCCCGGCGATCGACAATGGCTTCTACTACGATTTTGCGCGAGAGGAGCCATTCACCGAGGACGATCTCGAGGTGATCGAGTCTCGCATGCAGGAGATTGTCGACCGTGACGAATCAATCGAGCGCGAGGTCTGGGACCGTGACGATGCGGTTAAATTCTTCCGCGGCATCGGCGAGAAGTACAAGGCCGAGATCATCGAGAGCATTCCGTCGGGTGAACCAATTACACTCTATCGTCAGGGCGGGTTCATCGATTTGTGTCGCGGGCCGCATCTGCCGTCAACCGGCAAGCTCGGCAAAGCTTTCAAACTGACGCGAGTATCCGGTGCATATTGGCGCGGTGACTCCAATAACGAGATGTTGCAGCGTATTTACGGCACGGCCTGGTCCAACGACAAGCAACTGCGCAAATACCTGCTAATGCTCGAAGAAGCCGAGAAGCGCGATCATCGCCGTCTCGGCCGCATCATGGACCTGTTCCACTTCCAGGAAGAGTCGCCTGGCGCCTTATTCTGGCACCCGAAGGGCTGGATTCTGTTCCAGAATCTGATCAATTTCATGCGCCAGCAACAAAATGCCGCTGGCTACCGCGAGATCAATACGCCCGAGCTGATGTCCCGTTCATTGTGGGAAGCATCCGGCCATTGGGAAACCTTCGGCGACGACATGTTCACGACTGAAACGGCCGATGGGCGACAGTACGCGATCAAACCGATGAACTGCCCGGGACACGTGCAGGTTTTCAAACAGGGCATTACGAGTTACCGCGACCTGCCCTACCGCCTGGCCGAGTTCGGCAAGTGCCACCGTAACGAACCGTCTGGCGCCCTGCACGGCATGATGCGTGTGCGCGCATTCACGCAGGACGATGCACATATCTTCTGCACGCCCGAGCAAATCACCGATGAGTCGATCGCCGTTTGCGATCTGATACTCGGCATCTACAAAAGCTTCGGCTTCGACGATGTGCGCATCAAGTTCGCCGATCGTCCCGAAGTTCGGGTCGGCGAGGATGAAGTATGGGACCAGGCGGAAGCCGCATTACTAAAAGCACTCGACGTTGCCGGCCTCGACTACACGCACAATCCTGGAGAAGGCGCGTTCTACGGGCCGAAGCTCGAATTCGTACTGCGCGACGCGATCGGTCGTGACTGGCAGTGTGGCACCTTGCAGGTCGACCTGAACATGCCAGGGCGACTCGGCGCCACCTACATCGGTGAAGACGGCAACAAACACCTGCCCGTAATGTTGCATCGTGCGATTTTCGGCTCGCTCGAGCGATTCATCGGCATCCTGATCGAACACCACGCCGGCAACCTGCCATTGTGGCTCGCGCCGACCCAGGTCAAGGTGCTGACAATCACTTCGGATGCGGATGACTACGCCGCAGAAGTGGTTCTGCAGCTGCAACAGGCAGGGCTACGTGCCGAAGCCGACACCCGTAACGAGAAAATTTCCTACAAGGTTCGCGAGCACAGTGTGGAAAAGGTCCCGGTGTTGCTCGCCGTCGGGCAACGTGAGGTCGACGAACGCAACGTGGCGATTCGCCGCCTTGGCTCCAAGCAACAGAGCGTTCTTGCGCTCGATGACACCGTCGCCCAACTGGTTCAAGAGGCACAGAATCGTACCTGACAAAGAGGGACAGGCGCCCTGAATGTCGGTTGCCTGTCCCTCTCGAAAACCTGGGTGCCTGTCCCTCTCAGCCCCTCTGATCTCCTATAGTTGATATCGCTGCAGCCCAAATGTGATGCGGGCTACAGTTTGACTGTGCGCCAGGTCACAGATTCGAAAACCGAACCGCCTACTCTACGTAATCCGTCGTTTCGCAAGGATATACTCCCTCGACGCAAGGACTACGCGTGAGATTAGACATAAGAATGGAGGTTATCGAGTGTCGTTAGAGCATTTCAAGAAGCAGGTTTTGCTACTGCATAGCGAGCAAAGCACCCTGGACGATCTGAGTTCCGGGTTCAATGATCGCTATACGGTGCACTGTGCGACCAGTGGCAGTGAAGCGCTCAACACACTCGGCGAGACGCAGATCGATGTGATCGTGACGGCTCAGGAACTGCCGGGCATGAGCGGTCTCGATGCGTTGCGTGAGGCTAAAAAGCGTTCGCCCGATACGATCGGCATATTGCTCGCTGGCAATGAAAGCGACGGCCTCGAGGCACTGGTCGGTGACCAGGAAGTCTTCCAGATTGTACGCGGCAACGTAACGGCTGATTCTCTTAAGAACCTGATCGACAGTGCGACGCGCCAGGCACGACTTATTGCGCTCGCCGAGTCGGCCAACGACACAACGGCGAATCCCGATGAACTGGTGTCCGAACACATCGTCATGGAAACCTCCGAGAACGGTGCGGCGATCATCTCGGATGGCACCGGACAGTTACCCGTCCTCGACCCGAAGAAGATCTCCATTGCGGCTGACGTCGGGGCACGTGGCGTCGATGTCCTGGTCTTGACACAAGACGAAGAATTTCTGGCAACGGTGCAGGAATCGGCACGTGGCCTGCACAACATCGTTTATGCCAATACTCTGGCGCAAGCCGATGATGCGGTTCGCAAGAGTAAAGTAGGCGTTGCTGTTGTTGACGCCGCAATGGTCGGTGCCAATGTCGAAAAGCTTGCGATGCACCTGCGCGCATCGTCGCCGCGGCTCGTTGCCATCGTAGCGGGACGCCGCGATGACGGCGAAATGCTCATGGACCTGATTAATCGCGGCAAGGTTTATCGTTTCCTGCTGAAGCCAGTTTCGCCCGGCCGTTCACGGCTCGCGATCGAAGCATCCGTGAAGCACCACCTTGAGGCTCCGGATTCCGCGTTCAAGGTGAATGGTAAGGCTGCGCCAGCGCCAAAGTTGAAGCCAAAACCAGCACCAAAACCCAAGCCGGCGCCGCAACAAAGAAAGGTGGAGCCCGCCAAGCCCGCACCTGCGCCCGCGCCAAAGGTGAAGCAAGCACCGCCACCCGCGCCAAAACCAGCTCCCAAGCAAAAGCAGACTCCGCCGAAGAAATCTGAATCTTCGTCAAAAGCTAAATCTTCGTCGACTATAGTACCGAATCGTCGGGACTCACTGTCGCCAATAGATGATGGACTGTCGGCCGCATTCGGCGGCGATGACACGAGCTTCACTGAAACGGTGACTGGCCTCTTCAGTTCGGTTGCCAAGTCCATTTCGCGGAAGGAAAAGACAAAAGACGAGCCTGAAGTCGCATCGGCAGCACCTGAAACCCGCACTCCGGCTATAGCCAAAACCCCCACTCCGGCTGTAGCCAAAACCCCTACCCCGGCTGCAGCCAAAACCCCTACCCCGGCTGCAGCTCCGGAGGCAACCACATTAGCTGGCTCGGGTGGCTCATTGCTGGAGAATCCCAAAATCCTGAGCATGGGCGCAGCTGCGCTGGTTGTCGTAGCAGGCTTGGCATTCTGGCTGTTTGGTGGATCTGACGAGCCGATAGTTGCCGAGCAACCGCTCGCCGATACACCATCGATCAGCGACTCCGAGGCAGTATTCGAGACTGAAGTCATTACGCCCCAGGCATTGGGTATTGACGATCTGATCGACGAGGCGCAGCTGGCTGCCGATGCCGGTCAGGTCTTTAACCCGCCCGGCGGCAACGCCATAGAGCTGTATCTATCCGCCCTGGAACTAGCACCCGGAGACCCGGTTGCCGAGCAAGGCTTGCAGCAGGTCATCGAGCAGGCGCTTGGCATGGCCGAAACGGCATTGCTGGAGCGCCGTACTGAAGACGTCATGGCCGCCTTGCAGAGGGTTGAGCTTGCCGATGCGGAGAACCTGCGTTTGCCGTTCCTGAACGCCCAGCTCACGCAGATGCAACTCCGAAACCGGCTTGACGACGCCCGCCTCGCGATCCGTGAGGCGCGGTTCGAGGATGCGCAGCTCGCGATTGATGGCGCGCGCACGCTCGCCATTGCCGACGCAACTGAAGTCGATGCCGTTGCTGCCGAATTGAGCGCCGCGCTGAGTGAACAGCGGGTTGACGATGTCCTGGCACAGGCGAACGCACGATTGGAAGAAGGTAAGTTGATTGCTCCTTCTAACGACAACGCTCGCTTCTACTTCGAACTTGCGCTAAGCAACGATCCGGCCAATACGGCAGCACGCCAGGGCCTCGCCGTTGTTGCCAGCAAACTTGTATTGCAGGCCCGTGCGCAAATTGACGACGGCAACTTCGATGCGGCTGACCTGCTACTTATCGATGCGCGCCGCCTGGATCCATCGAGCAGCGAATTAATGGCTTCAACAACTGCGCTGCAAGCGGCACGTGACCGCCAGGCCGAGGACTTACGCCGTGCTGCAGAAGAGCGCGCTGCGGCAGAACGAGCGGCTATCGAAAAGGCCGCAGCAGATCGTGCCGCTGCCGAGAAAGCCATAGCAGATCGCGTCGCTGCCGAGAAAGCCGCCGCAGATCGTGCCGCCGCGGATCGTGCCGCTGCAGAACGTGCCGCCGCCGACCAACTTGCTGCTGAACAACTCACTATTGAAAGTGCAGTTGCGGACACTACGACAGACGACGTGGTAGAGGGGCCTGTTGCACAAGAACCCGTTGCTCAGGAGCCCGTTGCTCAGGAGCCCAACGTAGAGAATCCTGTCACACAAGCAGCTGTTTCCACTGCGATAGCGAATACGAGCGATACATCGGTTACTGAACCGCAACCGAATGCAGTCAACTCGGGCGAACAAATGCAACTGGCAGCTGCGCCTCCGCCACAGGCTGCAAGCTCATCACCCGTGGCCAGGCCCATATCGGTGAGTTCGTTGACACGCACCAAGTATGTTGCGCCGAAGTATCCGCGAGCCGCACAACGCCGCAATGTCTCGGGTTGGGTCGATGTCGTATTTACAGTGGACATCGACGGTACCGTAGCCGATATTGCGATCCGCGATTCGAGTCCCGGCGATACCTTCATCAAGGCTGCAAGCACTGCGGTTGAAGATTGGGAGTTCGAGCCCGTCATCGAAAACGGCGTGGCGATTCAGAAACGCGCCGCTGTCCGGATGATGTTCGCGATCGAGTAAATGGTCATAACTGACCAAATGCAAAATTATTCCAGTCTGGACTAAAACCAAACTTCCGGCTAGTCTAACCGGTTCAGGAGCCTCACTTGGGGGAGCGATTCTTGGACGTGCAACGGGTTGAAGAAGCCGAAAGGCCGACGCGCAAGCGACAACAGCGCAGCATTGTCACGCAGCAAAAACTGCTCGACGCCGCGATCGAAGCTTTTTCAGAGAATGGCTTCAAGGGCACATCGACGCGAGATATTGCCGATCGAGCTGGCGTTCATCACCCCCTCATCACTTATCATTTCAAGAACAAGGATCAGCTGTGGCGCGCGGCGACAGACCGGATTTTTCGTGAGTTCAACATTTCACTCGTTAAGGCGATGGCTGAGATTCCCGAAATCGATCCGAAGGCAAAGGCGGAAGCGTTTGTTCGAACGTATCTGCATTACTCGCGCAGTCAACCAGCATTGCACAGGATTATTTTGCAGGAAGCCAGCTACCAGAGCGATCGGCTGGAGTGGCTGATCGAACATCACTTGAAACCGTTGTTCGAAGAGGTGAACAAGGCGTTGATAGAACTGCAGCGGATCGGCATTACACCACCAGGAAGCACAGCACTGTTGTTCAATATGATTCGTGTATGTGCGGGCGGTCTGATCGCACTCAAACTTGAACTCAACGGCACGAGCAATATTGATCTCGATTGCGACGACCAGATTGCGGAACTAGGTGACCTGATAATTCGTGTTTTCTTACCGGGCGACCAGCCTGAACCTGATTAACCCGCGGTCAATTCCTGCTGCATCTCTGCGATGATCGCGAGCGCGATCGGGGCCGGTCCCCTGCCGCCCAAATTCAGTCCGGCCGGACCATGAAGGCGATGTTCGAGCTTCGTAGCGGCCGTACCGATCTCCACTAGCAAACGGTCGCGGCGATTCCGCGGGCCGAGCAAGCCGATGTAGGCGATATCTGTTTCCGCCAGTTGATTCAGGTAATGACGATCGCTGGCCAGGTGATGACTCATGACAATCGCCATATCAAACTGACTCAGGTCAAGGTCCGCAGCAAGCTGGTCAGCCGGTATACAAAGAGTCGCGACGGCACCTGCAAAATCACCGTTATCGATAGTCGACTGTCGATGGTCAACAACGGTGCACCGCCACCCCAATTCCGCCGCGAATCGCACGACTGGTTCTGCATCCAGACCAGCGCCCAAAACGAGGACCTGCGGCGGTGGCTCGACCAGCACGACGAGTTCACCAGGCGACTCACCAGCGAGGGGAATCGCAATCTTCCGCGCAATGTGGCCGCGCAGGATGTCGGCGATCTCAGCAAACGGCGCATAGCCGTCTTTCGCCAACAAAGGCTGTAGCAATACGCGCATCAAACCGTCACAGCCGACCCCCATTCCCCAGAGTTCGTCCTCGTCCTTGGCCAGATCGTAGGTAACCGTCTGCTCTTCACCGCTTTCAAGCACTTGCTGGGCGCGAATCGCGAGATCGCCCTCGAGACAACCACCGGACAACATACCGCGAAAAACGCCGTTTTGATCAACGAGCATCTGCGCACCGGCCTTGCTGTATGTGGATCCCTTCGTCTCGTAAACGGTAACGAGCACGAGTGGCTCCGTACTTTCCTTGCGCGTGTCAAAAAACTGCAACAACCTGGTCGGGTTCACGTGGCGAGTATCCGGGCATAAACGGGAGATTGATTATGAACCAAACAGCAACGAATCCGATAGCCGGACAGGCAGGGGCCCGTTTTAGCCCTCTTGCATGGCCAGCAAGGGCGCACGGAGATTATCGGGCCTGCGAGCGCTCCTACAGGAGTTCTTTCAATCGGTAGTACAACATCCCGAGTGCCAATGCCGGGTTGGCGAACCACTTGCCGCCCGGCAGCCACCAGTGGCGCACTCTGGAGAAAACATCGAATTGTTCTGAGTCGCCGGCCACGGCGTCGGCCAGCATCTTGCCCGCCAGGTGTGTCGGCGCAACCCCGTGTCCAGAATAACCTTGCGCGTAATAAGTATTGCCCTCGATGCGCCCGAACTGCGGTATGCGGTTGATGCTGATCGCGATCATACCACCCCACTCGTAGTCGACGCGCAGGCCTTTCAATTGTGGAAAAATCTTCAACATTTTCGGTTGCAGCGACGCAATGATGCTCTTTGGGTCGCGCCCGGAATAATTGCACATGCCACCGAACAGCATTCGATTGTCAGGCGACAAGCGAAAATAATTCAGCCCGATTGTTTGTTCGCAATACGCCATATCTGCAGGTAGTAACTCTTTCGCGAGTGCTTCGGGAAGCGCCTCCGTAGCGATCATGTAACTGCCTGCAGGAATGATCGCATGCCGTATTCTCGGTTCGGTATCGCCCAGGTAGGCATTTCCGGCAAGCACGACTTTGCCGGCGTGCACGCACCCTGAGTCAGTTTCGACAACAGGTTTGGCGCCGTGTTGTATTCGCGTCACGCGTGACTGTTCGTATACGTTCGCACCAAGCTCATGCGCGGCACGGGCTTCGCCAATGCACAGATTAAGCGGGTGCAAGTGGCCATTGCCGTAATCCGCGAGGCCACCGATATAATAATCTGTACCAAGGTAATCGGGCATCTCGTGTTGCGCGACGATACGCATTTGATGCTGGTAATTCGCACGTTTCTTGACCGCGAAGTAATTCTCGAAATCTTGCATATCGCCATCGCGCTGGGCGACATCCAAAAAGCCGAATTTCAGATCGCAGTCGATCGAGTGTTTTTCAACACGCTGCACGAGAATTTCGCGGCTTTCGAACCCCATGCGGCGAGCCATATCGGCAGCCTCGGAACCGAATCGCTTGTCGATCTTGTCAGCGTCGACAAAGCCACCAATCAACTGTCCACCATTGCGGCCAGAGGCGCCCCAGCCAACCCTGTTTGCTTCGATTAGCGCGACGTCGTAACCGCGTTCCGCAAGATGCAGCGCGGCCGAAACACCAGTGAAACCAGCGCCAACGACGGCCACGTCGCAGTGCCGCTCGCCTTTGAGTTGCGGATATTCTGCTTCTGGCTTACGCGTAGCCGCGTAATAAGACGCCACATGTTCCCGGGTGTCCTGCATCGCGACTCATTCCTGGCCTATTGGCCGGCACGCGTACAGGTGCAACATCTCCATCGCCAGTGCTGCTGCTGCCAACGCCGTGATTTCACCAACGTCGTACGCCGGTGCTACTTCGACCAAATCCATGCCGACGATGTTAATACCAGCAAGCCCACGCAATATTTCGATCGCCTGGTAACTCGTCAGGCCACCGCAGACCGGTGTGCCCGTGCCCGGAGCATAGCTCGGGTCGAGGCAATCGATATCAAACGTCAGATAGGCCGGCCTGTCGCCGACGACTGCTTTGATTCTTTCGATAACTGCCGCAATCCCCTGCTCATGAACCGCCGGCGCATCAATGATGTTGAAGCCCAGTGTGTCCGAATTAGTCGTTCGAAGGCCTACCTGTATCGAAGTCGCGGGATCGACGACGCCATCTTTAGCGGCTCGAAAAAACATCGTGCCGTGATCGACGCGATCATTCTCATCCGGCCAGGTGTCGCTATGGGCATCGAAGTGTATCAGCGACAGCGGTGCGCCATGTTTTTTCGCATGCGCTCGCAACAATGGGTAGGCGATGAAGTGGTCGCCACCAAGGGCCAACAACGCAGCGCCCTGGCTGATGATCTCAGTCGCATGGGCCTCGATTGCGTCGGGTACCCGTTGCGGGCGACCGAAATCAAAAAAACAATCTCCATAATCGACCACAGCCAGCTTATCGAACGGGTCGAACGCCATGCCGTAAGGTTTTTCCCACGCCATGATCGTCGAAGCCGCACGAATGGCGCGTGGCCCGAATCGGGCTCCGGGCCTGTTTGTCGTGGCCGTATCCAGCGGAATGCCCGTCACAACCACGTCAACGCCCTTGAGGTCGCGCGTGTACTTGCGGCGCATGAAAGACGTGGCCCCAGCATACGTCGGTTCGGGGGTCGTCCCGTACAGGTCATCACGCGTTATCGCGTGGTCGCCCGTGCTTTTATCCATTGATCTCCTCTTGCGTCAAGTGCCGCCATCAAACAGACCTCAGACGTTAAACATCAGTATTTCACGCTCCCAGGGCGTGATGATTTCCTGAAATTCGCGATACTCATCTTCCTTGACCGAGCAATACAGATCAACGAAGTCGTTGCCCAGGATACTGCGCATCGCTTCACTACCTTTCAATGCCTGCAGGGCAGAATATATGTGCCTGTGTAAACTAAGTTCGACGCTGTACGCACTACCCTCAGTGGCATCGGTGGGTTCGCATCCCTCCACCATTCCCAGGTAGCCACAGGCCAGTGTTGCGGCCAGCGCCAGGTAAGGATTTACGTCTGAGCCGGCCAGTCGATTTTCTATGCGTCGATTTCCCGCATCCGAGTCCGGAATGCGCAGTCCAACGGTTCGATTGTCGATGGCCCAGGCAAGATTGACGGGCGATGACCAGGGGCTCAGGAAGCGGCGATAGGAGTTGACATACGGCGCGAAAATTAACATCGCCTCCGGCATGTAAGTCTGCAATCCTCCGAGAAAACCGTAGAACAGATCGCTGGCTCCGCCGTTCTTATTCGAAAAAATGTTTTCGCCATCCTTATCAACGACGCTTTGGTGAACATGCAAGGCACTGCCGGCCTCCTCGCCCATCGGCTTGGCCAGAAAGGTTGCATGCATTTCGTGTTCGATGGCTACTTCACGGACCGTGCGTTTGAACAGAAATACCTGGTCAGCCAATTCGATCGCGTTGCCGTGCAGGAAATTGATCTCGAACTGTGCCGGACCCATTTCCTGCGACAGGGTATCGATACGAATGTCCTGTGCCTCGCAGTAGGTGTAAAGCTCGTTGATAAACGGATCGAAGTCATTCATTGCGTCAATGCTGTACGGCTGTCGCGCGCCTTCTGTCCAGCCCAGGCGACCTTCCGGCGCTTCGGCCTCCTCATTCGAATCCGAATGGGGTTTCAACAGGTAAAACTCTACCTCAGGTGCAACAACCGGCACCCAACCTCTCGACTCATATTTGCCCAGCACGCTGCGTAGCACTCCGCGCGGCGACGTATTGACGGGCGTGCCGTCGCTTCGATAGCAATCGACGAATACAGATGCCGCCGGATCAGTCGCCCACGGGACAGGTCGCAACGTAGTCGGGTCCGCACGCAGTATCATGTCCCGGTCCTCGACATTCTTGGCGTTGGTGACATAGCCGCCGGAAATCGTCTGAGCGAAAATAGCCTCGGGCATTTTCATTGTGCTCGGGCCAAATTTGTCAGCCGGCAAGACTTTGCCGCGCGCCGAGCCGGCCATGTCTGGCACTAACGCCTCGACGTCTTCGATCTCTCTTTCTCGCAGCCAGGGCTGAAAAACCTCGTCCCGATCACGCGGCTCATTAGGGTCTTTGAGATCGTCTCTATTCACACTACATCTGTCGCTGGCCTGCGTACTCTCTGCATGCATTACCAAACGCCTTGAAAATTGCTAATGAAAATTCATTTTGCGTTACCTGCCACTCCGGGTGCCACTGCACGACCAGCGCAAATCCGGGCACACTATCGACGCTGAAGCCTTCTATCAATCCGTCGTCCGCGATCGCCTCTACCGTTACGTCACGAGGCAGTTTCGCGACGCCTTGCGAGTGCAGAGAATTAACCATGACCTTTGCCGATCCGGCGAGTTTGTGCAATTCGCCACCCGCAACGAGATTCAACTCATGCGATGGCCCGTATTGCACGTCGAGCGAATCGTCGGGATTTTCCTTGTGATCGTGGTAACCGGGAACCTCGTGCACTTGTTGATGCAGCGTTCCTCCCAGAGCAACCGTGACCTCCTGGAAACCACGGCAAATCGCGAGCAGGGGCACACCGGCCGCAAGAGCACGTTTGGTCAGCGGCAATGTGGCTGCATCGCGGTCCGGGTCGTGCAGAGTGCCAGGCTCACTTGGCTCTCCGTCATAATGGTGGGGTTCGATATTTGATGGACTCCCGGTGAGCAAGACGCCATCAACTTGAGCAAGAATCTCTTCAATATCAAGATGTTCTGCCATCACGGGAATGACCATCGGCAATGCATCTGCGCCATCGATCAGCGCCTGCAAATACTTTTCGCCGACGATATGGAACGGGTGATGGTCCAGGATTTTCCGGCAAGCCGGCACTCCAATTACGGGTCTCGTGCTCATGAGATGAACGCAGTATAAGGGTGTGGCTAGTTTACAGATTCGTCTGCGTTGCGGCCAAAGAATCGCAAAACGCCGATCAGAAGCGTGCCGCCAACGATGAGCGAAACCAGCGGCGGCACGCCGTAGCCGGCCGGTATAGTGCCTATACCGATCGCAACTGTGCCGACCAGCAGGGCATAGGGCAACTGCGTGCGAACATGTTCGATGTGGTCACAGCCGCTCGCAATCGACGACAACACGGTCGTATCCGATATCGGCGAACAATGGTCACCCCAAACCGCCCCGGCCAGTACGCAGGAAATCGAGGAATACATGATGTGCATGCCGGAAGGGTCTGCCATACCTGACACTGTCATGACGGCCCAGGTGAGTGGTAAGACCAGTGGGAGCAATATTCCCATGGTGCCCCAACTTGTGCCGGTAGCGAAGGCTGTTATTGCCGCCAGCACAAATACGACTGCTGGCACCAGCGCTACGGGCAACGTTTCGCCGAGAATAGAGATCAGGTAACCCTTGGCATTGAGGTCCAATGTAACGGCCGACATCGACCACGCCAAAACCAGGATGATCATGCCGAATAAGGTGGCACGTGCGCCTCCGTACCACGCATCAACTGTCTCGTGCGCACTGAGTATCTTCTGCCCGATCGACAGACCTGCCGCCACGAGCGCACCCATGAACGATGCCCACATCATTGCCTTGTACGGGTCGGCCGAGCCGATAATATCCGTAATCGTTTCACCTTCTCCCGTAATGTACATGCTGACTGCCAAACCGACGATCAAAACCACGATCGGCAGGAATGCGTTGACAGGGCGCATCGGTACGTTGGGTTTTGCATCGAGCGTATCGCCATCCAGAGACGGCATCGGGTCCGCGGCTTTGGGCTCCACAGCGCCACTACGGGCACGCTTTTCTGCAACATACATCGGCCCCATGTCGCGTCCGCTCCAGGCGACTGCGAGCACAAACAGGATCGCGAGGATCGGGTAAAAACTGTAGGGAATCGAATGCAGAAACATCGAGTACGCCGTCGTTCCCGCAAGGCCGTCGATTTCCTGCATGGCCTGATCAATCAGGCTGACCTGATAACCTATCCAGGTGGTCACCAGTGCAATGCTGACGACCGGCGCCGCAGTTGAATCGACGATATAGGCGAGCTTCTCCCGTGAGATCCTGAGGTGATCAGTTATCGATCGCGCAGTATTGCCAACGACCAGCGTGTTGGCGTAGTCATCGAAAAAAATCATCAGACCCATCAACCAGACGGAGATTTGCCCACCGATCGCGGTCCTGGCCTTGCTGACCACGACGCGCACAATGCTGGCCATGCCGCCGTTGCGCGTGATGATGCCGACCATTCCGCCGATCATCATCGTGAACACGATAATTGCCGCGTGGTCGGAATCGGCAAGCGCGTTAACGATGAAAACGGCAAGCACATCCATTAGACCCTGAAGGGCGCCCAGAGGAGTAAAGCCCTGCAATGCTGTAGATCCAAGCCATAAGCCGAACAATAACGCCGGCACGACGTTGCGCAGCAGCAGCGCGACAACAATCGCCAAGAATGCCGGCATCAATGAAATCCAGCCAGGCAGGACACGAAGCCGTGCTGATGCTGACTGCCCGGCCGTGGTCGCAGTTATGTCGATGGCGCCAATTGTGCCTGCCGACAGCCCGGCAAATACCGCCTGACCGTCTGCATCAGCGACGCTCTGATGATGGGTACCAGCAAAATCGAGATCGATATCGGCGCCGGCAGCTACGTCACTAACGATGATTTCCATGGTTACGGACTCGAGCGCCACCTGCGGCACTTCGATAACGATCGCCTGTGCCGCAACTGACCACGTCGTTGCGATCAAAAGTAACAGGCGAGTCAGGATTTGCGAGCTGCGTTTATTGATATTCTTATTCCCGGCGCGTGACCTGGCGAAATGGTAGCACGCTGTACAATACGCCAGCTATGGCAAACAAGTGGTATCTGCGCGCGGTCTGGCGCGCTAGTCGTGCTCACCGGCACGTAGTAAGTCGCCTTCTATCGACTTGCCGGCCTGGTAGAAACACCACGCTGCCAACGGCAACAACAGCGAACTAACGATTAGCAGGCTGTAACGCATGGACTCGGCGCCGAGGGCTGGTTCCAGAACGTCACTAATCAACCCGGTGATCGGCGGTCCCATCGCGAGTCCAATCACATTGATGATCAACAATACTAGCGACGAGGCGACGGCACGCATGCGCAGTGAAACCAGGCTCTGGGTCTGGCTCAGCACGGGCGCAAGGTAGAAATTCGCTGTTACGGTCGGAATAACCAACAAAATAAGACACCACACGGCAGACGATGACAAGAATACAGTCACGTTAAGGAATACCGAGATGGAGACCGCAAGCGCGATGAAATTCAGAGCGCGGCGATGGCCACTTCGACCGACATGATCGGCGATATAGCCGCCCATGAAGAACCCGAAGCCGCCGGCAATGCCATAAATAAGGCCGAGCCAAAAGCCCAGCGCCGCGAGTTCCATGCCAAAACTGCGGACGATGAAACTCGGTATGAAGTTGATAATGGCGTAGCCGACAAACGCACTAAGCCCCGCGGCGAAAGCCATGTACAGAAATGACCTTCTGTCGAGCAGAAATCGAGTGACGCTGACCAGGCCGATCTGCCGGCCACTGTCCTCGCGTTGTTCAGAGGCCCCACGCTGCGGCTCCGGGAGCGTGAATCGAACGATGAGCGACAAGAACAGCCCGGGAACACCGACGATCAGGAACGCTTCTCGCCAGCCGATATTCTGCGCCACCCAGCCGCCGGCAAGATAGGCAAGCATGATGCCAGCCGAAATACCGAGAGTGTAAAAACCCATCGCGGTGGAGCGTGTTTCAGGAGGGTAGTAATCGGCGATCATGGAGTGCGCGGGCGGACTGCAACCCGCTTCGCCTATGCCAACACCGACGCGAGCCAGCGCCAGCTGCCAAATGTTTGCGGCAAGTCCCGACAGTGCGGTCATGCCGCTCCACACAGCAACAGCCAGTGCGATCAGATTGCGCCGGTTCACGCGGTCGGCAAGCTGTGCGATCGGTACACCGAGCACGACGTAAAACAGAGCAAAAGCAGTACCTGCGAGAAGGCCGAGCACTGAATCGGCAACCTGAAACTCGTCACGAATTGCCGGAAGAAGGATCGACATTATCTGCCGGTCAACGAAATTGAACATGTACACAATGGCCAGCACGACCATCGCATAGCGCCGCGCAGCGGGCGTGATTATTGTTTTTGCCTCGCTATTGTGCGACGGCATCTATCGCAGCCGGTGCGGCGCTGCCCGCATGCGGTCGCCGCGGATCGGACGCGCCGCGGAACAGGCCGTCGCGAAAGGCTACCGTCTGCAGGCTCGAGTACATTGACTTCGATTGCACGACCTTGTGTCCGCGTGCTTCGAGCAACCTGATCGTATCCGGGCTGATGTCCGCCTCGACTTGCAACCTGTCCGGATACCACTGGTGATGAACTCGTGAGCGGTGTGCGGCATCCGCAATGTTCATACCGTGGTCGATGACGTTGACGATCATCTGTAAGACGGCAGTGATGATCTTACTGCCGCCCGGACTTCCCGTTGCGAACCACGGTTCGCCATCGGCGAAAACAATCACCGGCGTCATCGAACTGAGAGGGCGCTTGAGCGGTTCGACAGCATTCGCCTTACCGCCGAGCAACCCGAAAACGTTCGGCACTCCGGGTTTGGAGACGAAGTCGTCCATCTCATTATTCAGAAGGAAACCGGCGCCGGGTACTGCAAATCCTGAACCGTAAGAAGTATTCAGCGTGTAGGAGTTCGATACGATGTTTCCGTCGGCATCCATGACCGTGAAATGCGTCGTATCTTCACTTTCTGGCGCCGCTGGAACTCCAGGCGCAACATCCGTCGATGGGCGAGCCCATTTCATGTCTATTGACGCAGCGAGGTCTGTCGCGTACTCCGCACTCGTGAGCCACTCAACAGGTACATCGTAGAATTCGGGATCACCGAGGTGCTCGCTGCGATCCGCGAAGGCGAGCCGCATGACCTCAGCGAGCAGGTGTATTTTGTCTGCGCTGCCACTACCCATCTCTGCAACGGAAAAGTTCGACAGCACGTTTAGCATTTGCAGAACATGCACGCCACCGGAACTCGGCGGCGGCATGGTTACAATCTCATAGCCACGATAAGTACCGCGCAATGCGTCACGGACCACCGGCTTGAACGCTGCGAGCGACTCCATATCGATCAGGCCGCCGCCGGCTTCCATTTCAGCAACGATTTTTTCGGCGATTGTCCCTTTATAGAAAGCATCCGGACCCCGCTCGGCGATCAATTGCAGTGTGTCGGCAAGGTCCGACTGCACAAGCCGTTCGCCGATTGAATAGGGTTCGCCGCTCGCTTTGTAAAAGTAATTGCAGGTAGCTTGACTACGACACAGTTTTTGTTGCACCTTGCGTAGCTGCGTCGACAAATCCTGAGTGACTACGATGCCGTCACGCGCCAAATCGATGGCGGGCTGCACGAGCGTGTGCCAGGGCAGCTTGCCGAACTTCTGATGTGCCAGATACAAGCCGGACACAGTGCCAGGTACGGCGGACGCTTTGTGGCTGCTACGTGACAGCTTTGGGTCGGCGTTACCATCCGCATCGAGGAACATATCGCGGGTGGCATTGAGTGGCGCCGTTTCGCGATAGTCGATCGCCGTACTCGTTCCGGACTCGGCGTCGTATACCAGCATGAAACCGCCACCACCGATATTGCCTGCGCGCGGCAAGGTCACCGCAAGTGCAAATCCGACCGCGACGGCCGAGTCAACTGCATTACCGCCCTCTGAGAGAATCTGTGCACCGATCTCGGCCGCTACCAGGTGTTGCGCCGTGACCATGCCGGTCGTGCTGTACAAGGGATGATGCAGCTCTTTGTAGCGGATAATTCCTTGCGCACGAAGCGGCGCGACGATACACGCCTGCAGTACAACCAGCAGCAAGATCAGACGGCGCATGGGCTAATTACTCCAGCTACGGCAGCACCATTTTGAAGATGAAGAAGAACACGATGGCGAGAAACGCGCCTGCTGGAATGGTAACGACCCATGAAACCAGTATACGCGCGACGACCCTGAGGTCGATTGCCTCGATGCCGCGCGCCATACCGACGCCAAGCACGGCTCCGACCAATGTGTGCGTTGTGGAAATCGGCATACCCGTCCCGGACGCAATTACGATGGTCGTCGCTGCCGCGAGTTCGGCAGCAAATCCCCGGCTCGGTGTGAGCTGCGTAATTTTCTTGCCGACCGTCGCAATCACGTGGCGACCGTAGGTCGCCAAGCCGACGACGATGCCGCCACCGCCGAGCATTAGCACCCAGATCGGCAACGTTGACTTGGCCGTAATAACGCCATTCTGAGCAACACTGACAACGGCTGCCAACGGTCCTATCGCGTTCGCGACATCGTTGGATCCGTGAGCAAACGCCATACCGCAGGCTGTCACGACCATCAGAACGCCGAATACGCGCTCCACGGTGTGAAAATGCGCGTTCTTTTCGGCTTTCTTGTCAGGCTGAATACGCTGAATAATGAGCGATCCAATCACTGATATGCCCAGGGCAATAAGGATTGCAAGAACATAGGCGTCACGCAGGCTGAGGTCGAGACCAACGTGTTTGAGTCCCTTGAGGATTGTTACGAGCGTAATCGTGAAAGCCGCGAGAAAAATGTAAACCGGCACGTATCGCTTGGCCATTGCCAGCGGATCGTCCTGGCGAAGAATCAGACGCTGCACGCTCTGGTAAATCAGATAGGCAATGAATCCGGCTGTCAGTGGCGACACCACCCAGCTCATCACTATTTCGCCCACCTTGCCCCATTGCACAGCATCGATTCCGATACCGACCGCAGCGAAACCGACAATCGCGCCCACAATCGAGTGAGTCGTTGACACCGGCCAACCGTTTTTCGACGCGACAAACAGCCAGGTGCCGGCAGCAAGCAGAGCCGCAAGCATGCCGTAGACCAATAATTTGGGATCGCTCGCAAGTAGATTCGTATCGACAATGCCCTTACGGACCGTATCGGTCACGGCGCCACCAGCGAGAACCGCACCCAGAAACTCGAAGACGGCAGCAACAAGAATCGCCTGTTTGATCGTCAGGGCTTTGGAGCCGACCGATGTCGCCATCGCATTCGCAACATCGTTGGCGCCGATACCCCATGCCATGAACATGCCAAACGCAGCGGCCAGGACGATATAGACAATCTCTGCTTCCATGAATCAGCCCTCAGATGAGCCAGCCGGCTCGTGTTATTGGTTTTAGTGAGAGAGCAACAGCTCGAGGCGGCGGCCGACACGTTCTGCCATGTCGGCGATTTCACCGGTCAGTTCGATGACCTGGTACATGAATACGGCGTCAACCGGATTCAGAGTATCTTCGATCGCGAATAACGCCCCACGCAATGCCGCCTGCTTGTCGTCGGTATCGGTCTCAATCTGGTCGAGTTCTTCGATCAGCCCGGTCACAAGGTCAACCTCGGCGCCGCGAAAACCCGTTGTGAACAACTCATCGAGCTCACGGACGCTTTTCCTGGCTTGCTTGGCAGCGTCAATGTTTCGATCCACGAACTCGAGAAACTGAGTAGCGATATCGGCCGGGATCTGCATCTTTCGGCCCATGACAATGCCTGACACATCCCGGGTGCGATTCGCGATCTTGTCCTGCACGAGCAGTAATTCGAGCAGGTCCTCACGCGGCACCGGCATAAACAGACTCTTGGGCAGACCCAGGCGAATTTTTTTCTTCAGATCATCCGCTTCGTGTTCGAGCCTCTCAATTTCACTGCGGACAGCTGATGCTTTGTCCCAATTGCCCTTGATCGCGGCCGCGAAAAACCCATGCAGCTGTTTGGCACATCGAAACGCAATTCCGATGTGTTTTTCGAGCGGTCTTACAGGAGAGGAGCCAAAAATGTTCGCGAGCACGTTTGCCATACTCAAGGTTGTCCTGGGAGCCGTTTTTGGTGGCGCAATCCTACCACAGTGCCCGGTCAAAACGGCTACGTGGATAGCCTTATTTCGGGCGCTTCGAAAACCGGTAATCTGTCGCGACATGAAGGAGTATTGGGACATCATCCTGTCCCTTGGGTAAGGAACTTTTGCAACCAGTTGAGTCGAAAAGGCATCTAAACAAACAGGCCAATCCAATTTTATTGGGGAAAATCATGAATTTGAATATCGTAATGACCGCAGCGCTGTGCCTTGCGGTCACAGGCTGCAGCGAAAGCACGGCCCCCGAGGCCGAGCAAGCCGTGGCTGACGCGGCGGTAACCGCAAATCCATTGCTTGAAGACTGGGATACGCCTTTTGGCGTGCCGCCGTTTGACCGTATCTCGTCCGAGGACTACTTACCGGCGATTCGCACCGCGATGCACGAGCATGATGCTGAAATCGATGCCATCGTCGCCAATGCTGATGCCCCGACCTTCGAAAATACGATCGAGGCGCTCGAACGCAGCGGCAAGACTCTCGGTTCAAGCTCCCGGATTTTCTTTGCACTCGACTCGGCCCATGCTGACGATGTCATCAAGGACACCGGCAAGACGCTTGCCCCTGAGCTCTCTGCTCATGGCGACAATATTAGCCTCAACAAAGGATTGTTCGATCGTGTACTGACAGTCTACGCGCAGCGCGAAGGCCTTGGCCTGACCGCTGAGCAGCAGCGCCTGCTCGAAGAGACGCATAAACAGTTCGTGCGCTCCGGTGCGAATCTCGAAGACGAGGCGCAAGATCGCCTTCGCGATGTCAATTCCGAGCTCGCCGAACTCTCGCAGCAGTTCCAGGAGAATCTGCTCGACGAGACCAACAATTTCGAATTACTCGTTACAGACAAAGCAGACCTGGGCGACCTGCCAGCAAGCCTCGTTGCACTCGCGGCTGATGAAGCCAGGCGCCGCGGTCATGAGTGCGAGTGCTGGGCATTCACACTGCAACGGCCGAGCGTCAATCCGTTCCTGCAGTATTCGCCTAATCGTGATTTGCGCAAGAAGATGTTCGACGGTTACGCAATGCGCGGCGACAATGACAACGACTCCGACAACAAGGCGATTATCTCGCGCATGGTACAGCTTCGCGCTGAACGCGCTTCGCTGATGGGCTACGACAGCCACGCGCACTTCGTGCTGTCCGACAATATGGCCGAGAATCCGGACAACGTGTACAAGCTGCTCGACCAGGTCTGGAAACCGGCACTCGAGGTCGCCAAAGTGGAGCGTGCGGATATGCAGGCACTGATGCAGTCCGAGGGCATTGACGACCGGCTGCGAGGTTGGGACTGGCGTTATTACACAGAAAAGGTGCGCAAGGCGAAATTCGATCTCGACGAAGACGCAATGCGCCCCTTCTTCGAGGTCAACGCGGTTCGTGACGGTGTGTTTGCGCTCGCGACTGAATTGTTCGGCTTGCAATTCGAAAAGCGCGACGATCTGCCCACATGGCACCCGGACCAGGACGTCTTTGAAGTAAAAGAAGCCGATGGCTCACACCTGGCTATCCTGTACATGGACTACTTCGCCCGCGAGAGCAAGCGCGGCGGCGCATGGATGAACGATTTGCGCTCGCAGTCCAGTCTCGACGGTTTTGTGACGCCGATTGTGACCAATAATTTCAACTTCCCGGCGCCGACCGAAGGTTCACCTTCGCTCTTGAGCCTGACAAATGCAGAGACATTTTTTCATGAGTTTGGTCACGCCTTGCACGGCATGTTCTCCAACGTAACTTACGAATCTCTCTCGGGAACGAACACGCCACGGGACTTCGTCGAATTCCCGTCGCAGGTCATGGAAAACTGGATGCGCCAGCCAGAAGTGCTGCGCATGTTCGCCAATCACTACGAGACGGGTGAACCCATGCCGCAGGAGATCATCGACAAGATCAACGCTTCCGCGACATTCAACCAGGGATTTGCCACGGTTGAGTACATGGCGGCTGCTTACCTGGACATGGCCTACCACGTACAGGGTTCGACTGAAGCGGTCGAACCGCGCGGCTTTGAAAGCGCCGCAATGGCGGACATTGGTCTGATCGAGGAGATCGTGCCACGTTACCGCAGCGGCTACTTCGCGCACATCTTCGCGGGTGGCTACTCGTCCGGGTACTACAGCTACATGTGGTCAGAAATCCTCGATGCCGACACGTTCATGGCATTCGAGGAGACGAGCCTGTTCGACCAGGAGACGGCGGCACGTTATCGCGAGGAGATTCTTAGCAAGGGTGGCACGCTGCCGGGCATGGAGTTGTATCAGAACTTTCGCGGCCGGGAGCCGAGCATCGAGCCGTTGCTGAAGAAACGCGGATTAAACTAAAGGATTGAGGGTAGTCATTAGTTGCCTCAGTGCTGCAACGATAGAGCTTTCAGTTTGTCGTAGAGTTCCGGCGATCGATCCAGGGCCAACATGATGATCAGGTCGCCCGCTTCGACCCACTCGAGGGCCGAGTCCAACGATTCGATCTCTTCCATGTGGTGCTCGATCTGGTCCGCTGTCGCACCACAGGCAATGAGTTCATCGCGAATCACACCGTATACCGCGCCCTCCTCACGGCCACGGTGGTACGTCGCCAGTTCTGAAACGAACACTTTGTCCAGCCCTGACTCCCAGGCACTGCGAGCAAGTTCCCGAATCAAATCGTCCGGCCGATCACCTGCCTGACCGAAGCACAGGGCCTTGCGATTCGACGGCAATCGATTCGCCATATCCAGCAGGGCCTGAAGTGCCTCGGGGTTGTGTGCAAAATCGACCAGGACAGTGAAACCGTCGATGCTATATACATTGCAACGGCCCGGATTATCGTCCTGCGACATTGTCGTCAGCCCGGCACGAATGCCGTCAATCGACACTCCCATAGCCCAGGTCAGCGCAGCGGCCGCCAACGCATTTGCGACGTTGTGGCGGGCTGCGCCACCTAAGGTAATGGGCACCTCGTGATCGCGACAGATCAATATGCGGCTATTCCCGTCAATGATTGTTAGTACGTCGCCATCGAGCACAAACGCTGCGCCGCCGGATGCGACATGCCCACGCACTGTCTCGTTGTTCGCATGCAGAGAAAACCAGATCAGTTGGCCGCTGAACTCCTGTGCCCGCGACACCAGTCGCTGATCGTCGGCGTTGAGTATCAGCTTGCCGTCATGAATAACGGCACGGCTCACAATCCATTTGCATTGCAACAGCTCGTCGAGATTCTGGGAACCGAAATCACCGAGGTGATCCTTTGCAATATTGGTAATCAGCGCGGCGTCCGCCCTGTCTACGCCGAGACCGCGACGCAGCAGGCCGCCGCGCGCAGTTTCGAGAATCGCAAAATCCACATCCTTCTCACGCAGTACATTGCGTGCACCACCCGGACCCGACCAGTCATCACGGTCGACAATGCGATTATTCACTGCAATGTAGTCGGTCGAACTAAATCCAACACTGTGCCCGGCTGTGCGTACGATGTGCGCCGCGATGCGCACCGTCGTTGTTTTGCCATTCGTGCCTGTCACCAGGGCGGACGGCACGTCCTGGTATGCATTCCAGTCCAGTGTGTCCGGATCGGGCAGCTCACGAACTGGCCAGGTTAGCGAGTGACGGCCAAGACCGAGCGATGCGTAGTCGTCGTCCCAGAGTATGGTCACTTGCTTGTCAGCAGCACTGGCCATGAGCCTCATCAACTCTGGATTGGCCTCTTCGGCAATGGCGGCAGCAAATCCCCCGACCGCTTCATCGAAGTCGGGTTCTTCCGCGCCGCCCAATTCCGCGACGCACATTGCCCAGGCCCATTCGTTGATTTCAGACGCCGCGTACAGCGCGTCGATTGGCGCGGTAAAGCCGAGACTGACACCGCCGCTCAGCACCAGCGAGCCAAATTCGCAGTCTTGCCAGCCAAGCTCTGCATGCATGCGTCGCACGTGCTTCTCCCAGACCGGAATCAGCCGCTCCGCATCGACCGCGTTGCAGGCGACATCGAGGATCGTGCCCGGCACGTCGAATAACAGGCTTGGACCGGTCAGTCTGCGGGCGTCGAGGAATTCCATCAGTATTGCTTAATCGCCTTCTTCGCGCGCGATGCGCACGCCGCGTTCATCACTGATGATTTCAACATTGTTGTCGAGCGTAAAGTCATCGGTCGAAGGCAATGCAATCACGACAGGCGCCTTGGTCATCGAATCTTCCGCGTGCGCACCGGAGTTGAAATAGATGATCTGTTTCCAGGTGCGCTTAACGTTGTCGCCCAGTACGAGCAAAAGGTCGCCCGAATTCGCCATTTCGAGGCCACGGCTCGTCGCTTCCTGCTCGTCGGGTATGACTTCGATGGCATCTGCGTGGATACCCTCCTCAAGAAGCTTGTCCTTGAGCATGACAGCGATTTCGTCGGGGCCGCGGCCACGCGTATTGTCGTCGCGACGGCAAATATAATGATCGAAGTGGCCGGCGGCGATTGCCGCGATGTCGCGAATATCCTCATCGCGACGATCACCGGGTGCAGCCAGCACGACTATCTTCTGCCCTTCGACGTCGAAGCGGTCAACGAGGTCGCAGATCGCTTTAACAGCGGCCGCGTTGTGCGCGTAGTCGAGAATGACCTTGAACGGATGCTCGTCGTAGATATTCATGCGGCCCGGCGCCTGGAAAAACGTCGAATCGAAGGTGCGCAGCCCGTGCCGAATATCTTCGAGACTTATGCCCATGTTGTAGGCCAGCGCCGCAGCAAACATCGCATTTTGCACGTTGTGCATTGCGCGACCCTCGATCGTCGCGGGAATCAGGTGCGTCCACAGCAGTGGTGTATGCGTCTCGCCGTCGTATATCGCGATCATGTGGCCATTCAGTGCCTGCTCGAGCACAAATGCCTCGCCACCGGCGCGGATGTGCTGTTTCACGAGGGCGTGCGATGGATTCATCGTCACGTAACACAGTCTCTCGGCGTCGGTGTAGTCGGCCATTTGCAGGCAAAGTGGATCATCGGCATTTAGAACCGCCGCATCCTTGGCGATTTCTATCGGCACGCGCTTTATCTCTGCGAGTTGCTCGAGCGTGTCGATGCCGCGCAAGCCGAGGTGATCGGCGGAGACATTGAGACAGGCCGCCACGTTACAGCGCCGGTAACCGAGACCACTGCGCAACATGCCGCCGCGGGCGGTTTCCATGACAGCTGCATCGATGGACGGATCACGCAAGATCATGTGCGCCGATGTCGGACCGGTCATGTCTCCAGCCACGCTGAGTTTGCCGTCGATGTACACGCCATCAGTTGACGTCATGCCGACAGTAAACCCGGTCATCTTCAGAATGTGCGCCAGCATACGCGACGTCGTCGTTTTGCCGTTGGTACCGGTAATTGCAGCGATTGGCACACGCGCCGGCGAGCCCGGCGGAAACAACATGTCGATGACCGGACCGGCAACATCCCGTGGCGTGCCCTCGCTCGGCGCCACGTGCATGCGAAAACCCGGGCCTGCATTAACCTCGCAGATTGCCCCGCCTGCCTCGCGGTATGACAACGATATGTCGTTGGTCAAAAAGTCGACGCCGCCAATATCGAGCCCGATCGCTTTAATCGCACGAATTGCCATCTCTCGATTGTCGGGATGAATGACGTCGGTAACATCGAGCGCCGTGCCTCCAGTTGACAGATTCGCGGTGGAGCGCAGGTACACGATTTCTTCCCTGGCCGGCACGGTGTCCTGGCCATAGCCGATTTTTTTCAGCAGGCGCTCAGCCTGATGATCCAACTCGAGCCGCGTCAGCACTTTCTCATGACCAACGCCGCGCCGTGGGTCCTCGTTTACGATGTCGACCAGTGCGGTGATCGTGTTCTTGCCATCGCCGACGACGTGACCGGGCTCGCGTTTTGCTGCCGCAACCAGTTCGCCGTTGACGACAAGCAACCGGTGATCGAATCCTTCGATGTAGCTCTCAACAATTGTCGTGCGGCCATGCTCGCGTGCCTTCTTGAAGCCGACCTCAACCTCTTCATCTGTCTTCAGGTTGATCGAAACACCGCGGCCATGATTACCGTCCAGCGGCTTTAGCACGACCGGAAAACCAATTCGCTTGGCGGCGCGCACGGCATCGGCCGCACTGCGCACAATGCGTTGATCCGGCACGGGCAGGCCCAGGTCACGCAGAATTCCGTTCGTCTCTTCCTTGTCGCCGGCAAGCTCCACCGCAATGTTGCCGGTCGATCCCGTTGTCGTCGCCTGGATTCGTTGCTGATACTTGCCGTGACCGAACTGCACGAGGCTGTATCGGTTCAGGCGTATCCACGGAATTTCCCTTTCCTCGGCCGCTGCAACCAGTGAGGCCGTACTCGGACCCAGGGCGCGAGATTGTGCGTAGCGAATAAAACGGTCGCGCTCTTCGGCAAATTCCCAGCCAGCTTCGGGCCGGCCGTCTAGTTTGATCTCTTCAGGCAGCAGACTGAGCAATAGCTTGATGGCCAATGCGCTGGACCCGCGGCCGACAGCCTCGTCCTTGTATTCGAACACCATGTTGTAGAAGCCTGGCTGGTCGTCCATGGACCGGGTTCTGCCGTATGTTACGGGCGAGCCGGCGACGTTCTGCAGTTCAATCGCGACATGCTCCATTACGTGGCCCATCCACGTGCCTTCGTCTTCTCGCAGGCGGCGAACAAACCCACCCGCTTCCTTGTATGAGCAACCGTGATCATGCAGGCCCGGCAGCAATTCGAGCAACGGTTCTATGAAGTCGTCGCCGAGACGCCCGGTCGGCCAGTGCTCAAGCTCACCGAGGTCGAGTACATGCCGAATGACTCGGAAGTGAGCAAAGATATTCGGCCCGACGTACACATTTGTGCTGACGATTTGCATTCTGGATATCCTGTTTTTCTTGTTATTCCGGCGCGGCCTCTCGGGACGCCGTCCTGAAGCGTCCTCCTGCCACCAGAATATGCAGCTTCACACCAATCAGGCTCACGGGCTCGCCGCGCCGCGCCTTATCCATCGAAGAATAGCTCAGTTTCGAAGGGTCGACGAACGTTATTCCGCCGCTGCCGACGACTTCGACATCGTCATTGGGCTCGATGAAAGCGGCCGTGTCTTCGTCAAGGCCCATGCCGACAGCGAACGGGTTGTAGGCCAGCGCCGTCAACAGGCGGCCCATGCGATCACGCTCGCGAAAATGTTGATCAACGATGAATTTGTTGGTCAGTCCGAGCCCGGGCGCCATCGTCACCATATCCGGGGTCGGTGTGCTGCCTTCGAGGCCGCCCGCGATCATGTGTTCGGGCATGAATGCAGCGCCCGCTGATGTGCCGGCGACGTGCATGCCAGCGGCATTGCGACGTCGAATCAACTGCGCGACGGCAGTCCCACCCAGTGTCGTCGACAAGCGCAGCTGATTACCACCGGTCAGGAATACGCCATCCGACTTTTCGATGTAGTCGAGGTACTCGCTGGCCTCGCAGTCCTCGCGTGTTTCAAATGGCAGCACTTTGGCATGCTGGACTCCGATCTTGCGAAACAGTTTCTCGTAGTTGCGCCCGGTGTCTTCCATTTCCGAGGCGGTCGGTATGATGCCGACTCGTGCTTCCTTACCGCCACAGATATCAATGAAGCGATCAAGAATCTCCGGGTTGTGAAATTTTTCCTCGGCGCCGCCGATCGGGATGATGTACCCGCGGTCCTTATGGCTATCGTTATTGGCTGGGCTCATGGGCTGGATATGGGGCTTTCGATCGTGCAAAAAAGGCCGGTATTGTACCTGAGGAAACGCGTAAACTCTGACCGCATTGGCACAAACTGAAGCCGAAATGACCGAAGAAATGCCGCTGGGCCGGGCAACAGCCTACCCTGAACAATACTCGCCCCATTTACTATACGCGATCGCACGTACTGACAGCCGCGCAGCCCTGGGGCTGGGCGACGAGCTGCCGTTTCATGGTGTTGATATCTGGAACGCATGGGAATTGACCTGGCTGGACAGCGGCGGTTTGCCACAGGTAGGGACAGCTGAGATTCGCGTTCCCGCCAGTTCGCCGAACATCATCGAATCGAAGTCGCTGAAGCTCTACCTGAATTCGTTCGCAATGACCCGCTACGCGTCCGCCAGCGATATGGCTGAGACGATCGAGCAGGACCTGTCGGAGGCTGCAGGAACTGATGTCGCTGTTGTCCTGGAAAGACCTGCAGAAACTGATGGCAAGGCTATTACCCAACTGCCGGGCAACTCGATAGATGCGCAGGATCTGAGCTGTGATGTGTATGAGGTCGATGCTGCAGTGCTGAGCGCTGACACCGATGACGTTGTGACTGAGGCTCTGAATTCTCATCTGTTGCGCAGCCTGTGCCCTGTGACCAGCCAGCCGGACAACGCCAGCGTACTGGTCTCCTACATGGGGCCACGCATCGATCGTGCCGGGCTATTGCGATACATCGTGTCGTATCGGCAACACCAGGACTTTCACGAGACCTGCGTTGAGAGGATATTTCTCGACATCCTGGAGCGTTGCAAGCCGGAGCAACTGACCGTATACGCACGATACCAACGCCGCGGCAGCATCGACATAAATCCATTCCGTTCGAATTTTGAAACCAGCCCACCAAATTCACGGCTCTGGCGACAATAGAGCAGTAAGTGGAATTCCGGTGAAAGCATTCGGCGCCTGCGGATCGTGATGTAACAATGTACGACAAGACTATAAACACGAGCATCATTTGTATATAATGACAGCGCTGTCAATTCAATATTACATCCCGTTTCAGGTGGCGGTCACTTACGATACATATCCTTCTAACTGTTTGTTTTTTCTATTTATTAGGTTCGAATGCCACGCAATGACGAGAAAACCAACGATGGCAGAATGTAAGCCTTGAGTATCGGCGCCACAAGCGATGGCGCTGTGCACGGCGAATTCCAGGAATTCGCCGGCGAGCGTTATTACGCAATCCGCAATGTTGATAAAATGGCGCCGTTCTTTGTCAGCGTTATTTCCAACGTTGACCATTGGCTATTCGTCTCGTCAACCGGGGGACTGACAGCGGGCCGTGTATCTCCCGAAACGGCGTTATTCCCATACATCACGGTCGACAAAATCCACGAAAGCAGTGCCCACACCGGCAGCAAGACCGTACTGCGAATCAGAGCGAACGAAGGGCAATATTCCTGGGAGCCATTTAACCCGGAACACCGTGGGCGATTTGCGATCAGGCGGCACCTGTACAAGAACCTGCTGGGTAATAAGCTGTGCTTTGAAGAAATCAACCATGACTTGCAGTTAGCGTTTCGTTACACCTGGGTCAGCAGCGATAGCTACGGCTTTGCAAGGCAATGTGAGCTGCAAAACTATAGTGACCAGAGCGTGAGAGTGGATCTGGTCGATGGCCTGCAGAATATTCTGCCTGCTGGCACGCCGCGCCGCGCCCAAGCCAACTCCAGCAACCTGGTGGACGCGTATAAATGGACAGAGCTTGATGAAGAGACCGGGTTGGCCCTCTTTACACTCTATTCCGGAATCACTGATCGTGCCGAACCCTGCGAGTCTCTCAAGGCAAACACGGTATTTTGCCTTGGTTTCGAGGGACAAAGAGTGTTGATCTCATCGGAACAACTCAACAACTTCCGCGACGGTTCGGCACTGCAAAATGAGGCACACAAGCGCGGTATTCGTGGTGCCTATCTGGTGAACGCGACGCTGGAGCTGGCACCTCAAACGACACGGCAGTGGCAGATTGTTGCCGACCTCGAGCAATCCCAATGCCAGGTGGTCGAGCTGCGAAAACAGCTTCGTAATCCGGCTGCGGTATCCGAGGCGATCAATCGCTCCGTTAATGACGGTTCCGATGAGTTGGCGCGCATCATGGCCAGTGGAGACGGCTACCAGACCACGGCCGAGGAGAACGTTGCGGTCCACCAGTATGCCAACGTGCTGTTTAACATCCTACGCGGCGGTGTTTTCGATGACCAGTACAAGGTCTCGTCGCGGGACTTCTCCGGCACTGTCGCGAATTTCAACAGCGATGTGTATCAGCGTAACCAGGAACTGCTAGACAGCTTGCCGGACAGGCTTGATTTCAGTCTGTTGCTCACGACCATCAAGGAACAAGGCGACTCGCAGCTCGAGCGCCTTTGCCGTGAATACCTGCCGATCAGGTTCGGCCGCCGGCATGGTGACCCGAGTCGTCCCTGGAACCAGTTCGCTATCAAACTGCAAGACGACCATGGCAATCCACTGCTGTCTTATGAGGGCAATTGGCGTGACATTTTCCAGAACTGGGAGGCACTGGCATTCAGTTATCCCGAATTTATCGAGAATACTATCGCCAAGTTTGTTAACGCATCCACGATGGATGGCTACAACCCCTACCGAATAACAAAAGGTGGCATCGACTGGGAAGTGGAAGAGCCCGGCGATCCCTGGAGCCATATCGGTTACTGGGGTGATCACCAGATCATCTATTTGCAGAAATTGCTGGAACTCTCCATGCATTTCCATCCGGCACGGCTCGGCGACCTGCTGCATCGGCCTATCTTCTGCTATGCCAATGTTCCTTATCGAATCAGGCCGTTCGAGGCCCTGCTCAAGAATTCCAAGAGCACGGTGGTCTATGACAGGGAATTGGCTGAACGGATCGAGCATCGCATCTCTTTCATGGGTGCCGATGGCAAGCTGGTAGCCGGCGCCGACGGCGTCGTCTACCAGGTCAACCTGCTCGAGAAACTTCTGGTGCCGCTATTGTGCAAGCTGGGCAACCTCGTGATAGACGGCGGGATCTGGCTTAACTCGCAGCGACCGGAGTGGAATGACGCCAATAACGCCCTGGTTGGCCAAGGCTTGTCCATGGTTACGCTATATTACCTGCGTCGCTACGTCACCTTCCTGCAGCTGTTGCTCGCGACTGAATCCGGGCCGATCGAACTGTCTAACGAAGTGAGCCAATGGCTGACTGATACAGCCGCAGCCCTGGGTAATGTCCGCCCGCAGCTAGGCGCAAACGCCATCAGCGCGTCGCAACGTTACGAAACATTGGTAGAACTCGGCCAGGCAGCGTGCCGCTATCGACAGGTTGTTTATGAGCGGGATTCGTTCTCCGGCAAGGTCATGCAGCCACTGGACCAGATCATGGCCATGCTGGACGACGCCCTTGCTGCGATTGATCATAGTATCGGCACCAACCAGAGAACGGATGGCCTTTACCACGCCTATAACCTGCTGGACCTGCAACAGGAAGCAGTGGAGATCGATACACTGTACCCGATGCTCGAAGGTCAGGTTGCCGCCCTTAGCGCCGGCGCAATCGGCCCGAAAGAAGCGGTAACGGTGCTCGAAGCCTTGTTCGACAGCGATGTCTACTGTCCCGATCAGAATAGCTTCATGCTGTATCCCGATCGAGTTTTGCCAGGATTCCTGGCCAGGAATCGTATCTCCATCGAGCAAGTCGAGGCGATTCCGCTGTTGCGGCGCATGGCGGCCGAAGGAGACGAGCGTGTCGTGGTTCGCGATGCAGAGGGCAACCATCGTTTCAATGCCGAGTTCACCAATATCGGCGATCTGAATGCCGAGTTGAATGCGTTGACGGCATTGTATGGCGACGAACTTGAAGCGGCCCGTGAACCCCTGCAGGCACTCTACGAGCAAGTATTCAATCACCAGGCGTTTACCGGGCGCTCAGGCACCATGTTCGGTTATGAGGGCCTGGGTTCCGTCTACTGGCATATGGTGTCCAAGCTGCTGCTGGCGGTACAGGAAAATTTCTTTGTCGCACTCGAGCGGAATAGCAATGAGGCGATTTGCCAACAGCTGGGTCATTTGTACTATCGCGTGCGCGAGGGTCTTGGCTTCAACAAGTCCCCCGCCGAGTACGGCGCGTTCCCGACGGATCCCTACTCCCATTCACCCGGGCACGCCGGTGCCCGGCAACCGGGCATGACCGGTCAGGTCAAAGAGGAACTGCTAACCCGCTTCGGCGAATTGGGCGTGCAGGTCAGAGGCGGCAGAGTACGCTTTCGACCAAGACTGTTGAGGGCGCGCGAGTTCGTTTCCGAACCCAGACAATTTCGATGCCTGGATGTCGATTGCCAATGGCGGGAGCTGCCTGTACCGACAGGCGGGCTGGCCTTCACCTGGTGTCAGGTGCCAGTAATTTATCGGCTGGACGATGATGCTGAACCAGCCCTGACAATTACCTGGAATGACGGCAGAATTCAGATCCGAAAGCAACTGGCGCTGTCCGCGAAGGAGAGTTCTGAGGTGTTCCGGCGCAGTGGCCGTATCCGCCAACTGACCGTATCTTTGCCAGCCAACATGTTGTTTGCAGAATGAGTTACAAAAGTACTCAATTAATGAAACGCTCTGCAGCTGCGCAAAGCTGTCGATCATGTACGACTTAACATTGGAAGCCTGACACGTATGGCCAAAATCACTATATTTGATGTAGCCAAGCTAGCCGGTGTATCGATTAAGACCGTATCGCGCGTGGTCAACCGCGAACCGAATGTGCGCGCATCGACAAAGGAACGCGTCGATCAAGCGATTGCGGAGCTCAATTACCGGCCTGACCAGTCCGCGCGAAACCTCGCAAGCCAGCGGTCGCACCTGATCGGCCTGATATATGATGACCCCAGCGCCTATGAAATTGCGAGCACGGGCTATATCACCAGAATGCAGCATGGAGCTCTCCGCACGTGCAGATCTGCAAACCACGAACTGCTAATTCATCCCTGCAATTATCGGCACGAGAACGTCGATGATGAGCTAATAGCATTAATCCAACATGTTCGGCCCGCCGGCATGATTATCGCAGCACCGTTGTCTAATATGTCGAAGATCACGAACGCGATCGAGACAACCGGTACACCTTTCGTGCGATTATCGCCCGGCAGCAACAATAGCAAGCAATTTTCTGTTGCGACAAATGATCGCGAAATCAGTGCAGAGATGACACGCTACCTCGCATCACTGGGCCACAGGAATATCGCATTCATCACAGGACACCCAAGCCACAAAGCGGTCGCCAAGCGCTTCCTTGGCTACCAGGACGGTCTGCAGAAGAGTGGCCTGGATTTCTCGGAGCGGCTTGTCGTCGCCGGCGATAACTCTTTTGTCGCCGGAGAAGCCGCCGGGACCACGCTGCTTGAGCGCGAGCGACCACCAACAGCGATCTTTGCCGCTAACGATGACATGGCAGCAGGTGTGATTCGCGCAGCAGATCGCCTGGGATTTGATATACCAAAGCAATTGTCGGTTGCCGGCTGCGACGACATTGCGCTTGCCAGACAGGTCTATCCGGCCCTGACCACCATAAGACAGCCGCTCGGTGCGATGGCTGAGCGAGCCGCACTGGCACTGATAGGCGGCTTACCGTTGCGAGGCACCGAAGTCATTCCCGCAACGCTGCAAATTCGCGAATCGACGGGTCCCGCACCTACCGAGCCACGCTAGCAGTAGAACAGACATCTATCTATTGGTGAAACGAACTATCAGGGATCACCCGAGTAGACTCTGACGAACTCGACTTCCATAGTCACAGGGAAGACGGTTCCCGCGTTCGGCGGGCCCGGGAAATTGCCACCCACCGCAACGTTCAGGAGCACGTAGAACGGCTGATCGAAAGGAGCGGGAAAAGCTGCGGACGCCGTAGACCACGAGTTTTGGACAGCGTACAGAATATCGTCCACGTACCAGCGCATTTCCGCCTCGTCCCATTCCAGGGCGTAGTCATGAAAATTATCGGTGGCATCGGTGGCGACCAGATACTGGCTGCCCGTGTAGACATTACTGGGCCACTCTCCGCCGTAGTGAATCGTGCCGTAGACTATGTTGTCGCCTGACGCGCCAAGGTTGACCGCCTCCATCACGTCGATCTCCCCGGAGGCTGCCCAGGTGCCATAGGTGTCGTCCTGGGGCATTAGCCAAAATGCCGGCCAGAGGCCCTGCCCGCCCGGCAAACGGATACGTGACTCTATGCGGCCGTAACGAAAAGCAAAACGGTCGCGCGTGTTGATTCTAGCCGACGTGTAGTCCTTGCCGCTCTGCGACTCTCTGCGGGCAGTGATAATCAGTCGCCCGTTACTCAGCTCGGCACTATCGGGCAAGTACCACTGCAACTCGTTATTGCCCCAGCCCGGAATACCGTATTGGCTGCCATCACCGCTCTCGAAAAACCAGACGTAAGGGTCGAGCTGCACGCCGTCAAACTCGTCGCTCCAAACCAGGTTCAGCGTGCCACCCGGTGATACCGCGGAGTTATTCGCCACGGTCAGGCTGGGTTTCGTGATATTAACGTTGCCGGTCGGCGGTGGCGGCGGCGGATCGACGACGGGCGGTATAGTGTTGTAATCGCTGCCATTGCTGCCTTTACATGCAGATATGACAAGAATGCAAGCCAGCAACAACAAGTTTCGTGCAGACATCAGGTATCACCAGCTGCCGGTAATTGTTTGAGCACCTGCTTCGGTGTCCGATCGACATTGAACAGACCCCAGTGCTTTTCAGCACCAAGCGGATTGTTCGGATCACCTTTCCATGGCTCGTCAAAGGCTTCGAAGAAGAACACCGTCGTTTTCGTTGCGCTCGCCCATTTCCTTAATTCGCCATAGTGGCGCGCCTGGCTGGTTTCGCTGGCACGGTCGCCGAACTCGGTAGCGACGCTCGCCCAGCCAGCCTCGAGAATCGCGATCGACTTGTCGGGTAGCGCAGCATGCACACCCTCGATATTCTGGACGGTGTACGCAAGCGCCTCGTCGATAGTCTTTCCTTCCCATGCGGGATACGTGTGTACGCCGAGAAAATCGACCTCGGCTGCCAGCGGCGCACCGTCGCGTATCCACCACAGATAATTGTCGGCGACCGTGACTGGCTGGTCGATGGCCGCCTTCACGCGTCGAACGTAGGCAATGACATTCTCCAGCGGCACCATGTGATCATTCCATTCGACCAGCGCTTCGTTGCCAACGTTTACGGCAATCACGATGTCATCGAATTGCCTCGCAAGTTCGATGCCGCGTTGCAGCTCGACCGCATTTTCCAAGGCATTGGCTGCCAGATCCGCTTCAGGTATCGGTTCATGCAGCCAGGGGCATCTGTCATGGTTGCTGAACTCGGCCCTCAGCCACATTCCCAAGAGCACCTTGATCGGAAGATTGTGTCGTCGAATTAGCCCCAGCGTCGCCGAAGAGTTTTCACTCGAGTCGTAAAGACGGATCAGATTAAAATTGTGAGCGACCAGAATCTCAAGGTCCTCGAGAATCTCCTTAGTGCTCGGATTCACGGCACCATCCCCGCGATCCGGGTGCTGGCCTACCCGGAAACCGGAATAGGCGACGGCCATGACTTCTCCGGCCAGCAAATCGTCAGGTGCCTGCTTTACGGCGCCTTCTGTATTTTCGCCGTCTACCAGGAATGGAAAATTGGCGTGCGCGGCATGGCCCTGGCCGTCGTAGGTATAGACAAACAGCCGGTAAGCACCCGGCTCGGGGGCCGTAATGCGGATATTGGCGGCGCTTGCATCGTCGATCAGGCCAGCGAGATTCCTTATTGACTCCTCGAAAACACCACCGACCTGTGCCGCGTCAGACTCTGGCTTCAATTCCCAGCGATAACTCAATGAGTCTCCATCCGGATCAGATACGTCCACCGCCGCTTGATAAGACTTGCCTGCGACCAGTGTGGTGTTGCTATGCACAGACTTGTGATCGAGCTGGATTGACTTCAACCGCGGCGAGCGATTGTCGGGCCACGTACCATTCCAAATGTGATGCATGACGTCGACGGTTTCAGTTTCTTCACCTGCCTCGGTAAACAGACCGAACCAGGTGGGCGTTCGCTCCTGCTTCTGCCCCCAAAGGAATACATAGGAGCCGATAAGTTGGCCCTCGAGGGTCTCGAGATTTTCGCGATAGCCGTTTGAGTAAACGTTCGCTTTCTCGGAGCTAGTCAACTCGATTGGTGCACCCCAGGCCGTCTTCGGCATCTCCCAATGACCGATAGCGCCCCATTCAGTGACGAAAAATGGCTTGTCATAGCCCGTCTCCTCGATGAACTGCCGAAGAACCGCAAGCTGGCCGTAAACCTGAAAACTGACAAAATCAAGATCCGGAGCCCGTGCGCTGACGTCGTCGACGACTTTCGCATCAAGCCCCGCCATGGTCGTTGTCGTCGGATGATTCGGATCCAGCTCATGGATCATTTTCGAGACGTCGTTGACGGCATCGTAGACTTTGGAATTGGAGTAATCGAAATTCAGTTCGTTACCAATAATCCATGCGAGCAGAGCTGGATGATCACGGTACTTCAAGACCTCGCCACGTAATTGTTTCAGCTGTGCCGCGACGGCCCCGGGATCATCGTAATCAAAGCCCCAGTGCTCCGCACCCATCGGCAGGCACAGCGTGACTGTGACGCCATTTGCCAGCGCCTTGTCGAGCACCTCCTGTGCAGTCTCGACGTCGTTTGTCGTCGTCCAATTGCGAATCGAATTCCCGCCGTGTGCAACGAAGGAAACAATGTCGCCGTATTCGAGTCCCGCGCCCTTGGTGTGATAAGGCTCGCCATCACGCATGAGTTGGTAACCGCTATCGAGCTTTACGACCTCAACCTTGACTGGCCCGGTCGCACTATCGTCGTTCGTGGTGCACGCCGCGATTGCAAACGCGAACATCAAGGAAACTAACCCTCTATTCACGAACAAGTATTTCTTCGAGTTCTTCAAGAGACTTACCTTTTGTTTCAGGAAGCATTCGCATGACAAAGAATAGCCCTGCGATTGCGAACAGGCCGTAAATCAGAAATGTCGGGGCATTGCCGAGATTCTCCAGTTCCCAGGGAAACACCAGCTGTACACCAAAGCTGATAGCGGAATTGATCAAGCCCACGAATGAAATTGCAAGACCGCGCAGAGTGTTTGGAAACAGCTCGGAAAACAACACCCACATAACAGGGCCCAGCGAGACTGCAAAACTGGCAACAAAGCCGAGAATGCCGAATAGAATCAGTGTCGGATTCATGCTGATTGCGGCACTGACCAGTTGTGATTCATTCTGCTTGTACACAACATCCCCGACCGTCGCCGACAGTGCTTTTCTAAAAGCAACATCACTGTCGTAGGTAACGTCGGTCAATGGCGCGATCAGCGCGCGGTCCACCGCGACAGGCAACGCATCGATCGAGTCTCTGCTCAACGTGTACGTTGCAGATCCGAAGCCATAGGACAGGGTCAACATGCACACAGCAATCCCTGCCAGTCCGAAGCCTAATAGCGGCCGCCGACCCAGCTTGTCGATCAGCGCCATCGCGACAATCGTGAACACGAGATTTACGATACCGACGAGGATCGCCTGCATGAAGGACGCGTCGGTGCCGATACCGGACTGTTCAAAGATCATCGGTGCATAGAAAAACACCGAGTTGATGCCTGTAATCTGTTGCAGAATCGCGACCGAAATACCAATCGTCATGACGAGTTTTATGGCCGGTCGGAACAATTGCCTTACTGACGCACGCGCCTGCGCCGATTCGGCAGACAAGCTTTCGCGCACGACTTGCAGATCGGTCCCAGCCTGTTCGGGTCCGCTAACTTTTTGCAGTACCTCTAGCGCTTCCTCGTCCCTGCCACGCATCGCCAGCCAGCGCGGGCTTTCCGGCACGATCAACAACGCGAAGAAATATAGAATTGCCGGCAAAGTTTCGACGCCGAGCATCCAGCGCCAGTTCCAGTCACCAAGCCGAAGCGATTCTGCCCACGTGAGATCCGACTGCCCGAGAGTCAGAATCAGGTAGTTGCTGAAAAACGCGGCTGAGATACCGATGACGATATTGAGCTGATTGAACGACACCATCCGGCCGCGTAACTCTGCCGGGGCCATCTCCGCGATGTACATCGGTGCAATGATCAGCGCAGCACCTACGCCAAATCCTCCGATCATCCGCGCAATGACCAGATTAACGAAATCTGCTGCGACCGCTGATGCAACCGCAGAAATGGCAAATAGAACGGCGGCTATCTTGAGGACTGGCCGGCGACCGATCCTGTCGCTTAGTGGACCAGCAACCATCATCGCGAGCGTGGCGGTCAGTGTCAGCGACGCAACGGACCAGCCAAGCTGTATCTTGCTCAAACCAAACTCGATCTCGATGAAACCGACCACGCCGGAGATTACCGATGCGTCGAAGCCCATCAGGAAGCCCCCGAGTGCCACAATCAGAGCAGTCTTCACTGTGAATCGTGTGCTCTGCTGCATGGCTCAGCGATATCTCAGTTGCCGTTAACGATACGGAATTCGGTGCGTAGTTCTGTTGCAGAACTTCCACCGATCCAAACATGGAATTCGCCCGGCTCCGTCATCAGATTCATCTTTTGACCGTAGAACGCCAGATCGTCAGTGTGCAGTTCGAATTCAACTGTCACGGTTTGACCCGGCTCGACACGCACGCGCCGGAAACCCTTCAGCTCTCTAACCGGGCGCGTCACATTGCCAACGAGATCGCGAACATACAATTGCACAACTTCGTCGGCCACGACTTCGCCATTGTTTGACAGATCTGCGCTAATAGACACCGTGTCTCCAGGACTAAGCTCATGCGCACTCATACGGATATTCTGGTAGTCAAACTCAGCGTAGGACAACCCGTGGCCGAATACGAACAGCGGTGTGTATCCGGCATCGAGATGGAATGCCGACATGCCGAGCGATATCTGCGGTGCGTGCGCGTCGATATCGTCAATATGCACGACTTTTTCCGGCGACGGCGGCTTGCCTGTGTTCTTCTGGTTGTAATAGATCGGAATCTGCCCAACCATACGCGGGAACGTGGCTGGCAGCTTACCGGATGGTGACTCGACACCGAACAACAGGTCGGCTATTGCCGGGCCGCCCATGGTCCCCGGATGCCAGGCGTACAAGATGGCATCAACCTCGTCGATAATATTCGTCAGCGTCAGGGGTCGACCGGCCAGAATCACAGCGATAACCGGTTTACCCGTCTTTCTGATGCGGCGCACAAGCTCGGCTTGCTCGCCCGGGAGATTAATGTTGGCACGAGAATGCGCCTCGCCCGAGAGAATCGACTCTTCGCCAAGGAACAGAATCGCAGCGTCGGATTCGGCGGCGATTTGTACTGCCGCGTCAAACGGTTCTGTCGTCCTGCTGCGGCTCGTCTCCATCGCACGGACATGACGAACATCGACCTTGTCGCCAATCAGGTCATTAATAGCGTCGAACGGCGTTATGCTGAGTTCGGCATCGCCGTCGAAGATCCAGGTACCTAACTGTTCATAAGGCGCGTCAGCCATCGGACCAATAACGGCAATCGAATTCATCTGCTCGGCAGACAACGGCAACATATGATTTTCGTTCTTGAGGAGTACAACGCTTTGCAGCGCCAGGTTCTTAGCGGTCTCAAGCGCGTGTTGGTTCGCAATAAGCGGAAGATTACCCGGATCTGTAAACGGTCTCTCAAACAGGCCAAGTCGAAACTTGGCCCGTAATATGTTCGTAACCATCGCATCGATCATCGCGATATCGATGCGGCCTTCTTCAACCAGATCGGCGAGATGATGCGAGTAGGTGTCTCCCGCCATTTCCATGTCGACGCCAGCCGTCGTCGCCATGAACGCAGACTCTCTGTCATTCTCCGTCAGGCCATGAACCTGCAGCTGACGAATCGAATCCCAGTCGCTGACGACGAAACCGTCGAAACCCCATTCGTCACGCAGAATCTGACGCAAGAGGAACTCATTGCCGCTGGCAGGTACGCCATCGATATCGCTAAACGATACCATCAGCGTTGTTACCCCCGTATCGACAGCCGCTTTGAACGGTCGCAGGTAGGCATTGCGTAACTCGTTCTCGGATACATTGGTTGTCGCGTAGTCGCGGCCGCTTTCAGCAGCCCCATAGCCGGCAAAGTGTTTGGCACACGCAGCGATCGTGCCAATCGCCGACAGGTTGTCGCCTTGAAAACCCTCGACCATGGCAGCACCAAGAACGCCGGTGAGGTACGGGTCCTCTCCAAAGCTCTCGGCGATGCGACCCCAGCGTGCGTCTCGCGAGATATCGACCATTGGCGCAAACGCCCAGTTAACACCCGTCGTCGTCGCCTCAAGTGCTGCGACGCGCGCGCCATCCCTGACAATATCAGGATTCCACGAAGCCGCCTGCCCCAAAGGTATTGGCATGACGGTCTTGAAACCATGAACGACATCGCGGCCGACCATAAGCGGAATACCAAGGCGACTTTCCTCAACAGCAATGCGCTGCAGTTCGTTGACTGCATCAACATCCACCACGTTGAGTACGGAACCAATACGACCCGCTCGCAAGCCGTCTCCGAGGTAGTCCGGGGCATGTCCGTCGCCCGCGTCCAACTGGCTCATCTGGCCGATCTTCTCAGCCAGTGTCATCTGGCCGAGCAGATTCTTGACGCGTTGTTCGATCAATAGCGAATCAGGATCTGCATTCGCTGTGGAAGTGCTCATAAACGTACTCATAAACAGCCCGCAAGTCGCGACGATCATAAATGCGCAAAAATACCGGGAGCGTGAACCACTCTGTGTCATCGACAACGAATAGTCGCGCCCGTTCCGACACCAGGAAAGATGCCGACATCGGTTATAGAAATGGCCATCTTGCCAGTCGTCGTCAGCAGCAAAGGCGTGTCGACATTTCTGATGTTCAGCCCACTATCAACAAAACACTTAAGGTCGAACGAGACACGAAGCCACTGTTCCTTCGGAAGTGCTTTGAGTAGTTTCGTGACATCTGCATTCGCAGCGCAGGGATAACCGCAAGCCATTCTTATTGTCACTTTTCGTTTCGGCGGTGATACCACTTTCAGGACAACGACAAGCGCCGAGTCCTGCTCGAGGTATTCCGTATAGTCCTGCGGTCCATTGTGGGCCAAAAACAACTGCGCCTCGCCCTTGCCATTCCACGTCGCGTTCAGTTCGCCTGCTGCAGCATCGGGTTCGACGCTGAGGTAACCAGAAGCAGAACTGATCGGGACCGAATCGACGACAGAATCCCATTGCTTTTTGTCACCAATTAATAATTTGTAACTTTCGCTCACGATGCCGTCGACCATCACAACTTCCTGCGCGGCTGCTGCAAACGTGCAGAAAACCGCTACAGGAAGAAAGACCAGCAGAGCTTTGCGGCAACGCATCGACCAACATCCTTAGTTGCGCAAATTGTAGCTCGCACGAATGCCGTAGGTTCGCGGTGCGTTCCATGTGAACAGTGGTGCTTCCGGTTGGTTACTGTCGACCCAGTACGTCTGAAAGCGCTCATCAGTTGCGTTGTAGACAAATGCCTCAATAGCCCACGTATCGTCACGTGAGGTGTAGCGAAGCGTTGCGTCAAGTGTACCGAAAGCATCGCGCTTGTCTGAAAGCGCAGGAATAGCGTCGAAGTTGCCCTCGGTGAAATGCATATCGTCTTCCCAATGGAATTTGACGTAGGGCTTCAAAACAGCGCCGTTGGCTAACTCAAACTCGTGCTCGTAAGCCACCGTGAATGAAACCGGTGTCGAATAGGGCAACTCGTTACCTTCGATGTCAACGCTGCCAGAACCATCGTCCTGTGGCACGCACTCATACTGTGGGCCAGCCTCAGCACGTTGCTCACAAAAATAGGCTTCACCGGCATAACCCGGCCAGCTCAAGAACTTGGCGTCGAGCAAGCCGATGCCACCTGTCAGGCGCCCGTTCGCCCAGGGGATGACATCCCATTCCACTTCCAGCCCTCTGATTTCAGCCTCACCGGCGTTGGCCGTGACGAGTGATCCGATTGGTTGTAACGGCAACACAGGTGTTCCCGGTGGATCTTCTACAAAACCAACATCTCGGAACTGTGTAACCTGCTTGTTCGTAAAATCAGTGAGAAACGCGGTAACGACCAGGTTCATACGGCCATCCCACAAGGAGCCTTTGTAACCGACTTCGTAGTTAAGAACTTCTTCCGGCTCAAAGGAGAAGATTTCAATGCGACCGCAACGACATACATCAACGCCGTCACCAAAAGAACCGGACTTTGAACCTGTTGCTGCGTACGCGTACAGGAACGTGTCCGAACTCAAATCATAGTCCAGGCCTATACGCCAGTCACCATTGTCAAACTTCTCCTTATTATCGTTCAGATCGAATACCTCGTAATTCCCGAGACGATCTTGAGCGCCCATACCGGCCGTGAGATCTGCGCTCGTGAATTGCGGTAGCAACAATTCGTCTTCTTCGCCAGTTGTTTGCGGGTGACCATCAAATGGGATAAGCCCCGCACTAAAGCTGCAACCAGCACCACCGTAGCAGCCGATGTTCCTGCCGCCAATATCTTCGCGCGTATCATCGGTTTGTCGATAGCCAAGCGTCAAATGCCACTTGTCTGTAATGTGCCACGTCGCCTGGCCGAAGATGGCGGAAGAATCAAGGAGTCGCTCAGGCTGAATGAAAGAAATGCCACCCAACCCGCCGAGCGAGCAGCAAAACGGCTGCTCTACGTCGAAAATGATCGAGTTGTCCTCACTGAAATCGAAAGCGCCGACAATCCAGGTAACGGGGCCGGTTGAACCCTGGAGCTGCAACTCATGAGACAGAGATTCGTAATCCGATTCCGCTGTTGCAAGGTACAGGCTTTCCCAGGGCTGGTTGCGGTTCAGCCAGCTGGTTGTCGCGCCGGGTAACGCACGCCAACCCATGTCTCCATCCCATTCCTGGGCGCGCTGCTGTCTGGCCCAACCGAAGTTATAGATCACGTCGATACTGTCGGTGATTGCAAATGTGATGTGACTGCGAGCCGCATCCATCGTCATGTCGAGGCTGCCGGGAATATTTGGATCGATGTAATCAATCCCACCGCCGTTGTACTGACAAAGCTCTGGGTTCGCCTCGCAATCGGGAGCAATCGGCCAGCCGGCGCCCTGATCCTTTGCCGTCTCGATACTGACACGCCAGTCGAAGCGGTCGGACGGCTCCCACAATGCGCTTATGCGAGCGGCCCAGCGGTCCGCGTTGCCATAATACTCATCTTTGCCGACGTTGCGATTGCGGCGTTGATCCATGTCGGGAATTCCATCCGGCCCCCGATTGCCGATTCCCTCAAGATCTTTGGTTCCCGAGTCTTGTTTGGCGAAACCGTCACGCTGCTCCGCAAAGAAATTGCCGCGCACTGCAAATGTGTCGGTCACCGGCAAATTAAGGGTTCCCAGCACGTTCATCTGACCGCGATTACCAACTTCTGCGCCTATGGTGCCAAAGATGCCTTCCTGGGTTGGCTTGGCAGTGATCACGTTGACGCTGCCCGCAGCAGAGTTCCTGCCGAAAAGCGTACCTTGTGGGCCGCGCATGACTTCGAGTCTTTCGAGATCGAACATTAGTGCGACCGCACCTTGTGGGCGCGGCGAGTAAACACCGTCAACATGGAATGCCACACTGGGGTCTGCGATTTCCGTGAAATTATTGCTGTTGATGCCGCGCATCGTCATTTGCACGCCACTGTCTGACGGCGAGAATGAGACGTCAAAATTAGGAACCAAATCCCCCGCATCACGAATATCCCTGACGCCGTTGCGGTCCAGGGTGTCTTGGTCAAAAGCTGAAATCGCAATTGACGTCGTCATCAGGTTCGTCTCGACGCGGGTCGCTGTGACGATGATTTCCTCAATTTCGAGACCATCGTCCTGTGCCGCCGCATTCGACGCACCCGCCAGCACTGTGAGTATTGCCGCTACCGACAACAATGTCGTTCTTGCATTCATGATTGAAAATTCCCCAGAGATTGATGGCTGCCGGAGCTTGGCGCCCGGACGATCGGTTCGTATACGGCCAGATTTCTTTCGGCTTTCGGTTTTCATGGCGCCCACTCCATGTCATCCCAGAGATAAGTTGAACCATCACCATTCGTGCCAAAGTCAAAGAAGATGCTGGCCTTGTCATAGGTATTAGCAAGATCCAGAGCTGGCGTACCCGCGGCTTCATTGCTGAAGTCGAAGGTCAGCGTCTCCCAGCTATCAACCATCGTCGTCGTTGCCAGTGTCTCGACACTGAC
>Ga0255052_10000104_pt1 | contig 61001 bp, 58 predicted proteins | sample JV7_2_21_MG_FD_188632 | JGI IMG/M metagenome (GOLD analysis project Ga0255052, IMG submission 188632) | Seawater microbial communities from Jervis Inlet, British Columbia, Canada - JV7_2_21 | ecosystem: Environmental > Aquatic > Marine > Inlet | place: Canada: British Columbia | collected...
CTATTTCTACGGGAATAGCGAGATATAACCCGTTTTCTTCAGGGGTTAACGCTTTTTCTGATTTTATGTCTATTCCGACATTATTTGCTAAATCTTTTAATATCCTTTGAATATTTGCGGCAACAACGGGAGGTTTATCGCCCGACAGGAGCCCGCTGTCCAGCACTTCCAGGTTATTCTTAAGATTTTCAAACCTTTTCTGTACAGTTTCCTTTCCAGCTATTTTATTCAGCTGTTTATCAAGGGTTATCCGCTTGGCTTCAATATATTCTCTCGTGGAGGCCCTGGCATCACTGTACCACGCACTGAACAGGTACATGAAAATTAAAATTACTGCAATGCTGCCAGCTAATATAATTTTCTTTTCTCTAGGGTTTATCTTAAACGGTATATTCATTTTAAACCTTTTGTGCGGTTTACAACTTTTTTTGCCTTTTTATCCTGAGGTTTCAGCACCTCGGGAGAATCCGGCGGTTTAAAAGTATCAGCCTTTATTTTAAAAACTTCTTTGTCTCCCCTCTTAGTAACACGCCCTACAAATTCAACTTTTTTAAAAAAGGGGGAGTCTTCCAGTATTGATATAAGCGAAGAAGAGGACACAGCAAAACCGTTTATTAGCAGTTCCCCGTTCAGGGACGTATCATCGTCAAGGTGTTTCTCTTTATAATTAAGGTCTGTGATCCAGGCTTCTTTGGGGATTTTATTTGTAAGTTCGGCAAGCATGTCTATCACGATATTATTTTCCCTTGAATTGTTCAGAAAATTTATCTGCTGATTAAAAAAACTGATGTCAGCGGAAAGTTTTTCTATGGCCTTTATTTCAGGTCCATTTTCTTCTAATTTTGATTTTATTTTCATTAAAAGCCTTTTATCGTTTACTATATTTCCGACAAATATACCGATAATCAAAAATAAAATAATGGGCAGGGATATTTTTGAGATTAAAGCCCCGGTTTTTCTGAGCGCTGTACCGGTCTTGTGAGGTAACAGGTTAATTGCTGAGGTCCCAAGTCCGATGCCGGCGTAAAAAGTACCCAGTGATGGAGAACTTTCCGGCATTTGCGGGTCACCCGCTTCTTTTAAAAATTTTGAAGCCGGATTCACTGCCCGGACAGTGATTCCAAGTCTTGCGCCTAATGCTTCAGGCAGGCCCGGCAGAGAGGAAGTGGTTCGTGACAAAATTAATTTTTTTGTTTTTTCAGGGGAAAGTTCCGGGGGAAGCCCGGACAATTCAGATGAAATATTATCTGCGATTGTTTCAAGAGGCTCGTTAAGGTCAATAAGGAATGAATTAAGATGCACACAGGAACCGCCTCTCAGTACAGCAAAATGCACTTCATCATTGTCAATGAAGAGCGAAAAACACATATCATCTTTCCGCCCCCAGATATCGGGTTTTTTTATAATACCCAAAAGGTGTTGCCAGCCCCCCACATGGACTTCACTCAGTTCAATGGAATTAAGTATGGCAAGAGGGGAAATGGTAATAATCTGCGGCTGTAAAGATATTTTTTCAAGAAACCCCGTTACATAATCTATTTTTTCCCTGTGAACAGCTACGAACATGACCTTATAGATATCCTCACTTCTTTCCACTACCTGAAAGTCAGAGAATACGTCTTCTGCCTGATAGGGGATATGCCGTTCAATCTCGAACTTCATCATTTGTGCCACCGCATCTTTGCCTTTACCCTTTGGAGTTGGAATCTCGGTAAATTTTATAATAGACCATTCATGGGGAATGTTTACATATACGTCATAGGGCCCCCTGACACCATCAGCGATAAAGTTGTTAATCTCCTTTAGTGTCTCATCATCATCTTTCAGGGGAAATGAAGATGAAGATAAAAAATTCAATCCTGACAGGTCACTTTTCAGGCAGGTAATTAAAAGTTTGTCTTTTTTAAATTCTATGCCTATGAGAGTTCTGGAGAATTTATCCAATAAAGTTGTCATTCCAGTAGATAACTTCAAGTTTCATACCTCTTTTCTTCAGGGTTGTTTTTATCGTTCTTTTAATTTTACCGTCCCGGGCAGTTCCGGTGGATATTACCGTAAAGACAAAGGATGTCAGCGAACCTCCCCCTACCCCGGTAAGGACAGGACCCGCCTTTCTCTGTATTATTATGTTCTGTGCTGCTTCAATGCCGAAAACAGCCTCGAGCACGAGCTCCGGCGCAGTGTTTATATTAATGTTTCCCCTGGCAAAGGGTGTAAAGTACTGCGCTATACCTTTCAAACTCTGTTTTTCGTCACTTTCAGATTCATCTGTCTCCTCTTCCTCATCATCTTTTTTTTCTGAACCATAAAAAATTTCAGGGGTAACGCCTTTTACAAGAAGGAGCTCATCTATAATATCAAAAGAGCCGTCTTTGCAACTATAAGGATTTTCAAGTGACTGGTAATAATCCTCTTCCGCACCGTTTAACATGTGCAGGTCATTGGTGTCCTTCCAGTCAATAATGGAATCCACTATTGTATCAACTGCGGCAATATCATCAATGCCTGTGTTTCTCACTATATATTTTAACTGTGGCAGAGTTGCGTTATTGATATTGAGCTTTCCATCCTCATCATTAATGGTATAGGAAAATGACCCATTTTCTAATTCAAATGTACGCACTGGATTTTCGTTCTCCTGCAATAAAACCAATATGCCATCTTCGTTCATATATACATATGATGACTTTTTTGCTGAAAGGATTTCAAGTTTTGCAAGTTCAATCCCTGCAAGGGCTGACTGGTAAGATTCCTCTTCTTCTTTTAAATTTCTTACGATATTAAGTTCTGTCCTCATAGAGTAAGTAAATTCGCCTGCGATTGCTGTAAGCATTACCATTGCCCAGATTACCAGTACCAGGGCAACTCCCCCTTTCCTGTTTTTCAGGAGGTTTTTAAAGTAATCGGCTATATTAACTCTATTCAAAGGAAAATTCATTTATTTCCCCGATTTTGCCGGGACTGTTTCCTAAACCCATGGGTATTGTGATAAAAAACGGCTGAAAATATGCTATCTTAATTTTTACAGCGGCAGGGAGTCCTTCTCCTAAATCCCATGATTCTTTCCATTCGCTTTTATCGGTTGAAAGGTACTTAAATTCAAGTTTCTCAATATCAGTGTCTATAACCTCCTCATTACCGGAAATCTTTTCAAGAAATTTTTTATCGGGAAGAATTCCTTCCTTAAGTAAAAGGGCTCCGTCATTGATGGAATATCTAACCCACTTAAAACCTCCAACCGAAGGGTCAACAAATGTTGTGACGAACATAATCGAATTATTTTCTCCCTTAAATACAATAATATTTTTGCCCTCAATTCTCATTCTATAGGGATAAATGGATTTCACGTTTTGAGTCATCAAACCGGATAATGCCCGCAACCTTTGTGTTTCCTGCGTCTCGGTTTCTCCTTTTGTCCAAGCCTTAATCCCGAGACGAAAACCACTGCCGATTATAAGCGTGACCATGCTGAGAATTGCAATTGCAATAATGAGTTCAAGGAGCGTAAACCCCGTTAGAAAACTCGTGTGGTGACGCTCAAGGTCTTGGGGCTTTAATCCCCTGCGGGCCATGTATTTTTTTGGCATATCAAAAGGACAGAACTTTTTTTCTAACGGGGTAAAGCCTTTCGGAGCTGCTTTACGCAGTAATACATTATCAGTGTGTAAAGGTTTTATCCCTGACGGGAAAAACATATTCATTTTACTCTTTGACCATTGTCTTCAGGCTTATGAGTTCGCTTGATCTTTTTTTATTCCGCGTATCAATCCAAGAAACTTTTACCTTTATTTTCAATACATTATAGTCAGTTATATTAAGTGTTTCTTGAATATTATCAAAAGGCTGGACATCAGACTCCCATTCAAAGCCGTCTTCAAATTTTCCACTTGCCTGAACAGGCTCTAGTGACAGCTCTTCCATTATGTCTTTAGCGTGCACAATTGCCCTTGTGTAATCACAGGATAACCTGCTTGTCCTAAGGCCGCCTGAAAATAATTGCATGACCATGACAAAACTGATAGCCAGGATTGCAATGGCGACTATTACTTCCATGAGCGTAAATCCAGTTAGAAAACCCGCCCGGTGACGCTCAATGTCCTGGGGCTTTAATCCCCTGCGGGACATGTATTTTTTTATCCTATCAAAAGGGCAGAACTTTTTTTCTAACGGGGTAAATCCGGCTTTTTTGGAATCGCAAATTCGAAAGAGACTTAATTTTGAATTTTCCATCTTATTTATTTATTTTTGTTACCACTATTCTCCCTGTAATTCTGTTTACCATTATGAGAAAAGCAGCACCCTTTTGATTTGTAATCTCTATCGCTCCCCCGCTTGAGTCCCCGCGGGGGAAAAAATCTATTCTTAGATGGTCTGCCCCGTTGTCAAATATAATCTGGAGAAGTTCCGGGATATTTTTTTGAAAGACAGGAGATGCCTCTTCAATGTCATCAATGTGAGTGAGGTCAGCGTAGAGACCGTAAGCACCCTTGTCCTTCCAGATTATTAATGAGTAAACCTTTTTTTCTGCAACGGAAAGGTTCCTTGCGTATCTAAGGCTTGCTGACACGTATTTTGTGAAACTCTTCAGTTCCAGGTTGCCGGATCCCCGCAGTATAAAGATACCAACAAGGCTTGAAGCGACCGCAATAATAATCAGGACAATAATAAGTTCAATCAGGGTAAAACCGTTTTTTTTGAAGTGGCTGGAACCCTGCACATTGTAAAGTTTAATAGTATGGAACAGCCTTCCTGAAAGGACTAAATTCCTCAGTTTAGATGACAGGGCACTGCGGTAATTTTTCATTGGGATGTAAATTTCGTAATTTCGGCTTTGTCGTTTGAATTCTAAAGCCTTAATTCAGCCCTTTCCAGCTTACAATATCTCTGTCTTCGCCTTCGCCACCTGATGAATTATCTCTGCCATAGGAGTAAAGGTCATAATCGCCGTGATTGCCCGGAGATTCATAATGGTAAGGGTTGTTCCATGGATCCGGGGGGATTTCAGATTTCTTGAGATAAGGGCCGTCCCACTCTTCTAAACCGGATGGTTGTGTAATCAGGGCTTCCAGGCCTTCTGACGTGGTAGGGTAACGCCCTGCTTCAAGAGCAAAGGAATCGAGTGCGGTCCCGAAAAGCTCTATCTGTGCATAGGCAGCACTTAATTTTGCCTTCCCGACCTTTCCGAACATTTTTGGTACAACAAGGGCTGCCAGAAGACCAAGGATAATCATGACCACCATTAATTCGATAAGGGTAAACCCCCTCCGGCAGTTCAGGGTGCGCTCTTTGTTTTTCATAATAACCTCCGTAAATTTAATAAAGGATTCAAGTGATGGAATTAATTATTTTAAATTCTGTTTTCACTGGAACCCTGGAATCCTTATATCCTTGAACCCTGCTGTTAAAATGGTAATTCATTGATACTGAATATTGCCATGAGCATTGCTATGACAATGAATCCGATAATAATACCCATAAGTAAGATTAAGGCAGGTTCAAGCAGTGAGAGAAGTCTTTTTACCGTAGTCCTAATCTCCAGGTCAAAGCGGTCTGCAATTTTAATCAGCATCTCGTCAAGTTTCCCCGTCTCTTCTCCGACAGTTATCATATGTACTGCAATGGAAGGAAAGATATCACTGTTCTTAAGCGGCTCTGAAATACCTTTGCCCCTTCTCACTCCTTCCCTCACGGAAGATATTGTTTCAGACATTTTATCGCTTTCCAGTGTGCCTTTTACTATCTGGAGAGCATTAAGTATCGGTACTCCGCTTCCGAGAAGCGTGCCCATTGTCCTTGAAAAGCGGGAAACGATAGTCTCCCTGTAAAGCTTTCCGAACATGGGAATTTTGAACTTTAATTTGTCCCATAAACGCCTTCCGTTCTCGCTTTTAATATAATGGCGCAGGGCGAAAAATCCGCCGGTGAGAAAAATAAATATAATCCACCAGTAGTTTCTTAAACTATTGCTGACGGTAAGCAGAATCACTGTCGGTAAAGGGAGTGTTTCGCCCAGATCTGAAAATATGGTTGTAAATTTTGGCACAACGAACGTAAGCAGAACCACAACTGCAGCACCGCCTACGACACTGAGAACAAGAGGGTAAATAATGGCGGAACGGATTTCTTCTTTTAAAGCCTGGGAATTTTCAAGATAAACTGCCATCCTTGAGATTGTGTCCTCAAGAAACCCGCCTGCCTCTCCTGACTTTATCATGTTTACATAAAACAAAGGAAAGACAGAAGGGAATCTGGATAAAGAATCTGAAAAAGACTTCCCGCCTCTTACGAGGGAAAGAATCTCTTTTAAAAGGTCTTTAAGGGCTTTTTTTTCGGCCAGATCGGAAAGGACGGAAAGCGCCCTTTCAAGGGGAAAACCCGCATCAAGGAGTACCCCGAGCTGATATGTAAAAGTCATTATATCGCGTTCCCTAACGCGGTTCTGCAGGAATGACAGGAGATCTGAGATAGGGATTCTTTGTTTTCTTGCCCTGTTTATTTTTAGCGGGTAATATCCTCTTTCCTGGAGGCGGTCAACCGCTAAACGCTCATTAACTGCCTCTATAGTCCCCGATACCATGCCGCCCTTTTTTGTGGTTGCCTCATAGGAAAAGGTTTCCATTAAATTTCCTCCTGAGTGACCCTGAGGACCTCTTCAATGGTTGTTATACCCTGATTGACTTTTTGCCACCCGTTTTCTCTCAGGACACGCATTCCCTTTGATACAGCTTTCTGCCTGATTAACCCCGCACTTGCTTTCTCAAGAATTTGCTGCCTTATTTCCTCTGTCATAATCATTAATTCAAATATACCTGTCCTGCCTTTATAACCCGTATTTCTGCACTCTTCACAGCCGGTACCATGATAAGTCTTGGTATGAATTTCCAATAGTTCTATTTTTTCGATGATTTCCTGGGGAGGGACGAACGGCTCCTTGCATAACGGGCATATTACCCTTACCAGTCTTTGAGCAAGAACCCCAATGATGGATGAAGAGACCAGAAAATTCTCTACACCCATATCCAGAAGCCTGGTCACCGCGCCCGGGGCATCATTTGTATGGAGGGTGCTGAAGACCAAATGCCCTGTGAGCGCAGAGTTGATTGCTATATCGGCTGTCTCGATGTCTCTGATCTCACCGACCATAACTACGTCAGGGTCCTGACGCACAATACTCCTCAGGCCGTTTGCAAAAGTAAGTCCGATTTTGGGCTTTACCTGTATCTGATTTATTCCTTCTATCTGATATTCAATAGGGTCTTCTATGGTAATAATCTTTTTATTGAATGAGTTAATCTGGCTTAAGGACGCATAAAGTGTTGTTGTCTTTCCGCTGCCTGTAGGCCCTGTAACCAGAAGCATTCCGTACGGTTTGATAATCAGTTTCCTGTAGTCATCAAGTGTGTCATCGGGAAAACCAAGATATTCCAGAACAATCAGCGCACTGCTGCTGTCCAGTATCCTCATAACCACGCTTTCCCCGTAAATAGTCGGCATGGTTGAAACCCTGAGGTCTATGTCCCTGCCTGAGACCCTTAATTTTATCCTTCCGTCCTGCGGAAGCCTTCTTTCAGCAATGTTAAGCCTCGACATTATTTTTATTCTCGAAATAACAGCGGCCTGGATACGTTTCGGGAGAGGGTCGAGCTCGTTCAGGGCACCGTCAATCCTGTATCTGACTTTAATGTTGTTTTCAAACGGCTCTATATGTATATCGCTCGCCCTGCTTTCCACAGCACGGGTAATAACCATATTTACCAGCTTTACGATCGGAGCCTCAAATGCCATGTCCCGCAAGTGATGGACATCCTCCTGAAGGTCAATGTCTTCCGATTCTATTTCCTCTTCTCGCATGCCTTCCATTATAGTTGTCATCTGGACGTTGCTTCCAAAATATTGCTCAATTGCCTCCATAATATCCTTCTCGCTGCTGAGAAATAATTGCAGTGATTTCCCGGAAAAAACACGAAGTGCATCAAGCGCATACTCGTCAAGCGGGTCTGAGATGGCAATCTTGAGCACGTTATCCTCTACGCCAATTGGAACGAGTTTATACTGTTTCATAAACTTTATGGTTGGATAGGAGTCATCAGGAATAACCTTTGGAAATTCAGAGAACGAAAGGCATTTAAGGCTGAGCTGGGAGCTTAAAGCCTTTAACAGGTCCTGCTCTGATATGAAACCGAGCTCAACAAGGATCTTTCCCAGCTTGTGGTCTTTGCCCAGGGCAGACTGTTCCTTTAAGGCCACTTCGATCTTGTCAGGGGTTATTACTTGCATGTCAAGAAGGATATTGCCTAACAGGGCGGGTTTTTTTATCTTTGATGCCTTACTGCTCATTATTCTGGTCTGTGCCTGTTTCTACACCGGTATCGTCCTCATGATTTTGAAGAAAACTCTTTACCGCCTTCAGCTTATCTATAAATTTTTGGGTCAGAATATCGCCTTCGGAATTGTTGGATATTACATGAGGGGTAAGGATCATAACCAGTTCTGTTTTAGTACTTTCATTTACGGTGTATCGGAAAAGGTTCCCTAAAAGCGGGATGGCACTTAAGACGGGAATCCCCTGATAGTTCTTGTCTTTTTTCTTAGTCATAATACCGGCAATTATTATGCCCTGCTTATCAGGCACAATGATCGATGTTTTTGTTTTTCTGGTAGAGAATGCCGGGAAAGTAAAACCTTCCTGTCCGACAGTGACATTCGGCAGCGTGTCGGAGACTTCCTGCTCGATATCAAGAACAACTGTTTTCTCACTATTGATGGTGGGTTTTATTTTTAACTTGATACCTACTGTCCTGTATTCAATATTCGTTGTTAAGTTATCAAGGGTGGTCGCTGAAGTTGTCGTGCTTGTAGCTGTTGGAATATCAGAGCCAACCTCGAAACTTGCCTCTTCCTGGTTCCTTACAAGGAGCCGGGGACTTTGCAGAATATGCACTTTCCCCTTTCCCGCAAGTGCATGAAGCATGGCAAGAAACTTGTCAGTGTCAAATAATGCATATGATATTCCAGTCACGTCAGCGCCCAGGGTAAGCGGTGTTGCTGGAAGGACGGGTCCTAAGGTTGAAAAGCCCGTACCCCGCTGTGTAAAGTCGGGGTCATTTCCTATTTCACCAAGAACCGACCACTGGATACCGAATTGTTCAGATTCAGTGAGAGTAACCTCTGCGATTATAACCTCTATAAGCACTTCCTGAGGATAGATATCAAGCTGTTTTATGGTTTCCTTTATATTCAGGTATAAACCGGGCGGGGCGAGAATAACCAGTGAATTAGTGGGCTCAAAGATAACGATTTCCACCCTGCCCCCGGAACCTGACGCGCCCTGTGCTCTTGCGGTACGGGCCTGGCGGGCGGGGGTTTTTCTGCCTGACTTTGCAGTTTGCGTGGCAGTCCTTGAGGTTGAGGTCCCGCCTTGAACTTCATAAATAGTCCTCAGCACGTCTATGAGGCTCTCGGCCTTAACATTCTGGACCGGATATACAAATATATTCTGGCCAGTTGCAACTTCCTCATCAAGCTTCTTAAGCCAGCCTTCAACTATCTTAAGAAGGCTGGGGCTTGAGCTGAAAATAATTAAACTGTTGATCCTTTCAATAGGTATTACAGCCATGCCGTCCTTGGTGAGGTTTAATCCTGCGAGAATTTCTTTAATCTCTTCTGAAAGGGTGCTTACGTCGGAATATTTCGGTTGAAAAAAGCCTATCCTCGTATTACCGAAAACATTAACGTCAATCTCCTCTAAAATGCTTAAGAGGCGTTTTAAATTTGAGGTTGTATCATTTATTATTAGAAGGTTGTTTCTTGGGTTGGAGATTATACTCCCGAATGAAGAGAGCATGGGCTGAAGAACCTTGCTTATTTCGTCAGCAGGAACGTATTCCACCTGAACTATTCTGGTTACGGGGCGGTCCTTGGCAGGAGCAGATTCGTATTCATTGCCTTTTTGGACTTCAATTGGCTTTTGTTTTGCAGTATTGATTGAGACTATTTTATAAAAATGCCCTGCCTTCACAAGTGCCATGTTATTCACCTCAAGGACAGATTCAAACACACTCAGCACCTCGCTGGTTGGAATCTTTCCTGAAGAGTAAATAGTAATCCTGGCATCCAGCCCCGGGCTTACGATAAAGCTCTCACCCGTGATAGAGCTTATGGTATTGATTACATCTTTTAAAGCGGCATTGTCAAAATTGAGGACTATGTAATCTTTTCCATCCTGTTTTACCGATGAAGCCGTTACTTTCCCGTTAACAGGCGGTGCTGCAGGCAGCAGCAGAGGTTTTTCAGGCTCTCCCTCCAGGATGAGCGGAGCGGTTCTTTTTATGTCCTCTTCTATAAGCGAAGGATGGATTGGGGGCTCTACCCCGGCCGGCCCTTCCCCTTCAAGAGGTATTTCCGGGGCGTCTACATTGCCATTAGGATCCATCCTGATGTCCTGCCTGCTTCCCTGCGTAGTTGTGTTATAAGCGATATATCCCCATGAAGGGCTTTCTGTTACATCAAGCCCCATGGCCTTTTTATATAATGTTTCATGCGTATTTTTAATCTCAGGGTTGGCCTGGTCCGGCGGGGTTTCCCCTTCTGATACATGCCCTGAAGCCGCAGTTAATAGCAGGAAGGCGATTAAGGCAACAAAAAAATTTTTCATAATTAACTCTATCTTCATCAGTCTTTAAAGAATTTTCAATTATAGCAGATTAAGGGAACCATATCAACTTTCAGAATAAAACATTAAGCTGCATAAAAAGCATAAAACCATAAAAACTTGTTTTTACCCCGTTAGAAAGCCCCGTGGCTTGTGCCACGAGGATGAAAATATTCAATTCCTTTATAGTGAACACGGGGTTTAATGCCCCGTGTGAGCCTGCCTGTTAGAAGGGCAAAGGTCTTCTAACGGGGTTTACAAAATATATATACTGTATTTACTTGTGCTTATACCTGGTAAAAAGCAAAAAGGTTGCCTTATTAGAGTTGAAATTATATAATATGCACATTTTACTAAGTGTTCTTTAATGAATTTAAGTGGTTCTGATTTTATTTAGACAGTTTTTGAGGGTGAATGAAAAATGAGGCTTAAAGACAAGAATTCCTTTATCACCGGAGCTGCCCAGGGCATTGGCAGGTCAATTGCTTATGCCATGGCAAAGGAGGGGGCAAATATAGCAGTTGCCGATACAAATATTGATAAGGCAGTTTCCACTGCACAGGAAATTAAGGCGAGCGGTGTAAAAAGCCTTGCAATTAAACTAGATGTTTCAAGGCAGGATGAAGTTGAAAATGCTTTTAAAACATTTATAGAAGAATTCGGAAGCTTAGATTTTCTTGTGAATAACGCCGGTGTTACAAGGGACGCTTTGGTGCTCAGGATGAAAGGTGAAGATTGGGACACGGTTCTGGACATCAATCTTAAAGGTACGTTTCTATGCAGTAAAGAGGCAATAAGACTGATGGCCAAGCAGCGCTCCGGAAAGATTATCAATATATCTTCAGTTGTTGCGTTTATTGGAAATCCCGGGCAAATGAATTATAGTGCTTCCAAGGCGGGGGTCGTGGGTCTCACAAAAACTATTGCAAAAGAATATGCCAGCCGCGGGGTAAGGGTGAATGCTGTTGCCCCTGGTTTTATTCAAACTGCCATGACCGAAGCAATCCCTGAAAAAATCAGGGAAGAAATGAAGGCATCCATCCCCCTCGGTCATTTCGGTACCCCGGAAGACGTAGCCGGTGCAGTTATTTTTCTTGCTTCAAAGGAGGCAGACTATATTACAGGCCAGGTTTTCCATGTAAACGGGGGCATGTATTAGCAGGGAAAATTCAGATTAAGTTTAAGTGCTAAATTACATATTGAAAATAAATACGGAGGTGATTAATGGAGACTGAAGCAAAAGTAAAAGAGATAATATCCAAGCAGCTTGGCATTGATATGGAAAAGGTTACCCCTGATGCATCTTTCATGGATGATCTTGGCGCAGATTCTCTTGATACAGTAGAGCTTGTAATGGCCTTTGAGGAAACATTTAACATTGAGATTCCAGATGAGGACGCAGAAAAAATAGTTAAGGTTCAGGACGCTGTGGGTTATATAAAAAACAAATCCGGGCAATGATCCTTTGACTCTTTCAGGGGTTTGGCAAGATGAGTAAGAGGGTTGCAGTGACAGGCGTTGGAATGGTTACCCCTCTTGGAACCGGCACAGAAAAATCGTGGAAGGGACTATTGGAGGGGCGTTCCGGCATAAGAAAAATAACAAGATTTGATGCTGCAGGATTTCCATGCCAGATAGCGGGGGAAGTCCCGGATTTTGAACTGGACCGTTTTATTGAAATCAAAGAACAAAAGAAGATGGACAGGTTTATCCACTTTAGTCTGGCTGCAGCTATAATGGCAATTGAAGATTCAGGTCTCAAAATTACAGAAAGCAATGCTGACAGGGTCGGGGTACTCGTTGGTTCAGGAATGGGAGGGTTGCCTGCAATTGAAAAATACCATAAGGTTTACCTTGAAAAGGGCCCGAAAAAAATCTCTCCATTTTTTATACCGATGCTGATAATAAACCTGGCCGCCGGACAGATTTCCATCCGCTTCGGAGCTAAAGGGCCAAATTCATCCGTGGCGACAGCCTGTGCCAGTGGTACCCATTCTATCGGTGATGCATACAGGATAATAAAGCGCGGTGAAGCAGACGCCATGGTTGCAGGCGGGACCGAATCTGTTATAACCCCCCTTGGTATCGGAGGATTCACTTCCATGAAGGCTCTGTCAACAAGGAATAACGAGCCTGAGAAGGCAAGCAGGCCGTTTGATAAAGACCGGGACGGCTTTGTAATGGGAGAAGGTGCCGGAATTTTAATCCTTGAGGAACTGCAATCTGCCTTAAACAGAGGCGCAAAGATTTATGCTGAAATTATTGGCTATGGTATGACCGGAGATGCATATCACATTACAACTCCTTCACTTGACGGTGATGGAGCTATCAGGTGTATGGATATGGCTATAAAGGACAGCGGTATAAACCCTGAGGAAGTAGATTATATAAATGCTCATGGAACATCTACAAAGTACAACGATGAATTGGAAACAGCAGCTATCAAAAAGATATTTGGCGGGCACGCTTATAAGCTTACGGTCAGTTCTACAAAATCAATGATTGGACATCTCCTCGGAGCTTCAGGCGGTGTTGAAGCGGTTGTATGTGTCTTAAGTATTTTTAACGGTATAGTCCATCCGACTATCAATCTTGAAAATCCTGACCCTAAGTGTGACCTTGACTATGTACCTGGTAAGGCAAGGGCATTAAATGTTAATGTATCGATGTCCAATTCATTTGGTTTTGGTGGGACTAATGCATGTGTCGTCTTCAGAAAATATCCGTCTTCTTGAAGCAAAAATTGGCTACAAATTTAAAAAAAAATCCTTAATAAAGGAAGCCATAACTCATAAATCTTTTTCCAGGGAAAAATCAGCTGACACCAAATTTTCCAATGAGCGCCTTGAGTTTCTTGGCGACTCGGTATTGGGCCTCATCATCAGTGACTATCTATTCAGTGTCTATCCGTTGTATTCAGAGGCAAAGCTCTCAAAAATAAAGGCTTATACCGTACAGGAAGCTACACTTGCGGATGTTGCATCCGGACTCGGGATTGGTTCGCATTTGCAGCTAGGTAAAGGGGAGGACTCAAGCGGGGGAAGAAAAAAAACCTCTCTACTTGCCAATGCATTTGAGGCGATCCAGGCGGCTATTTTTCTTGACGGAGGATTTAAGAACGCTAAAAATTTTGCAGTCAGGAATTTAGAAGTAAAAATAAAAGAGCTTATAGAAAGGAACCTGCTTTTTGATTTTAAAACCAGATTTCAGGAAGTTGTTCAGGAACAGTACGGGATTCTGCCGAAATACAAAATCTACAAGGAAGAAGGACCTGAGCATATGAAGACCTTTGAAGTTAAGGTTTTTGTTAAGGACGATTTTTATGGTGCCGGCAGAGGTAAAAGCAAAAAGGGAGCTGCCCAAAAAGCGGCTGAGGCAGGATTAAAGAAACTGGAAGGCTCAGAAGCTTAAAGTCAGTTGAAATTGTTTCTGTCTTTCCTTAAAATCAGAGATGAGGGGGATGAAATTCTGGATTCCAAATCCCAATCGCTGAATAAATTCCAAATACCAAATTCCAATTTTAAATTTCTGAAGTTTGTGGTTTGGTCTTTGGAGTTTTAAAGGTTAGGATATTAATTGAGATTGATATGTAGAACTGTTTTACCATTTGGCTGTAAAGTTTAAAGTGTGAGAATTATATGGGACTGACTTACAAGAATTCTGGTGTGGATATTGCCAGGGGAAATAAATTAATCGACATGATAAAACCTGTTGTGCGCTCCACCTTCAGGCAGGAGGTCATTGAAGATATCGGCTCATTCAGCGGCTTTTTCAAATTAAGCTCTTTAAAATACAGGAAGCCTGTTCTTGTAAGCAGTACTGACGGGGTGGGAACCAAATTAAAGGTTGCTTTCATGCTTAACAAACACACTACCGTTGGCATCGATCTTGTTGCGATGTGTGTTAACGACATTCTTACAAGCGGGGCTGAGCCCCTGTTTTTTCTTGATTATCTTGCCACAGGTAAACTTTCTGCTAAAAAAACAGCTGATCTGATAAAAGGAATTGCAGGGGGGTGCAAGACCGCAGGCTGTTCGCTTATAGGCGGTGAGACAGCTGAAATGCCAGGATTTTACAACAAGGGAGAATACGACCTTGCCGGTTTTTCCGTTGGCGTTATTGAAAAAAATAAGATTGTTAACGGCTCCGGCATAAGAAACGGTGATGTTGTAATCGGACTTTCTTCCAGCGGGCTTCACAGTAATGGATATTCTCTTGTAAGAAAGCTTTTTTTTGACATTAAAAAATACAAGCCCAACAGATTAGTTCGTGAGCTCGGCTGTTCAATAGGCGAAGAACTCCTGAAGCCTACCAGGATTTATGTGAAAAGTGTTTTGAAAGTTCTAAAGACATTTAAAATAAAAGGGATGGCACACATCACAGGGGGGGGCATTACAGAAAATCTTCCGCGCGCTCTACCCGGTGCACCCGGCTTAAAAGCAGTTATAAAAAAAGGCAGCTGGCCTGTGCAGAAAATATTTGATATTATTCAGACCTCTGGCAGGGTGACCGAGGGTGAGATGTACAGAACATTTAATATGGGAATAGGTTTTGTGCTTGTTGTACGAAAGTCAGATGCGCCGGGAATCATTAAGAGTCTTAACCGCTCAGGCGAAAAGGCGTTTCTTATAGGTCATATTGAAAAAGGCAGAAAAGGAGTAGAGTACGTATAGTTAGGTGACTGTCCTGTAATTACCCCCATGCTTTCTTGCGAAAGCAAGAATGGGGGTAGATTAGGGACTGTCCCGGAGGGGATAGGGATGTTGAATATAGGAGTTTTAGCTTCAGGCAGGGGCTCAAATTTTCAGTCTATTATCGACAGCATTAACTCCGGATTTATTAAAGCCGTGATAGCAGTTCTCATCACAGATAACCCGGGGGCCTATGCAATTGAGAGGGCAAAAAATCATGGGATAGACGTGCTTATTATAAGGCCCGGGGAATGTCCTGATAAAGATTCATATTACTCGCATATATCAGATGTACTCAAGAACAAAGGGGTTGAACTGGTTGTGTTAGCGGGTTTTATGAGAGTAGTGGGTAAACCACTCATAAAAGCGTTTCCCCATAAAATAATGAATATACACCCTGCCCTGCTGCCGTCTTTCCCGGGACTTCACGGCCAGAAACAGGCAATAGATTATAGAGTTAAAATCTCAGGCTGTACAGTACACTTTATTGACGAAGGGGTTGACACAGGCCCTGTAATAGTTCAGGCTGCAGTGCCTGTTTATGAAGATGATACCGAGGACAGCCTTTCTGAAAGGATACTTAAACAGGAGCACAGGGTGTTCCCTTTAGCCATTAAACTTTTTTCAGAGGGTAAAATTTCTGTTGAGGGAAGGAAAGTCATTATAAAGGAGAACAGGGTGGATGCGGTTATAATAAATCCGCCCATCATGCAACACTAGGCAAACACCGGTAACGGGTCAGGGCCTGTCAAATCAGAAGATAAGCCGTGCTCACTTAATTATTTTTTTGAAAAATGCGATAGTTTCTTTAAGCCCGTCCTCAAGGTTGACTTTTGGATTCCATTTCAGCACTTTTTGAGCGAGTGCAATATCGGGCTTCCTCTGTGTGGGGTCATCAATTGGAAGGGGTTTAAATTTAATTTTAGATTTTGAACGTGTTAATTCTATTACCTTGTTGGCAAGTTCAAGTATGCTGAATTCAACAGGATTGCCGAGATTGACAGGGCCGGTAAAATCATCTGGAGTATTCATCAATTTGATGCACCCGTCAATCAGGTCATCCACAAAACAGAAACTCCTTGTCTGGGTGCCGTCGCCAAAGACAGAAATATCCTCTCCCCTGACAGCCTGAGTAATAAAGTTACTCACAACCCGGCCGTCATCAGGAAGCATTTTTGGCCCATAGGTATTGAATATCCTGGCAACTTTTATTTTAAGTTCATGCTGCCTCAGGTAGTCGAAAAAAAGTGTTTCGGCACAGCGCTTTCCTTCATCGTAACAGGAGCGTATTCCGATAGGATTTACATTTCCCCAGTAAGTCTCTGGTTGAGGGTGGATGGTTGGGCTTCCATAAACTTCAGAGGTCGAAGCCTGCAGGATTTTTGCCTTTATACGCTTGGCAAGTCCCAGCATATTGATAGCTCCGTGCACCGAAGTCTTTGTCGTCTGCACCGGATCAAACTGGTAATGGATTGGCGAGGCTGGACAGGCAAGATTATAAATCTCATCAACTTCAACATAGAGAGGGAAACAGATGTCATGCCTGAGCATCTCAAACAGGGGATTAGAAATTAACTCAACAATATTTGAACGGCGTCCTGTATAAAAATTATCAACGCACAGGACTTCATGTCCTTCTTCAAGCAGTTTACCGCATAAATGCGAGCCGAGAAATCCTGCGCCTCCTGTTACAAGTATTCTTTTCATTTAATTCATCTCCTTTTTTGTTTTCAGCAAGAAATACTTAAGGCTATAGGGGGCTGCTCTAATCAGGGCAACAGGATGAAACCATTTTTCGCTAAAGCTTTTGCAAATATATAATAACATAATCGAGTTGAAGGCTGTTATCCGGAAGAAAGATAATCTTCCAGGGCATTTTTCCACTGCCTTAGTTCTTTTATCCCTTCCAGTCTCAGCATGGCATTTCCAAGCATGGAAGAAGTAGGCCTCCTTGCAGGCCTTTTAAACTCCTTTGATGTTATAGGATTAATCTCTGCTTTAACCCCTTTTATTCTGGCTATTTCTACAGCAAGTTCATACCAGGAACATTGTGATGTGTTGGTTACGTGGTATATACCATATCCCCTGCCAATAATTTCTCTCAATTTTTGTGCAAAGTCATAAGTATATGTCGGAGAACCCACCTGGTCATTGACCACATCTATTTTTTTCTTTTTTGGCAGGAGCCCTATAATTGAATCCACAAAATTTTTCCCGTTTTTACCGTAAAGCCATGATGTCCTTACAATATAATATCTGTTTGTAAGTGATGTTACAAAACGTTCTCCGATAAGCTTTGAAAGACCATATTTGTTTATGGGATGGGTTTTATCCCATTCTTCATAAGGGGCTTTTTTACTGCCGTCAAAGACATAATCCGTGCTGACATAGATTACGGGACAGTTAATTTTTTCACAGGCCATTACCACATTTCTGGTACCTATCCCGTTAACGAGTAATGCCTTTTCAGGGTTGAGTTCACAGTCGTCCACATCGGTATGGGCTGCTGCATGTATTAAATAATCTGGTCTTATCTCTTCAATACTCTTAGATGTTTTATCAAGGTCGGTTATGTCAAAGTCACCGCGTGTAAGGCCGATTGTTTCGGTATCGGTAAAGACCTGATTCAAGGCAAATCCAAGCATTCCTTTTGAGCCTGTTATGGCAATCCTCAAGTCTTTAACCTCTCCCCATACTGTATTTTATAATACTGCATATATTCTCCGGAAATAACCCTTTTCCACCATTGCTTATGAGAGATGTACCATTCAATGGTTTTTTCAATGCCTTTGTTAAAACTTGTTTCCGGGGTCCACCCGCATTCTCTCTCAATCTTTAAAGGGTCAATTGCATATCTTCTGTCATGTCCGGGCCTGTCTTTTACAAATGTGATTAAGCTCAAGAGTTCGTCTTCATTAACATTGAGCTTTTCAGCAATAACGGTAAGAAGGGATTTTATTACTTCAAGATTTGTCTTTTCATTCCTTGCGCCTATATTATAAATCTCTCCTGGCCTGCCGTTATGAAGAACAGCATCTAAAGCCCTGCAGTGGTCTGTAACGTAAATCCAGTCCCTTACGTTCAAGCCGTCGCCGTATACTGGAACTGGTTTTTTATTCAATGCATTCAATATTACAAGCGGAATGAGTTTTTCGGGGAACTGGTTGAAACCGTAATTATTTGAACACCTGGTTATAGTGGCCTTAATCTTGTGGGTTTCAACATAGGCCCTTACCAGTAGATCTGAGGAGGCCTTGCTTGCAGAATACGGACTATTTGGTAAAAGAGGTGAGTCTTCGTTAAAGATGCCTTTTTCACTTGAACCGTAAACCTCATCAGTAGATATGTGCAGGAAATTACACCCTCTTTGCCGTGTAATTTCCAGGAGGTTATCAGTGCCTACGATGTTTGTCTGCAAAAAAGGATGGACATTAAGGATACTCCTGTCAACGTGGCTTTCTGCTGCAAAATTCAAAATTGCATCAAATTCTAATCCGTCCAACAGCTTTTTGTCACAGATATCTCCCTTGATGAATTTATAATTGGAAGAGCTTTCTATTTCTTGCAGGTTTTCGAGGTTACCCGCATAGGTGAGTTTGTCCAAATTTATTATTTGATAATCAGGATGGGCTGAAAGAACATACCTGATAAAATTAGACCCTATAAACCCTGCACCACCTGTTATCAATATTTTCATTTTTATTTCTCCCTGATCAGGCTGGCAAAGGCGTCATTATTTAAATTCTTATAAAAAATAGGGAACGGGGTAAACCCTGGTCGCCTTCGGTGCCGCCTGAGGCGGGTAAACCCCGCACCTCCAGTAACGAGAAGTCTCATTCTTTAATCCTGAAGGGGGAGGAAAGGTCGTTTTCATACCTTATCTCGTCCACCGATTCATTTTTTCCATGGCCTTTGTAAAGTCTGTCAGGCAGATTTATCACACAACTATTGCTGTTGCTGATGTTTTTATATGCATGTACTATACCTGGAGGAACAACGGCTATGGTGGGGATATCAGAAGTCTCTATTTCCTTGTATTCTTTATAGGTGTTTGAGGTTTTTCTGTTGTCCCACAGGTAAAGCCTGAACCTGCCGATAAAACAAAAATAGTCAGTCTGATCCCTGTGTTCATGGGGCCCCCTGACAAGACCTGGTTTCGTCAAAGATATATAAGTCATAAGGGGCTTAAATTTAGTCTGGTCAGCCCTGATTATCTCTCCAAGCCAGCCCCTCTGGTCCGTGTGAATAATTAGTTCTCTTAGTTCAAAGCCGTCCATAAAACATTTTATAAAATATTTATACTTCTACTACGGAATCATCGCCCAGCATTAGCCTGAGCGCTTTATGCATAGAGTGATTGCTGAAGATTTTTACCCTGCGGCCTATAAGACTTTCCTCTATCCTTTCTATGTCCATTAATTCGCTTTCATCCATTACAACAGAATGCTCGACAGAGGATTTCGTTATCTTTACTTTGTTGCCGATGCTTGTATGAGGGCCGACAAAAGAATTCTCTATCCTGGTATCATTACCGATTATAACAGGCCCGCGTATTGTACTGTTTTTTATAACCGAGCCTTTTCCGACAGCTAACCTTCCGGTAATTCTATTTGTATCATCAACCGTTCCGTTAATGCTTTCTTTTAACCATTTATCCAGAACAATAGCGTTTGCTGTAAGGAGGTCATCCTTTTTCCCTGTATCAAGCCACCAGGTATCGAGAATAAAACTCTCTACATTACGCTTCATTTTAATCAGCTCCTGAATGGCATCTGTTATCTCAAGCTCACCCCTTTTTGAGGGTTTTATCTTTTCAATCGCACCGTGTATGTTTGATGAAAATATATATATCCCTACAAGCGCAAGATTAGAAGGGGGAACATCAGGCTTTTCTACAAGTTTTATGACCTTGCCCCCTTTTGAGACCTCAGCTACACCAAACTGTTTTGGATTGTCCACTTCTTTAAGAAGAATAAGGGCATCGGGAGAATTGTTTCGAAATTTTTCTATGAATTCACTTATTCTGGTTCCAATCAGATTGTCACCCAGATACATAATGAACGGGTAATCCTTGAGGAAGCCCTGCGCAGTCTTAATGGCATGGGCAAGTCCGCCCGGCACGTCCTGTGTTATATATTCTATTCTGATATCCCATGTGCTTCCGTCGCCAACGGTGTCTTTTATCTCCTGCCCTGTTTCAGGGGAGATAATAATGCCCAATTCCTTTATGCCTGCCTGGACAATGTTTTCTATACAATAAAAAATAATCGGCTTGTTAGCTACGGGCACAAGCTGTTTTGCGCCTGAATATGTCAGAGGCCTGAGACGGGTTCCCTTGCCCCCGCTGAGTATTAGTGCCTTCATAAGTATATTATGATAGCCGAAAAACCAGGTAAGTTCAAATGATAGTACTTATAAAACTGGACCTCGAGAGCTGTATGTATTTTATTCTTATCGTGGTTTCCATTTTCTCAGTTCATTTTTCTTTATTTTTCCAGTCCCTGTTTTTGGGAATTTTTCAATAAAAACTACACGCCTGGGCATCTTGAATTTTGCAACATTTCCCTTTAGATGATTCCTGAGCTCTTTCTCATCCAGAACAGCATGGTCTTTCTTTTTCACAAAGAGTATTGAAATTTCAGACCCCCTGCCGTCAGGTATGCCGACCATGGAGCACTCCTCAACTGAAGGGTGTTTTATTGCGGCATCCTCGACCTCCCGTGGATAGACATTCATGCCGTCAACAATAATGAGGTCCTTTTTCCTGTCAACTATGTATATATAACCGTCTTCATCTATCTTTGCCATGTCTCCTGTATAAAGCCAGCCATTCCTTAAGGTGGCCTCTGTTTCTTTTTTCCTGTTAAAATATCCCTTCATCACATTTGGTCCCTTTACAATGAGTTCGCCTGTGATTCCGGCTTCAGCTATTTCCCCGTCTTTTCCAGCAAGAGCCACTTTAATTCCGGGTAAGGGGGGACCGACCGAGCCGGGTTTTCGAATGCCATTCAGCGGGTTTACTGCAACGACAGGGGAAGCTTCTGTCAGACCGTATCCCTCAAGAAGCGGGATCTTAAAACGTTTTTCAAAAGCATGAATTGTATCCTCTGGAAGCGCCGAAGCCCCGGATACACATACCTTTATGCTAATAAGAAACCTTAATATATATCTTAGTAATAACGGCACCCTCTTTCTGGAAAGTATGTTATAGATAGTAGGTACAGCAACAAAAAGGGTTATCCTGTCCCTGAAAATGCTTTTTATGACTCTTGAAAAGGGTTTTACGGATTCCAGCAAAACTATGCTTGCTCCGGAATATACAGGGACTAGAACGCAAACGGTAAAGCTGAAGGAGTGAAACAGCGGAAGGAAGAGCAGGACCTTGTCCTTATGAGAAATGTTCATGACTTTTATACATGCCTCCACATTTGATATAAGATTGTGGTGTGTCAGCATTGCTCCTTTGGGAAACCCGGTGGTTCCGGAGGTATACAGCAATACGGCAACTTCGTTATTATCACAAATGCAGGGTTCTGCTTTTTTTTGTGGAATCTCGTCGAACATCAGGGCCTTTATACCCGGTATATTTTTTTTTATCTCCTCTGCGTGTGTCTTGAAATTACTTCCGTAGATAAGTATCTTGCAGCCGGAATCCCTGAGTATAAAGGAAATCTCCTCTGCAATGAGAAAGGTGTTTACAGGGACCGTAATGCCGCCGGCACGGAGTATTGCAAAATAAGAGATTATGTATTCCGGGCAGTTTTCCATGAGAATTGCCGCCCTGTCTTTAACATTTAAGCCAAGCCCCTGAAGGCCTCCTGATACCAGGCTGACAAGACCGTCCATCCCGGAGTACGTAAGTTTGTTTTTTCTAAATGCGATACAGACTTTTTCAGGGGATGTTTTTGCCCTTTCTGAAAGCAAAGCGCCAAGAGTCATTATTTTTATGCCACCTCCATTTTTAACCGGAATAGTCTAAAAGAACTCAAATAACCTTAAGGTAATTTCCAGAGCGGCAAAACATACTAAATTTTAAAGGAATTATAACACAAAGTCAGCGCAGAGAGGTTTGTGTTGAACTGCAGGGGCAAGCCAAATGACTGCTTTTTAAAAATCTTCTTGACTCTATTCGGCATAAAAAGCAAAAATATTTTTTATATTGTTTCAGATTTAATATAAAGATTTAGTTTAATTGAAAAAGGCAAAGTACTTGTAAGACATGGATTTAAACATTTACATTGAAAAAAAACAGGAGCTTGTGGACAGATTCCTTAAGGAATATATATCCAGCAAGACGGGCAACTCCTGTGCAAAGAATCTGCACAAGGCAATGGCATATTCGTTATTGGCAGGGGGGAAGAGGCTGAGGCCTATCCTTGCAATTGCGAGCTTCGAGATTGCAGGCCGCAGTTCAAAAAAAATTCTGCCTGCGGCTGTATCCCTTGAATTAATCCACACCTATTCGCTGATACATGATGACCTTCCAGCCATGGATGATGATGATTTCAGAAGGAACAAACCGACCAATCACAGGGTATTTGGAGAGGCTGTTGCAATACTCGCAGGGGATGCCCTGCTTACAGATGCTTTCGGTATCATTACAAGGACATCTGCGAAACCCGAGATTCTGGTTGATATAATCAGGGAGCTAACATATGCGTGCGGCCCGGAAGGCATGGTTGGCGGCCAGACCGCAGACATAATTTTTGAGGATAAGAAGATTAAAAAGAAAGAGCTTTTTTATATACACACACATAAGACGGGTGCTCTTATAAGGGCTTCTGTGCGTATTGGTGCGATAATGGCGGAGCTTCCCCCGCGCATGTTACGCTCGCTGACTGAATACGGTGAAAACATCGGGCTTGCATACCAGATTATCGATGACGTGCTTGACGTAGTCGGAGAAATGAAAGAGATGGGAAAGCCGACAGGTATGGATACCTCGAAGGGTAAAAACACCTACCCTTCTTTATTTGGTATTGAGAAATCAATGAAAATAGCTGGAAATCTCATAGAGAATTCACTCAGGGCACTTCAGAGGTTTGATAAAAAAGCAGACCCTTTGAGAGAAATTGCAAAATATATTATTATGAGAAGGAATTAATTTTGGTTTTTTTGTAAAATATATAAAGATGAAATTATATGGAATCTGGATTTGGTATTTAAGGAATTAAAGCCATGCTAATGAAAAAAATAAAGAACCCGGGGGATTTAAAAAAACTCGGCTTTTTAGAACTCAGACAGCTCGCTGGTGAATTAAGGAAAACAATTATTGAAAGGGTTGCTGTAAACGGCGGGCATCTGGCATCCAACCTGGGTACCGTAGACCTTACAATAGCATTGCATTATGTTTTTAATTCCCCTCGAGACAAGATAATATGGGATGTCGGCCACCAGTCTTATGCTCACAAGCTTCTTACCGGAAGGGCAGACGTTTTTTCAACCCTCAGGCAGTTAGGCGGAATTTCGGGTTTCCCGAGGATGAACGAAAGCCCGCATGATGCCTTTGGAACAGGTCACAGCTCAACTTCAATATCGTCAGCACTGGGTATAATAGAAGCAAGGGACCAGCTCAAAGAGAAATTCAAGGTTATAGCGGTTATCGGCGATGGCGCGATGACTGCCGGGCTTGCTTTTGAAGGTCTGAACCATGCAGGACACCTTAAAAAAGATCTTTTAGTCATATTAAACGATAATGATATGTCCATATCCCCCAATGTAGGTGCTTTATCTGCGTACCTAAGCAGGATAATGATAGGCGACCTGTACACTAAATTAAAAAAAGAGACTAAATTTATCCTTGAGCGCATTCCGAAAGTGGGTGAGCCTGTCCTTAGAATAGCCCAAAAGGCTGAGGGTACGGTTAAGGGCTTTTTTGTCCCTGGTATGCTGTTTGAGGAACTGGGGTTTGAATATGTCGGCCCCATTGACGGTCATAAGGTCGAGATCCTTGTAGAAACCCTCGAGCGGTTTAAAGACTTTCCTGGCCCTGTGCTGATCCATACAATAACAAAAAAGGGGAAAGGCTATTCACCCGCTGAAAAGAGTCCCTGGATTTTTCACGGGATAGGGCCTTTTGATATTGAAACAGGCAATCAGGTATCTTCTGATAGTTCAACATTCTGTGAGGTGTTCGGCGACTGCCTGGTTAAACTCGCAAGGGAGGATGACCGTATTACAGCCATCACCGCAGCCATGACAGAGGGAACCGGGCTTTCAGAGTTTGCCAGGACGTTTCCAATGAGATTTTATGACGTAGGGATTGCTGAATCACATGCGGTAACCTTTGCAGCAGGTCTGGCAAGCCAGGGTTTAAGGCCTGTCGTGGCTATTTATTCAACTTTTCTACAAAGGGCATATGATGAGATTGTTCATGATGTCTGCCTGCAGAACCTTCCCGTGATTTTTGCTGTTGACAGGGCCGGCATTGTTGGTGAGGACGGGCCAACGCATAACGGCGCTTTTGATATCTCTTATTTAAGGCACATACCAAACATTGTTGTGATGGCTCCAAAAGATGGAAGTGAGCTAATAAGGATGCTGAAGACAGCTGTCTCTCATAACGGTCCCGTTGTCGTGCGGTACCCGCGAGGAACAGCTTCCAGAATATCTGATGTGACTGATACAGGTAAAATCCCTATAGGTGAATCTGAAGTCCTTAGAAGCGGGAATGATATCCTGATCATAGCTCTCGGCAGCACGGTCACCCCTGCTTTGCAGGCTTCACAGATTCTTGAAGAAATGGGAACGGATGCCTGTGTAGTTAACGCAAGGTTCGTAAAGCCAATTGATACAGGCTTAATCGGAAGTCTTGCTCAGGAAATAAAATATGTTCTCACTGTTGAAGAAAATGTGATCAGCGGGGGATTTGGAAGCAGCGTACTGGAGCATCTGTCAGAACTGAATATCCCCGGTCTTAAAATAAAGAGGCTCGGACTGCCTGATGAATTTATAGAGCACGGACCGCAGAACCTGCTCAGGAAAAGATTCAGCCTGGATGCAGAGGGTATCGCAAGAGAGGCCGTAGCGTTAACAGGCGCAGTTCGTTTCATAGCAGGAAAAAAACAAAGAATCTGAAATCTGGTTTATAAACCCCTTTTTGTAAAACCTGTCAATATGTCACTTCCTAAAAAGGAAAAATCCCGTCTTGACAGTCTTCTGGTTGCTAAAGGGCTCATTGAAAGCATGGAAAGGGCCAGGGCACTTATTTTAGCAGGAAAGGTTCTTGTTGATGGTATCAGGGTTAACAAGGCCGGGACTTTTGTAAGGCCTGCAGCTTCATTGGAGATTGTGCAGAAAATGCCGTTTGTGAGTCGCGGCGGATTAAAACTTGAGGGTGCATTAAGAAATTTTAATATTGATGTCAAAGGTAAAGTTGCGTTGGATGTAGGCGCATCAACAGGGGGGTTTACCGACTGTCTCTTGCAGCGAGGCGTTAAAAAAATTTATGCTGTTGACGTGGGTTATGGTCAGTTTGCGTGGAAGCTCAGAAATGATCCGAAGGTTGTAATATTGGAAAAAACAAACATAAGGTATCTTGACAAAAAAATCAGGGATCGGGGGCCAGGGGACAGGTCGGAATCGACCTGCCTACCGGTCAGGCAGGCTCGTACAGAGGATCAGGGAACAGGGAAAAAGGAACAGAGGTTTGAAGACCTTGTAAAAAGAAAAATAGACATTGCCACAGTGGATGTCTCTTTTATTTCACTTCTGAAAGTGATACCCGAGATTATAAAGTTCCTTAAGAATGAAGGCACAATAATCGCTCTTATAAAGCCTCAGTTTGAAGTAACGAAAAAGGATGTGGGGAAAGGCGGGGTCGTGAGGGATGAAGCCAAAAGGCTTGAAGTTATTGAGAAAATAACAGAAAAGATGAGTTATTTGGGCCTTGAGGTCAAAGAGGTGATAAAATCCCGGGTTGTCGGGCCAAAAGGCAATATAGAATACTTTATGTATCTGGTTCGTTCCCTTGACCAGCAATCATGATAACTGTATCATAATATTAATGGATGAGCAGATATTATTATCCCTGGATCTATCTGTTCTCTCTGAAGAGGTTATAGAAGTTCTTTTACTTGATAGTAATGTCGAACAGTCTCTGCTGGATGAAATAGCCCAAAAGAACATCCACAGGCCAAAAATCCTCGAATGGATCTTAAAACACCCCGGAACCACTGAGGCTACAAGAAATTTTATAGCACAGAAACTCAACATTCCCCTTCCGGAGAAGGTGGAAGAGGCAGCAGATGAGTATAAGCATCAGAGAGTACAGAGTATGTTTCAGAGAATCCAGAAGATGAGGGTTGGCGAGAGAATCCAGCTTGCCATCAGGGGCAGCCGTGATATAAGGTCAATTCTTTTGCGTGATTCAAGCAGGGAAGTTATGTTAACGGTTCTTGATAACCCCAAGATTACAGAGAGCGAGATTGAGATTCTCGCAAAACAGAGAACTACTCCGGATGAAGTGTTGAGAGTCATTGCTAAAAAAAAGGATTGGCTTAGGAACTACTCGATCATGTTTTCACTTGTTACAAACCCCAAGACGCCGGTCGGAATAGCTTTACAGAATATAAACGCCCTGAAGTATAAAGATTTACTTCCGCTTGAAAAGAACAGGAATCTCCCCGAGGCTATCCGTGCTGCAATAAAAAGGAAAATAAACTTGAGGAGACAGGGATAAGTATTGGAGAATTATTACGAAATACTGGGCTTGAGCAGTCATGCCGATAAAAATGAAATAAAAAAGGCCTATCATATCCTAGTCAAAAAATACCATCCTGACAGCCACAGGAGTAAGGAATTTCCAGATGCCGATGAAAAATTCAAACTGGTAAAGGAAGCATATGAGACCCTTATAGATGATGAGTTGAAGAAGAGCTATGATAAATACGTCCTGAAGGTGCCCTCCCGCTTGTTTAAAGGACAGGAAATAACCAGGGCAAAAAGGTCAGTTGAATTCTATGAACGCGGAATTGAACTTTACAGGGCTAAAAAATTTCATTTTGCAGGCAGGATGTTCCAGACCGCTTTAAACCTTGATAAGGACAACCCCTTATATTGTTCCTGGCTTGGCCTGGCGCTGTCCAATACTCCCAGCGAACTTAAATATGCTAAAAAATGGTGTGAAAAGGCAATAAAACTCTCGCCGTATGAACCTGATTACTATATCAATTTAGCCATTATTTATAGAGATGCCGGTATAAAGTCTATGGCAGAAAAGCTTCTCAGGAAGGCACTTAAGCTGGATCCAAATAACCGGAGGGCATGTTCGTGGCTTAAAGAAAAAAAATTTAAACCTTCCTTTAAGAGCAGGGTAAAAAAAATATTCGGCAGGAAGAAAAAATAGTATTTACAGGGCATTTTCTTATCAAGTGTCTTAAAGTACGGCCTCACAGCCTGTTTTTAGATGCCTGATAAAAATTAAAAACATTAATACAGGGACCTCGGGTGATCAGAACATTTCAGGTGGAGAAATTTCATACAGACCTTGTTGAAAAGTCAACTTTGTTCAAGGCCTTGAAATATGTCAATAAGAAGACCGTTAAAACCCCCCTACTCCTTATGGATAAAGAGAAGATTAATGAAAAGGTCTCAAGGATAGGTAAAAACATAAGCAACTCCAGGGTGTTTTACGCGGTAAAGGCAAACTCTGACCCGGGAATAATAAAATTTATTGATAAGCTTGGTCCTGGATTTGAGATAGCCTCTGAAGGTGAATTGAGCCTGCTGTCATCAATGGGTACCGCTCCCTCAAGAATAATATCGAGCAATCCTGTAAAGTCTTTTAAATTTTTAAAGATGGCCCGTTCATACGGTGTGAATTATTTTTCATACGATTCTAAAGACGAAATAGATAAGCTCGCAAGGTTTGTGCCCGGAAGTAATGTATATGTAAGGCTTTCTGTCCCCAATGAAGGAAGTGAGTGGCCGTTGAGTAAAAAGTTCGGGGTCGAACTTGATGAGGCGTCTGCGCTACTCTCATATGCGAAAAATAAAGGACTGGACCCGGTCGGTATTACTTTTCATGTCGGTTCGCAGTGCACGAACACGTACAACTGGAACATAGCACTGGATAAGGCTCAGGCCCTGTGGAAACTGGCGGAAAAAAAGAATATCAGGCTTGAAGTTCTTAATATAGGCGGCGGTTATCCTATAAATTATACAAAAAATGTAGTAAAGGTCGAGGCTATAGAGAAGAATGTTAATGAACTCATATATGAAAAATTCCCTCCCGATATAAAGATTTTTATTGAGCCCGGAAGGGCAATGGTCGGCGACGCGGGAATATTTGTGGCTTCGGTTATTGGTAAGGCCAGAAGGGCTGATGAGAACTGGCTTTATCTGGATGTTGGTGTTTTCAACGGTCTAATGGAAAGTGTCGGCGGCATAAAATACTGTTACATCGTTGAAAGCTCAAGGCCTGCGAGGAACAAGAAAAAATGGACAGTTGCGGGGCCAAGCTGTGACAGCTTTGACATGATAGATAAAGGACTCATGCTTCCTGAGCCGGATGTAGGTAACCTGGTGCTTATACTTTCGAGTGGAGCCTACACAACGTCCTATGCATCAGAATTTAACGGTTTTACAATCCCCAGAATAATACTAATTTAAAAGGAGAAAAAACTATGGCAAAAAAATTCTCGGAAACCGCCCCTTTTGTCCCTGTTGAGTATAGTTACGAGGTTGACAGGGTTCTTTACAAAGGTAAAAGCAGCTTCCAGCAGATTATGGTCTTTGAAAACCCGTATTTTGGTAGAATGCTTATTCTTGACGGTATTGTTCAATTGACCGAAAGGGACGAATTCTTCTATCACGAGATGCTTGCCCATGTCTTAATGCATGCCCACCCGAACCCTAAAAAGGTAATTGTAATAGGAGGAGGTGACGGGGGTACGGTCAGGGAGGTTTTAAAGCACCGGACGGTTGAAAAAGTTTATTTCGTGGAGATTGATAAGAAGGTTATAGATATCTCAAGGAAATACTTCCCGTCAGTAGCCTGCAGTATTAATGACCGGCGTGTTGAGATTAAAAATATGGATGGCGCTGAATTTGTGAAAAAACTGCCTGCGGACATTGATATTGTTATCGTAGATTCCACAGACCCTATAGGTTTTGCAACAAGTCTTTTTACAAAAAAATTCTTTACTTCAATAAAAAACAGCTTGACTGCAAGCGGAATGTTCGTTACGCATTCTGAGTCTTTGCTTCTTCATAAGGACATTGTATATGAAGTTCAAAAAACGCTGAAAGGGGTCTTCCCCAGGGTTGACCTTTATACAGCTCCTATAGCAACGTATCCGGGTAACTGGTGGACCTTTGCTGTTGGCTCCAAGAGACTCAACCCCCGGCATATAAAACGTAAAACCAGGATTAAGACTAAATACTACAGTGAAGAAATCCACCAACATGCCTTTGTTCCCCGGGGATTATACAAAAAACTAATGCAGAAAAAGCTCAAATGGTAAGTTAAAGACCGTTATTGGTTATATGTTAACCGTTATTCGAGACAACTCTATAACTTAGTACATTTATCGAGGTTCTACCTCGATAAATACTGACTGGCAAAGCAATATTCGCGTTAGCCTAGTGTTAAAACATGGAAACATTTGATGAGGTACTGAAGACAATCCAGACTGAAATTGTGTCTGACGACCCTGAGGTTCGTTCAGAATATTTGGCTCACTTCAAAGCCGATATAGAGAAGTTCACCCCGGCAATGGCTCGGGCTTTCATCGAATGGCGGTTACTTGATAATGAGGTTAAAGGGGATGAAAAGCGCGCATACGTCTCCGGGTTAGTGTTTACGGCTATCATTCTCCACATTCTTTCGTTGAAGCTTTTTATATCTGGGCATACTGTTGCAGCTGGAAATCTCATGAGACAAGTTCTTGAATCAATTGCAGTTGCCCTGTTATGTGCGGGCAAGGACATTGGTATCTTGGAACAGTTCATGAGTGGAGAATATATGACCAACGCTGCCATTCGCGATGTCACTAAACATTCATCTACACTTGGGCTAAAGGAAGATGGGGTGAAGTCTCTCGCCGATGCACAAAAATTTTATCACAAGTACAGTCATCCGACTATGCTTACGCTCGCAACTGGAATATCATTGTCTAAGAAAGGGCTTTTTGTTGGTGCAGGCTTCGATAAAGGCAAATTAAAAGAGTACTCAAGGGAAATTAATGGTCGAGTTGTTTTGCAGAAGTTTTCTCTAACTTCATTGATGCAGTGAAAGCTAATCTCAGCAAATGGTGAGAGACCATAACTATACGCTAACCGTTTACTATTCATTGGTCAATTTTGTGCGGTTTTTATTCCCCCCTCCCCCTTTGAAAGCTTCAGGCGAAAGAAGGAGGCTGAAGGGTTAAAAATTAATTCGTGTTTGATGCCGATGCTTCGGCAGAGTTTGAATTAATTTACCTGAAGTCGACTGATTGAGCCGTCTCGGAAGTTTTCGAGGGGCACCTTTCTTTGCCTACTTTCTTTAGAGGTAAAGAAAGTAGGTCGGGTGTGGGACGAAATCCCACAAATATTTAAATAATTTTTTTCTTTGAGAGGGAGACTCAAAAGGGTCACAGCTTAGCTAAGGGGATTATTAGAGTTAGGAAATTACGGACATTAAAGCTCTATCTCTAAAAAATCTTCTGCAAGGGAAACATCACCATTAAAGACCTGCCGGCATTGTTTTATTCTGTCAGAATCCGGGAAAGGCAGGGAATGGAGATGTGACAGAAGAAGTTTTTTTACCCCGGCTTCCCGGGCTATAAGACCGCATTCTTTAGGGGTCATGTGGCCCCTTGCCTTCATGTTATCAGGAAAAGAGCAGTCTGCAATTAAAAGGTCGCAATTTTTTGAAAGTTCGACCAGTTCACGGTCATAATCAGCATCACCCGTGATAACTACGGATTTAGACCCGCATTCAAACCTGAAGGCCAGGCTGTTTTCAGAATGAACGGTGTTTGCTGTAAAGACCCGGAAAGGCGGGTAATCCATTTTATCTTCAATCTCCTGTATCTGTATTGAGAATGTTTTGGGGCTGCCTGTTACAGGGATAATGCAGTTTTCATAGAATTTTTTAAGGTTCTTAGGCCCTGCAAGCAGCAGGCCTTTTTCCCTTTTAAATAAGGGAGTGGCAACAAGCGCGTGGATAAGCGGCATGATGCCGGCTACATGGTCAGGATGAGGATGAGTTATAAAAACAGCGTCTAAGTCCTTATAACTCCTGCCTGATTTTTCAAGCTGCAGAAGCGTTCCGCCTCCGCAATCAATTAGTACCTGCCTGCCCTCTTCCTCCAGGTAATATGCAGGCGCACTTCTTTTGAATGACGGTACACATGTTCCGCTTCCTAAAATAATCACTTTCATCTGCTAAAATTATAACTTATTTCGGTTTTTGAATCATCTAATGGTTGACAGTTCACAGTTGACTGTTGACAGAAGAAGAAAAACCGGAACCTATTTATTTTCGAATTCCGGCCATATAACAGATGCTATTATAGAGACAGTGACTATGGTAGCGATTACACCAAGGGCAATTCCTACAGGAACTTTATAAATCTCTGAAATGAGCATTTTAATGCCAACGAACAGGAGTATAAACGTCAGGCCGTGGCGCAGGTAGTAAAACCGCCGGGTAATTCCTGCAAGTGCAAAATAGAGTGCCCTCAGCCCCAGGATGGCGAATATATTAGACGTGTACACTATAAATATGTCGGTTGTGATTGACAGGACGGCCGGGATGGAATCAACCGCAAAAACAATGTCCGTTGTCTCGACAACCAGGAGAACTGCCAATAAGGGTGTAGCAAAATACTTCCCGTTTTTTTTCAGAAGAAACCGGGGCTCGTCATAGCTTTCTGTAACCGGAAAGATTTTACGGAACAGCCGCAGCACCAGATTTTTTTCAGGATTGATTTTTTTATCTTTCTGAAAGGCGATCTTAAAGGCAGTGAACACCAGAAATGCTCCGAAAATATAAATAAACCAGTGAAAACTTCCAAGCAGAGATGCTCCCGCAATTATGAATACAGCCCTCATAATTATTGCCACTAGAATTCCCCAGAATAAAACCCTGTACTGAAAACTGTGAGGGACATTATAATATGAAAATATCATAATAAAGACAAAAATATTATCAACACTGAGTGATTTTTCAATCAGATACCCGGCAAGAAATTCAAGCGCCTTTTGCTGCCCTGAAACAAGGTATATGCCAAGACAAAACAAAAGGGATAAGGCAATCCAGAAACCGCTCCAGCCCAGTGCTTCCCTGACACTTATGACACGCGCCTTCCTGTGGAAAAAACCGAAATCAAGTGCCAGCATCGCGACCACGAAAACATTAAAAATTATTAGAAGGAAGATCTGATTAGACATCAAGTTTCACAACCGCTTTCAGGGATTTTCTGAAAAAGTTCAATTGGGTTTTTATCTTAAGCAAACTTCTCGTCACTTTCAGGAAAATTTATAATTCCCCTGCAAAAAAATTATCATTTTTCTCTTTTCCGATTGTGGTCTCTGGGCCGTGGCCTGAAAGCACGATCGTCTGTTCGGGTAAATCAAGAAGACGTTTAAAGGATTCCTTTAGTTTTGATATATCCCCGCCCTGGAAGTCTGTTCTGCCAACAGAACCCTGAAAAAGTGTGTCACCGGTGATTACAATTCCTTCGCCGTAGAGGCAAATGCCCCCTGGGCTGTGACCGGGCGTGTGAAAAACTTTAAAAGCCAGGTTCCCTACCTTAACCTCATCTCCTTCTTCGAGAAAAGCATCAGGTTGAGGGATATCATCAAGTTTAAATCCCCAGAAAGCAGCCTGGTCTTTTGCTTTTTCGTACAGTTCAAGGTCATTTTTATTCAGTAATATCGTAGCCCCGGTTTCTTTTTTAATATCCCCCGCCACCCCCATGTGGTCAAAATGCGCATGGGTGCAGATAATGGCATTCACCTCAAAGCCGTTTTGTTTTACCTGCTCAATTATTCTGTCAGGTTCATCTCCCGGATCGACGACAATGGCCTGTCTCATCTTCTCATCTCCTATTATATAGCAGTTTCCCTCAAGCGGCCCGACTACCAGCTTTTTTATAATCATCCTTTCCCTCCTGTAATTTACCATTCATAATTCAAGATACAGGACACACGCTTCAGGATTAAAAAAATTACCTTTATCCTGCATCTTAACTGTCATTCTTCTTCTTGCGTATATTAATGAGATATTTAAGTTCTTCACTTTTCATTAAGTACATAATGAAAATATATATTGCAATGCAGAGTCCGATAACTCCGGCAAGAATCACGGCCTTCTCAACTGTCTTCCCGCTTTGCATCCACAGTGTGCACTGTTCTGGTGCACACCACATATTTCCTCTTAAAGTAAGCCAGCCAACAAATCCCATAACAGCAGAAGCAACAGATACTTTTATAAAAGATATTACAATTTTCCTGCCGTCGACCCGCCCAAGCCTGTTCCTTAAAAGGAAGAAGAGGGCGCAGAAGTTCACAACCGCAGCGATAGTATTTGCAAGGGCAAGTCCTCCGTGTTTTAACGGGCCCATGAGGATAAGGCTGAAAATAGTGTTTGTTAAAACAGAAAGTATTGCTATCTTAAGGGGGGTTTTTGTATCCTGCATTGAATAAAAAGCTGTTCTGACAACCCTTAACCCTGCAAATGCCCATATGCCTGTCGAATAAAACAGCAATGCGTAGGCCGTTCCTTCTGTTGCCTCATAGGTAAACCCGCCTCTTTGAAAGAGGACATTTATAATTGGTTTTGACATGGCGATCAGCCCTGCCATTGCCGGGATGGTCATAAAGAACAGAAGCCTTAAGGAAAAAGAAAACGTATCCCTTAATGCGGTCATGTTACCCTTTGCGGCCTGCTCTGATAAAGAGGGCAGCAAAGCCATTGCTATGGCAATGGCAAAGATGCCGATTGGGAAATGTGTCAGCCTCCATCCATAATAAAGATAAGTTGCACTTCCTTCAGGGAGATAAGTTGAAAAAAGATTGCTAATGAGTACATTTAACTGGATGGCGCCCATGGCTGCCACTACTGGCAGTACCAGTAGAATAATCTTTTTAAGCCCGGGGTGAAAGAAAGAAAAAACCGGTTTCAGGTTAAACCCTTTTTTTGCAAGAGCTATTACCTGGACCCCGTACTGCAGTGCGCCCCCGATGGTAACCCCAAGCCCGACTGCAAGAATCGGCACAGAAAAACCCGGCGCAAGAAAGAGGGCTGATGCGATTATAGCAAGATTGAATAAAGCCGGTGCAATCGCCGGGACAAAAAATGACCTCAGGGAATTCAGCGTACCCATTGCAAGGGCAGCAAGGCTGATAAAAATAAGGAATGGAAACATTATCCTTATCAGTTTGACAGTGAGTGAGAACTTTTCCGGGTCCGGCAGAAAACCGCGGGCAACAACTGATGCTATATAAGGGGCAAGGAGAATACCGAAAAAACAGACTATAAGTAATATGGAAAGCAGAAACGCAAAAATAACGCCTGCGAGCTTCTTTGCTTCTTCTTTCCCCTCTCTGGTCAGATATTCGGTAAAAATGGGCACAAAGCCGGCAGATATGGAGCCCTCGGCAAAAAGTTCTCTGAGAAGATTAGGAATTCGATAGGCAACGAAAAAGGCATCTGTAAAACCGGTTGCCCCGAAAAACTTGGCTATAACAATATCCCTGGTAAAACCTGTTATACGGCTGATAAAAGTGCCGCCGGACATCTTGCCTGCAGCCTTTGTAACTTTTTTCTTTTCGTCCATTAGTTTTTTAAATAATGATACACGATAATTTTTATCATTTTATATTGTATTTTGTACCTAATAGCCTGGTTGTCCTGGAAGAGCTTGACTTTCAAATGCATTTAATGTTAAAAAATATGGCATTTTATATAAGGGGGCTGATTATTTTTGTTTTGTTCATTAGCTTAAACCTTATATTGTTCATCCTGAGCTGAGAGAGAGGTAATCTTTTGCCGGCAAAAGCAGCACCAAAGAAAAGTAAATCGGTCAAGAAAAGGGCCAGGCAGGCTGAAAAAAGAACGCTGAGAAACCAGTCTGCCAAGAACACGCTGAAAACACTTATAAAAAAAATTGAATCAGAAGCTGCGAGTAAAAACCAGGAAGGCGCAAAGGCCGCATTAAAAAAAGTCATCAGCACTATTGACAAGGCGGTAACCAGGGGGATACTCCACAGAAATACCGCTTCAAGAAAAGTCTCACAGCTTACCAGGCTTGTCAATTCCCTGTCCCCGTCTGAAGCAGTTTGACAAGCAAAATCTCCAGGACAAGTTCGGGTCTTCCTGACGTCTTTATCCCAATATCCGCTTCATGCAGATTTTGAAATATTGTATTGAAATTTTCCTGAGTAAAAGACGGTATGTATTTTAAAAGAGCCCTGTATGTTGAATTTTTCATCTTCAGGGGTCTCCTGCCCTCATTTTCCCAGAGTAGGTAAAACTGCCTGTAATGCCAGTTAAGAGGCCCGAGAATTCTGGCGGCGTCATAAGGCCTTGTTTCGAGAAGCGACTTTAAAATCCTGAAGGCCTTTGTTTTTTGACCTGCAGTTAATGCGTCTATCAGGTTAAAAGAATTATAGTCCCTTGTTGTGCCTGTGTACAAAGCAACATCTTTATCTGTAACCTTGTTAATCCCTGCTCCTGCAAGTTTTTCAATTTCCATGGAAAGAAGACCTGCATCGTTTCCGGCATATTCGATCAAATAGTCAACAGCGCTTTCAGACATTTTAATACCTTTATCGGCTGCTTTTTGTTTCAGCCATGCAGGGATATCGTTTTCCCTGATATTTAAATTGTGTGTACTGCAGAAGGCCTTGAGGTCTGCTTTGGGTTCCTTTTGCGAAAGTAACACCATGCATGTTGTTTCACAGGGTTTATTGAAATAAGGGGTTAAAGACTTTATATCTGATGCGGAAAACTGGTGAAAGTCCCTCAGGATTACCAAACGTCTTGGCGCTGAAAAAGGAAGTGTAGTGGCTGCGTCCAAAATTTCCAGGGGACTTGCAGAAGGATAAAACATGTCATAATTAAAATCCTTTTGTTGAGGGGTGATGACAGCTTCAATCGTATTTGACAGGGCTTCATCCAGGAAAAAACTCTCTTTACTCCATAGGAAATAAAGGGGCCGGAGAAGGCCCGCTTTCAGTTCTTTGCGAAACTTCTCATTTTGCATAACTTAAAATAATTTTACTGATTATTTCCCTGGCAATCTCACTGCTTGCCTTGTCTATAGCCCTCTCCTTATGCAGTACGCTGTCGCTTACAGCCCCTTCAGACGGAAAAGTAATTCTTATTGGTGATGCCATAGATTTAAACTCGGTAACCCTGCCCTTGTCTATTATTCTCACGTTTACTCTCATCGTTATTTCCTGTTCCTGGACTTTTTCATCAATGGCTGCTATGGCGCTGAGCATAAAGGTTGTTATCGTTGTTTCCATGTCAACGTCTCCATTGGCTGCTTTTACTTTAATACCCTGCGCGATAAATTCTTTTGAAAACGCATTGTGCAGTCTGTCCTCAAGTTTTGGCTCATATGTCCTGTTATGAACAGGTCTTAATGTTATTGAGTCAAAAAGCAGGGGTTTTGAACCTACCATATGGTAGCCGCATGAAGAAAGAAACAAGAAACAAGAAATAAAAAATAAAAAATAAAAACCAAGACAAAACAGGTTATCTTTTCTGTATTTCCAATTTCTCATTTCCAATCTCCCATTTCCCGTTTTTCAGATGACTATATTCACAAGCCTGCCTTTAACGACTATTACCTTTTGAATGGATTTACCTTCAAAATATGTTGAAATCTTTGGGTTTTTAAGAGCGCATTCCCTTATGGCCTCATCATCAAGACCGGATTGTATCATGACCCTGCTCCTTAGTTTACCGTTAATCTGTATAACGAGCTCAATCTCATCTTCCTTTGTTAAGTTTTCGTCCCAGCGCGGCCATTTTTCGTTACATATACTCTTACTTTCATAAAACTCTTCCCACAGTTCCTCTGAAATATGAGGTGCAAAGGGGGAAAGGAGTAAAACTGCTTGTTTAAGGCTGAACCTCAGGGCTTGCATGTCATTGGTGTTTGAAGGAGTGAAAGCGGCAACTTCATTTAAAAGTTCCATCAATGCTGCAATTGCAGTGTTAAAGTGATTATTACGCTCGATATCTTTGGTGACCCTCTTTATGGTCTGGTGGGTCTTCCTTAAAAGCCGTAGGGCGTTTGGTGACGGATGAGACGTGGAGAAAGAATTCTTTTCGACCTGTTCCGGTCCTGTGGTTAACAATTTACAGTTTTTATATACAAGCCCCCATATGCGGTTTAAAAAACGGTTTGCCCCTTCAACGCCCTGGTCAGACCAGTCAAGATCCTTTTCCGGAGGAGCGGCAAAAAGGCAGAAAAGCCGTACAGTGTCTGCACCGTACTTATCAATGAGGTAATCAGGGTCAACTATATTGCCTTTTGATTTTGACATCTTGGCGCCCTCTTTTATTACCATCCCCTGGGTAAGCAGGTTTTTAAAAGGCTCGTCGAGCTTAACAATGCCTATGTCCCTTAAAACTTTTGTGAAAAATCTCGAATATAGCAGGTGCATAACAGCGTGTTCAATGCCCCCTATATACTGATCCACGGGCATCCAGTAATGGACAGCTTCCGGGTCAAGGGCCCTGTTGTTTATTTCAGGAGAGCAGAACCTTAAAAAATACCATGACGAGTCAACGAATGTATCCATCGTGTCAGTCTCTCTTTTTGCAGAGCCGCCGCAGCCGGGACATTTTATATTTATGAATTCTTTTATTTCGGATAAAGGAGGGACTCTCCTGCCTGCAACAAAAATGACGTCTGGCAGGGTAACAGGAAGTTCATCCTCAGGCACGGGTACGATACCGCAGGATATACAATATATTATCGGTATGGGTGTGCCCCAGTATCTTTGTCTTGATATGCCCCAGTCCCTTAGTTTATAATTTACAACTTTTTTGCCGAGTCCTTCTTTTTCAATAAAATCTGCAATCTTTCCCCTAGCCTCACTACTGGAAAGACCTGAAAATTGACCGGAATCTACGAGGATGCCGGCATCTTCGAAGGCTTCGGTAATTTCAGCAGGGTTCGAGGGTTTAGGAATTCGAGGATTAAAGGGTAAAGAATCTTTCACATTTGACCCCTTGACCCCTTGACCCCTTGAATCCTTAACTATAACAATTTTCACAGGCAGGTTATATTTTTTGACAAAATCCAGGTCCCGCTGGTCATGGGCAGGGACCGCCATTATCGCTCCAGTTCCGTATTCCATAAGCACAAAGTTTGCTACCCAGACAGGGACCCCGTCCCCTGTTAATGGGTTGACGGCGTAACTGCCTGTAAAAACCCCCTGTTTTTCACCCGGATCTTCAGAAAGATCTTCAATTTGTTTGAAGGTTTTTTTGTCTTTGACCAGACTGTTTACAAGCGGATGTTTTTTAGAAATACTGATAAATGTTGTGCCGTAAAGGGTGTCCTGTCTTGTAGTAAATATCTTTATTGTTGCGTCGGAATCAGTGACCTTAAAATCGACTTCAACCCCTTCACTCCGGCCGATCCAGTTGCGCTGCATTGTCACCACCCTCTCAGGCCAGCCTTCAAGGGAATCACAACTGTCTAAAAGCTCATCTGCGTATGATGTTATCTTGAAGAACCACTGCTCAAACTCTTTCTGTGTTACGGTCGTATCACACCGCCAGCACAAACCTGTTACCACCTGTTCATTAGCAAGGACGGTTTCACATGATGGGCACCAGTTTACGAAGGAAGTCTTTTTATATGCAAGCCCGAGCTGAAGCATTTTAAGGAAAAACCATTGGTTCCATTTATAATATTCAGCCTCACAGGTCGTAACCTCTCTGTGCCAGTCATAGCTCAAACCTATCTTTTTTATCTGTTCCTTCATGTAATTGATATTTTCGTGTGTCCATTCAGCCGGGTGCACCCCGTGCTTTATAGCGGCGTTTTCAGCCGGCAATCCAAAGGCGTCCCACCCCATAGGGTGAAGCACATTAAATCCGCGCATTCTTTTATATCTCGTGATAACGTCCCCGATTACATAATTCCTTACATGACCCATATGTATCCTGCCTGATGGGTAGGGGAACATTTCAAGACAGTAGAACTTGGGGAGCTGAAAATCCTCCTTTACGCTGAAAATACCCTTCTTCTGCCAGCTTTCCTGAAGTTTCTTTTCTATTTTATGAGGTTTATACCTTTCTTCCAAATTTAACCTCCGTGTTTCGCATCACAATTTTTGAACGGGATGTAACAAATGCCTCTTATTTTACCATAAATTATCAGAACGGAATAAAAACTAAAAAATTATTGTTCAAATAGATTTTACACATATCTAAATGCTATACTACTTTTTATTTCTCTGCAGAGGAGAGGCGTATACCTTAGATGAACAGGCCAAAATTCATAATTAAATCATACCTTCCTGATTGCCTTTCCATAGTCATGATTTTCCTCTTGTTTTTTTTTATATCTTTTTCCTTCGGTCCGTTCGTATCGGCCGAGGAAGGGCCCCTTATTAAACTCCTCGAGATAAGTGGAAACAAAAAAATAGAAACAGAAACAATCCAGGCTAAGATTGAAAGCAGAATCGGTGCCCGCTTCTCCCAGAGTACCGTTCGAAATGATATAAAGACATTATACAGTCTCGGATATTTTGATGATGTCAGGGTAGATATTGAACCGTTTGAAGGCGGTATAAAGTTAATATATACCCTGCTGGAAAAGCCAGCCATAATAAGTATTGACTTTCAGGGGAATGAGGAGTTTGAAACCGATGACCTCAGAGAAAAAATAACAATAACTTTAGGCGCGATAGCAAATCATTCCCTTATTATAGATAACGTCGGAAAAATCCAGTCTTTTTATCAGTCGGAAGGATACTGGCATGTAAAGGTTATCCCGATAATCAGGGAGGTCTCGGAGGATGCGGTAGCTGTTACTTTCCAGATAGACGAAGGTGCTAAGGTTAAAATAAGGGAAATTATAATAGAAGGCAATAAGTCAATATCATCAAAGAAGGTAAAAAAAGCCATGAAGACAAGAAAGCGGTGGCTCTTCTCATTCCTGACAGGCTCAGGGATTTACAGAAAAGATGACATGAAAGCAGATATCGAGAGGATTAGAGAACTTTACCACAGTAAAGGTTTTATACATGTAGTAATATCTGAACCCGAATTAACACTAAGCCCCGACAAGAAGGACCTATATATAAAGATCAAGCTGTCAGAAGGAGACCAGTACAGTGTGGGAGATGTGTCTTTCAGCGGCAATTCCGTTTTTAGCAGCACCGAACTCTATGACTATATTGAGACGGCCACCGGAGAAATATTTAACAGGACTGCATTGCGAAACGATATAGACAAGATCCTCGACCGCTATACTGAAAAGGGTTACGCAATGGCAGATATAAACCCGCTGGTAGAGGTCAATGACAAAGAGAGATTTGTAGATATTACTTTTTCTGTGTCAGAGGGAGAAATCTTCAGGATCGGAAGAATAGGTATTAAAGGTAACGATAAAACCCGTGATAAGGTAATCAGAAGAGAAATAAGACTTGACGAGGGAGACACATATAACAGCAGGCTCTTAAAGAGAAGTTACCAGAGATTAACAAATCTTAATTTTTTTGAATCTGTTGAGCTGAGTCCCAGTCCCCGCATTGAAGAAAAACTGATCGACCTTGACGTCAGGGTCAAGGAAAAACTAACGGGAATGTTATCGGTTGGCGGCGGATACAGTTCAATAGATAAGTTTATTGTTACAGGTGAGATAACCCAGGGGAATCTTTTTGGCAAGGGTCTTTACCTTAAACTCAGAGCTGATTTAAGTGCAAGGAGGGCAAATTACAATATCTCTATTAAGGATCCGTGGTTTATGGACAAGCCTGTTTCTGCGTCATTTAGCGTATATAATGAATCTTTTGAATATCCTGATTATGATAAGAAGGCCACGGGCGGGGCAATAGGCTTCGGTAAGGAACTGTCAGAATATGTCGGGGCCAACATAAGATATAATTTTGAGAATGTAGAGATTACCGATGTTTCAGATGATGCGTCTGTCATCATAAGAGATCAGGAAGGCGAGAGAATAACAAGCAGTATAAGCCCCTCTATCTGGCTTGATACACGGGATAATTACATGGACCCCACAACCGGGTCAAAAAATGCCCTTTACACAACTTATGCCGGCATCGGGGGGGATAATTATTTTGTTAAGGCATTAGCTGACTCTATATGGTTTTTTCCCGTTATCTGGGATACCACATTAAGTTTAAGAGGCCGGCTCGGGTATGCTGAAGGGCTTGCAGGAGAGGATCTTCCTCTGTATGAAAGATTCTATGTAGGCGGCATTAATACTATAAGGGGGCTTGGTTTTGGAGAAGGAGGGCCAAGAGATGAGACAGGGGAAAAAATAGGCGGGACCAAAGAAGCAATATTCAATGCTGAATATATATTCCCCATTGTAAAGGACATACGTCTTAAAGGACTTGTATTTTTCGATGCCGGAAGTTCTTTTGACGACTTCGAGGATATAACATCACCGCGGACCACAGCCGGTTTTGGACTGAGATGGATGTCGCCGTTTGGACCTATAAGGCTTGAATGGGGATGGAATATTGACAGAAAAGAGGATGAAAGCAGCAATAAAATAGAATTTGCGGTGGGAGGGATATTCTGATGTAGAGCAAAAATCCGGTTATTCATCTGATTATTTTGTCACGTATTAAAAAAATTTAGAGGTAACTAAGGAGGGTTTATGAAAAAGGTTTTTTTGTTTATACTTGTTGTAGCATTTGCCTGGACATTCAACGCTGATGGGGCTGACTTAAAAATTGGCTACGTGGATTTTAATAAGGCCCTGAATGAGTCTGATGAAGGGATGAGAGCCGTAAAAAACGTGGAGGATATAGCCAGCAGCAAGAAGACAATCATAAAGGGTAAGGAAACTGAAATGGACAAGCTCAGGGAGGAACTGGAGAAACAGACTGCAGTCCTTACACCGGAATCCAAAAAAGAAAAAGAAGACCAGCTCAATAAACTTTACAGGGGATACCAGAGGATGCTGAAAGACTTTAATGAGGAAATTCAGAAAAAGCAGGCAGATGTGAGCAAGGAAATACAAAAGGTCCTTCTTGATGTTATTCAAGAGATTGGCAAGGAAGAAGGTTACTCCATTGTGTTCGAGAAAGGCGTAAGCGGGATACTTTTCTCCAAAGACGAATATGATATAACAGACAAAGTCGTTAAAAAGTATAATGAGATGACCAAAGCTAAAAAATGAAACTCGGAGAGATAGCAGGTTTTGTCGGGGGACGGATAGTCGGAAATCCTGATATCGATATAACCGGGGTGTCCGGCATAAAAGATGCCCGGCAGGGCTATATAACCTTACTTGCCGATAAAAAGAACGTGAAGGAGATTCGCAGTACGAACGCTTCCGCTGTAATTGCAGGAGAAAAAATAGAAGGTGTCACGGCAAGCATACTTATAGTTGACAACCCCCGTCTTGCCTTTGCCAAAATTCTGGATATATTTTACAAAAAACCTTTTATGCCCCTTGGTATCAGTAAAGAGGCTGTTATAGGCAGCGGTTCAAATTTTGGCGATGACATCTCAATCCACCCTTTTGCATATATTCATAATAACGTATCAATAGGGAGCCGTGCCATTATATTTCCGTATGTTTATATAGGAAGCAATGTGTCAATTGGAGATGATTCAATCATATACCCGAACGTTACAATAAGGGAAAATGTGAAGATTGGCAAAAAAGTCATTATTCACTCCGGAACAGTTATAGGTTCTGACGGTTTTGGATATGTCCAGGATAAGGGGCGCCACCACAAAATACCACAGGTCGGAGGGGTAATAATCGAAGACAATGTGGAAATAGGTGCAAATGTTACAATAGACAGGGCAACAACCGGCAGCACATTAATAGGAAACGGTACAAAGATAGATAACCTTGTCCAGATAGCACATAATGTCAGAATTGGCAGGAATTGTATTATAGTTGCGCAGGTTGCTATTGGCGGAAGTGTTGAGACAGGAGACGGGGTTGTCCTCGGGGGCCAGGCAGGTGTAAGGGATCATGTAAAAATCGGCAGAGGAGTGATGGTGGGGGCCCAGTCCGGCATTGGTAATGACATTCCTGACGGGCAGGTATTCTCAGGGAGCCCTGCCATACCGCACAAAACCTGGCTGCGGTCTCAAAGTATTTATTCAAAACTGCCGGATTATATTAAGCGTTTACATGAGCTTGAAAGAAAAGTAAAAAAGGAGGGTAATTCGAATGATGGATAGCCGTGAGATACAGAACTACCTGCCCCACAGATTCCCTTTTCTTCTGGTTGACAGAATTACCGAGATAGAAAAAAAAGTTAAGGCTGTTGGGCTTAAGAATGTAACGATAAATGAGCCCTTTTTCCAGGGTCATTTCCCAGACAATCCGATTATGCCGGGAGTATTGATTGTAGAGGCAATGGCTCAGGTTGCAGCGATACTGGCATTCTATTCAGGTGTTAAGGGGGATTCAGTTTATTTTATGAGTGTTGAAAAAGCAAAATTCAGAAAACCGGTTGTGCCCGGGGACCAGTTAACACTTAATATAAAGGTATCACAGACCCGTAACAACGTATGGAAGTTTTCAGGTGAAGCTTTTGTTGCTGACACACTCGTTGCCGAATCTGATTTTACCGCAATGGTTATGGGAAAGGAATAATAAAAATGGCTAAACCTAAAATTCATCGCACAGCAATTGTTGCTCCTGGTTCAAAGTTTGCAGACGGAGTAAATATTGGACCATATTGCATAATCGGTAAGGGAGTAAATCTCGGCAAAAACACACAACTCATTTCCAATGTCATTGTTGAAGAAACTGAAATCGGAAAAGACTGCAAGGTATATCCGTTTACAACTATAGGCCTTCCGCCTCAGGACACAAAATACAAGGGCGAAAAGACAAAGGTGAAAATTGGAGACAGAAACATTATAAGGGAATACATTACAATACACCGTGCATCAGTAGGGGGTGACAGCATTACAGAAATAGGGAATGATAATTTTTTGATGGCTTATTTGCATATTGCACATGACTGCAAAATAGGCAGTTCGATTTCTATGGCTAATGCCACAACGCTTGCCGGCCACGTTGTGGTGGAGGATTGCGCTGTTATCGGCGGGCTTGTCGCAATTCATCAGTTTACAAGGATCGGGGCCTATTCCATGGTCGGCGGGTTTAGCGGTGTAGGTCAGGACATCCCTCCTTACACAATCGCTTCAGGCAGCAGGGTTAAACTATACGGTCTGAATATAATCGGATTGAGACGATATGGGTTTGAAGAATCATTAATCAAGGACCTTAAGCAGGCTTATAAAATTCTGTTCCGGAGTAAACTTACCCTTAGTAAGGCTTTAGATAAAGTAAAACTTGATATAAAGCAATCCAAACAGCTGAAACATCTCATTAAATTCCTCAAACAAAACAGAAGGGGGATATGTCGTTAAAGACGTATATCCCATCTGAAACCTCAAAGAAAACCTTAGGTATTATTGCAGGAAGCGGGGATCTTCCCTGTGCAGTTGCATCAGAGGCAAAAAATATGGGTTACCGGGTTGTAGTTATAGCCCTTCAGCCTTCAGCTGACCAATCTCTCGATGCTTTTGCAGATGATTTTCACAAAGTTCACATAGGGCGTTTTGGTAAGATAATAAAACTACTGAAAGATCTTTCCGTAACAGAATCTGTAATTGTAGGCAAGGTTTCCAAAAGCCTGTTGTATCAGAACAAAAAAAGCATCAGGCCTGATTTAAAGGCCTTAAAAATTTTATTTTCATTAAAGGACCGTTCTGACGAGACGTTCATGAATGCAATAAGAACAGAGCTCAAAAAAAACGGTGTAAAATTGCTCAAGACAACTGACTTTACCAGGGACCTCCTGACCCCCGAGGGGGTTTTGACGAAAAAACAACCCAAAAAAAGCCAGTGGAACGACATCGAATTTGGCTGGAAAATCGCAAAAGAAATCGGGCGGCTTGATATCGGGCAGACAATAGTAGTTAAAGGAACTGCTGTTATGGCTGTTGAAGCTATAGAGGGGACTGACGAGGCTATTTTAAGAGGCGGTCGTTACGCGGTGCAGGGTGCTGTGGTTATAAAGGTAAGCAGACCACAGCAGGACATGCGCCTTGATGTTCCCGTTGCAGGTATTGATACCCTGTTTGCCATGAAGAAGGCAAATGCAAAGGTGTTGGCCATTGAAGCGGGCAAGAGCATTATTGTGGACAGGAAAAAGTTTATAAAAAAGGCTGACGAGGCAGGCATAGTGGTAGTAGGAATAAGTGGAAAATAGGGTTAGAGTGAAAACTCAGCTATCAATAGTGCAGTAGAGCAATAGTACGGTAGCTGCTTCTCAGCTGTTACGTTGCTCATTAATTTTTACCCATTTGACATAGGACAAAAATTAACATGATCAAGATTGGCGTTATAGGTGTCGGTTCAATAGGTAACCATCACGCAAGGATACTTTCTGACCTTAAGGGTGTTGATCTTGTCGGGGTTGTTGACATAGATTTTGAAAAGGCCCGAAACATTGCTTCAAAGTACAACTGCATGGCTTACAGGAATTATAGTGAGATCATGGGATCAGTAAGTGCTGTAAGTATTGCCGTGCCGACAACATTGCATTTTAAAATTGCAATGTACTGCCTGAAAAACAATAAAGATATACTTATCGAAAAACCGATAACATCGATTATAAAAGAAGCAGACCGGCTCCTGACAACAGCAGATAAAAACGGCCTTATTATCCAGGTGGGTCATCTTGAGAGATTCAACGCTGGTCTTTCTTTAATCAGCAGTATGATTAAAAAACCCCGGGTTATAGAATCAATGCGTTTATCCCCTTTTCTCGGCAGGGGCGCAGATGTGGATGTAACCCTTGACTTAATGATACATGACATAGATATAATACTTAGCCTTGTAAAGTCGGAAATCACCGACCTCAGGGCAACCGGTTCCAGGGTATTAACAGATAATATAGATATTGCGTATGCATGGCTTGAATTTGAGAACGGATGCACTGCAGAGGTCGTTGCGAGCAGAATGGCTGCTGAAAAGTTAAGGCAGCTTAAAGTATTTCAGCATAATGCTTATTTAAAACTTGATTATCAGACCCAGGAAGTAACATGTTATAAAAAAATAAGCGGCAGGGTTAAAAAAGAGATAAAAAGGCCAAGGGGAAAAGAGCCTCTAAAAGAACAGTTTATCTCTTTTGTTAAAAGCCTGAAAAACAGGACCCAGCCTGTTGTCTCCGGCATTGATGGTAAAAATGCACTGCAACTTGCATTGAAAATATCCGGGATGATAAACCATGCTAATAAAGCAAAAAAAAGATAGAACAGCACTGCCGGGGGAGGAGGAGAAAGTGTCTGTACCGATGATTGACCTGAAAATACAATATAATTCACTCAGGAAAGAAATAGAAAACACCCTGCGCGATATAATGGAAAGCGGGCACTTTGTTTTAGGGGCCCACGTAAAAGAGCTGGAAAAAAAAGTAGCTGAATATCACGGTGTCAAATACGCTGTAAGCCTTGCCTCCGGTACCGACGCTTTGCATCTTTGTTTAAGGGCTCTTGATATAAAAAAGGGAGACGAGGTAATAACAACCCCTTTTACCTTTATTGCTGCTGCCGAGGCAATCGTCTATGTCGGCGCAACACCTGTATTTGCCGATATTGATGAACATACATTAAATATTGACCCCTCGAAAATAAAAGAGAAGATAACATCAAAAACCAGGGCGATTATTCCGGTGCACCTGTTTGGATATCCTGCAGACATGGAGGCAATTATGGACATTGCCGGGGAAAATAATTTAAAAGTTATCGAGGACTGCGCTCAGTCATTCGGGGCTATATATCAAGATAACGCCGTAGGCAGTATCGGTGATGCCGGCTGCTTTAGTTTTTACCCGAGTAAAAACTTAGGTGCTTACGGAGACGGCGGCATGATGATAACTGACAACCCCGAAATATACGAAAGGGTAAGCCTCCTTCGAAACCATGGCAGCACAGAATCATACAGGCATGGCTTTATAGGTTATAACAGCAGGCTTGACGAAATCCAGGCCGCGATACTGAATATAAAATTAAAATATATTGATACGTATAATCGGAAAAGACGTGAGTTGGCCCAGCAATACTCTGCTGTCATTAAAAATGCCGGAGGCTCAATACACTGTCCGCTTGAGAAACCGGGCATAGTACCTGTGTATCACCAGTACACGATAAGGTCACCCGGGAGGGCGGCTATCCAGAAGGCCCTTAAAGATAACTCCATATCCTCGGTGATTTACTACCCCCTGCCACTTCATCTTCAGGAGGCGTTTAAGTATCTTGGATACGGGGAAAATGACTTTCCGGCAAGCGAGACCGCATCAAAAGAAGTAGTGTCATTGCCGATGTATCCCGAGCTTGAACCTGAAACGGTGAGGTTTATTGCTGAAATCGTAGTTAAGGCGGTCCGGTAAACCCCGTTAGAAGAACTTCGCCCTTGTAACGGGAATGCTCACACGGTGCATTAGACCCCGTGTTCACCCCGTTAAAAGAAAGTCTTCGGTGAAATCGGAGGTTAAAAAATCTGTTGCTGTTGATGGTTTAAAGCCACCGACACGCGACACCTTTTTAACGGGGTCCACTATAATTGAATAAAACATTTTCATCCCTGTCTATCGGCAGGTTTACATGCCATAGGCATGCAGGCCCGTGGCAAGCCACGGGGTATTCTAACTGGGTAAAGCACTGCTGTAGTTAACCATGTTGAATTGTCTTAATCTGTGAAGCAACAGTTAAAATAAAACCGTACCCTGCCCTTTTTAATCTCCGTGCTCTGGAAGGCCTCATTGGTTTTTAGTCAGGATACAATGGTCATGGAAGTTCAGCCGGGTGCGAAAAAACGTAGTCGTTATCCTTTACAGGGGTGTGGCAACCAAAACATTCCTTTACAAATGTAGCATCTTTGCCATAGGGTTTTAGCTCTGTACCGGTCCAGCGTGCAAAACCCCATCCCCCGGTTGACGGGTATTTTCCGGAATCCTTTACCATAAACTCTGCGTGGACAAAATTCCCAGGGACAGTCGCTGTCAGCCATTTTGCATGAGATTTGTTTTTCCAGACGAGTTTTGCAAGTATAGCACCGTCAGGCCATGGGTTTGTTTTTTTCTCTCTGGCGGCCCTTATTGCAGCATCATTACCCAGAATAACCCTGAGGGTATTGTTATCCGAGCGGTAAGATGAAGATATCAAAAGCCAGCTTTTGTACTCCCCAGGAAAAGTTATCCCGTTTGGTGCAGGAATCACCTTTTTCTCGTGTGCCGGTATTGTAGCCGCAATCAACATAATTACCGTAGTGATTAAAAGCATTAAACATTTCATAGGTTTCCCCCTGTACAATTTATAATGTATAGATTATAACAAAAAACCATTTAAATATTGATCTTCCCTGCGACAAGACCGGCGGCAAGACCGCAGGAAATCCTGAACGTTTAGTGAATGTTAGTGAACGAATATTAATAAATAGATGTTTTCCCTGCGTTGTGTTACCTCTGGTAACACTAATGTAAGGAAATTTTTTTATATTCGCTCGCTTGACCCCGTGGCAAGACCACGGGGAACCTGCCTGCCGGCAGGCAGGTACGCTCGCTATCCATTTTAAAACACACGGTAACTGTCGCACATTGAATAAAATCATTAATTAATGATATTTTAATCAGATGCCTAAAAGGGTAATGATCAGTGCAGGTGAAGTTTCGGGAGAACTGTATGGTGCCCTGCTTAGCCGCTCAATCAAAAGCAGGTGGCCTGATGCGGAGATAACAGGGATTGGCGGAAACAGGATGAAGGACGAGGGAGTAAACCTTATAGCCACCATTTCAGGTTCTCTTGGTCTTACAGAGGCGGCGAGGCACTTGTGGAAAACATTAAAAATCTTTAAGAGGGCCAAAGAAGAGCTTGTAAAACAAAGGCCCGACGTTCTTGTGCTTATTGATTACCCTGATTTCAATATACCATTTGCAAAGAAGGCTAAATCAGAGGGGGTCCCTGTGCTTTACTATGTCAGCCCGCAGGTCTGGGCCTGGCGCGCAGGAAGGGTAAAAAAAATAGCATCGCTCGTAAATAAAATTGCCGTGCTTTTCCCGTTTGAGGTAGACATATACAGAAACACAGGACTTTCATGTGAATTTGTAGGACATCCTATTGCAGAGACAATCGATTTTGGTCAGACAAAAGAAGAACTGAAAAAAAAACTCGGTATCGACCCCGGCAAGGGAATAATCACCCTTCTTCCGGGCAGCAGGCATGCTGAGATAAAGCGTCATATGCCCCTGATTGCAGAGGTTGCTGAAAGGATCCATAATGAATTCCCCGGGATACAGATAGTCATCCCGCTTGCTTTTGAAACGGCCATTGATGAGAATCTCCCTGACTATATCAAAGTGGTAAACGGCAAAACTATTGAAGCTGTTTCCTGTTCTGAGGCAGCAGCGGTAGCATCCGGCACTGCAACACTTGAGACCGCGCTTTTAGGCATTCCCATGGTGGTTTTTTATAAGCTTTCTCCGCTGACAGTTTTTTTTGCCAGACTTTTGGTGAAGGTCAGGTTTATTTCACTTGTTAATATTCTTTCCGGAAAGGAAGTTATTATAGAACTGATTCAGAAAAAAGCTACAGCAGAGAGAATTTTCACAGAGTTAAAGAGGATTTTAAACGACCGTGAATACAGGCGAAATATGATTTCCAATTTGCAAAAAATCAGGGATACCATGGGGGAGAAAACAGCCTCGTTGCGGGTAGCTTCGGTGGTTGGTGAACTGGCAGGATGGAACAGTACAAACGTCTCATAAGATTTCTCAAGCCTTACTGGTGGATTGCTGCTATTGCCATCTTATTCAGCTTTGCGGTATCTGGCATTTCCGGTGCAATGGCCTGGTATGTCAAGCCGGTGGTAGACGGAATAAATTTGGAGAAGGACACACGCATAATAACAGTATTCCCGCTCCTTTATATCGGCTTTTTTACCCTCAAGGGACTTTTTTCGTTTATACACTCCTATCTCATGCGTACAATCGGTGCAAAAGTGGTCAGGGATATAAGAGAGCAGCTCTTCAAAAAACTTATCAGACTCCCCATGAATTTTTATGTGCACAAGCCTTCCGGTGAATTAGTATCAAGGGTAGTAAATGACTCAGCCGTTCTTCAGGGGCTTCTTGGCTACTCAATAAAAGACTTTTTTGTTGGAGGGGCAACTTTCCTTGTCCTCCTGGTGGTTGCTTTTATAAGGCGGTGGGACCTTACATTGATAGCGATAACAGTACTTCCTTTTTCTTTCTTTCTGATAGGTAAATTCGGGAAAAAAATGAAAAAGATAGGGAAAAAAATGCAGGAGCAGATATCGGGAATTATGGTAAGGCTCTACGAAAGCATGACCGGCATTAAAATAGTCAAGTCATTTTTACGCGAAAAACTTCATTCGGATAAATTTGATAAGGAAAACAGTAAGTTTTACAGTATCGTCTTAAAGGGAGCACGAACCATAGAGTATGCAAAGTTTCTGCAGGAGATGCTCGGGGGCATAGGTTCAACGTTAATTCTGTTTGCGGGATTTTATCTTGTAGTTCATAACAGGATGACAATGGGTGATCTTTTATCATTTTTTGCCGCAATCGGAATGATGTACACACCGGTAAGGAGACTCGGTGGTGCTAATAACAGTTTACAGCAGGCACGGGCTGCGGCAGAAAGGATTTTTTATATTCTGGACGAAGAGCCCGAGATTGACGGAACAGTGGACCTGCCGGCTGTAAGTGACGAAATAGTTTTTAAAAATGTGATTTTTACCTATCCCGGGACAAAGAAAAAAGTTCTTGACAATGTAAGTTTTAACGTTAAAAAAGGCGAGTTAATAGCCTTAGTCGGCAAAAGCGGGGCCGGCAAAACCACACTTGTTGATATGATTCCCAGGTTTTACCATCCTACAGGCGGGAATATATTCATTGATGGTGTAGATATAAATGATGCCACCCTTGAATCACTGCGCAGAAATATCGGCATTGTTAGCCAGGACATAATTCTCTTTGATGAATCAGTCCATGATAATATTGCTATGGGGAAGATTGATGCTACCGATGAGGAGATAACAGAAGCGGCAAAGGCAGGATATGCCCATGACTTCATTATGGATATGCCGCAAGGTTATGATACGATAATCGGCGAGAGGGGCATAAGACTTTCAGGGGGGCAGAAGCAGAGAATATCAATTGCCAGGGCACTGCTTAAAAATCCTCCTGTCCTTATACTTGATGAGGCCACTTCATCGCTTGATACCGAATCGGAGATTATTGTGCAAAAAGCACTTGATAATTTGATGACAAACAGAACAACATTTGTTATTGCTCACCGGTTATCCACAGTAAGAAAAGCTGATAAGATTCTTGTTCTTGACAATACAAAGATTATTGAAACAGGCACACACGAAGAACTCCTCAAAAAAGAAGGAATATACAGGACCCTCTACCGCGCTCAATTTGAAAGAGATGCTTTTAATATATAATATTCTTTCATTAACAGCCCTGATAGTATATCTTCCCTGGCTTTTGTTTAAAAAAGGGCCCGAGGACAGGTTTGTATACCTGAGCGAAAGGCTTGGAATGTCGAGATACACAAATGCAGACATCTGGGTTCATGCGGTTTCTGTTGGAGAAGGGATTGCTGCCCTGCCCTTTATGAGGGCACTTAAAAAAGAGTTCCCTGAAATTAAAATTGTATTTTCAACAACAACATATACCGGACAGAAAATCGCACGGGAAAACTTCCACGGGGCAGACAGGATAATGTACATGCCATGGGATACGGGTTTTTGCATTAAAAGGGTTGTCAGGGCGTTGAGCCCGAAAATTTTCATAACAGTTGAGACAGAACTGTGGCCTGTTCTTTTTAAGGCGGTAAAAAGTGCTGGGGCAAACGTGATACTTTTAAACGGAAGGCTGTCTCTCAGGTCTTACAGGGGTTATGCTCTCATCCGGTTTTTTATGCGTAAGGTCCTGTCCGGTGTGGATTTTCTGTATATGCAGGGAAAGGGTGATGTCGAGAGAGTCATATCGCTCGGTGCAAAACCTGAAAAGGTCGGGTTGATGGGGAATTTTAAATTTGATGTGAGTTCCAATAAAGCACAGGACGCTTCAATATCAATTGACAGTTTTGGCGGGAGGGTCATGGTCGCCGGCAGCACCCATAAAGGAGAAGAGGAAATAATACTTGATGCATATGAAATAATCAGAAAAAACATAAAAGATTTTAAACTTGTTCTTGCCCCGCGGCACCCTGAGAGGTTTTTAGATGCAGAGGAAATGCTTAAGAAAAGAAATATTCACTTTATCAGGCGTTCTGATATAAAACAGGGATCAGGAACCAGGGGTCAGGGGCCTGTGCCGGGAGTTATTCTTTTAGATACCATAGGGGAACTGTTTCAGATTTTTTCCAAGGCTGATGTAGTCTTTGTTGGCGGGAGCCTTGTCCCTTTGGGGGGGCATAATATATTGGAGCCCGCTTACTGGGGCAGGCCTGTTGTTTTTGGACCGTACATGGATAATTTTCCCGTTGCTTCAGAGTTCCTGAGTGAAGGTGCAGCCCTCATGGCAAAGAACTCTGCAGAGATTGCATCTGCGGTAGCAGGTATATTAGGAGATACCGGAAAAGCTCAGGAGATGGGCCGGAAGGCAAAGGCAATTGTTGACAGGAATACAGGTGCTGTTGAAAAGGCATTTGACCTGGTAAGGAGTTTCATTGGGACTGTTTAGCTCAATATACTGTGCAGGCCTTTCAGGCAGGAAGTTTTTTTATAAAACCGGCATTAAGAAAACCAGGAAACTGCCTGTAAAGGTTATAAGCATTGGCAACCTTACTCTCGGCGGCACAGGCAAGACCCCGGCTGTAATTGCTGTAGCAGGGGAGGCAAAAAAAACAGGGTTCCGTCCCTGTGTTCTGACCAGGGGCTATAAGGGCAAGGTAAAAGGTCCCTGCCTTGCAGGAGGAGATAAGAGAGCGCTTCTCACTGCCAGTCAGCTCGGTGACGAGGCTTATCTCATAGCAAGCCGTTTGAAAGGTGTGCCTGTTGTGAAAGGCAACAACAGGTTTCTGGCTGGTGTCCACGCCATGGGTGAACTGGGCGTTAATGCCATAAACATGTTTATTTTAGATGACGGGTTTCAGCACCGGGCACTTCATAGAGATCACGACATCCTTCTTATTGACGCATCCAATCCTTTTGGAAATGGCAGATTGTTTCCAGAGGGAATTCTGAGAGAGCCTGTTAACGAAATAGCAAGAGCTGATACTGTTATAATAACCAAAACCAATCTGGCATGTGGTGAGACAATAAAATCCGTAAAGAATGATGTACGGCGTTTTTGTCCGGAAGCCAGAATTTTCACATCTTTCCACAGGCCGCTTTCTTTAATCGGCCTGTCAGGGAACGATAAAGATATTGACTCATTAAAAGGCAGGGAAGTTTATGCATTTTCCGGCCTGGCTAAAAATTCTGATTTCGTATCCATGCTTGATTCTCATGGTGCCAGGATAAAAAAATTCAAATCTTTCAGGGACCATTATCATTACAGGCAGCAAAACATGGATGAAATAAAAAGAGAGGCTGAAGAGCTTGATATCATAACTACTGAAAAGGATATGGTAAAACTGAAATCGTTTAACCTGCCTAAAAACCTGTTTGCTTTAAGAATAGAATTTTCAATTAATAGAGAATTCTTTAATCACATATTTGGAGGTTAATCGTGGTACAGACGGTAAAAATCATAACAAAATCAAGGACAGAATTTGTAGATATTACTTCTGAGGTCCGGAACGCGGTTAAAGGATCAGGAGCGCAAAATGGAATTTGCTGCGTTTATGTTCCCCATACCACTGCCGGTGTCACAATAAACGAGGGTGCTGACCCCTCTGTAGTAAAGGATATTCAAAAGGCCTTCGCCAGGCTGGTACCTCAAAATGGAGGATACTCTCACATGGAGGGGAATTCTGATGCTCACATAAAAACCACGATGGCAGGCACTTCTCAGGCTATCATCATAGACAAGGGGAAACTCCTGTTAGGCACATGGCAGGCGGTTTTTTTCTGTGAGTTTGACGGGCCCAGGAGTAGGCAGGTCCTGGTGAAAGTTATCAGTAATTGAACCGGGGGGTACTGTTTTTACGGTTTGAACACGGTTATTTCTTCAAATAGAATTTCCTTTTATTTTCATCAAATCTTTCAATGGCATATCTGAGCATGGTCCTCGGCATTTCCTTATAATATTTTCTTAAAAACTTTTCCTCTGCCTTACGGTCTCTCTTGCCGATTTCCCTTAACATCCAGCAACCGTAGGTTTTGAGGAGAATATAAAATATTTCCTCAAAACCTGGACACGGTTGCTCCCACGTCTCAGATTTGTTGCTACAAATCTGTGGGGACAGCTTTAATTATATTGATATTCTTCTTTCCCAAAGATTTTTTGATTCTGCCAGCCTGTAAAGGATTGTTTTATCTTTTTCAAGCAGGTAATCGCCTAAAATTTTTTCTGATGATAAATCCACCAGATCCCAGTTGTTTATGTTTTTTGTGTTTTTCAGGTAAAAATCATATATTTCTTTTCTGCCCGCACTATCTGCATTTTGATACCTGGTGATTAAGATAAGCAGTGAAGTCAATCTGTGCTCGTGAATCCTGCCAGAAAGCAGTTTTTGCAGCTGCTTTAAATTTAAACCATTGTATTTTTTTGCGATCCTGCGCTGTTCAGGAACGGTTATCCCGAGAAAAACATCACCTTCCCCGTACTGGCCCTTCCCTGTTTTAAAAAATCGTGAGAGGACTTTTGCTTTTTCAGGATTTTTAAGCTTGAGCAGGTCGCGTTTTATATGGTTTAGCATGGTAATATTGAGCTGTTTTAGTTTTTTAGGGCCTTAAATGTTAAATTATATACTGTCAGGTGTAAGCTGGAAAGTTTTAAAAAATAGTCCAGCCCCTTTTGGATTGAATTAAAGTGACATGAGTAATGAAGTCAGACGCTTAAAGGCAGAGATAAAAAGGCTCAGGAAGACCCTGTCTGAACATATCCCTTCTCTTGACGTTATGCTCAGCCGCCGCGGATTTAAGATATACAAAAAAGAGCCCTCAGAAGACCTGCTGCTGCCCGGGAAGAAACACATAAAAGGTTTCTACGAAAAATTAAAAAAATATTCTTTCAGATTGTTTTTAAGGGATGTAATAAAGCACCAGAAATTCTTTACCCCTGAGAAAGTGACCAGGTTTGCTACAAAAGATGTTACATCAGGGTATATTCTTTTTCTTTTTAAGGCCGGACTTATAAAAAAAACCGCCGGGGGTTATTGTATTAAACAAAAGCCGATAAAGAGTTTCGGGGAAACTCTTGAATGGTTTATCGCCAGATTAATCAACTTGGAGTTTCAGGCTGAAACCGCATGGGGTGTAAAATTCAAGAGACCAAGTGTCGGCGGTGACTATGACCTTATAGCTAAAATCGATTCATCAATGCTGTATATGGAGATTAAGTCCTCACCGCCAAAGCAGATTTATGGTAAAGAAATCTCTGCCTTCCTGGACCGCGTGGAAGACCTGTCCCCTGAGATATCAATTTTTTTTGCAGATACAGAACTAAGAATGAAAGACAAGATTGTGCTTATGTTTAAAGACGAGTTAAAAAGGCGTTTCAGGAAACCCCCGCCTGTAAAGCGGATAAAAAAAGAGCTCTTTCATATAAATGAAAAAATTTTTATAATAAACTCAAAGCACGGTATAACAGCAAACATTGAAAGTGTATTAAGTTTTAAGTGGTACAAAAATATTGTTTGATTCCACAGATAAAAAAAGAACGATTACACGGATAAAGATAATCTGTGTAATCTGCTTTATAAATCGGTGTTATCAGATATAATGAAATTATATCAGGAGGATAAATGTCTTCAGCGGTCAATATCTGTGTTATTTGTGCCTGGCGGGTTGATTGCCAGAAAAAGTTCAAGGTGAGCGGCAGAGATATAAATTGCCCTGATTTTGCAAGGGATCTCTCCCTGCCTAAGGACGAAGAGGATACCGGGATAAAAAGGGAAGAAAAAGAGAAAAAAGATACTTAGTGTAGTAGTTTATATATTATTATTCAACTATATGTAATTAAAAGCTATTTAACCTTAAATAAACAAATTTTAGGGGAATGAAGAGATACATTTTCTCTCTTCCGGCTGTTTACCCGTTAGATTGAAATTTATAATTTCTAACTGGTCTCTCCGCCGCTTTAATTATGAAAGACATGTTAGGACGGGAAGAGGTTCTCGCTGTAGATAGTGCGAGAGAAATGCTTTTGAAATCAATCGGTCCCGCCGGGCTCCGGGAATCCAAAGAGGAAATAGACGCTTCTGTTGACAGGATTTTGTCAAGGGACATCATATCCCCTGAAGACCTGCCGGGTTTCTCGCGTTCTACAATGGATGGCTTTGCGGTAAGTTCCTCGGATACTTTCGGCGCAACAGATGGAACGCCCGCTTATCTTAATTTAGCAGGCGAGGTTTTTATGGGAGAAAAGCCTGCTTTTGCAGTCAGGAAGGGTGAAACAGCTAAGATTGCTACTGGCGGGATGCTTCCTGACGGGACTGATGCAGTGGTCATGTTTGAGCAGACCCATAAGATTAATGAAAAACTGCTTGAAGTGTTTAAACCGGTTGCCCCCGGGGAAAATGTTATCCAGGCAGGCGAGGACTGTAAAAAGGCCGAGACAGTCCTTAAGAAGGGTCATAAGATAAGACCACAGGACATAGGAGCTCTTGCAGGGATCGGGATAACAGAGATATGGATATACGAGAAACCTAGGGTTGCAATTATTTCAACGGGAGACGAGGTAGTTCCTGCATCAGCCACTCTAAAGCCGGGACAGGTGCGGGATATAAACTCTTACAGTCTTGCAGGTCTGGTTGAAACACACGGGGGAACAGCAGTAAAAAAAGGAATATTTAAAGACAAATACGAGGTGCTGGATAGAGCATTTCGGGAAGCACTTAAAGATTCCCACATTATTGCCGTTACAGGGGGGAGCTCTGTGGGAACCCGGGACTTAACTGCAAAAGTAATAAATAATGCCGGTAAGCCAGGGGTCCTGTTTCACGGTGTTTCTGTAAAGCCTGGAAAGCCGACAATTGGAGGCGTAATTGACGGGAAGCCCGTATTTGGCTTGCCCGGACACCCTGCAGCAATAATCGTCAGTTTTGAGCTTTTCATAAAACCGGTTATGAGGCTATTAACGGGAGAGACTGAAAAAATACATCAGGGACTTAAAAGAACTGTAATGGCCAGGCTTTCAAAAAACATTTCATCCGGTCCCGGAAGAGAAGACCATGTGAGGGTTTTGCTGGAAAAAAAAGGCGGGCAATTCTGGGCTGTCCCTATACTAGGTAAATCCGGGCTGATAACAACACTTGTTAAAGCTGACGGCACGGTTGTTATACCGCTGAGAAAGCCCGGACTTGAACAGGGAACAGAGGTAGAGGTAGAACTGTTTTGATGAAAAAGATATATCTTGATAATACACCGCTTCAGGAAGCAATAGAAAAATGGTCAAACAGGATGAGAGAGCGAGGGATTGACAGGCCCCTTGAAGGTGAGCCTGTCAGGGTTATAGATTCACTTGGAAGAGTTACTGCAGAGGCGGTATTTGCAAAGATCTCCTCCCCTTTTTACCACTCATCTGCAATGGACGGCTATGCCGTGAAATTTGCTGATACTGTCGGAGCCTCTGAGGTAACACCTGTCCTGCTCGGAATGGAGGGTCAGGCTGTATATGTTGCTACTGGTGACCCTATGCCTGAAGGTTTTAACGCTGTGATAATGATAGAGGATGTAAATGTACTCAGGGGTCAGGGGTCAGGCTCGCCTCGCTGCGAAGCGGGGGCCGGGGGTCAGGGGCCTGAAGGAGAATACATTGAGATAATAAAGCCGGCTACCCCGTGGCAACATGTAAGAACAATTGGTGAAGACATTGTAACTACAGAGCTTATTCTGCCTGAAAACCACAAGATAAGGCCGGTTGATATTGGTGCGATGCTTGCGGGCGGATTTACAGAAGTAAAAGTCAGAAAAAAGCCCAGGGTTATAATCATCCCAACAGGGAGTGAACTTGTGGAACCAGTTGAAATAGACAATTTGGTAAAAGGCAATATAATTGAGTCCAATTCGAGGATACTTGCCGGTCTTGTTTCAGAGTGGGGTGCTGACCCGGTGAGATGGGCGATTGTGCCTGACAATATTGAAAAGCTCAAAAACGCTTTACTTGATGCATCTCAACAAGGTGACCTAGTTGTGGTCAATGCCGGAGCTTCTGCCGGCAAAAAAGATTTTACGTCCTCTGCTATTGAAGAGCTCGGCGAGATAATAGTGCACGGGCTTAATATAAAGCCGGGTAAACCTGCAATCCTTGCCTGGGTGAATGACAAACCCGTACTCGGTATACCCGGTTATCCTGTTTCCGCGTACATAACGTTTGAGCTGTTTGCAAAACCTCTTGTATATGCATGGCAGGGACTTGAAACAAAAGAGACTGAAACACTTACGGCAAAATTAAGCAGGCAGGTTGCCTCAACTCTTGGAATGGAGGAATTTTTAAGGGTTAAATTAGGAAAGGTCGGGGAGAATCTTATTGCCAGTCCTGTCAGCAGGGGCGCCGGTATGCTGATGAGCCTTGTGAGGGCTGATGGATTTGTCAGGATACCTGCAATGAGCGAGGGACTTGGTGCCGGCACAGAAGTTGAAGTAAAGTTAATCCATCCAAAGCAACAGATATCAAACACATTAGTGTGCATAGGGAGTCATGATAATGTCCTTGATATCCTTGCCAACTTTCTCAAGAAGAAAAGCCCGAGATTTTCCCTCTCCTCCTCACATGTAGGCTCAATGGGAGGGTTGATTGCTTTAAAGCGCGGGGAGGCACATATAGCCGGCACCCATCTGCTTGATGAAAAAACAGGTGAATACAATATCACTTTTATAAAACAGCTGTTGCCGGATGATAAAATTTTTCTTGTAAACCTTGTCTACAGGCAGCAGGGCCTTCTGGTATTAAAGGGTAATCCAAAAAACATCAAAGGGTTTGAAGATTTGTTAAGAGATGATGTTACTTTTATTAACCGGCAGCCTGGTTCTGGCACAAGACTGCTGACCGACAAGTATTTAAGGGAGCTGAGTATTGATTCACAAAAAATAAAAGGCTATGAGAACGAGGAATATACACACATGACCGTTGCCTCGGCTGTGCTTAATAATATCGCTGATACAGGCCTTGGAATTCTTGCAGCAGCAAGGGCGCTGGGTCTTGACTTTGGCCCTATCGCAAGGGAGCGTTACGACCTTGCAGTGCCGGAAAAATTTTATCATATGGATATGTTTCAGGATCTTCTGGACATAATAAGAAATGATTTGGAATTCGGGGACACGGTTACAAACCTCGGGGGTTATGATATTACGGACATGGGGAAAATTGTTTACCCCGTTAGAAAGTTGAAGATTTTCTAAGGGGAAGGATTACATTGGGCATTAGACCCCATGTTTGCTGAAAAGGAACATATTCTTATCCCTCCCTTCTTGCTTTCGCAAGAATGCAGGAGGGCTTTCTAACGGGGTAAATCGTAAACAGAGCTTTAATATCATATTGGAAGAGTGGGATTTAAGAGACGATTCTAACGGGGTTTATTCAGGCAGTTGAGGCGTTTCAGGGTCAACTTCTGCCGGACTCTCCTGATGGGAGGGGATGTCTTGTGTTTCTTCCTTGTCATCTCCATGTTCTGTAGCCGGTGGGAGTTCAGCTCCTTCGACCTCCTGAAATTCTTTAAGCGTGGGAAGTTCTGACAGGTTTTTGAGTCCGAAGTATTGAAGAAATTCCCTTGTTGTCCCGTACATGAGAGGCCTTCCCGGGACCTCTTTCCTGCCAAGAATCTTAACGAGCCTTCTTTCAAGGAGCGTTCTCATAACGCCGTCGGAATTGACACCCCTGATAGCTTCGATCTCAGCTTTTATAATTGGCTGTTTGTAAGCCACGATAGCAAGGGTCTCAAGGGATTGAGGTGTCAGTCTTGTGGGAAGTGTTGTAGCGAGGAGTTTTTTCACCCAGGGAGAACAGGCCGGATTTGTAACCATCTGCAGGCCGCCTGCAACTTCTGCAATAAATACCCCTGAATTTTTCAGCTGGTACTCATTAATGAGCTCCAGGGAAATCTTCTCAACATCCTTTTCATTTAATTCTAAAATATTCTTTAAGGTCTCTGGGGTAAGTGGTTCTCCGGATATAAAGAGAAGGGCCTCGAGAATGGATTTAGCTTCTTTATCTTCCATAGCAAATTGTGCTTGTCCTGTTAGAAATGGTTTTTCTAATAGGGTAAAATCGTAGCAAAATTCCCTCAAAAATGCAATTTAATTTCACTTGATCAGACGGTGCTATAAGACATTTGTAAAGTCTTGTAGGAAATGAGTAGCAGCCGGGAATTATTTCCCGTG